>Ga0179593_1290769_pt1 | contig 15062 bp, 18 predicted proteins | sample CZODoug2_1_08_16_FD_185931 | JGI IMG/M metagenome (GOLD analysis project Ga0179593, IMG submission 185931) | Vadose zone soil fungal communities from Angelo Coast Range Reserve, California, USA - CZODoug2_1_08_16fungal (PacBio error correction) | ecosystem: Environmental > Terrestrial > Soil >... | reverse complement strand
GCTGCTGTACCCCTCTTCTGCCGTTTTTTCCAGTGTCCCTACGTGAGCTCCCCCCGGTTGGCCGACTTTGAAAAACGTGTTCGGGTGGTTGCCCCCTTGTTCCAGGCCTTGACTGTCTGTGAACATTTGCTCGTGACACCCCCTGCTTTTTCCCCCTCGGCGGCGTTTTTCCCAGTTTGGAGTTCTTGTTTCAGGCCTTTGCTTCACCCTTTTCAGGGTGTGCAGGGGAGCTTCCGGCTTTTTTTCTTGGGCGTTTGGGCTGGCCGTTGAGTACGGTGTTCTCCGTCTCTCGTGTTCCAGAGCTGCCCCCGAGCCCCAGTGTGCTTCCAGGTTCCCTGGTTTTTTTTTTTCCCGACTTAGGAGGACATTTTCGTTGGGTTTCTGTCCACGACTTGCTGTGCCTGGGGACCGTGGCCCTACGGTCCCCCCCAAAGTCGTCGTTTGCCAGGGTCGAAGGGCTTCTTTTCCTTTTTCAATTTCTTTTTTTTTCCCCAACCGTCGCGGCCCCGGGGCCGAGTGTTACTTCCCTCCTCAAACTTTTTTTTTGATTACTGGTCTGCCCCTTCCCGTGTTGGAAACCACGGCGTCCTTTACCCTCTTTTTTTTGGAACCGTTGTTTTTTTCCCCGTGTTAGTCTTCAACTTCGTGCACTGTGGTCCCCGGCTCCCGATTTTTTCTGGTGTGTTCCGTCAACCGGGTGGCTCCTGCGTCGATTACAGTTTCCCCCGGGTAATGTCCCAGTTCCCCAAGAAGGTACTCCTAGGTGACTTGTGGCTGTGTCCCACGGTGTTTTTTTCTTTTGGAGTTTTGCTCGTCTGCTTTGTATCCCTCTTCTTCCACCCCGTTTTAGTTTTTTAAGGACAAGGCAATGGGCAACCCCCCCCTTTTGCTTTGTGACCATCTTTCCTTTTCCCTTTCGTCTCTCCCGGAGGCTTTATAGACCGGATCAGGGTCAGCCTTACCTCCATCTTCGCCCCGTTTGATTCGAGGTGTGTCTGGGTACTTCCCCCCCCCTTGTCCTTGGCCCCCCCCGTACTCATTTTTCCCTTTTCCAGCCCTCAGAGGGAATTCTGCTTTCAAAGTGCGCCCCGTGCCCCGGGTTTTTGAAGTTCGAGCTTGTTTTAGGTGCCTCGAACCCATTTCCGGTGGAATTCCGTTGCCGGAGGTCACGGGTCTTTCGCTTCCACTTCCCGGCGATTCCCCCCAGGCTTCCTGGGACCCCTGACGCCCGGACGTCTCCGCTGTTTTTTTTTGACCCCAACGCTCTTTCTGTATCCTTGCTTGAGTCTGGACGCGATCGGGGTTTGTCTACTTCGCTGAGTGGGTCGGCAACCGAGGTGCCGTCACCCTGACCCAGGCCAGCTCTATTTTTTTTGACTCTCCCCCCTTTTAAGGTTTCTTTCCCCCTCTTTACGCTGTTCTGGGTCCTCCTGCTATTTCCAGTCCTTGTCCCCTGCGGTCCCGAGTGGGTTTAGAGTGTGTTCCGCTTTCGTTCGGATTCCTTCCTTTAGCTACTGGACTACCCCCTTTTTTTTAAGTGGCTTCTCCCCGGCTAGATTGTTTGACCGTTTTCCCCACACGACCGTATTGTATGTCCGGGTGGCTTTTTTTTTTAGCTTATATTTGGCGGGTTCTTCCGATTTCCTCTTTGGTTTGTTTTTTGCCTGGTTTTCCGACTTGCTTCGTGATTTGCTTACGGCGGCGGCCCTGGCGCCGTTTGTGGAATTCGAGCCATCCCCCCTAGTAGTGGGATACTGGCGGGTGGGTTCTTCGTGCAGGCTTTGCAACCTTCCGCGGCGGGCGGCTCCTCGTCACAACTTTTTTTTGGCTTGCGGGTGAACGGTTTACAACGCGATCCCCCCTTGTCTTTCCAGTGTTTCTGGTTGGAATTTTTAGGTTTTCTTTGATTTTTTCTGTCTGTTCTGACCAACAGTTGGGCGTCTTCGAGGCGTTCCTGCAGTGTTTTCCGTTGTAGAGTCTTTTGCAATGGACTTTTTTCCTGGGGTGCTACCCGGAGGCTTTTTATGTCTTCACCTACTCTTTTTTGAATCTTTCCGGCGTTTGCCCCCACCCCAGTTTTGCCCCACAGGGTCCCCGTGACTTGTGTTGGGTTCCCCAACTTTTACCCCGATGTCCTCCAAAGGAGGCTATCCGCTTTTTTGGGTGTCCACCGTATGTGTTTCTTCCTGCCCATCGCGTTCTGGGTGTTGCCTTTTTTTTGAAGGTTTTGGTGATCCCGGCCCCCTTGGTTTCTTCGGGCCTCCAGCCGGGTAGCAATCTCAAGCCCGCTCCATTTCATCGCCCCATTACACCTGGCTGCCCGGTGCCGCCCTGCTTTTTTGGAGTTTGTTCTTGGGTTTTTTTGGTCCCTTAGTGGACAAACCCCTTTGTTTGCGGGTGACTCCTCTACCCGGGTTGTGCGGCCTCACCGCCGATGATTTCCCCGGGGGGGGGGCGGTTCGGCTGGTACTGCAGATCCAAGAGCCAATGTCTCCACGGTGCCCCTCAGCCCATCTTTTCCGTCTTTAGCTTTCTGAGTCTTTGCGTGGCTGTCTTTCGTGGCCCTCACTTGACGTCCCGGGCGCTTCGCCCGTGTCGGTTTTCTTCTTTCAATACTTTTTTCCACCTCGCTTTTTTTTCCCCTGGTGCCGTGTGCTAGGGTTTTGACCGGTGTTGCGGCCTGCTTTTTTCTTTTTTCCTGTTTTTTTCGGCGGATTTTTTGCCGATGGCCATGCCACGTTGGGCGTGTTTAGGTTGCCCGTTCTTGCCTTCTCCTGTTGGCGTCACCCCCCCCCCCGTTTGTTATGGGCCTTCCCCCGCCGAGGGTAAAAACCCGTGCCCTTTTTTTCAACTGTTGTTCCCCCCTTTTCTCCCGGCCTGCTCTGTTCATGACACCTTTCGGCGGTTTCCCTCTGCGGGTGCGGCGGGGCCCTCCCGCTACGGCTTTTCCCCTGTCTTTCTTCCCCCTTTTGGCGTTGTTGTCAGGTGTACCCCCCTTCTTGCGGTCCATAACCGATGGGACAGTGTTTACCTGTTCTTTGCTCCACAGTCTACCAGGGTTTGGTTTTCCCCCTAAGTAGGTGGATGGTTAGTACGGTAGATTTATAGTCCCCCCCCCAAAGGTTACCCCTTCTTTTTCCTCGCCTTTCCCCCGTTTTTTTGTTTTTTGAGAGTAGTTTTTGTTTTCTTCCTCTTGTACCCCCTTACCGTACTTCGCATCAACCCCTGCCATGTCTTGGGTTCCGCAACCCCCCTTTAGGGGTTCGCTTGCTTACACGTAAAACTGTCATCATCGGTTTCTCCTTCCTTCCTTGACCTTTGTACCCCCAACCAGAAAGCGGTTTTTTTGCGTCTTTTCTGACTCTCGAGGATTGGCGGTGATTTTTGGTTTTTTTTTTTCCCAGCGTTTCCCTTGATGAGGTTCCCCCCCGAAGACCTTTCCCCAGTGGTTCATTCCCTTCCGGTTTCCTCCCCTCTGTACCCCGTAGGAGGGTTTTCAAGGTTCGGTTTGGACGGGCCCCTTTACAAAAACTGGTTTTGTTTTGGCGGTCTGAAACCCTTCTTGGCCCAGGCAGTTTTTTTTGTGTTCCCTCCCACGCTTTTAACCCCCCCCTTTTTCCCCCTCCGGCCCTAAGTCCTCACAAACGACCCCTGTTCGAGCCCAAGGTGGGGGCCAGTACACCCATTCGCAGGAAATTTGAATAGGTGGCGTACGGAGCCGATTTTGGACTGTCCCCGGTAAATATCTTAATCCTCACTTGGCGCTGCCGGGCCCCCTTCCGCGCATAACGGTTTTTTAAGCCTTGAACACTCCAAGCTAACCGCGTGTTTCTCTTTGGTTTTGCCTTTTTTTTTTCCTGACAGTGATGCTAGCGGCGGACGGGGCGCCCCTTTTTTTTACTCCACATCAGGTTGCCCCATCTAAGGCTGGCATGCGTGCCACTGGAAGTCCTCGTTTTAGTATTTCGTGCAGGGTTAACACCCCCCAAGGTGCGACACCTGTCGGCCCAGCCCATCAACCCCCGCCCCTCCCCTCTCTCCGGCTTCAAGGGAGACCCAAATAATTTGCAGATGGATTGTTTTCTTGGACATTTCGACGTGTTTATTTTTATTTCTTTCCCCGGTTTTTTTTTTCCTTCTTTCCGCGATCCCCCGTGGCCTGGATCAACCGGAGGAAAGTTTACCAAAGAGGCTCTCTTTTTCGTTGGCCCCCTTTTTTGATCCCCTCAGGGCATCTCTCCCTTTGTTTTCCAGCGTGTACAGGTTCCGTGCCCCGGTAATTGTTTTGACTGAACTCTTAAGTTTGGAGGCGATGGGCTTCAGGATCCTCTGCCGTCGTTTTCCCTCGTCGGCTTTCAGGCCGGGCGATGGTACCTGTCCTTCCCTTTAATCGTTAAACCCTCCCTCGACGTCTGGTCCCTTGCTACCGTCCGCTTGATCTTCCAAAATGACTTTCCCCTGCCCGACAGTTTTTTTTTTTTGGTGCCAATTTTTTTTTTGTTTTTTGAAACCCTTGAGTGAACATCTGCCACCTCAACTCCTTGAGCACCCCCCGGTGAGGTCGAGGTTTGTGCCCGTTTTAAGTTTGCCAAGCCACCGGTACAGGCTCCGCCGGGCCCATCGCGTTACCGGGGTCCCCCCTTTTTTCCTTTCGCATACCACCCAGACCGTATAAGGCGGGTTTTGTGGCTGGGTCTTTCCCCATTTCCTTTCACCCCTAGTCCTTGTAGGCCGCATTTTCGTAGGTTACACGGCCTCTTACGCCAGTTTCGTCCAACCCCTTGTTTTTGTGTCCACGCCCATAGAATCGGGTGCGAACCCCTTTGCTATGGATGTCATTCTCCCCCCAAGGGCCCCCCCCGACCACGACTGGTGACCTTGTCGTTTTCCGTCCCCATCCCGTTCTCCCCGTTCTCCTTCCGGGCCCCCCCATTTAGTTAACGTACCCCGAGATCCTTAAAGTTTCACCCTAGACCCCCTACGCCCCCCGCGTTTCCCCTAGGCGCTTGTGCCTCAGGCCCGTCATTTCCGGGCCCCGGCAAAAGATCACCCCATAGAACCCTCGTTGATATTCCCTTTCGGGCCTTGATTCGATGTCTTTCACTGTCGGGTGTGGCCCTCGTGTTTGCCGTCCCTTTTTCCTTAGGTAGCTCCGTCCCAGAAACCCCCGTTCCTCTCGTTCCCATACTCCCTCACCCCTTCCCTGAATCTTTCGTTCATTCGTCAGTCGGTGACGTTTTTTCCCCTTTTTGAACCCAGTCCGTTGCGTACGATTTGATTTTGTGGCCCGCACGGGGGACAGTTGCCTCCTGTTTGCCCTACTGCCTTACATGTTTCCCAAGCAGGGCCCTTTTAAGCTCTGTGGTCTTTTGTAGTAACTCTGGTTGTTTTTTTTTTAGAACCTGCCTCTTTGCTGCTTTTTGAGGTTGCCCTCTCGAATAGTACGGTTAACTGCCCGTTTTTGGGTTTGAGGTCCCCATCTCTAAACTTTTCCTCCCCCTCCCCCGGGTTGGGTTTTTAGCTTTACCTGATCAGGTAGATTTGGGGAACCCCGACCCCCGCAGTTTTTTTGAGGCGCCTGCAGTCCCTTTTTTTATTCGTTCCCCAGGTCTTAAGGCCTTTTTTGTTGCCCTGGTTCATTTGCCCGCTTTCCGGAAGTTGGCTTTTCGTGCCCAAGGCACTAGTCTGTGATCGCCAGTGGCTACCATCCCCCGTCCACCTCGGCGACCCTTTCTCCGGGGGCCTTGACCAGGGTCCAAAAAACCCCCACCGTTTTGTTTATGGCTGTTCATAGCCGTCCCGACAGTGATGCTTCCCGTCGGTCCTCAGCCCCCCAGAGCGATCTTTGGTGGCTTTGGGGCAAAGTTCCTCGGAACATCTGCCCCCCAGGGACTTGTTTTCCTTTTGTACGCCGGTGCCGAAGTCCTTTTCCATTGTCCCCTTTTCGGTTGCATGTCTTTGATGACCTGTGATGGGGTGGCTGATGGCCAGGTTGTATTTTTGCAAGTTGACTCGTTTATTATTCGGCAGCCTGTTGGTTAACTGCCCCTAGGCTCTTGGTCCCGGGCCGCCGGTAACGGGCCCTCCCCGTTCACCCTCAGTCCTTGTCCAAGGCGGTGTTGTGCACCCCTCTTGGACCGTGACACCCCGTATCTGAGAAATTTTTTGACCACTGTTTTTAATTCAGGAGTGGCGAGCTGTGTGCCTGTCCCGTCGTTTCCCCCCGTCCTCCCAACTCACTAGCTTTTTAGATTAAACGGCGGCTTTCCCCCTGCCCAGTTTGTCTCGCTGGAACATTGTCTTTCCGCGCCCCACCCTCAGGTTTTTTCCCCGGAGACCACCAAAACTGGAATATTCCCCACGCCTCCCAGGGTTAAACCCCGCGGCTGACCAGTGTCCAGGTTTTTTCAGACCTAGCGGCGGTCCCATCGTTGCGCCCGCAGGCCCCCTATTGGGTGACCCTAGTCTTTTCCCCCCCTTTTGTTTTTTGACTCGAGATGTCACCCCCTTTTTGCCTGCGCGCGTACACGAGGGTACTTCCTTCTGAGTCGCGGCCCGTTGGAAGCGCGGTTGGTTCCCCCCGGCGTTGACGAGGCCAGTGTGGTGCCTCCTTACACTTGGTCCGGTTGTTCATCTTGAGGCGTACCTTTGTCAGGTCTCTTCCCTTAAGACTCTTTCTGGACATCCGGGCTCCGGCGCCCCCCACCTAAAGTTCTTGAGGGGTTTGGGCCGGCCGATTGCGGTACGTCCCCTGAGTCTCTCTTCAGACTATCTTTCCCATTGCCCATGTGTAAGTCACTTTTCTATACTCTGACATTAGATGCCGATTTGGAAGGAAGTGCCTTGGAAGGGAAAACGTTTTAGGTTGGCCCCCACTTATCCTTGTTGTGACCGGTGCGCCGGATGTGTGACGGATCTTCACAACAAGCATGGCCAGTGAATTTAAAAGGGGAAATAATTCCCCCCCCATTTTTCCCCCCCCCCCTGGTGAATCTGAAGGGAATGGCCGGCACGGTCAACAAACTTCCCCTTTTTAGCACCGCGGGACGATATGCTTTCTTTTTTGCATGCTGAAATTTGGAAAAGCTCCAAAGTGTCTTCCCCTTTGTATTGGGTCCATTTCTTTCATACTGTTGGTTTCTTTCTTGCGATCAAGGAATCAGGGGTTCTTTCCCTTCCACCGGAAGGTACCCGTTGTCTACTCAGGGTCCCTTTTTGATGTTCCACACGGGCGTCCTGGTTTTTGTTTTTTTTTTTTGGCCCCGGTTCAGCGCTGAAATCCCCAACCCTTCGTACTGGTTACCTTTTCAACACCCCGTTTTGCTGGAATGCCTTGAAAATGAGATTCCTCGGTTTTTCCCGGTGTCTCTTTACCTGATTTTTATTGTACTTCCCCCCAGCCAGCATGTGTGCCGCCTTGCACCTCTGTTGCCTAACCCCCCTTGGCGTGTTCACCTTACATTAGAATTGTTATTACCCCCCAATGCACTCTTTCCTTTTAAGTGACCTTTGGCCATGCGTTTTGAGTAACTCCTCCTCGGTTCTTTGCCTTCTCGCCCCCAGGTCGGTCGTTGTGCCTGGTCGGCGGTATTGGTAAACTTTCCTTCTTCGGATTACCCCCCCCCAGTTTGACGTACGAACGTTCCGCCCGATAGTTCCGATGAGCTTCAGCTATATTGTTGGTTTGTCTGCTGGACGGATCGTGTTGTCTATGGCTACACGCATTGGCTTTTATTGCCCGTTAGGCCGCCACCTTTGACAGGCGCTTATGTCCCTGCGTGTCTTTGTTTCTGATGTATGAGGTTTTCTTTTTTGCGAACTCTGCTGATGGTCCAGCGGGGCTGGCGTTTAACCGTCTTTTTCTAGGTGTCTCGACTTGTTTCTCACTTCGGAAGTTTGAATTTTACTCGTGCCTTGGGAAACTGGTCCTTTCGGCTCCACCCTTTTTGCCGGTTATGGTTGAGGTTCTCAAAATTCCCGTTTTTCTCGTCTGTTCGGGCTGGGCCTGTTGGTGATTATCTCCAGAACTTCTGATTTCTTTCGATGGTTTGGGGTGGTTGGTTAAGAATGGCTCCTTCTTTTCATACGTTGCGGGACTCCGGGTGCTCGGGTTACCTGAGCCCAGCCCCGTCGGGCTTCCTTTTGTGGTGTTTGCTTTGCTTGCCTTTAAGATCATTTTTTTTGGGCTAGTCTTTCACCAAGCCCCGTTGTTGTTCGGAACCCCGTGTGCCACACCCGCTCTCACCGTACTCTTTTTATGGTGTCGTATTTTTTGTAGTGCAATGATTGTAGGGAGGGACTGTAGGTTTTTCTAGACCCCCTTTTTTCTTCCTTTTTTTTTCTCTTAGTTTTTTCGGTGACCTGGGACGTGTGGACTGGCGGATATCCCTTTTTTTTCCTTGCAGCGGGATGCTATTTACTGGGCTGTTTTTTGGGTCTCCACGGACTTCGGTTCCTGTTCGCGTGAACCCCCATGCCTCCGGAAAAAATTGGCGATGACCGGGTTGTGTTCACCCATGTTTTTGTTTTTTCCCTTTTTTTGCGTTTCACGCCCCAGGCGATGGCTGCCCTGTTTGTTACCGGGTGCTTTCCTTTTCCCGAGAGATAGTTTTTGTTACCGGGGTTCTAGGTTCGGGTGTATTAAGGCAAAAGGTAGTTTCTTTTCCGCTTCCCTTCCCAGGGAGTTCCAAGATCAACACCCTGCTCCCGCTCCATTCGACCCCTTATTTGCCACGGGGAAAGAAGGCCCCATATGTTTACTGTGGCTTTGGCCTTTTTCCTTTTTGAACTTGGTTTAACATCCTGCCTACTCTCCTAATTTAGTGAGAATTCCCCCCTGATTTCTGACACAACTTTTCTTGTCCGGGCCAAACAGGGCCGCCTCCTTTTTTTCTTCCATCCTTTGCCCTCTTTCCTTCCCCCGTAATCAAGAGCATCTCTTTTCCTCTTATCTGATTCCCCGGTATTCGCTATGTTGAACCTCCACCCTGAAGTAAAATTTTCCGATTTTCCGCTGTTTTAGGGGCGCCCTTTTCTCTAATAACCTAACACAAGCGATCCAAGGGCCGTGTTCTTTCTTGGCAGGAGCCATGCTTTCCAGCCCAGGTTGTGTCGGTCTTTCTGTTACTTAAGGCCCCATGGCCCCCGGTTGCCCGTTCCTTTTTTCTCCGTAACGTTTTTGAGAAAAAACCTTGGTGGCGTTTTTTCCCCCCCCCCGCCTGATGTGGAAAAACCCTTTTGCCATTCCTGTTGTAATACGCCCGGCGCGATGTGTGGGTACGGAACCCCAACCCCCCCCCTGGTTGCTTTTCGGCTGGCTCCTCTTTGCCCTCCCTGGGGTTCCCCGCCATCCTCCGGAGACCGTCCCGCCTGCTATTTGGATTTTTTTTTTCTTTCCAGCGTTTTCGGGACCTGCTTACCCCCCCCCCCCTCTTTCTTTCACATGTTTTCCGTAGCCCCCCTGGCAGCTACCAGTGTGCTTTTCCCTACCTTCTCTGAGTGGGTCGGAGTACTTTAGTTTTCGGGTCATCCCCTTCCTCCCCCCCCTTCTTTTTTTCTTCCTTTCCTCCTCCTCCGTTTTTGGTTTTCTCTGTCTTGACCCCTATACCGTACTGACCTCCGACCTTTAGGGAAACCCCCCCAAGCAACTGTTGTAGTCTTTTTGTGTTTTTGTTGCTTAAACGTAAAACCAACTTTTTTGTCAGGGTATTTCCAGGCCATATGACCCTTTGCCCCCCCTCCCTCTCTCGATTCTGACTCTTAGCCGTTCGCTTTTTCTTTTGCTTGGCCGTTTTTTTTTGACCATTCTAGGGTCCCCCCCACTACTTCCTCCACCAATTTTTTTTTTTTATTCAAGGCCGTCGGGATTTTACACCGTTTTTAACTTTTTTTACCTCGGCGGGTTTAGGCCCGTTCAAACAACCCTGTTTTTGGCGGACGCCCACTACCACCCCCGGTTCCATGCCACGCACCGTGGACCCCGTTGTCCCAGGCCCCCACATACTCCTTTTAACCCCAACCCAGAACCCCTGGTTTGCTTACCCGTGTTCTTTTTAGTCTCCCAACCGGTGGGACGTTAACTTGGTCCCTGGTCTCCCCGGGTTTCTTAGTTCTTTTTGGGTCCGATGGGGCCGACCCCGGTAAATGTTACAAAGAGTTGAAGCGCAGGGACTCTTTTGAGGTGCCCCGGTTTTGTTCACCAGCCATCCCCCTCCTTTCCACGATTTCCTCGGACGATGATTGGCTCTATGGGAGGGCGTAAGAGCAGGGTCTCTGTTCGCCTGAGGCCCTTCGGTCCCGTGACCTACAACTTTGACCAATTTAGCTTCTTGAAGTTTCAGTCCACTGGAAAGGGATCCCCTAGTCTTTCTCCCGTTGGCCTTCCAACCCAGTTTTTGCAATTGAACCTTCCAGCCCCCTACCCCAACTCCCCCTCCACGCCCATATCCGTTTGCTTCTGGGTCCGTGCAAGACCAACATATAGTCATATCCGATCACATGGTTGAGATTGGTTGGTCTTGATCTGGTCCCGGTCCATTTTTTTGCTCGACTCCAACCCCCTTTTCTGTTTTCTTCACCACTGAATAAACTGAGGTCAAAACAACCCCGGCGAATTTTTTTTGAAAGTTTTGCTTCCCCAATGTCCAGGTACCCCCCCCCAATTCAGGCTCGCCTGTTCTTACAACAGTCTTTTGGCCCTCTGAAGCCCTTTTTTCCCTTCAGAGGTTTTAGGATCTGATATGATTTGTGTCAGTTGACCTTCGCGTGACGCCCGTTCTGCCCCTCGTTTTCCCGTCCTCCGTCCCCATCACGGTCTTTTTTCCCCCTCCTTACTTCCCCCCGTTATTAAATTCATAGAAGCCCTTTCACGGACATCACCCCTCCTTCTCGTTGGCACGACCTCTCGACCCCATTTTCCCCAGTGTCCACACCTCCTTTCTTCACGTTTTGCTCGCCCCGTTTTCAGTCCCGACAGGCTGGGGTTGGTACTCTAGTTAGTTTTGCCCTGCTGACTGGCGGTTCCCTTCCCGCTCCCTCCCCCCGTCCCTTTGTTCCTCTTTTGTTCTGTCCAACTTTCCCGGTGAAACCAAGAGGTTTTTGTCGTGCCGCGTTCCCCGTATTCCATCAAGCTCCCCTTCTTTACACCAGGTACACCCCATCGAACTCTGGCCCAACTTTTTTTTGTAGGTATCAGCTCAACACACTTTGGACGGACCCCGACCAAGTCCCTCTACTTTTTTTCCCCCACTCCCTGAGCGTTCTCTCCTTTTCACTTTTTTTCAAAATGTTTAGTAACCCTCTCCGAAGATATTCCTCTATTAGCACCTCTCTAGGCCCCCCCCCTACAGGTAATCGTTTCACCACTTTCCATTTTGGACCCGATGACCCAAGTTCCCATCCAGTCTTCTCACACCCTCCTTTTCGATATCTTCCGTCTATTCGAAGATGACCTGTCATTCATTGGGTTTTGAGGACCCCTTTCCTTTCGGTGCCGGTTTCTTTTCCCATTTTTCTGCTCCCCTGCCCGATCGCCGTCCAGTCCTTCCCTTTCCTCCCATCCAGGAATCGAAGACTTTCATCGGACACTTTAAGGTCCTTGCTTGTGGCCTTCCTCCGACCTTTCTGACTGGACACCTCACGAAAAGACTAATTGAGCCCTTGTGGCACTTAAATTTTGCTTCGCCTTGTCCCCTACCAGTTTGACCCGCAGTTCCCACTGCTTTTTCGATGGTGCCCTTCCTTTTCCCACCTTCTTGCAGTTCTTTAAACAGACCGTCCGTACTGGGCCCCTTCTTGGTTTTACTGCCCCCCCCATCCACACTCGCTCCTTCCCTCGTTTGTTCTCCCCCCAAGTTGCGAGTTATCTGTGAAAAATTGATTGTCCTCTTTCCTTTCCGGCCGCTTGAGGCTGGTTTTTTTCTTTTCAGCAGCTCCTGAATCCTTTTGTTGCCCGGGTAAGCCCTGAGTGGGTTCTCTCTTTTGACAGTCAGCCAGATCCCGGTTTGACATCCCCCTTTTTTCCCACTCCAATTTTTCCACCCCGTTGAAAATGGCGACCCCCTTTTTTCTTTTTTTCCGGGTTAAGGTCCCCCCCAGGCACCCCTCGCCCCTTGACATCCTGCTTCCTTTAGCACTGAATCTGACCCCGTTCTTTCCCGCCATACCCCCCCCAGACGTGCATGCCTATCTTTGCACATGATTTCGAGGTTTCCCCCCGTGGGGCTTTTACGGACAATCCGCCTGCTTCAGTCTTTTCCCGAGGGGCAGTGACGCTTCCCAGCCCTTTTTTTTTTCCCTTGCATTTTTCGAGATGTGAAATGCCCTTTTGGGCTGTCATTGACTTGTCGCGGGGTCTTTTGTGAAGTTGCTTTTCGCAGTCGGCGACTTTCAGCTTCCTCGTGTTTCTTTCTCTGTTTCCCCGTCTCGTTCCGTAAAGAGTCTAACCTGATTTCCGTTACGTCTTCAATCGTTCCCTCCAAGGCTGAGTTGCCCCCCTGTTCTCTTTCCTGTCTCTTCGGATGAGATTTTCCAGCTTTTCCCCTGTTACGCTCGACCAATTTTCCCCCCGCCGTGAAACTACCTTTTTTCTCCTCCTTTTTTTGGCGCCCCAGGCAGGTGTTTCGTGACCGCCCCTCCTCCTTTTTTTTGCCCCCCCGCTACCCCAACACCGAGGTTGTTCCCCACGGCCACCCCCTTTACTAGTTCCTTTCCCCCCTGCCTGGTCAATTGTTGTAAACACCACGTCTTCTTCCTTTCCCTTTGCCCCCTCCTTTTTCGTTACCCCCTCGTACGCCGAGCATCCCCTCTGGTTACATTCTCGCCTTCTCCCCTCCTCTTTTGTTTTTTTTCTAGAGCTTTCACCCGGCTTGCAGCGCGTAAACCGGGTTACTCCTCTTCTTCTTCCAGGCCACTGCGTTTTGAAGCCGCCGGGCTTTTGAACCCCCCTTTTCCCGTTTCGCGGCTGACGACGGACCAGTTTTTTTTCTCGTTGAACCACTGGGTTTTAACTGGAGGCGGATATCTTTTTTCCTAGGAGTTCGCTTTAATGCGTTGGCTGGTTCATGCTCCCTTTTAGGGTTTTTTTTTTTTAGTTTTGCTCGACTTTAGTCTTCTTTTTTTGCCTTTATGATGGTGTAACTTCAATTTCGATTGACATCTGTCCTCCCGGCGAGACCCGATTCCCCTGTTGTCTCAGTTGTCTCCTGTAAGCCTGTACGCTTTCCAAATTAGGTTGAAATGATTCCAACTAGCTGGACTAGGGAACGCCGTGCACATTCTGCCCCTTTAAAGGGCGAGATGCTTTCCTCTCTACACCACTCTTAGGAAGCGACACGGGGCACTAATGCCCCCCACCTTGACTTCTCTAGTCCACAATGACTGTTTCAATCTTCCCCGGCTTTTCTCCTGCTTACCCGATGAGTCTTCTTGTAAGGAGTTTTAAATGTGGCCAAGACAAACGATTGTTCTGTTTTTTGTTCCCCCCCGATTTTGTCCAGGCTTTTTTTTTTATGATCCCGGACTTCCTGGGTCCCGTTTAATGTTTTTCCCTGCACACACATGAATTTTTCGCCGAGGCCTTGTTTGGTCTGTATTTTCCCCGGGCCGTCTTTGCCCTGATCTTTGGTCAGCGAGCACTTTCGTTCACGTAACGGGAACTGTTTCAACCCTTTTTTGCTGTCCCCGAGCTTTGCTTCCCCCCCGCGCCTTCCTTGTCCCCCTTTCAACAGTTTAGCTCCCTCCCGGACAAGGGTGCTCCCCGGTTGTGTTTTTCTCGCTTTTCTTTTTCTCCCCTGGGCGTGGGCCCCCCCCCGTACTTTATCTGTCCTTCCCCCCTCCACTCCCTCTTTCCTTTGGCTCAGGGCAAATGCGTGGCCGCTTTCCTGGCGCCAGATTGTTTTCTGTGAATCTCCTCCCCCATTTTCCTGCAATTGGTTTTCCCCTTATCGTGGTGCTGTTTTTTTTTTCCCCCCTCTAGTTTTTTTTCCCCCAGTGTTTCTCATACCTTGGCAATCCTTAGACGTTTTTTCGTTGCATTTTTTAGCTTCTTTCCCAGCAGCATTTCTTCCTGAGGTTGTGCGTTTTTTTTCTTCGTCTTGGGTCTTTCGGTTTTCGTCACTATGTATCTTCGTTGACACGGCCCCCTGCGTCCATACTTACCAACGTGGTTCCTCCTCCTATCCGGCTCACCCGATTTTCTGCTAGCTTGTTTTCTGATTTTCTTTTTTTTTTTGTGTGGCGTTTTGTTCTCATGCCCCCCTCGCTTTTTCTCCCTTGTTCCCCCTCTCTCCCCGCGGCAATGTGATTCCCAATGTCCTTTCCCCCATTCTTCCTTTTTCCCCTTGTCAGACGTTTTCTCCCTTGGCGGCCCCTTACATTTTGCCACTCTTTTTCCTGTCTTTTTCCTGTGCTTGAATAGGGGACCCCTCTCCTCTGCTTGCTATCTTGCCTGTCTCACCCCATATTTCTTCTTTCCTGCCTTCCTGTTTTTCCCCACTTGACACACGCCCTTCCCGTGGCGTTTCCTTTTTTCCGCGGGGGGTGAGCAACCAAACTTGATCTCCGTGGTGATGGTCGCCTTGAGGTTTTTCTTGAGTGTTGGAATTTTCATGCGCGCCTACCCTTTGGTCGTTTTCCCGCTGGCGTTGTTTGCGTTTGGCTCTTTGCTTTTCTGGTTCACAATTTTGTTATCCCATACGCGGTCTGCCCTGCTTTTTCTTTGGGCTTTTTCCTTCCTCGTGATTTTCTCTCGTTTTCCATTTTTCCCCCCCCCCGTGTTTTTGGACAGATAGCCCTTTCCCCGGGTCGCTCTCTTCACCCTTCTGCGTGTATCACTTCCGGGTTCCTCTATTTTCCCCTTTGCCCGCCCGTGCTGTTTTGCCACTTCCTTTTCCGCTCGCCCTTAACTTGTTATTGGTACATTTGTTTGCACCCCCCGCGGCGGATCACTGATTTTCTCCGTTCTTCTTCCGCTTTTCCCTCTTCGGTGGCACGGCCCCGTTTTTTCAGGAGGTTGTGGCCCCCCCATTTGTTCCTTTCGTTGTTTCTGATCCCCTCCTTGTTTG
>Ga0179593_1732034_pt1 | contig 15063 bp, 11 predicted proteins | sample CZODoug2_1_08_16_FD_185931 | JGI IMG/M metagenome (GOLD analysis project Ga0179593, IMG submission 185931) | Vadose zone soil fungal communities from Angelo Coast Range Reserve, California, USA - CZODoug2_1_08_16fungal (PacBio error correction) | ecosystem: Environmental > Terrestrial > Soil >... | reverse complement strand
TATTTCCCCTCTTTAGGATATTTGTGTTTTTCACCGACTACCGTGCCTCCCCGTTATAGGCCCTCCTTTCTCTGACGCAATTTCCGTCCGAAAAAGAGCCGTACTATTTTCTCGCTTTGCAACGAGGGGGGTTTTGAACTCTCTTCTTCTACCAATTCCGATTTATGCTTTTCCTCCCACAGTCGGTCTTTTTCCCTTTGGACATTTACCCAGACGCGCCCCTTTCTCCACTTTCTACAATTGTTTGACTGCCCCCCCCCCAAAAATGAGAAGTCCTACCTGATACGCCGGTAACGTTGTTCCCCCCTTTCCCGTCAGAATTCTTCCAACTGCCCGAGTTTCCTTCTGCTGTCCCCCCCGACCCCTCAAGATTTTCCCCCCTCTCCTCTGGCACGCAATCCTCGACCCCCCTTGAGGAGGGTGGTATGAGTTGGCCTTTCTCCGCATCGATAAAGACTCTCCCCGGATAGTACCTTTTTTTTTTCTCCTGACTGCGGAGCAACCTTCCCACCCACACTGTTGGTCGCGGGCCTTTCTTTCCCTCTCTACCCTTTTTCTTGCTTCTCTTGTTTGTTGAATGAACGTCTTTCTCTTGGTATACCTGTGAGTCGATCTTCCCTTTGTGAAACTCCTGGATTGATGGGTTTATTTCTTTCTTTTCCTTTTCCATTTTTATTAGGCGTTTGAGACTTTACGAAGCTGAGGAGAACCTTTTCCCTCCTCCTTCCCCGATTACCGACGGCCTTACATTGGCGTGTTTCTGAACCTTTGAAACCCCCTCCCCCCCCCGAGAAATCTCCCACCTTTATACCATGGGGCACCGCCTTTTTTTCCACCGCCCGGAACCTCCTAGCCCCCTCGACGAACCGTCCCCCCACTTTGACCCTCTAACCTTCTTCCGTCCGACAAGCCCCCCTTCCCTTTTTGCTTCGCACGCCCCCCTAAACAATGGAGTTATACTCTTCCCCGTTGGCATCTATTGGTAACAATTCCTTTTCTCCAATTACTTTTGGGTTTTTCTTATTGCGAATGGGATTCTCTTCCAATTTTAATGCAGGCTTTCCTCTCACTTACATAAGCCAGACTTCCCCCTGGTGATTTTTCTCTTGATCGAGAACTTCCATAAGCGTTTTCATCGTCCTTCCTTCAAGGATCGAGTCAAACTTCTTTTTTAAAAGCGGGAACTTCTCCCAAAATAGACCCTTCTGACTCCTGAATCCCCCTTCTCCGACTCTGACTTTTGCTGTGACTCCTTCCTCCTGTCCTTTCCTCCTTTTTCCTTCCTTCCTTTCCTGACTCCTGACTCTGCTTTTACCCTTTAATCATTACGGGCGGCAGTCCTGTCTTTTCTCTTGATATCGAGTTCTTTCCCTGGATTTTCAGTCGTCCTCGGGACTCCCCCAAATACAGACCACCTCCGGGGCGGTTCCGGGAGAACATAGATAGGACCCTCGAACTCTTCCCAATCGGATTGGGGGCTTTAGGGTAGTGTTTTTTTCAACAATTTTTTTTTCTCGAGTCGCTTCGTCGAACGAGTCTTTTCCCCTTTTAAAAGGAAGCTTTTTGTTTTCCCGGAGGTGTGGTAGAAGTCACCCCGGCACGGCGAACAATTTTTCGTAAATTATTTTCACGGCTTTCAGTCGTTTTACCGTCCCTCCTTTTTTTCATTCGTTACGATTGCTCCCCGGGAAGTTGAAATCTTTTTCCTCCCCGGTGATGACCCCCCTTTCCCTGCATAGAGACCTCAGAAACGGAGCCGGGAGGTTTCTGGTTCCCCCCCTTTCCTATCCTTTTTTGAGACCTGCTGGTTCCAATCGAATCCTTCGTTGTGGCTATTGTATCCCTTCCCCCCCTACACTACCTCCTCTCTCGGCGGTGGTTTTTTGTTACGGGTCGGAACTCTTCTCCTCGCTCCCAAAACTGCGAGCTCCGAAAAAAAGATAATTTTTTTCAGCAACGTTTCCTTAATTTATCTCCCTCTACGTCGACGATTTTTACCCCCCATCCCTTCCCCCGGAATCTCGCTCATCCAAGAGTATTCCTGTTTTTCCCTTGTTCCAAAACAGTCCAGTCTGGAAGTCCCCAGGCACCACGAGCAGAAGACCGTCAACTACCCCCCCCCCATATGGCAAGATGAGTGGCTTCCTCGGTGTCCCCCCACTGAGGTTCGGTCTGAACCTCCGTTTGTGAGCCCCCCCTTCCGTCATACTGTTCTCGGATCTTCTTGAATGTTTGGACCTTCCTTCGGGGCCTGTTTTTCTGTATGGTATCGTCCTTCCAAGGCTTCAGGTTCAGGGTTGCATCGGTAGTTGTTTCCGGCTTCGGACCCTAATTCTTTTTGAAATCACTTCCTCCGGGAAGGTGCCGCATGATGGATATTTTGTAATATTTCTTTCCATGACCTTCTCCGCGTTGTCTGCTTCAGGGGCCACGGAGGAGAAGCCCAATTTCTCTCTCTCTTTTTCGGCAAGCCGTTTTCCCCTTCGGCTTTTCGCCTTGCATTCCGAAACGCCCCTTAACGGCAGTCCTGACAAACGCCTGGCCAAGTTCGGTCAGTGACATCTGTTTCTTTGACAACTTCTTTCTGATTGCAAATTCCCCAGCGTCTTCCTGGCTTTATTTCTCCCTCTACTTTCATCGTTTCAGCCCACCGCTTCCCTCTACCGATGCTTTGGATTAAAGGACCCCCCGAGAGGCTCTCCAGAGTAAAAAACCGCCCGATGAGCCCCCCTAGGGGAGACACCCCCCGCACAGAATTGATGCCGAGGTCCAAAGCCACATCATTCCGGTGTTCTGGCTCCCCCCCCCTCTTTCAGGGCAGTCTCGTCTCCCCCCAGAGTGGTGAGACATCAGTCAAAGCTCCCTCAGGTGCCATTGTTTTACGGGTCTTTTTTTGTGTCTGTTCCTTTTTTCTGCCGGAGTTTTCCCTTGTGAAACGTTCCCCATTCCAATGTTTCTCGGCTTTTCTTCGTTGTTTTTTGATCGATCGAAGTGAGTGCGTTTTTTTTTTCAATTAGAGGTTTTTTCTTCCTTTCAAAAACTTATTTGAAGATATCTCGTCCATTAGAGATCCCTTCTTTCCATTTTAAGGTCACTTCTCCCGCCAGACGCCTTTCCCTTCCCCCCGTAGTTTCTTTTTTCCCTCAATAGGCCACCAAAACGGGGCTTCTTCCAGCCTCGCTGTCACTTTTTGGACTAATTTTACGGTCCTTCTTGAGGATCTACGGTTATGGAATCCTGAAGCTTCTCCCAGGGTCCGCGGATCTTCTGGCAATTACCCTTTAACTCCTTTCTTGGAAGAGTAGAGTAGTGGACAAATGTAGCCTGTTCCCGTGCGCGCTCTTTCTTCACGGTGACTCTCTTCGTTGCCTGGGACCTTCCACCGTATCGTACCTGTACTTTTTTCCCTCAAAGACTCGTTCGAGAGATTCTTCTCACCGAATCGACTAGAGTACCCCCCTCCTGTGATAGCCCCAAGTAACAGCCCCGCCCCCTATTTGAGAGTTATATCACCTTAGAGATATGTTCGAACCCCTACCCCCCTCTGCCCAAACACTTTTGTTCTGACTATTTTCTTTTCGGTCCCCCCCTATTATCCCCCAAGCTCCTTCCCTCCGGCTCTCGAAGTCAATTCCTCCGTCCCGTAATGATTAAAGGGTCCCCAAAGCCAAGACCTGAGTCCGGACTCATAAGGCTGTTCATTGAGTCACTTCTTCCAGGATTCTAGGCTTCATTCCCTTAGTAAGGAGTAAGGATTCATGAGTAAGGATTTTTCTTTTCGAGGGAGTCCCTTTTCCTGCCAGCTTTTCCTTTCGTTTCCTCTAGTGTCCCTCTCCCTATCACTAACCACCTATGGCGACATTCTCGACACAACGTCCCTCCCCCCCCGACAGACGCTTTTTGTCGCGCGAGTTTTTCTTCACAGGAAACTTATTATGTCGCACCTCTGCAGCCCCCCATTTCGAATTGTACCCCACACCCCACTGCAAACGTTTTTCCCTCCGCTATCGTATACACATTCTTTTTCCCCGACTGTTTCCTCCGTCGTTTAACTTCGCTTGACGGTTCGCCGATTTTGGACACCATTCCCCTCTGCCTTTCGGGAGGTGGAGGCCCAGCCCCAGGTCTTCCAAGATAAATTTTTGGATTCTTCTTCTCTGGTGTTTACCCCATCCGACCGCCTTTGCCATCCTGTTACTCCCGGTATTCTCCCCCCCCTTTCTTGCACAAAGACTCGTCTATCGCTTCGTCAGCCATTCGCCCCACGCTTTTCCCTGACTTTTCTTATCCGTGGCGCTTTGAACGGTTCACTCAGCCCTCTTTCTCTTCAAAGGTCTCCCGGTACCTTTTTTTCTTTCGCTTTAAAAAAAAGATCGGACTCCTCCCCGGGTATACCCCAGAGTAGAAACGGTTTTTGACCGTGGATGTTTTGCCACGGTGCTTTCCGTGACTCTCCCCTTTTTTTCTTTTCGTTCTCGAGCCTGAGTCCTCCCCCTTTTCAGAACAAACCATCCGGCCCGTTTTTTACCTGAGGATTGCGGCCCCGTTTGGTTCTCTTTTTCACCTTACTTCCCTCTCCTCATCGACAATTTAAATAGGGTCCCGCCTTGTGCCAGTGCATATTCTGCGCCATTTTGAGACAACGTTATTTTTGCCGTCCCCCTGTTTCACAGCCAACAGTGTTCCCCCGCAGGTCCTCATTGGTACCTTGTCCACCTTTCAAGGAACGACTGTTGTAAACCCGGTTCAGTTTAATCGGATTGGTTGTTCCCACCACCCCGCTCTGCAAACCTCCGCTCTTAGTCTGCTCTCCCTCGGCCCCCCCCTCTTTGCCTTTCCAGTCACGGTAGTCGGTGCCTTTCCGAAAAATGGAGTCGGGCAACCCCTCTGCCCTCATTTTCCCCCGATGAATCACATCGCTCTTGTTTGCGTTTGAGTGTGATTTCTTTGAACGGACTCCATGTAGGTCGGGTCAAAGACCCAACTGGACAATCCGCCGACGGAGATCGCCGAATGCAACTTCCCACGCGCCTGATTTAGACCGTTTGTCGAGGGTTTTGTTTGCCCAGCTTTTTACCCATCTTAATGAAGAATTTTAATGAAAAAAGGACCCTCCCCCCCTGCTTCCCCTGGAACAAACTCTTCCGTGGACACCCTTGGTGCCAAGATAGTAGGAATTAAGTTCCTTCTGCGCAAAAGGGTTCCTATACTTCTGCACACCAGGGCCGGGCCCATGAAAGTAAAGACTGTTGGGTAAAGGTCAAACCCCATGGCGTCTAATCGCACCGGCACAAGGCGGTTCAAGGAACCGAACCCTGTGATTTTCCCACAACTCTATAGGCTTTCGGTCCCACCCCTCAGAACTAGATCCCCTCTCTGCCCCTCGTCTTTTTTTTCTCCCTTGCGCGCATCGACACGCATAGGTCCTAACTTTCTTCGCAAGGTGAAAGCGACCTCCGGATTTTTTGTCCCCTTTCCCCTTGCAACATCCTAGCTGGCCCCTTCCTTTTCCCTATTAGGGGATAACAGGGTCTCTTCCTTCAGTTTGAACTTTTTTTTTTACGCCCGGACCTGTTTTGGGAAAGCCGATGGCTGGAACCTCTCGGGGCTTTCACCGGTTTTTCACTCCGCAACCTTTCCCGGTCGTGGCTTGGGGAGGATGCCAATTTTTTTGAGACTGGCTGACTTCCTTGAGAGCCGATTTGGTTGGCACTGCCAATTACCTGATGTACTAAGGACTGAGGAAGGCTCCATGACCTGTAGGGTTTACTTTCTCAAAACGGTTCTGTTCCACCCCCAAGAAGAGTAAAGCACACCCCAATTTCTTATCCCTGCCCCCACCAACGCCTCCACTAAACGCTTGCTTCCTCCCAACTTCTCGAAGCCTTTTCCCCCCTTAAGGTGCTCGAACTATAACGAAGGCTAACTTTCTTCCCCAGCCCCAAGGAGGGCTCCTCAAAATTCCTTTCTGATTGGCCCCCTTTTTTTTTGTTTCTTTTTGCAGATGCTGATGGTTTCCATTCTTCACATTATTTTCGCCTGAGCGGTGAGCTCATGGGCTTGAGCCTCCTCCATCCTTTCCCTCGGGCTCTTCTCCCTCCCGTTGGTTTGTCTTTTCTTTCTTGCCTCACGGTCGCCCCTACGGATCTTTTTTAGTTAAGAGGTTCCAACTCAAGGCTCGAGGCCCCACTCCTGGTACCCTAAAAAAATAAGCCCGATCATGACCTACTAACTACATTCTCCCCCTTCCCGAATGTACCCCTGACTCCTGAATTCCTACTCCGATTTTCCTCCCTTCTTTCCTCCTGTCCCTGTACCTCCTTGCCTCCTGATGTACCTTTTCATCCGGCAGTCTTCCTTTTGTCGTTCGATATAGCCTCCTCGCTTGTTTTTTTTTCCGAGCTCTCAATGACCCAGCCCTTAACAAAGAAAAGGAGGGGTTTCTGTGATTGCGGTAGGGAGAAATCTTCTTTCCACTGAGGGGGATCTTCTTCAAGCGGTTTTTTTTGCTTCTTTACGTGGCTTTTTTCAAACCCCCCCCCCTTCCCCCTCCCCCCCCCCCCTCCCCCCACTCCCATCCTCCCCCCCCCCCCTCCCCCCCCTACCCCCCCCCCCCCCCCCCCCCCCCCCCCCCCCCCCCCCCCCCCCCTCCACCCCCCTTCCCCCCCTCCCCTCCCCCCCCCCCCACCCCACCCCCCCGCCCCACACCCACCCCCTCCCTCCCCCTCCCGCCCCACCCACCCCCCCCCCCCCCCTCGACCTCCCCCCCCCCACCCCTCCCCCCCCCCTCTCCCCCCCCCCCCCCCCCCCCCCCTCCCCCACCACCCTCCACCACACACCCCACACCCACCCAAAAACCCAAAAAACCCAAACCCCACACCCCCCACCCCCCCCCACCAAAACCCCCCCCACCCCCCCACCCCCCCGAAAAAAACCCCCCTCCTCCCCCCCCCCAACACCCCCCAAACCCCAAACACCCCCAAAAAACCTGTCCCACCACAACACGCCCCCCCCCCAACCCCCCCCCCCCCCCCCCCCCCCCCCCCCACACCCCCCCCCCCCCCCCCCCCCCCCCCCCACACCCCCCCCCCCCCCCCCCCCCCCCCCCCCCCCCCCCCCCCCCCCCCCCCCCCCCCCCCCCCCCCCCCCCCCCCCCCCCCCCCCCCCCCCCCCTGCGGCGATCCACCGGCGGTTCTTTCGTTGAGGGAAGTCCCTCGACTCCTTTGTTTAATAACCGTTTTTCGTTCTCGTTGATTCCGGAATGTCACACGGAACGGCTCCCTTTGGAGCTCAACCCTCCTTTTCTTGCTTGGAAGGCGAAGGTTTTTTTTTTTGGTTTTGAAAAGATTCTCCCTTGGCAGTCAATCTTGGATTTTCTTTGTCCCGCTTACACGCTTCCTCCCCTTTATCGAGACAACTCCCCCGACGATTTTTTTTTTTTGCTCCCACCACTTCTGTCCCCCAGCGAGGCGGGAGGACGGAAATCGCCTCCCCTTCGTTTTTTTTCCTCTTGGATCAAGAGGCTCTCCCCGGGCATGGAGCTTCCCAATAGCCCCGCGGGATATCTCTGACCCCTATCTATCCTTCGAAAATAATTTTCATCCCCTTTTAAGTTCGCGCCACCCCCCCTGGCACGACCCAACCCCCCTTTCCCCCCGTTCCGCGAAGAAACCCGTATTCACGTTGAATTGTATTCCAACGGTTTAAACTCATTAGCGTCCTCACCGACCAACCCCCACGTTCTCTTACCAAGAACATGGAAACTGCGTGGTCAACCGATCTGCATGTCTACCCAAATCCTACGCTCTCCCTTCAGATCCCCTTGCGAAAAGGAGTCCCTGTCCGATCAGGAGATTCTTTTTCTCGTGGATCCCAATGTCGGGATTGTGTCTAACTCCTGAAACGCTGTCCTCGGCTAGAAGGGTCTGTCTCCAAGTCTCCCCCTTTAGATGCAGTTTTCCTCGGGCTGAGTCGCCTGCTTCTGAGACCTCCCTTACTCTGGTCCGGGAAGGGTTGTTCAGAAGATCTATATTGTCATCAGAGCATATGTTGACCTCACTTTTTTTTATTTCTTCTTCGACGATGTTCTCCCTATGAGGGAAGAACATATGACATCTCTCGGGGACTTCCCTTTTTTTGGTTTTTTTTCGATTCCGATGATTCCCGCAAGGAGGGGAGCAAAAGTCCCCGGACCCCTTCTTTTTCTCACCCTAAACTCATGACCCTGGACCATTCCGAACTGCTTTCGGTCGAGGCAATAAAAGAGATGATAATTTTACCGGACTTGGAAGGGATTGATTCTATCGACGTCTCGTTCAACGCCCGGAACGAATCGCGCTAAAGCGATTTTTCCCCCCCCCTCTTCGAAGCCTTATGGACAGTTTTTCCTGATTAATGGAGTCCCCCCCCTTCCAGAAAGTTGATGCTAGGGTATCCTTCCAAATTTGTATCACAGCCGAACCTCCCCCAGGATGACGACTGGAGACACAACTTTTTTTCTCCGGGTTGCTTACTTCCCTCCTGGTTGAGAACTGCAGCGAAAAGTTTCCCAGGTTGCCACCCTTCGTGGTACACTTTTCCCGAGCGCGGGGGATTCTCTTGTGTCCTCTGATTCCTTCTCTTGTTACCTTGAACATGTTAGCAGCTTAAATAATACCGCTTGGGATTTTTTTTCTGTTGGTGGTGTCTTTTAGTAGATAGAAGTCCGCGCATAGGGTTGATAGAATTCCTTACCACGATACTTACACAACCCCTTTTTGCGGCCTCTTTTGAAGTTTTTTATTCCCTTTACAGGAGGGAGTATTTTACTGGCCCGCCCGATAGGATAACCTTGGGGCGGAGACACCCCGGGCGTCCCTCAGGTATAACGCTCTGCATCGGAAAGGTTTCCCACCCCGGGTAGCTTTTCAGCATTTCGTCGTAAGTCCTTTGCATTCCTGAGGCCTTTTGAAACTTTACCGCCGCTCCCCAATCGTAAAGAAATGATTTCCCCTCTTCAGCTTTTCCCGTGCGCGATGATAGGTTGACTACCCCATTTGAGCACCGTTTTGACCTTCTACAACACAGCCTTGACCAAAATCGTCGGTACGTCACTCCCCCCCCGAAGCTCTTATGCACATCACAGCCCTTGAGAAAAACAGCAGGTGACCCCGCATTGTTCCCCTACCCCGACGCTTTCCTTTCTGTTCTATTCACCCCGGCCTTCGTTCTGCTCACTCGCCCTCCCCCCCCCTTCCCTTTTTTGACTATTGAATTGGTCTTCCCCCTTCTCTAGGAAAATTCAAGACCTTCCCCCCACAGCTTCAAGCGAGACGCCTTTCCGCCACCCTTCGTTAATGATTACAGTTTACACCAACGCTAGTCAGGGAGGCGTTCCTTCCAGGAGTCAGGAGTCAGGATTCTTAGGAAGGAGTAGGAGAGTCACTTCGTAAGGATTATCCTGAGTCCCTAGGAGTCAGGCTGGATGTTTCAGGGTCTCAAGATGGTACAGTAGAATTTTCACTCGAGCATTTGAAATCTGCTTTAACTACAACTCCCCCCCCCACTCTTATCGATCAGTACGCCCGTCCCTCATCAGGACCGGCGAACCCGAACGCAAAGGGGATTTCCTTGTCGCGGCCTTCCTAGAACAATTTGTTTGCCTACATCCTTTTTCGCGAAGCACCCTCTAAAGAGGGTTTCCTTCCGTTCCCAATTCACAAAACTACGTTGCATAAGCCCCCCCACCCCTTTGAGGCGAATCATACCGCTGGTGCGCAGCGGTTATAAACTTCTTTCACGTCCAGTTTGACAGGTTATTTCCCGATTTGGTCCTCCCAAGGCCTAATGACTTCTAGTTTGCGGCTTTCAAGCTCCAATTTTTTCCTATTATGGTGTTTACCCCTGGTCACACCCCGGACATTACGCTAAATCTCTACTCGTACTCCTTTCTCCATTATAACTGGGGAGTGCCCCCCTCTCGCTTCTTCCTGCCCCTCGATGGAATAATAAAAACTTTCCACAAACGTAGCCGGCCCCCCTGTTTCCACCAGTGCCAGCCCCTTCTCCCGACCCAAATGTGATCAAGGTCAATTAGTCCTTCCTCTTTCCAAAACCCACTTTTCCCTCTCACCAGGCCCTATTTCCTCCCAGGACCTTCGTGTCTGCATTCCTGTTTTGCACTTTGGGAGACCGTAGTCGCCAACTTCGGTATTTTTTTCTGCGATGAGTTATCCTCTTTCCGGCCCCCTCTGGACACCATACTTTTGCTGCCCTGCTCTGCGTATTTTTATGAGGTCGAGGTGAGGTGGCAAGTATATTTTGGTAAACCTTTTTAGTTCCGCTTGTTTACCCTTTCCCGTTTTTGGACCCTGTTAGTTTATACCTTGGCTTTTCTTTTGGTGTGTACGTCCTTTCTGGAAAATAACGTTGCGCCGGGCGCCTTCTTGTGGTACGTCAACGAGGGTTTGGCGACAGAATGCTTTTCCCCTTCCTTCAGTAAATCGCCCCTCCTCTGCACGCCCTTTTCCGCTCTTTTCCCCACCCCCCTGAACTTTTAGGAGTTGCGCTGTCCCCTTCCTCTCGCATTCGGGCGATTTTCCCCAAGGTCAATAACGTTAAAGTCACTGGTCTTATACGCCGAGAAATGGACCCTTCCTACTCTTTTTTTTTTTCCCCTGGTTTGACCTTCCTCATCCTTAAGTTGTTGTTGTTTCCTTCAAGATTTGGTTTAAACTTTTTCATATTTGTTTGAAAGCCATTTTTCTTTTCCGGCTTAAAGAATCCCCCTTTCCTTGTGACAACTCAGGTTTCTCTCGCCCGTGGACCTTTCCCTTTCCGATCTTTTCCTCTGGGAGTTGTTCGTTGCAAGATAGACCCCCCCATCCTCTTCCTGAGACGGTTACTCTTGTCCCCCAAGATTTCCTTATCTTGCGAACTGCGCCCCGTGTATTTACTCCCCCACAAACCCCCTACCGGACGCATTCTCTTTAAACGTGTTCCAAACCTTTCTTCTTTCCCGAATATGACTTTCCCCTGCCCTTATTCTTTCCCCCTCACTTATCTGCTAACCCTTTCCTCCGACGCTACAAATTATTTTCCCTCCTCGAAAGATGTGATGGGTTGTATGACCCTTTTTTGCACTTAACGCATTCTCCCCTTCGCCCCCTCCGTTTGACCTGTAGTCCCCGTGGCAAAACCCCTTCCTGGGAATGAAATTCCCTTCTCCTTCCCTCAGGTACTTTTCCTTTTTTAAGGATTTCTTTCCAATCCCTCCTCTCCGTTTTTTTTGGTTTTTGCCCTCTGCTGGAAACAGCGATTTTCGACATGAGAGTGCCACCGGGGTCCACATTTTCGCCCGTCGAATATGGGTTGGGGCCTTGGACCGCTTTCCACCCTTACACGATGTCCCCTTCCCCCTAAGGAGGATCGATAACCTTCGGTCCACGGTGGACAAGAGGTGACTCACCCATTTCTTTTCGGAAATATGAAAGCCCTTTTAGGCTGTCTTTTATCTTTGTGGTTATTCCTCGGGGAAACACTCCATAAAAAATTTTCTTTGTCCTAGTTGCCCGCCACCGTCCACGGACTTTTTCAACCCACCTTTCCTTTCCCTTTCCCTGGCCCTTTTTCAGGTTTCTCCCCCCGCTATAAGAGCTGACCAGACCAGTCTTCTCTTTTTCCTCAAATACCTTCTGGACCCCGTCTTCCCCGTTGTTTTTTTCCCCAATCGTCCCCAAGAGTGCTGCGCGGTCCCTGGGATTCGCGAAATACAAATTTCCTTCCCCCCTCCTGTATAGCCCTCCCATCCCCTCCTTTCTTTTTTTCCTATTCGTTATTTACCGAATAGTCTCCTAACATTCCCGTGGTCTTATGGGATTGAGATTAGTGAGCCAAACTGAGACTTATTTTTCCCTAGTTTCCAATCGAAGGGGTTACAGATGGCCCTTACCAAACTAATCTTTCCTCTAAGTACTACTCCTGTGACCTATCATGAATCCTAATAATCCTCCTTCCTGCATCAATTCCCCTCCATGACTCTTTCCTTCCCTCCCCTTCTCCTGTTCATTCACGCCTCCTTCCTTGCAGTAGCGGAATTGTCTCTTCCTAGCGTCTCGCGGGCGATCCTTTTCAGTAGTCGGATTGTTCTCTCTTTCCCCGGGGAATCCCCCTTCAGCCCCCCCCCCCCCATCCCTTGTCTTTCTTGAGTTCCTTGATCCCTCCTCCCCTGATTTCTTCGACCTCTTAAGCGCTGAGAGGGAGTTCTGTTTTTCTTGGAGGAAGGTTTAACAACTTTTTTCCCCCGTCGGTTCATTCGCGGCCGCCTCCTCTCAAGAGTCTTTTTCAGTGAATGTAAACGGGACGATTTTGTGAGTCTCGTGATTTTTTTTTTTTTCCTCCCACGTCGTCCCTTTCTGGTTTTCCCGATAGTAAAAATATCGCATCCTTTGGGAATTTCCCGGGGATTCTTCTGCTCCTTCCCCCCTTTGGGGATAGCCGGTTTCGTTACTCTCCTTCTTTAATGCATCCCCCGAAGTTGTCCTCACCTGGCTTATAGAGTCTTTCCCGGCCCCGAACGGATTTCCCTCATTCGTCCCCCCACCTTTTTTTTTTGGGCTGAGGAAGACTTCTTTGGCTTTCTCCCTCGGAGTCCCTGGTGCCATCCTGTTGATTTGCGTGACTTTTCCTGAACTTCCCCTGGATCTCCGGATAAACCCTGCGGAAGTATCTTCCGCCCCCCTTTTTTTCAGCAACGATTCTAATTCGGCGCCCCCGACTCCTCTTAACCCGACACTTTTCGCCGGAAGACCACACCCGTTATTCCGTGGGATTGGCATTTGGAAACAGGTTCAAGTTACACCTCGGAAAGTCTCCTCTTCAACACTCACTCCTTGAGCTTGGACCAACTGGACCATCTTCCTTTTCTTAAAAGCGCGGTGAGTCTGCTTGTATAAAAACCTCTCATTCCTCCCTCTCACACCGGTTTGTTAGCCAAGTCTCCCTCCGCTCGTTCCTCTTCTTGAATGGGCGTACTTTTGGTTCCCCCAGGCATCACCGGTGTGTTCACCGAGTATGGTATCGAACTTCGAAGGTTCCCTCCTTTCCCTTTTCGTTCGCTTTAAGAGTTTCTTTCCCAGATTCCCTTTTCTAAATCCTTCCGGAATTTTGACGCCCATTTTCTCTTATTGTCCTCGAGACAGATGTCCTGCCCCTTCAATGGAAGTCGTTCGAAAGCTTTCCCAAATTGATATATTTTTCTCTAATACATTGTTCCCCCCTCTTCCTGGGTCTGCGGCTAGTGAGAGACAAGCGGCGTCCCCTTCAGTTCCCGCAGTCCCCCTGTCCTTCACCCATTCTTGCGCTGAACCCTATCCCCTTTTCGACCGTCCCGGCGTACCTTCGATTGCTTCATCTTTTTCCGCCTTCAACGCTGTCTTTTTTTCCCGATTGCGCCGGGTGTTCTACCGGACCACTCGTTTCCTTCCAAGAGTGGCCCCATCCCTGTTTAAAAACACCGCCCCTCCAGTGCTGTCCTTTCCCCCTCGAAGGACCGACTTTGACGCTACTTTTCACCGGGGATTCTCGTATAGTATCAGAAAGCGTTTGAGATCACCCCCCGCGTGAACCTCCTGCTGCCCTGTCCCCGCGTTCAGAGTGAGTGTTTTCCCCTTACGTTATGCCGCGCCTCTTAAAGTGGAAAATGGTCCCTCCCTTCCCCCTTCAAACGCCTCCCGGAGATCCTATTCTTTTCTTATCGATCGACTTCTTTTTTTTATCCTGTAGAGATCGTTTCTTCACCCTTATCGTTTGAGGAAGCTCTCCTCAGTTTTTTTTATAAGAGAGATCCTTTTTCGTTAACTTACTTTCCTTCAAAGTCTTTCCCCCTTTTTTTTTTGGAGACAACCAACTATTCCTCAGGTCCCGCCTCTCTTCCCTCACGGTGGGAATCATCCCCCTTCTTCCAGGAGCTTTTTCTTTTTCCTCCTTTCTTTATCGAAATTTTTCTCAAGAGGATTCCTTCCTTTCTTCCAGCGCTAATCCTCTTTTTTTTCAATCTTAGACCGCGTCTTTCCCCCCCTGACCAGAAAGTGAGCGACTCCCGTCTTCTTCTTGTTGAAGATCGCGTACCCCCCTTTCCTCCCAAATCCCTCCTTCCCCATCGTCCCGGTTACATTTTTCGTTCGAGAGCCTTTTTTTTCTGCCCCTCACCCCGCGAGAAAAACGCCGGTGCTTTCAGAATGTGAACCCTTCCCCCCTCCCTCCTCTTTTCTTCAGCCTCCTCTTCCTAGAGTTAATCACCTCAGTTTTCTCCCGAACGCCATTCGCCCGACCCCCCTTCCCTTGTTCTGGACTATTGCCTTCTTCCCCTTCCCTCCTCTAGGACCCTCCCTACTCCTCCCCCCTCTTCCCTATATACGACTCTCGCCTCCTTTGCCTCCCCGCAATGGTACATTAAAAAAAGCAGGTCGTCCTTTTTGACCTTCAGGAGTTCCTTTCAGTCTTGAGTCGGACTCCCTTGAGTTATCAGGAGGCAGGTATTTTTTTTCATTTCTTATTCAGCTTGAGTCAGAGTAAGGATTTTTCCTCTGTTCTGAGTTATAGAACGGTCTAGGTTGGTCGATAATTTCCCTTTTACCGCGAATTGATCGAGCATGGAATCCGCCCATCACTCCTTCTTATGCGACGATTTCCGATCCTGCAACGAAAATCCCGCCGACAGACCCCCGAAACGCGACAGACCTTGAGTTCCTTCTCGCAGGCGAGAGGACCGCTTCCCAATTGTGTTGCCAACCTCCGCAAGAAGGATTCTATGTTTCAGAATTTTACCCCCTTAAAAAAACCTCCCGTTGCCTCGATATCCCCGTATCCCTTTATGCCCTCCTGGTTTCCCCTCGTAGCCCTTATAAACTTCTTCCCCTCCTTTGACGTTTCCTGGAGAGGGACCTTCCTCCGTGGGAGGTTTGTTTTGGGCCAAGGTCCCTGAGCTAGGATTGATTTCTTTGGTGGGTAAACTTTTTTTTTCCCGAAACCACAGGAAGAACCGATTCTCCCCCCCCCCTTAAGCTCCCCTTTTTAAGACGCGCC
>Ga0179593_1703767_pt1 | contig 15063 bp, 20 predicted proteins | sample CZODoug2_1_08_16_FD_185931 | JGI IMG/M metagenome (GOLD analysis project Ga0179593, IMG submission 185931) | Vadose zone soil fungal communities from Angelo Coast Range Reserve, California, USA - CZODoug2_1_08_16fungal (PacBio error correction) | ecosystem: Environmental > Terrestrial > Soil >... | reverse complement strand
TTTTCTTAAATGTCCTCTTGCCAAGATGACGCCCCCGACGTCCCCTTCCGTCCACTCTTTGTACCCGTCCTGCCCAGATCGTCGCCAGTATCAATAAACTCTGTCCCCTCCTTATGAAAGGCAGTTAATAAATATCCTTCGTTCATCCGCGTCGCGTAGTGTTGAAAGGTTTTTACGTCACGTCCGCTCACGATCTCTGCCCTTTTAGCTCCCCCTAGGCTTTTTCTTTGCTATTGTTCTTTGTTCCCCTTGATTTCCTCAATCCACTTCCCTATATATTTTCTTCGACCGAGGTTCAGGCTTTATTTTGCATCTCAGTTGTCTGAAGTTTCCCCATCGCTATTGTATCGGCCTGTTCGGCAAAATGTCCTCCCTCGTGCGAGTTGACAGGTTCAGTACAGGGTCGTCCCCGGTCCCAGGTGGCCATGGCGAACGTTCCACCGATTTTTTTAAATTTAACGTTTTTCTCTTTTATGCCAGCTTCAACCCTCCCGGTCTCTACCACCCCCTCTTCGATCGTCCGGTTCCTGCCGCGACTCAAACATCCCCCCCGATCAGACAATCGTATTTTTTTCATTCCGATCTGTTTCCTAACGTGTAGACGCGATCTGTTCCTCAGAAGAGAATATTCCCCCTTCAGCTGTACCCTCTGTGAGGCTCTTCAACCCCAAATGCTTGCCACCCTCAAAGCTTGTAAGACCGTTTTTTGAAGTCCGCCACCCCGCCATCCCCTCTGAACCCGTTTGCCCTGGACGGTTTTTCCCACAAGCAGCCTTTTCGATCCTTCCACACTCCTTCGTGGCCCACGGAACACCAGTGCCGCCCAGCTTTATGCCCGGCGTTGAAGGTCCACCCCGTGTAGTGCCTCACTTTTATACACTCCATCCCTTACAGATGTAGCCTTGCACAGCAAGACAATCCCACGACTTATTTGTTTTGAGGTTTTTTTTTTCGTACTCCAGAATCCCAGGTTGTGACAATCTCGGCCTCTTTCGTTATTTATGATTTTGTCCCATTCTCCAATAGTTGCTACGCATAACCCAAGAGGGCCCTTGGGTTCTTTACTCAAGCGCTGCTCCCTGCGGCATACGCGATGCCACTTGTCTCTTGACCCTTTAACCTTTCTCCCAATCCCTAGCCAGGTCCACAGCAGTCTCCCTCCCAGTTCTTCCCTCCGTATTACGGTCCGGACCAAAATGTTTTTTCTCCTTCAAGCGCTGCACCCCCCCTCACTTTTTCGAGGTCGCACGACATTTAATACACTCCCCCCGAGCGGTTTTCCCCTCAGCTCCTTCTTTCTTACCTTGAACCAGTTGAATGACGATTCCTTCGCCATTCTACCCCGGGCCCCCCGATGCGTTTTTTCTCAACGTTCTCTGTCTCAAGAGCGACACACAATCTCTCATCGGGTAGGTGGATTGGCCATTCTTAATATCATCCCCCTCCCAAGTTCCCTGTTTGGTCTTTCATGGCACGACTGCACCCATATTATCTGGAACCCGAATTTGAGTAGTCCCCACATTCATAAATTCTTCCCCTTCCCCAAGGTTTTATCTATATGTAGTCCACAAAAAGCTTCGATAGTCCTCAATGAGATCTCCCCATTAGGGGTTTTTTTCACCTGGCCTCATTGGAACTCTAATCATTTTTGAGGTCCCCCCCTGGTGCTGAGCGGCCAGTCCAAGTTACGTCCCCTTATGGCAGAGCTCACTCCCCCGGTCTCACTCGCCACTTTCGCCAGGTCCGCCTTTCGTTGATCCCGGCCACTTCCAGCCTTTCTTTGAGCCATCTCCCGCCCTTTCCGAACCTCCGCTTCTACCAATGGATGTTCCCAGAAAACCTGCCTGTCTTTTTGCCCTCCCGTGAATTTCTTAACCCTCTTTTGCTCTTCAGCGCGCACGCCCGCATGATCGATTCTCCAAATCTTTCCCTCCCCACTGACGTGTCCACCGTTGCTCCCCCAAGGTCCACCCCAACGCCTCAAGCTCACCTTGCTATAATGCGCCCAGGTCTTAGACTGTCGAACCTTGCTTCGATCTGACTTTTCCCGATGATGCAGCCCCGTTTGACAACGCCTTCTTTTTGGAACTCCATCGCACATTCGTAGCGGAAGACCTTTTTTTGGAACCTTTTTTGCCGATTAAGCCCCCCTTTGTCACCCCCTTCTGTAATATCCTCTCCCCCCGACCTGCGATTAAGGAGTGCCTGCTTGTAGTTCCACCGTCTTCCCGAAGGTCGCTTGATTCCGGGGCAGCCCGTTCCTAACCTACACCGTTCCTTCGGCAGCCTCAGTGGAATGAGGTTCAAGTGAATGTTTTACATTCATTCGGTTTTTGACTGATTCCTTAGGATCTGCCCTTTCAAAAATTTCGACGCTGCGGCTCAGGAAGTTCCCCGTTAGTTTGCCTTCCCTTCTAGCCAACTGCTCAGTTTTTTCCCACTTCTATTTGAGAGTTTTTCGAATCCGACCCCTCCTTTTGTGTGAAAGTTCCGAACTGGAAGATACTTTCTTCCTGGGTTTTTTTGAGAGAGAGCCTGAGGACCCGCCCCCCCAAAAAACAGAGTTCGTGATCAGCCCACTCTCAGCCGCGATCCTTTTGTAAGACGACTTCATTGCCTTCCCTTTCTGTCCCGCCCTTTTCCGTCCGTGGCCTCCCACCCGCCCACTTTTTGATATTACTGCTCTTCGTTGTCACGCAATTTTACAACCTGACCTGCTTGGTTTTGTGTTCACTCTTACATGTAAAAGAGACCAGCATGTGTCTTGGCCCTAGCTGGAACGGTCCGGCTCGTTGGGCCAAAGTACGTCAGAGGCGACCGGACCGTTTTTCAACCCCTCGTACTCATGAGGTTGCCCGTTCCTTAACAACCGTTCTTTGAGCCTTCACTCCCGTCCCAGCCTTGCTTTTCCATGACTTTGCCTCATGGCTTTCGTCTATGTCACCTTGTGCCTTTTTCCCCCGTTGTAAAACTGTCATTCGGACGACCGAACGTGCAGGATAGTGTACACCCCCGTGCGACAACTCTCTCACCTCCACTTCCTCCAGGTGCTGCGTCTCCTGGTGTTTTCCTTTTTCCCTTCTTTCGGTCTTTGTATTTCTTGTTGAAACGATCCTATCCGTGGGATTCCGACAGCGCGTGGCGCGCCCTGGACTATGACTTCACAATTCAAGAACGCTTAGGCAGCCCTTCAGCGGTAAGTTTTGGGATCAAGGATTTCCCTATTCTTTAGTTGTGAGGCGTTTGTCGTTTCGCGTATGGAACCCAACCTTTTTATTGCGACTCGGTAGTGGTTAACACCCCCAGAATGGACATTACAGGCGACCTGAATCTTGAAGATGGATCATGCTAGGAGCCTGTGTCGGTCGGTCGATCTTTTTTGTTCCTTTTCTTGGCGTCACGCCGTTTTTAAATAACAAATCCAACGTGTCCTTTCTGGGATGTTCTTGCGGCCGGTGCAATGTCCTGGTATCCGCGCCTTTGATCCCCTAAGATGTTTCTCTCCTTTTGACGGTCTGAGTCGCCTCAGGCTTGCCCTTCGATCTAGTGACGTTCCCTGTGTCTTTTAGTTTAACCCCTCTCAGATCACTCCTTGGTGCCTCCATTATGACACACACTGACCCACCCCTTTCTCGGTGCTCTTAGTTACTTCGCTCCACAGATTCGATCGTTTTAGACCCTCCTTTAATAGAAACCGCTACCGATTGCTTCGGCGCAGCGGGCGGCGGACTTTTCTTGTTGTCCCCCTTTACCCCACGCCTCTTCAAAACGGACCCCCGGAGATGGGCAACCCTCGCCGTACTTTTAGTTCCCCTTAGATCCACCCAAGTCCGTATAAATCCTTTTTCAGGTTGGGGTAAAATTTTTAAGGAAGGAGTGCGAATGTTCTGCCCCTCCCCCCCACGGTTTTGTGACAGTGCAAAGGTTCCCTAAGGTAGTGTGAACACTGGAAGGTCTGGAAATTCTTTTGTATGGGACGTGATGAAAAGGTTGTAGCTCCGGTTCAGGTGAGAAAATGTAAGAGTTTCGGAAAACACCTTCCCCCCCGAAACCATCGACAATGAAGCTACGGATTCTCGCTATCCCCGCCTTTTCGTTCGTTCAGATGCCCTTGTCTCGGTCTTTGCTGATTTTTGCCACTCATTCTCATCGTCCTCGGAGAGTTTAACTAGAGAGGCTATCACCAGATGAAAAGAGATTTGACACGGGGTTCTTTTCTAGTTGTCCCTTTACTACGGTATGGCTGGGTGGGACTTACATGTACATCAAACCTTGAATGTAAATCCAGGTCCGCTGCAGATCCCGGCTTTAAATACTTGTAGGGACCTCCCCAATGAATTTCCTTTCCTCCGCTGTGCCCGGCCTTTGCCCTCCCTTAAAAATTTTTCCCTACAACCTATTTGGCCTTCCCTCTTCCCTATGCTTGGTTGAGGAGCAAAACTCGTCTTTTAGCCCAGATACCCAAAACTTTGAATTGTGCACGCTTGAGTGTTGATGCTTCTTCCTCTTCCCTCGCCGTCAGCGGAGATTATATTAATCACTCCTGCACCCTTTTGCGCTACCTACGCCTACTACCTGTATAATTGATATCGATATGTTTTTTCCATGCTTCGCTTGCCCATGTCACCTCATCGGGTTCTCAAGGATCCGGTCAGATTTTCCGCCCCTCAGAATGATAATGGCACCGACAGGGGCCAAGTGTTCTTCGAAATGGACCCTTAAGATGGCCCCCTGACTTGTTCACTTGTCACCGCAGACCTTATGAGAACGGGAGAAACAAACCCCCTGACAAATTCCCGCCCCTCCAATCTCGCATTTTCTAAATAGTGAGGTTCCGTGCGGCGCCACGCAGTTCTTGCACTTCCCTTGCCTCGTGTTCTTCCCCTACTATTACCCCGTATGCTTTGGGCCCAGCAACCGTTTAATCACCCCCCCTTTTGCCCGCATCTCTGATGACAGGAGAATCAGGTTCGGATCGTTTTCGGCCCATCTTCAACACCCCATCTAGCATAGCCAAAAAGCCCCCCTATCTTCCGGCGCCCCCCCCCTAGTCCACGGGAGTCTTAGTTGCTTGATTTCAATTTTTGCCCTCCTTCTTTATTTAGTCCCTTCAGACCTGACGGCTACCCCTCACTACGATTGGACGGTTGCCTTGACTGGGAGTAGTCACGTCGGTAGAGGATCTAAATTGCCTCCCTCTCTCTGATATCCTTTTTTTTTATTGTTGAGCGAGCTTTTCCGGGCTGTCCACCTTCCCGACGATGTCCTCTTGGCCTTCTTGAGCAACATCGTTTTAGGTTTGTGCTACTCTCTGGCCTCGTTTCTTCCACCCACCCTAGGCTCATCACCTTGCCTTCCTTTTCCTCTTCAGATATTGTGCACTTTTGGATTCGGAGTCATGGGTCGTCACGTCCGTCCTTCTTTCTCCTGCCTATGAAAAATGTTGCTTTGGCTGCACTCTTTGTTTGGTTTGATGGCCTCCATCAATCATGTTTTGAGAACCGGCTGTTAGCTTCGTGTCCACGGCTTCTTCGTGCCTGTCCACTCCTTTCTCTTTGTCTTTCCCCCTGCTGAATTTTCCGTTGTTCGACCCCCGAATGCGCAGCCCCGGCGTTTCAATTTCAGACGTAAACCTTGTTCTTTCCGGTCGCGCAAAACACCAGCTAAACTTTACGGCGACTTTCTTGTATTGAATCTTCACACTTCCGGACGAGCTCCTCCACCCTCCTTTCCTCTCGCCCTTTTCTTGGTTTCGAATCCAGAGTCTACGATAGCCAATTCTCCAGGTATAGCGTTTTCTTGTGTCGCTCAATTAGACTGCTTTCTGTTCTCGGCATAATTCCCTCTTGAAGGCGGTTCTCCCCATATGGGGCCCCAACACCAACAATGTTTTGCCACCCGGTTCTGGGGCTCCCGACATAAGCAGAAACCCTCCCCTCTCGCATTTGTCTAATTTCTGTGATTTCAAAAGGATGTCCTTTTATAGATGTTTAACTTTCCTCAGTTTACGGCCTTCTCCCAGGAAACCCCTTTTCATGTGTGATCCGCGCGTAGCGTGGCCTTCCTTCAACAGGTGCTGCTTCAGAAAATGCCCCCCACCTGACGAGGACGCTCCCATACGACATTCCCCCCCCGTTCCTTAGCTTTTCAGGGGGTGTCCCCTGCATAACCAACCTCCCGGGTGAAATGACCGTTTCACTTCGGTCTTCTCCCGTTCACTTATCCGCGCGTGATCTTCCATCAACTCCCCTTACTGACGTGGGGACCCGTCCGCTTGTGGCCGCGATTGGCAATTTTTCCTATGCACCAGTCTCCCTTGACCCCTGACTTCCATTTTGGCCATAGGTCGAAAGTTTACCCCCCTCTCCAGGTGCCTCTACCGTCTCCGCCCTTGACCAAAGTTTCCGCCCAGATGGCCCCACCGGCTGCCGCCTCACTTTCTCCGTCCTGCCGAAATTTCCGGAAAAGCGCCCTCCCGTCGGTTCTTCCCTCCCTGTTAATCCTTCAGTCTCTTCCCACCTTGTCAGAAGGCGCCCACTTGCGAGGAAACGTGCCCAAGGGTATCGGTGCATCTCAGAGTCGTCACCCCCCTTCATCGGAGTGGGCCTCTCAGCGCCTGACTCCCATGGATCTGTGCCTTGGTGGCATTTCGGAGACTGCCCCATACAGCGTTCCTGGTTTGACACGTTCCTGCACCTGCCCGGGCCCAGATATCCTAGTACTTCCCGGTTTACTAATCCGCGCTTGTATTAAGTCCTGTCGCTTTACGATTTTACCACTGACACCTTGTCTGGCCCCACGTACCTCCGTTTCTTTGCTTGCAAGTTACTGCAGTTACGCCCCGGCCTGAAGGTCATTTAAAGCGCTCTGTCCTATTTCACTTTTACTACATTCACTCTCCTCCCCTCCTTTCTCCAGTAGCGCGTTTCCCCCTTCCGAGACTTGTTGAGAAACTCAGCCCACTCAAAGCCACCGAGCTCATGTCCCGGGCGCCACCCCAGGAAAACTTCTAAGATAGTGATCCTCCTTTCTTCCAAAGTCCTTTGGATTGAATGCCGCCCCAGAGATTTATAAGATTTCCAGATAGCTAAAGGGAACGACCCTTCCCCTGCATGGCCCTTTCGACGAGCAACCATTTCAGGCCATACAGGTTTTAGTGAGGTCACTTTTCTTTTAACTGGCTGCTCAGTCCCTCTTGATGCCGTGCCAGTTTGATCACCGGTCCATAGAATGGTCCCGTTAGGAACCGCCGTCTCTAAGTAGTGTTCGTTGCCGAAGTTCATAAATACCCCCGTAAATGCAGTCCCCTTTTTCGGTGAACCCTCACCTCCTCGAAGTCTTTTTTGCCCCCTTGACCCCTGGTGCCTTTGCTGACGTCCTTGGGCCCCGAGCCTTGTTAGAAAAGAACATTTAGTTCGAATATGAACCTCCCCCCCCGTTCTTGACGAGGCCGAATGGACCTACCTTAGGGCGTTTCTGAAGTTCGCGAGCTATGTGAATCTCTCAATGAGTTGCGCGCGCCTTTTCTAGAGAAGGAGAATCGTTTGGACTGCATGCTCCCTCGCAATTTTAAGTCGGCTCTCATGAGGCCCGATTCACGAAGATATGTTTTTGGGTGAATCGTTTTTAACTGGCCTCTTCTTTTCACTCTCGTTTTTTCTCGAAGAGCACGGTTCATTCAATGCTTCCACCTCTGTGAGATCCCCAAATCCCTCCGAGTCCGACTTGTTCATTGAAGCCTTGACCTGATTTTTTTTCCGACGGAGTTTATGACACTTCCTCTACCGGCCCCTCCCTAGCCGGGCCTTGTCCCGTCCATTTTGATTTTCCCATATTCCATCTCTTCCTTCGAAGCCCAGTCCCACCTTCTCCCATTAACTTCTTCCCTCCTCTCCAAGGTTGCACTTTCGAGGAGCCTGGTTCTTACCTTTTTCCCCCCGGCCGTCCCTTTCGTTCGACAGTTGCACTGCAGTTCCGTTTTCAATAAGCGGAATCCTGTCCATTTCAGCGACTTCCCTGAAGTTTGAGAGCCTTCTTTAACAGTTAAAAAAGTCCCCTTCCCCTGCTTGCCATGACCTGCTGACTTTTTAAAGTCTTTTTTCCCCCGTTTTGGCTCACCCGGGGCCAAATGATTCGGGACAAAAGCAGAGCCTCTTGCATTATGAACTTCCCCATTCCACTGACCCCCTCCTTCGACCCTGTTCCCCTTTTTTCCAAAGGTCCGTGCGTTGCTTTACAAGATGTTTTCACCTCTCATATCCTCCCTATCCCTTTTGCTAGCAACTTGGCTGCTGGAGCTTCAGAACTTGCGGCCTCAGGCATAAGGTTTAGTTTCCCTGAGTTCGCTTGACTTTATATACAGGCGGTTTGCGTTTCTGTTCCCACGCCTTCTTTCGGTCGGTGGTTGGTTTCCAAAAGAAGTCGCCCCGCGAAATTAGAGTTTTTTTGGCTATCGCGTAGAGTGCCCTCACCATGTTCTGCCCGGTCTCTTAATGACCTTTTTCACCTTAAAACCCCCCAGATAGTGTTTGTCCCCCTCTCTCGCCCGTTTACTTTACTGATAGCCGTGAGAGAGCCTCGGCGGATACGATCACTGTTCTGACAAACATTGAGTCCACGAAGGACTATATTCGTATTTTTTAAGTGTGGTTGCACCTTCCCAATGCGCCTTCCAGATAACTCCGGTATCAGTTCTATTCCAGGCTCCCCCCATTTTCACACCAAACCGTCCCCACTTTTTTCTGGTGTTTTGCTCTGCATCTGCTCAACCCTTATATCGTTTGGCCCTTAGCGATTGCTGTAGCCCCCGCTTCTTGCTTTCCCGCATCTGGCGTGGCGACCTTCGTTTTTTATGTCCCCCTGACGTCTTCTCGAAGTGAATAGCGGCTTTTTCAAAACCATAGAAGGCCTATTTGCCTTTCATTTAGTGCATTGTAACCCTTATCGTCCGGGGTCTCAGCTATGCCTACACAATGTTTTTTTTTGGGCGGGGAAGGTCAGAATGGTCTTAAATGGCCCCCCCTGCTCGGTCCAAAGAGGGTTTTTTCTCCTTTCTGGCGCAAATTTCAGGTCTGTCGCTCCTGATTCGTCACCCAAGTGCATCTTCCAAAACCCCTGCCTTCGTAACCAAAGTACTTCCCCCCCTTGCGTTATGTAATCCCTTAGCGGTTTTTTCTGTCATGGGACCCATTCTCACATTCGTCGCTATTTGAAAGAGTCTCGGTAAGAGGCCCTTCACCCCCATCTCCTCGACCGGCAGGTGGTCTAGGTGTCTTTTGCCCGCTTCCATAGGTGGGCTTTGGTATCCTTTACTCCCGACCTTTTACCTTATCCGCGTCGCTTCGCTGTGACCCATCACCGGTGTTCCGTTGTTAAAAGTCGTCTCTCTCGTTTTCGCGGTCCGTAACCTCCCACACCTCGCCCCCTATGGCTCCGCGCCTTGGTTTCGTTTCACCCAACATGTTGATTCCTCACATGATCAACCCCGGTGCATGTGGCCGCTTTTTTTGTGCCCCGCCCACTCTTTTTAACAACCGTGCCTAAGAAAATCGGCTTTACACGTGCGACAAGTCCTCCTCCTTACTCCCCTACTAATTTCCTGATCCGATCTTGGGATTCGCGTCTGCAAAAATTCTCTCGAAGTGAGTCCTTCTCGTCTGTTTTTTTCCCTAGTCAACCAGGCTCGACGCTACATGACGTCAATCTTCGTTTTGTTGCGCTCCCGGCTTTTGAACTGACGTGCCCCCTTTCTCTCCAACGCAGCCCGCTAGCATGCGTGTTTCTACCCCCTTCCCAATCTTGCAACCTAAATCTCCGCTGGACTCACCTTGATGAGCCCCCTCGTGCTACCCGCTGCCTCGGGTTCCATCCCCCAAATACCATAGGCCCTGCTGGGCGTCGGCCAGCAAAATCTGTTCCTGCCACAGCCCGTGCCTCTTAGGCAAGAGTCCCCTGTTGATCCTTCGTTTTAGCGCGAACCCTTTCCTAAGATCTTAGCCCCGTTATCTTATCCTCCCTTTTTCAAGAGATGTTCTTCATAAGGAGGCCCTTTATTTTCGGCTACGTAGATTGTAGTTTCAGGTGACCCGACCTTTACGATTGGACCTTCCCTTGCTACCAGGACCTTCTCTCTTTCGTTTCCCTAGCCTTTTTCCTGAAATCCTCTCTCTCTCTCTTTGTTTTGTCTTTTTTCCGTCCCTGTAGAGGAACCTAGCCCTTGTCCTCGATTCCCTTTTGTCTTACTATGCTTTTGTATCGAGTGACTCTTAAGACTAGCCCTCGTTTGACTCCTCCCGCCTGCATGCTTTGCCCTTCGAGATGTGGTGCACCTTTTTTGATCGTAGTAGTAGTCCCATTGGTCCTCCCCTTCCCTGATCCTCCTTGACTGCTCAGCGAACCGTGATTTTTTCTCCCCCTATTTTTTCTGGGGTGATTTGCGCCAAACCTCACGGTTTTTGATATTTTCACACCGATGTAAGGTTAGCCTACCTTTCTCGACGCCCTAGTTTGTACAAAGATTGTGTGTGCCTGCGGAATTGTTATTTGTGCCACTTTGAATTCTCGCCGTGCGGCGTTGTCCCGTTGAAACGTCGTCTTCACCATCCGGGGCCGTAGTGCCAACCGAAGATCTTGGTCAATTTAATCTCGACTGTCTCTTCCCAAGCGCACGGCATTTAGACCCCCTCTTCACCCTCGGTTTATGGACAGCGTCAAGCATCCCACCCTCATCTCTATCAAATTGGGGCTTTGAGTATTGTGGCTGCCAACGTTCCGCCGTTTATGCTTCTCTCAGCAGACTGAATGCGCTGGGAACCTGCTCTCCCACACCAACTCTTGCCCAATGCACCCGGTGGGCTGGCTCCGCATGTTACCTCGCACCCCTCACGCGCAGCGCCATATATGTTTTGCGAACTCTTCGTTCTTGTTCAACGGCTCGATTTCTCTCCTGCCTGTTCGAGCAGCGTTCATTTTGAAGCCGTGTCGCGAGGGAAGCCTTTTTTCCCTCCGGATCAACTTTCTGGCCCCCCGGGCCCCCACCCTCAGCCCAGGGCCCCAAGCATGACACTTTTCTCCTGGACCTAGAAAACCCGAGTATCGAGTCTTCCTTTTTTTTCGTGTCCCCCTGCTTACCCCCGTATCCCCCTTTGTCTGCCTCGACTTCCCCGATCCACTCTGTTGATGGACCATTTCTCACAGATCCGCGACGGGCCTCTGCCCTCTCCACTCCAATTCGTACCTGGCGGTTCGTTCTTCCCGAGGCTCTCTTTCCCACGTTTACGATTTAATTTCTCCTCCTGGAAACGAGAGCCCTGCCTCTTCTTTCAACTCCCTGCATTTTACCGCGCAAGGGCCATTGTCTAATTTCGTTTCATACTGGTGTGGCGCGACACCCGCCTGACCACGGTTCTATCACATCTTTCTAGGACTGCCAAATGCCCAACAGTGATACCCTCTCGGTTTCCCACTCCTCCCTCTTTCGGTGTCCGCCGGAATTTGGACATTCCCTCCCCCCTTAGTAGACGGCGCCCGATTTCCATCAAAGCTTTTTCTTTTTTCTCTAGACGAGGTTGCCCCCTCTTTCTCCTCGGGGAGTGGCTGCCCTCTCTCCTTTCCCCTTCACGAACCCCGCTAGTTTTTTTTGTGTTTTTGGTTTTTGTGTTTGTGATATTCCCCATCCTGTCAGAGACCAAAACCCTCTGGTCTGCGGCCCCCCCCCACTGCCCCTTCCCGGACCTCCCTATCTCCTTCGCGGTTTATAATCGAGTTTATCTCATTACACCGCGCTTTCTCTATTCGTAAGTCCTGCGTTCACTTGTTTCTTGCCGACCAGTGGATTGCTTCCCAAACTTCTGGGGCCGCAACCATTAAAGTCATGATCCTTCTTCTCCCTCATTCGAAGTCCAGCCTAGCTCCTTCGTCATTTTTGCGTTACCCGACCTCAGAGGCTTTTTTCCCCTGAACGCCCCTCCTCTCAAGCCACCTCCTGCCTAATTCTAGGCTTGCTTCCTCCAGAATTCCTTTTAGGTATCCTTCCCCTTCCGGCTTTGCCACCTTTTGCGCCCTCCTCTTTTTTTTTCCTCTTGATCGCCAATGTTGTTCCGACAATTCCCCGCCTCGTGCAACAGGTCCCACCCAACTTCCGCAGAAGACCTCTTCCTTCATCTGTTCGAAGTGAGGGTCCCGTCTGCGCTACCGGTCCAACGGCATTTTATTGGTCGTTGGCCCCACGTTTTCCAACCTTTCACCCGAGACTTTTTCCTCCCCCTTCGGCTTTCCCTTTCCTCGCTCGTTTTCCCTGCCCATTCCTTGAAACCCCTGCAAAGGTAAGTTTAACGGACACTGCCAAGATTTTTTCTCCCAGTCTGCCCGAAGTTCTCCCCTACGGCCTTTGGCCCCCTCGTTGTACGCAACTTCCTCCCGACCCGGGTCTCTATTCAGAAGTGATGAGAAAGATTTCGGCTTCTTGCTTTAGAGACTTCTTGAATCTCTTCCAAATTGGACTGAGACAGGCCGAGATGCGCGTGACCGTACATTCCTTCTTCAGGATAAGCTCGCACTTTTCGGTTGGGGGCATCTGCTCTTGGTGGATTCTGAAAAGTTCCCTTTTTTTCTTTCCATATGTTAATACCCCGTCTTTTTTTTTGTTGAGATATGACAACGGTTTCAGGGCACTTCCCCGAGCTGTGAGTCGGCCCTCGAAGACGATCCTTTTGTCCTCCCTTGCTCTTATCGGGAGGGTACGAACTCTTCCGCGATCCGCCAGCCCAATTTGACTCCTTCTTTTCCGCTAATTAGACGCATCATACCCTCGAAATGTGTACTTCCTAAGTCTGACCTACCTTTCTGTCCTAGCCTCGAGGCTGGTTCTTGTTTAACCAGGGGTTGGCCCCCCCGTCCGTTCACTAGAGCGCACGCAGACGTACTAAACTCCTTAGCTCATTTATTCGTCCCCTGTCGGTTCCCCCTCTCATTCAATTGTCTATTTTTTCCCCTTTGATTTAGCCTGCACCCAGGGAACCTAGACTACGATGGACCCTTTATAGCCCTTTTTGGATAAAACGGAACTTGGCATCATCGGTACGATTAGGGGCCCAAGTCCCACTCTACGACCCAGATTTCTTAGGTCTGGATGCGCAGTTGGTTCCTGTGCCCTAAACCTTAAGTGAGTCGTGTTTTCCCCCCCGATTTTTCGCCTCTTGCTCAGAGAGTTGCATTCGGCAAAGAAGCAGTCAATAAACAGTTTTCCTGCGTAAGAGATTGGAAGTTTTTTTCCTAATTTCCTTTGATTGATTTCTGTGCGGCCAGTTTCCGTAGTGATGCCCCCCACTCTGGAGGAAATGGGGGGTTTTCCCCTGAAGCGGGCGTAATTATTTAGGTAGAGAATGTCCTCCAGAGAGCTGCATATGCAGGTAGCTTTAATTGCTTCTGCTCGTTGACTCATGTCCATCAATTTTTCCCCCCCCCCCCGTGATCTGAAGGACGCGGCCCGGTTACGCTCCTTTACTCAGAGCCTAGAGCGCCGGTGTATCGCTGGCCTCGATTTCTTTGAAACCGATGCCGACAGAAGGAATCTGGATGTGTTCAGCGGACCTACTTGTCAACCATTCCATCTACCTCCTTCTTGGTTTCCGCCTTCCACCTAACTACTGTAGTTCGAGTGTCGGATCAAAGATGAAGATACGGCCCTCCCCGCGCTTGAGGCTTGATGTGCCCCCCCCCTCTCCCCTATTCAGTGTATGGCGCCGGTCTGACGATTCCACCCCCAACTTTTTGTTATTCTTTACCCCTCCCTTAATCGGGAGTGAGGACCTGACTCGGTATCTGGCTTTTTTTCTTTTCATTCGTGTAGGATACAAGTGCAGTGTTTCACTGCATGGCTGAATTCAAGCATGTTTCCGGTTCTCCGGTAGCAATGAGCACCGGATACAATTTTCCGATGAATGCCCCCAATGTTTTGCTAAGTCTTGCTAAAAGTGGACTACTCTCAAAACAATTCCCATAGACCCGCCTAGACATCCCATCCTGCCCGTCCTCCCTAGGGCGTTATGATGATTCAGGTCGTCTCTTTTTACTGAAAACGAAGATTCAAGTCCCTTCTATTAGCCTCTCAGTTTATGGTCCCCCCACCATCCCCTGATATAAGGTCAGTGGGTATATTTCGGTTTTTTGCAGTCCCATCGTCTGGGTGGGCCTTTTACTGCGACCTAAGCCCTTTCCCGCCCCCCTTCCTCCCTCTAAGGCTCCCTTTTTGCAAGGTGTAGTGGAAGACACTTCCCCGACTGAAATTTTCATTGCACTTTTTTTCCACAGACACCCTTACGCAACCCCCGGGGCCCCAGATGAGTTCGTTTTTTCTTTCAACACTTCTTCCCCTCCAGATAAACTTTGCATGTGCATACTTTGGTTTGGATTGCGCCCCGCTCTTCAGAGGAGCGACTCCAGGCCCCTCGGCCTTTTTTCCACGTGTGAGCGCCCAGACCTTTACTAATTTTAGCGTAGATTCCTTCGCTGCGAAGATAGAAAGAGTTTTTCCCCAAGAGAGGAAGGGCGTCAGTTGATTCATACCCCTCCTTTTAGAAGATGATAACTTTCGTTTCATTTTGCTCCCGGGACGTGACGCAGACGGTTTGCACCTTTTTCCAAAAAGAAGTTTCTGGCATTCGTGTCTTTCCCCCCACCAACTTCCGCCCCCCGGCCCATCCCCCTTTCCTTTGCACTCTGATTCCCTTTTTCGAAGAATTCCTCCCTTTCTCGGGGTTCTCACACCCCCCTCTCAGATGAAGTGCTTGCGCCACGTGGACCCCCCCTTTGTTTCCGAACCGCGCTTCGGTTTCGTGGCGAATCTGAGACGGTGTTGTTTCCCCCAATACTCCGGCATGGCCCCCTTTGTAACAATTCCTCGGACAAAGCAGGCAATGCCCTTTCTCCCTCCATAAGGCCCTTCATTGTTGATAAGTGCCTATTGGTTCAGGACCGTTGCTAAGACTCTCATGGTATTTGGACCTGAACCGTCGTTCAAATCGGTAAGGATAGTGGTGCCCCCCCCCAAAAACATTGCCGAAA
>Ga0179593_1478330_pt1 | contig 15063 bp, 22 predicted proteins | sample CZODoug2_1_08_16_FD_185931 | JGI IMG/M metagenome (GOLD analysis project Ga0179593, IMG submission 185931) | Vadose zone soil fungal communities from Angelo Coast Range Reserve, California, USA - CZODoug2_1_08_16fungal (PacBio error correction) | ecosystem: Environmental > Terrestrial > Soil >... | reverse complement strand
GCTTCCCACCTTCATTTCGTTAGTGTTCTTCTGCCCGAAACCCTTTCCAAGCAATTTTTTTCGGCCCCATTCTGCGAGTTTTTCCGTGACCCAATTGATGGTGTCCACACATTTGTTTTGTCGATCGCACCTACCCTCTCTTTTTTTTTTTTTTGTCAACTTCCGCTGCTTTGAAATCCTGACCATGAATCTTTTACCCCCCCCCTCTGTCCGTTCCATTTCGGGTGCTCCCTCGATTGATTTTTTTTCGAGGGGTTTTCCCGCGTCCTCTGGTTGGCAATGATTCTTGCGTATCAACCTCTCTGACCACATTTGAGAACCTAACTGACTTTTTTTTGCCAGACCATCTTCTTCTTCTGCTCAACTCCGAGGTCTTCTCTTCCCTTGAAATCTTTGATTTCTTACCAATAATGTAAAATGAAGGTTCTTGGAAACAACCCAAATTACGTGGACTTCCTGTAGAATGCTTCTCCCCCACAAGCGTTTTCCGGTTATCTTTCTCAGTTCCACTATTCCCAGCCTTTTTCCAGCTTCCTTTCCTTCCATGTCCTATGAAGGTATTTTGAGGTTTTCCTATTTCCCCTTTTTTTTTTCCTTTGAGTGGCTGCGCTTTCCCCCCCTTCTTTTCCCCTGACCCCAAGCGGCGCAGTCTTTTTGCACTGTACGATCATTTCCCGTTTTTTACGAACTGTTTTGTGAAGATTTTTGCCTCTTTTTTGCACCCGAAGTGTTTTTTTTTCCGTCGACCAGCCCGTTTCCCCCCCTTGAACCTCCATTGTGACCCCGGTTGACCTTTCAGAACTTTTCCAACCTGCTTTATGATGGCTCACGTGTTTACCGAAGGAATACCATGGTCCCTTCTTGACTGGTAGGGCGCAGGCCCCTGATGTTGTATTTCTCCGTTTCTTCAGAGAGCTAGTTGAGTCTTCCCCCCATCTTGTTTTTTCATTTTGGCGACTTTTCTTTCTTTTCCGTCATCCTTCTGATTGTTTAGTGCAAGGTTTTTTTCTTTTCCCTCCCTGAACTTTTTTTTTTTCGCGGCTTCCCTTTCTCCAGTGGTTTCTGAGACAAACTATTTGTTTTTTTTCTATGGGATCATCTTTTTTTCCTTGCTTTCTTCCTTTTGCTCGCTCCCCCCGGTCCTCCCCCCCCTGGTGGTTCCTTTTTTTAGGTCCCCCCGTTCTTTTTTTGGGACCCTTGTTTCACTTGTTTTCTCCAGAAGTTTGCCAGTTTACTGGGTTTGTCCTCGTTTTTACTAATTCTTTTATTCCCCCGTTAGTTTCCGGGCTTTTTGTTTTTCCCGCAAGGGGGGCGGTTCCCCTGCGTTTGTCTTCTTGTAGTAATTTGGTTTGCCCGCTGGTTGTTATCCTGTGTCGCCCGGCTTTTTTGGTTGCCTTGTGTCCCCACCAAACCAGTTTTTTTCCCCAATTCGGGCCCACCCCTTTCCGTTTTTTTTACCCTCCAGTCCCCAGAGATCTCGTTTGATTTTAGTTGTGGTTGGTTTTTGGTTTTCTCCCCGTCTGTCTCGTCGCCCTTTTATCGTTTAGTTTCTTCTACCGTGTTCTGGAAGTGTCAGTCGCCTACCGTTTTCTCGTTTTCCTTTTTCCGTTGTCAACTTGCCTACGATCCCCTTTCTGCGTTTTCATTGTTTGACGCCCCCACCCCCCGATTTTTTTTTTTCCTTTTATTTGTTTTTGAGACTTCCCCTTATTTCCTCCCCATACATTTTGTTTTTTCTTTTCACTTGATTGATGAAGTTCATTCTTTCTCCAGTCCACGCTTCACGTCTTGACACTTGTTTTTGAACCAGTTCCATGCCCTTCCCCCGCCCACCCCCACCTAGCATCATTGCCCCGTGCCCCATTGTGACTTGTCTGCAAGTTTGATTGACCACACGGGGTTACTGATCACTTTATTCCCCCCACCCCCCCCCCCCCCTGCCCTGAACCTGTGCCAACCCTGTGGGAGCCACACGTAATTTCGCGGCGAAGCCTTTTTGATCTGTTTTTTCCCGGCCCGCTTCTCATGACCCTCGTTTTTATCTCGGTTTTCAGTTCTTTGCGTTACGTTTGTGTTCAACTCCCGGACATTCCATGTCTTGACAACGTGATGGTTCCTGCCCCATCTTCCCACGCGTTAGTTTTTTTCCCGTCTTCCTTTACCGGTTTCAACTTCGTTTCAGATCCATTCTTCCTCTTGACTCTTTTTCCTCCCTGGTCAAGTGTCCCAGTGACTTTTGTCAGGTCCAAGTTGCCGCATTGACTCTGTAAATTCTCCTCCGTAACCCACAGTGTCTTCCCCCCTTTTCTTCTTGGGTTTCGGAACTCTCCCCACCTTTTCCTTCTCCGAGTCCCCCTTTTTTTCCCATTTTTGAGCACAAATTTATCACCTTTCACAGTAGTGGTTGTTCTGTGGGCCACCCGCATTGGTTCCCTTTTACGGACCCAACCTTCCCCTACCCCCCCCTTTTCATCCACCGAATGGTTCTTTTCTCCCCACTTATATGACACTAATACTATTCCTCTCTAGGTTTGACCCCCTTGTCACGTCTTTCTAATGGTTCCATTGCAGTTGCCCCCCCAAACAGCCTCCCCCACACCCACAACCAACAACAACCCCACCCCGCCGCTGCTCTTACTTTCCCCCTTCCCTGGTGCGGTTTGGGTCGCTACGGCTCCTTTCCACCGAAATGCCCTCCCCCCCCTATAATCGCTCCCCCTGTGTTTTCTTTTTTGTTTTCCCTTTCCACTGACTTTCGACTTGTGTTGTCCCCTGTCACGCTTCATTTTTTGCGAAACCGTGCGTCGCACTATTTTAAGTTAGGGCCCTTGCAGTTTTCCAAATTGTTTTTTTTTCCTGTCCCTTTTTTCGTTTTTCCCTCTTCGATTTTTGCTTGAGGAAGTCCCGGGATGAACTCAACTTTTTTTGCCACCGAAGATTTGCTCAATCGTTCGCCGGCCCCGTTTTTGACCTTTTTGGTTCTTGGTTGTGTAGAAGCGGTTTTTTTTTTTTTTTTACTACTTCCGATCTCTGTTTGAGGGCCGTTTGAGTCGACCCCCGTTCGATGTTTGCCTTGCACTGGTTTTTCCCCGTTTGGCCCGCTGTTGTCCTCCCTTTCTCTCCCCAAATTTTGCCTTCTCCTTTTTTTGGCGGTTGCTTGACGTGGTGCCGGGTTCCCCGACTAAAATTCCTCCCTACCCCCTGGGCCCTCCCGTGAACAACGGCCGCTGGACTTCGCCATTCTCTTTTGGCTTCATTTAGTCTCCCCGTCACTCTTTTTGGTCCTCCTGGTAGCAAGGTCTTTTCTATTTATGGTTCAGCAAAATTTTCTTTCTCACTGTGCGTTATAGATCCCCCGAGCGTTTTTCGTGGTTGTTTTTTGAACGGTGTGGCTTTCTCTTTCCTTCCTTAATTTTTTTTGTTTTTGAGTTGAGTTTGAGTTCCCCCGGTATGGGGCCTCCCCCTGAACCACCTGTAGGGGTTATGACCCCTTCCGGTTTGTTATCCTCCGGTTTTGGTCCGTTCACCCTGATAGACTTTTTCCCCCGATTTTTTTCCTCTTTTTTTCCGTTCGACACCCCCCTTTTTCTTCTCGCCGAAGATTTTTTCCTGTTTGAGAGCAGTTTTTTGGTTTTTTCCGTTCTTTGCATTTGCCCCTTTGGCCTGTCCCCGAAGTTCCTTCCGTTTTTCTTCGGCACCCAGGCCGGAGAATAACATCCCTTCGCTTTCCGTTTACTTTTTTTGGTCTATCTTCCGGCAAAACCCCCTTGGTGACTTGAAATGCCCCCCCCGTCCCACTGCATTGCCCGTGCCCATTCCACTCCCTTTTCTATCATAGTGGCGCCCCCGTTTTTTTTCCAACGTGTGCTTTTCCCATGTCTTTTCCCTCATATTAGTTTTCGACAAGCTTCTTCTCCACGACAAAGTTTCGTACCCCCCCTTGTTTCAAAACCGCCGTGCCGGATTTTTCTCGTTTTTGTGAATGGCGTCCAGGTTTTTTGTCCCCCCGCTTAACAGTTTGTATTCACCACTTTTCTCACTCAACCCCAATCTGGGGGAATCGACGACCTCCAGGGCACAAACAACGTTCTGTCCCTGGGGCACCTTAACCTAGAGGCCTTTGGTACCTTTTTTCGCCCACCATCTTTCAGGATGTGTGCCCGCCATCACACCAAGTACGTTTTTGAAGATGTCCCTTTTTCCCTCCCCACCCTTTTTCGATTTATGTTATGAGGCTGTGCTTTGTGGACCGCTTTGTACTTGCTGGGGGCATTTTGCTGCCTTCTCGACCCCCCCAAAAAAACCTTTTTTCTTTCGCTTATTTTTTGCAAAGTAGTCCGCCTGCCCGGCGCTTGGTCTCATTTTTCTCGTTCGATGGCGCACGCCGTCAATAGTCGTGGTTTACTGCATTTTTTTCGTTTTTTTCTCCGCTCGGGAGTTTAGTTGTTTTTTCTCATTTGGCGAGCACCTCTTTGGTTTCTGATGATTTTTATGGTCTTTGTTCGCAACGTCTCCCCTTCTTGGGTTTTAACTACGCCACCTCCACTGTGAGGCGGGCGTTGTCAACACCAAATGAGCGTCACTGTTCGTTGGCTGGCCCCTTTTTTTTTTTGTCTTTGTTGGAGGGATGTTGGAAGTCTGTGAGTGATTTTTTTCCCGCCCTGACTCCGAATCACTTTTTTAAGGACTTCCAGGTTCCATCCCCCTCTTTCTTTTCATTGGTCCGGCCGGTGTTTTTTCCATTTGCACGTTCCCCCTTTCCCCCTCTCTTCTTCTTTGCTCCTTTTCCCCAACTTCCCATCGGATCTGCCCCACTTTTTTTCCCACGCCCTTTCCCATCCGGTTAACTATTTGTTTCCGTTGTTTTTTGGAAACCCCTTTCCAACGGTTGTTTTTTTGAAGTCTAGTTGCGTGTCTTGGAAACCACCCAAGACTACCTGTACCCCACGGGCCAGCCACTGTACTCTCCTTGACTTCTGGTCTTTGCCTCCCTTGGCGACCCACAAACCTTTTTGACATTGCACCCGTCACGTTTTATCCGTTTTTTTGGTGGGCCCTGTACAACACTTAGTTTCGATGTGGGTGCCCCCGGGCCGTTTTTTTCCGACCCTTTTGTTTGGGCCAATACATTGTGATTTTCCCTCCAGCCAGTTTTTCCCTTAAACGGGCCGCCCTTCTTCAGCGGAGCTTGCTTGAGGCATTTCCCCTTTGCCCATTGACTTCAAAAACCCCCTTTAGTTCTTTTTTTTAGCGTTTTGTGCGGCGGCCTTTTCCCACTTTTCTTTAATGTGGTTTCCAATCCCCCAGCAAATGGTGCTGTATTCCCAGTATTTTTTTTTTTTTTTCCTTTGCACTTTCCCTACAAATGTGTGTCTTTAAATTCTGTACCGAGGCGTATTTTGGCAAACCTTTTTACGCCAACTTACCCCCCCCGTCTCGGTCCCTTTTTTTTCTGTTGCTATTCTGCAGCTCTCTACACTGCCAGTCACGTCTTGTGGCGGGCCGCTGCTTTTTGTGCTTTTCATCCAACAGGCACTATCAACTCTCTCTTCCCTTTTTATGGTGCGTTTTTTGGGCCCCTTGATTCTGGGTTTTCATTGTTTTGTTTTACCGCCACACCGCTTTTTGGGTGGCGACCAGTATGAACACCCCCCTTGGCCCCCCTTCCTACCAATTCTTTTAGGGCCCCTGCCCTTCCAATCCCTTTCCCTCACTAACCTTTTTGTACCCCTACTCTACCCCAGTCGCGACCCCTTCCCCTTTTGGCCGGCTCGGGGAAAGGTCCCCCCATTTTTTCCTCTCACCCCTTTTGTCCCCTTTCAAAGCCCTGCCACTGTGTGTACCTCTCGGGGCACATATTCTTTTTTCCTGGCCCTTCAGAGGTCAATATGTCCCTAGGGTTTGTTTCTGTGTCCCCTTGACCTTCTTGGGCTCCCACCCCCCCGGCCATGTTCCAGTTTTTGACATTTTATAACCACCCCTGCTCCCCCCCGCCAAGCTCGCCGCTGTTTTTTTTTAGCCCCTGAAGTCCAAGCCCTCCCGAACCACCTTCTCTCCTCTTGCTCCCCTCTCCTCCAATACCCCCATAACCTACTTTTTTTTGGCTTTTGCCCCGGGCCCTCGTTCAAAGTATTATTCGGGGTCGGGTGTCCCGCCCCCTGACAGAATACTTCGCTTGTTTTTCCTTTTTTTCTTACGTCACCTTCGTCACCTTTCGTTTTCCAGCCGTTTCGCAGTCCCCCCTTGTTTCGTTCTCACCCTTAAACCTGTTTCTTACCAGTTCCATGACGTAACTTTAAAACAATTGGTTTCTAGTTTTTTTCGGGTTTCACGCATGTGTGTTACTCCAGTCCATCTGTCTTCATCCCCGGTCCCCATCCAACCTTTCCGGTCCCACCTAAGTGAAAGTTTCATCCCCATGGAATTTTTTCCTTAATTTGACTTTTTTTTTTGTCATTTTTCCCCTTGGCCTTATGCGCTAACGTTCTTTTTTTCATTTCCGTCAGCTTTACATGTCTTCCCCCCGTTGGCCCTTTTCGGTTTGTTTATTCCTTCCACTTTCTGATGTTAAGCCACCTCCTGAATTCAAGGCTACCCCTCCTTGAGTTCTGTTCTTCACTTCCTACGATCTGTCTTACCTGGCAACCAGGGCCCTTTCTTGGTTTTTCTACCTTTTTTGATCCTTCTTCGAATTTGGTTTTTTTTCATACCCCCCCCACCCTCTAACAACCTTCTTGACCTCATCGTCCTTTTTTTTGGCCACGGACCCGGTGACCTTTCCCCCCTAATATGTTGGACCCTCAGGGGATTTTTTTGCCCCCCTCACTTTCCCCCCCACGGTCATTTTGGTTTTGCAGATTGTTCCCAACCCCCGATGTTGACCCCCCCTTCAATTTTCGTTCATCTTTCCGCTGAGTGTGCTCTTTTTCCCCCCCCTTGTCTGACCCACTCTACCCTACTTTTTCAGTTTCTTTCAGTTTTCTTCTATTTCCCTTTTTTTTTCGTTTTTGTTGTTCGGACGAGATGTAACCCTGTTTTACCCTTGCGGTTCTTGGGTTTCTTTTTGCGTCCCCCCCTTGTCAATGCACCTTTCCTGTGCGTCGCTTCGGGCCGACCCATTTTTCTGTTTGCCAAACCCCCCCCTAGTGTGTTTTATTTCTTAACCCCCCCTCCACTTTTTTGACTTGGTTTCCCCTTCATCTTTAGATTGTCCCAACCCCCCCCCTTGACCTGAAAGGTTTCCCGTATTCCGGTCCGGGTGGATTTCCTCCGTATTGCCTTTTTTTTTCCCGTTCCTTTTTTTCGTATCGTGGGTAGGTTCCCTTTCTCCATTTTCCCCCTTTTCTTGCCACATGCTACGTTCCCCCTTTTTTTGCCGTTGCCGGAACATAGTTTCTTTTCGGCTTTTTTTCCCATTTAGGATTGCTATTTTCCCCGGTGCAATTGAGTGGTTTTCCTGTTTCTGATCTTTTTATTGCCTTTTTCCACCCAACAAGACTTAGGGTTAGTCTTGCCGCCGTGGCTATCCGGCGTTTCACTCCAATGTTCGCTCTTCACGACCCAGCGTTCCCAGGGTGCGATACTTCCCACCTGTTCCTTGCCCCGTACTTTCCTCGTTTGCTTGACCCCGGTTTGCTCCCCTCTGTGTTTGGCTTTGTGTCCCCCTGGGCGTTAACATGCCCTCGGCGCTTTTCTTGTGTTGAAAACCCTTTACACCTTCTTGGTTTGACGTAATTTTTTTTTGTTGTAGGCTTGATTGCACCCCCTCCGTGTTTGTGGTTACTCGCCACCCCTTCCCCTTGAACGCTGTGATTTTGAATTCCTGAAGGCACCCCCCCAAAAAACACCGCTCTTTCTTCTTTCAATTTTTTTGTTTTTCCGCCCGATCCTCCCCTCGAGGACCCTAGTTTCCGGGCTGCCGGCCGAGTTTTTTATTGGGTAGTTCTTCTTGATTTTTTTGGTCTCTGTTTCCGTGTTTTTTTCTTGGATGTCGGGGGCTGCCCTTGTCCCCTTCCCGCGTGAGTTGTTCCTTTTTCCAGGTTGGACCAGCCTTCCCCTTTCAGTTGGCCCTTGTTGTCCCGGTATCGTCGTGTCCAGAGACCACCATTTTTCGCCCATCTTGTCCCGAGCCGCCTTTTTTTACGGTGATTCTGAGTCTGCCTTCCCTAAAAAGTTGGCGTTGCCTAGATTTTTTAGATTGTGGTGTGCACAGGACTTTTTTTGAAACCCTTGTTCTACTCTTTTCATGAAATTTTTCCTAGCCTGGGTATTTCTCTTTTGTCATAATTTCCGTTTTCTCCCCCCCCAGTACGTTCTTTTTTTTTTTTTTCTTCTGGGAGTTTTTCCTCCGGTTTCGTGATTTGCGTATTTATTTACTATGCCGCGGTTTTTACTTTTTTTTTCGCCCACCCCCTGATTGGTTCTGTTGTTTTCAAAAACCCCACAAACCGGTCCCCCTTTTTTTCCATCTTTTGCCACCCAAATTTTCCCAGCCTCCCGTTTTTCCCTCCTTTTTAGATCCTGTGTCTCTTGGTTTCGGTACCAGGGACATGAGTAGACGCGTACTATTTCCATTTCGTTAAGGTGTTATGATCTCCTCTCATCATTACCGTTTAGCCCCCTTTTTTTACGTTTTGACCCCGTGGACCCCCCTGTTGTTTTTTTCCCGCCGGCTCTGTCGCCTTTAACTGTTACTGCCCCACACCCCCCCCCTCTTCGTATCATTTTTTTTTTCAACCCAGTTTCCCCAACGCACCCTTCTTGTTATGTTCGACCTGTACTGAGTTAATGGCTTCTAGGTACCCCCGACGACATCATTGTTTGTTTGACATGGTCAACTTAGTACTCACACTTTTGAAAATCCCTTACCGCCTCGACCCCCCTGTTTGACGCTGATTACCCGGTGTGCTTCTTTTGTTTCCTGATTTGTACCCAACCAACCATCGGTGCGACACCGGTCCCCAAGTTGTTTTACCTAGATAAAGGACGCAAAACGGTTACCCGTCTTTTTGTACTCCCACCCTCTACTTTGGCCCCCTCTTTTATTCCAGGGTGGTTTTGTCGGACATCTCGCCCCCCCACAGTCAATGCCTATTCTCTCTTGTTTTTTTTTTGTGTGTTTTTTTTCTGATGTTTGAGTTTTTCGTTATGTCTTCGTTCAATTGTTGTAACCGGACCCTTCCCCCAACTCGATCCCCCCAGTTTACCCTTGTTGATTGTTTCTCACACAGCCTTTTTTGAATCTCCCCCAGGCTACTTTGCCCAGAATTTTTCCCCCAACGTTGTGTTGCGGTATGGAAAAACAACCTCTCTTCCGAAAAGGTTCTTTACAGATCACTCTCATTCCTTTTTGAAGTTACCCAGTGTTCCCATTTTCCTGTATGCACCTTTTTCAATCCCAATTCTGTTATTTCCTTTTCTTGTTTTGACCCTATCTTATCATTGAACCAAAAGTTGAGACCCAACCTTTCAGAAAGTTTTTTCTTTACTCGCTGATACCCCCAATACACATGAATGTGGACGCCCACGCACCGTCGACCCGTTTTTGTTTTTATTTCTAGGGTGCTCAAAAAATTTCGCTTCCAACTCTTCATAAAGTCAACTGTTCTTACGGCGGTCTAGCTTTACACCCCACAATCTTTTTTGACTGGGACCCCGTAACCCCCCCCACATTTAATCCTGGACCACCCCGCCCCCAACAATTACCCTTGAAGTGGGGAGCGACCCCCCATCTTTACCATCCCCCCCCCTTTTTCGATTCCGGCTTTTTCTGTTCTACATGCATCCCCAAGCACCCTTTTCCTGTTTCCAGTTTTTTTACTTTTGTTTTTCCCCACAGCATTTCGCACAACTGGGCCAGCCCGAGGCACTTTGCCTTGAGGTTACGCGGTCTTTTGGGTCGTTTTTTTCTTTCTGCGAAATTTTCAACCACCATTTACACACTTCCCAATCTAGTTAATTCTGGCGCTGGTTTTCCCTGAAGTGGGAAGCTTATTTACCTTCATCATTCATTTTGTTGTCGTACTTTTACGAATTCCTCTTTTGCCACAAAATTTTTTTCCGCTTGCACGCGGTACCACCCTTCGGACCCCGTTTGTTGAACCTTTTTTTTTTTTCTTCGTCGTGCATCTTTCTTTTGAGTTTTCTTTGCCCCCCCCCCCGAGACCTTGTCTCCCCCCTTGCCCCGTGAGCTGGGTCCCTGCGGCCACCCCCGAAACCGCCGTTTTGTCCCCCCCTTGGGTGCACCGTGGTTGCTCAGTGGGGTTAACGTTCTGTTGCTCTTTAATGACTCCTTCGATTATCTGTTTTTTTTTCTTTTTTTCAAGTTTTTTTAGTTTTTGTGCGACCAGATGTTTGTGTTAAGTTGAAGTTCCCCCCTTTTTTTTCCCCACGTTTCCACCCCCCTTTTTTTTTTTTCCCTCGCTCGTCCTCCAAAAATCGGGCTCAGTTCCCCCTGTCTCGCGGTATAACTTTCAATTTTTGGTTTTGGCTTTCGTCTTCAGTGTCCCCTTTTCACACCATTTAGACTCCTTTCAAAGGTGGCCATTCCCGAACACCCCCCTGGGACTATGCTCACCCACCCCTTTTTTCGTGCTTTTTATTGTGAGTTTCGCATTTATTTTTCCTTCACCACTCTTTGATGCTATTTGGTTTTCCAGTTTCCCCCTCTAGAACGTTTCCTTCGATTTTCCTGTTATTTCGTTTTTGTTTTTTTGCCCCCCCCACCCTGGTTTATTGACTCTCCCCCCCCCCCCCCGTGTGTGGTGATTTGAGGCCATTTTTTTTGCCCCCCTCTCCCCCGGGTTTTTTTGGTTGCTTTTTTTTGCCCTTCTAATGGGGGATGCCCCCCCATGGCCATATCGCTTTGTTCTTCCCGAGCGCCGTTTCTTTTTAACCTGGCTTTTGCTACCCCACCACATTTTGCGTTTTTTTTTACATTTGCGGCTGCCGGATTTCTTTTTCTTTTTTGATGGCCCGCCGTTTTTTTCTTTCCCGGTCGAATGGTTTGAGTAGGTTTGCCTGGCCCCCTTTACCCCTTAAGCTGATTGTCATCTGGTCGATTCCGGTATGTGGCTCTTTAACATCCCTGATGTTTCCCTTTGGGAAGAATGTGCCACCCCGTCAACGTGCCCGGTTAACGGCACTTCCCCTCGCTTGGTCTTCCACCTACAAACTTGCCTTCACCCAGCTCCTCCGTAATATTCCAGAGTTCCCCTCTCTTTTCCCGCCAATGATTTCCCCCCCAGCTTGTTCACCAAGCGTTTCGGCCTTTTTCGGGCATTGTGAGTCCCTTCCGGCGGTTTCCTTTGCTTATGTTGTCTTTTTCTCCTTTCCCTCAAAACTAACTCGTCTTTTTGTCACAAAATTTTTGAAACCCATTTTGTCCGTCTAAGGGTCCCCCTCCTACACTTTTCTTTCGGAGCTCCCTTGTTCCCCTTTCTATTTTCGGCATCATGTTAATGCTCCTTTTCTTTTTTCACTCGTACTATTCCCATCCCTAGTCGGACCTTTTCTTTGTCCCTTTTTTGTTCCTCCCGACGAATTATGGACCGCTTTCGAGGCTTCTGTGTCTTCTTTTTCGCTGTCCTTTCTTGTTTCTCTCCTGACCTTCCGCGCTTCCTAAAATTTCGTTTCACAAATGTGTCCAGCCCTTTTCTTTTCTGTGCCATCCCCTTCCTTTTGATTTTGATCTTTCGCTCTTCCTTTCTCGCCTATGTGTATTAGCGGCTTTTTCTCTTTCTTTTTTTTCCTTCCCCCTTGATTTGTGCGATATGGACTTCATTTAGTTCTTTTTTCCCTTTCTGTCTTCCATGATTCACACTATTTCCCTCATGTAGTCTTGTTCGGTTAACTCGATTGCTCTCCCCCCCTGGAGAAATCTTCGCTTTTTTTGTGTTTTTCTCTTTGGTTACTGTATTGTTATTTTTTTGTTTCGTTTATCTTTCCGTCTGGCGCCCCCCCCAGACCCGTCCTTTTATTGGGGCTGTTTTTCCTTTTTTTTTTCTTTTCTTTTTGCCTCATTCCCCTATTTTCTCTACGTTATGTGCGACTCTGGGTGCTGGTTTTTGTTTTTTTTCTTTTCTTTTTTTATTGTCCTGTGTTTGCTACTACTGTGTTTCTTTTTTTGGTCCTTCCCTTTCCCTTTTCCCTTTCTCATTTCTTCAAAAGGTTAGGGTTCCTTTTTTTTTGTTCGGACTTCCTTTGAAACCCCCCCTGTAGTTTTTCCCGACTCACAAGTCTCCGTTTTTTTTTCATTGCTTCTTCTCCCCCAATTCAGCGTTCCTTTCACCTACCACTCCTAGACTTCCAGCGATTTTTCAAGGTACCCTATTCTGCCCTTTCGAAAGGTTTCCCCTTAATTTGCGGAACTACGCGTCTATGATTTTGACCTGGAAAAAAATCATCCCCGGTGTCTTTTGGTCTTTTTTCGACTCTTTTCATTTTCAGTCTTGGGACCTAAAAGACCTGTCGACAGGCAGCATTTAATCCAGCTCATCGACGGTTGCTTCTTGCTTTTTTCTTCTTGCCGACAAACTCTTACAAGGGGATCTTCACTCTCAATTACATCGCAAAGGCCCTTGCAGTCTTCCTGGCGCACCCCACGGAGTTTTTGTCCCCGGGGAAGCCCTTAGCACTTTTTTCCCCTTCTCCTTCTTCCTCCTCTCCTTTTCCTCTCTGTTTCTTCCGCTTCTTTTCATTTCTTCCCCTCATTTCTCTTCTCCCTCTTCCCCCTCTCCTTTCCTTTCTTTTCTGTGGGGGGTTCCCCCCCTTTCCTATCTCTTCCAACTTTCTCCCCTACACAAGCACACCCCTACCCCTGGTTCCCTCCTCTTTGGCAGCGTCGGCACAGTTTAGGCAGGTTCCCTTTTTTTTTTTGTAGAAAGCCTTTTCTTTCAAACAAAATTCGGCGGTCGGTCTTTCCTTGACCTTTTGGGAGAGGTTTGTTCGGCGATTTTTCTGAAGTCCCTCCTAATCAGCCGGTCGGACACACAGAAATTTTCCTTTCTCATGTACTGTTGGGTCTGCTTCGTTTTTTATTTCTTGTCCGATCGATCTCCTTTTCGGTCTTGACGTCTTTTTTTTTTGTTGCTCCCTTTTGAGTCCCGTTCTTCCCTAACTCACCCTCTTTTTTCTTTTCCCTTTTCTGGATTACGTAAGAGCGGGTTGTTTCACCCCGTCTTCCTTTTGCCATTTTCTCCCGATCCTTGTCTAATGGCGGTCTTTCTTGGTTTTGAGCCGATCTTTTGTTATTCACGTATTTTTTCCTTCCTCCCTTTACTTTGACTTCTTCTTTGTTCCCTCTTTCTCTTTTTCTTGGATTGTTTTGCTCTCTTTCGTTCCCCCAGCTCTGCGGTCTCTGTCCCCTCTTCTACCCAGAACCTTTCTTCCATTTCGATCTATGGGGTTCCGTGGGATTTTTTTTTTTATTATATGTTTGCTCCCTCCAGTATGAGCCAGGTAACGTTGTTTTTTTCATCACCACAGCCCCACTCTGGTTCTTTTTTTGTTTGGATTTTTTTTCCTTTGGTCTTCCCCTTGCGGTTCCCTCTACCCCTTCCTAAAGTGATTTGCATGGGTTTGCCCCGCAACTTTCCTCTCCTCTCATCCCCCCCCGAAATTACCTTCTCAAGATGGGCTACCCCACCTGATTATTCCCTCCTGATTGTGACATTAACCCATTTTTTCATGTTGACTGTTCAGCCTTTTTTCAGTGACCTCTCTTTGTACTTTCTTCCTAAAACGCCCTGAAACTTGCCACTGTTTTTCCCTGATGTTCGATGCGTGGTTGTCATCTCTATTCCCACGGCTTGGTTCGCGTCTTCTCCCCATTTACCCTTTTTATGCGCTCCATATCTTCGGTTCTTTTTTTTTTTTCTCCTTTTTCTTTTCCTTGTCTGGTATTCATTTCGTGGACTGTTTGTCGCCCACAGTGTGTCTTTCTCCTTTCTGTCTGTCGTTTTTTTTGTCATCTCAAATCCCCCTTTCTAAAGGACACGTCCGCGGATCGGTCCTTGCCCCCTATCCCCTCCTCCAGGTATTACTCCCCCCTCGAGTTTTTCTTTTTCTGAGCTTCCTCGCCTGCAAATATCTACCCTAAAATATCTCCTTTTCCGTTCCTGGTGCCCTTTTTCGGCCCTGTTCTTTTTTCAGGTTCTTTTCCTCCTTTTTTGTGGGTCTTTTCTTTTTTTTGTGGTCTTTTCCTTTTTGTTGAAAGTTTTACCGTTTCCCGCTCAACTCTGCGGTTTTTTCGTTTTTTGGAATGCGTTATGCCGAGTTGATTTTTCGAAAGTCACCTCTTTGCTCCTCTTTCGTTTCGCTTAACCTTCCCCCTTCCCTTCTTAGTCTTCACCCCCCCCCAGTTTTTAACTGATCACGTTCCCACCCTTGTTGCGCTGGCTTTCTTCCTCCCCCTCCATTCTCCCTTTTTTTATTGTTTTTTTCGCCGCATCCTCCTCCTCCGCCCTTCACACTCCTTTGTCCCATTTTTGCCTCCTCCCCCTGTCCCCTACGTGCAAGATCATCCCTCACGATTCCTTTTGGACGTTCTGTCAATCCTTCCTTCGCTACCCTTCCTTGGCCCTTTTCCTCGGTCGTCCTTATTGCCGTTCCGTTGGGTCGGTTGTTTCTCCGCCTTTCTTCTTCTTGTCGGTTTAAGAACACCTTTTCCATTTGACCTTCCCACCGCGGACTGTTCCGCAGTTTCCTTGTATTTTTTTTTTCGTTCGGCCCCTTGTTCACCCCCTACCCTGGCGCTTTTTTTTTTTACTGTCTATGCAAGATAACCCGTGACATGATCCTGGCTTGACTACCGAGTCCGTTTAAACTTTTCTGTCATTTGTCATTTTTTTGCCACGACCCGGCTGCCTTCGTTTTGACCGTTTTTTTCCCTTCCATTCCGGCATTCTTCCAGCGACTCTCCCCTCCTTTTCTCAGTTTCTCCGCGAACCTAACACTCGATGTTTGTTTTTTTCCACATCCCAACTTTTCTTTTCCTTACTCGTGGCCTGTCTCACCACGACTTTTTCTTTGTTAGGGTGCTTCGCCACACCGACCCTACATTTT
>Ga0179593_1375637_pt1 | contig 15063 bp, 26 predicted proteins | sample CZODoug2_1_08_16_FD_185931 | JGI IMG/M metagenome (GOLD analysis project Ga0179593, IMG submission 185931) | Vadose zone soil fungal communities from Angelo Coast Range Reserve, California, USA - CZODoug2_1_08_16fungal (PacBio error correction) | ecosystem: Environmental > Terrestrial > Soil >... | reverse complement strand
GTTTCCCTGTTTGACGCGACACGGATTCTCCTCCCCTCCTTAACCCGCCCCATTTCATCTCGTCTCCTTGCTAAGTTTTGTTCACGGTTCCGTTCGTTTCAGCCTTTTCCAGTCGTTATTTCACCTCCCCTGTCTCCTCCCTTTGCAGGTCCTGAGTCCTTTTGTTCCACATGTTGGTTTATCCACAGTTTTTCCTTCCTTTCAGGCGACTTTCTCCCCTTTTTTTCCTCTTTTTCCATTACCTGGCCGCTCCCCCAGTTCCCCGTTGGGGCCTATACTTCTCATCCCTGATTTTGTCCACCCCTCAATTCCCCCAAGTTTTGGATGTTTTCTTTCAGTACAGTTTAGCGTTTCTTCCCCCCCACCCAGGGCGTTCATTACAGCCCCTTCTGATTTCAATTCTACCCCTGAGCTTTTCTCCTTCCCATCGAAGTTTCCATACCCCCCGATACCGTTTCAACCCCTTTTTGTTGGTTTCCCCTGTTGGCGGTTACCCCCCATCCTTGTCCCCTTCCCCCCCCCCTTTTTTTTTTACTTTCCACACGACTCATCTTTGGCCGCCTCTCACCCCCCCCCCCCCCCTTCCCGTAAAAAGAGGAGTTTGAGTTTTCAGTTCTGTCCAGTTTTTTTGGATTTTTTTGGCTGTTCTTTCTTTTTCTTCGTTAGTGATTCCCTTCCCCTTCCCTTTTACGGTGTAAAAGTTTTTTCCCTTTCCCCAAAAAATGCGTTCCACTACCCAAATTCATTGACTTCCCCTCTATGGTTTTTATACCAGTTTTGCTTGTAGTTCCCATCACCTCTTCCTGGTTCGGCCCGGTAGTCCCCTCCCCCCCCCTTTTGGCGACCTGCCCAACTTTTGAGGTTTGGGGCCAACCTACGCAACGGACCCACGGCATGTTTTACGATGACAAGCTTCTTTCCGACCCGGCTCTTTGGCTTCACCGGATCTCTCTTTTCTACCCCCGCCCCCTTTTGTGTTCTCCTTTACCGAACCGGGGCGAGACGGCTAGCCCGTCAAATTTTTCCCCGTCCGGTTCGCTGGCGCGTTGGACCCCTTTGACTTTTTTTTTTATTTATTTTCCCAAGTCGTGTGGTTCGCGCCTTTTAGCAACCTTTCTTTCCTTCCCCCCCCTTTCCCGCATTATGGGGCCCACTCCCCCCCCCCCCCTTCGAAGACCCACCCTTTTTGGTGCCACTGCCCATGGGGTCGTTTTTAATTTCCATTTTTGTCAACATCAATCCCCCCCCGAATAGACAGCCGCCCAGCGGTCTCCCCCCCCTCCCCCGCGTCTTTTTTTTTTCCACCGGGTCCTTGCTTGTGGTTGTGTGAAGTTTCCCCTTTCTTTTTTAAGGTTTTGAGGCTAAACTGGCGTTTCGGGCCGGTTACAACCCTCCTCGTTTCCTTTGGGGTAAAAAAAAAAAAACCCAACTTTTCTTCCCCCTTTTTCGGGAAAGTTCTTTTCGAAACTCGGCGAATCTCGGTTTTTTCTCCCTTTCCCTTTTCCTCCCGTGACAAATAAGTCCTCCGTTTTTGCCCCTTGATTCTCTTATGGAGAAGTAAGTCGTGCCGCTCTTCCCCCTTTTCCCCCGTCGCCAACTGTTTTCCCAGGATACGTGTATGTTTTCCCCCCTTTTTTGGCCGTCCCCATGTAACCCCAACCCCCCCCTGCTCAGTGCTATCTCTGCTCCAGGCGGTTGTTTAACTTCTTTTCTAAAGGGGCTGTGGTGCCGACGTTCTTGCCCCTTCCCCCCCCGCCAGCTCTTGAGCTAGCTTCCATTTTTTTAAATGTTTGGTTTAGCGCGTTAGTCCGTCCCCCCTTTAAGTCACCGAAAGACCCATCGTTTCCCCCCCCCTTCCCAATGGGTTCTTTTTATTCTCGGTTCCCCATATCCCCTCCCTTTCCTTTCTGGCGTATCCACCTTTTTTCCCCACCACTCGAGGCTGTCCCGTTGATGCGGTCCGCCCTTGCTTGACGTCCCATTTTCCTCCTTCTTCGTTCTGTCATGATTTATGACCCCCCACCACCGGAGGACCTTCGGGCCCCTCTATTTACCTGAGAGTTAATGGACCGTTTCTCCCCTATTTCACCTTCGCCCCCTGTCGGCCCCTGCACACTTTTCCTTATCAAGGGCCTCGTTACCCCCCCACCTGGTTCAGTTCCCTTGTACCCCTTTATTTTCCCTCTCTTTGAGAGGCCTCCAGCCTTTCCCCTCACACCAAAAATAAAAACCCCCCCTAAGATTTTTTCCCCCCCCAGAATTTTGAGGCTCAATCCTTCCTTCCCCACTTTTTTTTTCAAACTGCCGTTTCCCGTGATGAAATCGTGTCTATCGGTTTTAGTTTTTCCCCCGGTTTTGTAGTGCTATCGTTCTCGTAATTTCCGCCGTTTTATCCTCCCATTCTATGATCTGTGATAGGACATTGGTTCTTTTTTGCACCCCTCTTCGGTAGATTGCTGGTTGGCCCCCAGGTCCTCTCCCCCTTTTCCCCTCCATGAACTGGCGAAACTTGTTTTCACTGTGGTTAACTCCTGGTTTTTTCCCTTTTTTTCTCCATGCGGTTGAGTTGATTAGTCCTTCTTTCTTGTGGTCTATAAGTATTCTCCTTTCCAGGGTTTCGCTGTGTTTTTTCCTCCCTTCCCCCCCTGGTGGGTTTCTGGCTGTTATACCCACGAGAAAACTTTTCTTCCTGGTTGCAAGGGGAGTCCCAGTTGTTTATGTTATGAGATGCGACATCCTCCCTGTTTGTTCTTGTTTTGCCTTATTTGTTCAACTATCAGATTTGTCACTGAGGTTTCTTGGTTTCCTTGACTTTTCCGACCCCCAACTGGCACCCCACTCGTTGAACCATGGCTGGCTTTTTTCTTTGCGCGCTCTCAATCTCCGTTCACCCAAAAGTTCTTCTCTAGGTTTTTCCACTTATCCATCCCCTTTGCGAATTCCCAGGTTGTCCCATTCCTGGTGACGCCCCCCCCCACGGTCATGTCTCTTTCTTTTCCCCATCGTTTGGGCCTGGATCCCCGATTGCTAGGTCCCCCCTCTTTTTTTTCTCGTGTTTGCCGAAGAAAAGCCATTCCACGGCGATGTTTTCCCACCGTTCACCACTTGCATCTCGAATGGCACACCGCATTTTTTCCCTTTTCCTTCTGTTCGTTTTTTTCTTTCCACTTTTCTTACCGTTGTCCCCCCTTCCCCATCCGCTTGTTGCGTTTGAATCCCTCCTTCTTACTCTGTTTTGTTTGTTCGTGAGATACAAAATGACGACCCCTTTTTCCTCCTCTTCTTTGATTTTTTTCCAACCGGTTAATGACTTGTTAATTGCCCCATTTTGTTCTCCCGACCCCGTTCCTTTTTTTTTCCCCCCCCCTTTGTTTGACCATCGATCCTTTTGAGAGGAGTGTTTTTTCTTCGCGTTTTTTTGTCCCACCCCGATAGAGACAATGATGGATTTTTTTCCCCCCCCTGTCAAGACACACCCACCTTCTTTTTTACCCCCCCCTTCGTTAAAGCGATTGTTTTATAATTTTTTTTCCCCCCATTAACGACTCTCACCGTCCCAAGGTAAGTGCGGCTTCCCCCTCCCCCAACCAACCAAATGGGTCACCTCTCCGGGATTTCCTGTTCACTCTCCCTTAAGTTTTTCCTTCTGCTTACTGTCTTTGAGCGCCACACCGCCGTCCCTTACCCGCAAGGGTGTCCCTGGTGTCAGCCGTTGTTGGGGGCGTTTTTTGTCTGTAATACCACACTTCTAACGCCAGGCGTGATGACCCACTTTTGATGGAGACCATCAAGCTGCCCTTTTTTCAAGACAAGATTCTTTTCTTCCCCATTCTCTCCCTTTTCGCACGCACCCCATTTCCCCACCGTTGCCGTCCCTGGTGTGTATGTTGCCTGACCAAGTCCCCCTTCCCCCCTAGTTTCTCTTTTTTTTCTTTTGCGCGAACACCACGTGGTGCCCCCACCCCGTTAACTGGCGTATGTCGTCTCCCCCCCCCCCAGTTTTTTCGAATTACTCTTCCACGCTTTAGAATTGTTGGTTAGTTAATGCCAACGTCTCCTTCTACACTCCGGTCCATTCCCCTTGATGTTTTACTTGAATCTGTTTTATTTTTCCACCCAGCATTCCCTTTGAAGACTTCGGTGGTTTCACCCAAGTTGTCAGGACTTTCTTCCTCTCATCAGCTGACAAGAAACCAGTTTGCTAACAAAAATGGCCCCCCTGATGCGAATCCCTCCAACCCAATGTTCAACCAGACCCCCCCCTTCAACCATTTTGCTCCCCTTTAAGTTGGGGTTTTACCCGTTTGTTTCCACCGTTCTTGGACCCTTATTATCATAACCAACCGTAGTCTGTGAAACTCGTTTTTTTCAGTGTATCTTTCTTTGGACCTCTTCCTTATCCTTGTTCATTCCCTTTTCCTCCGGTGTTTACCCTCTGTTCTTACCCCCCTTTTTTCGTACTTTTTTTTTTTTGTCCAGTTTTTGCCTTATTTTTCGCTTTAAACGGTCCCTAACCATTTATACCGAGCTTGTCCATCGCGTTTTCAGTTTTAGTTTGGCTCCACTTGGCATCCTCTTTTAATTTCCTAACAATCCCCCCACTTCTTGAATATGGACCAACAAGGGCACTTGGGGGCGTTCCTGTCATCTTGTTGTCCTTGCTCTTCTGCCTTTCAGTGCTCTCCCTTATTTTCCTCTATTTTGTCTGCTTCCTCCTGTACTCCCTCCCCATTTCCCGTTGTTGCGTGTAATTTTTTTTTATTGCTTTTTTATGTTTTGGGGCGAACGCCTCCCTTTTTTCCTTCTTTCGCCTTTCCCTATACCCCATAGCTCTCTCCTTCTTGTTACCGGGCCAATCACGTTTGTGGTTTCTTGGCCTTCTTTTGAGTCCTCCGTAGTCGCACCCGCCCTGTCTTTTGCATGTGAACTCCCTTTTCTCTTTTCCCTTTTGAGTCAGTGGTTACATTTTGAAATTCCCAAACCATTCATCGTTCCGGGCCATTTTTGGGCTGGACCCTTTCCTTTCCTTTTCTCTTACCTACCTTCCCCAACCTGATTTCCCTTACACTCAACTTTAATAAGTCTAACAGTTTTTTTTTTGATTTGCCATGTATTACCGCAGAGGACCCTTTTCTCCTAGTTTCTTCCTCCCAGCTGCCCCAGTCCCCCGATTGGCACCCTTTTCGGGCCTCGGAGGTTCTCCCCTAAAAGTTTCCCGGTCTAGATTAGCTTATATTTCCCCTTTCACAACCAAAATTTTTCTTTTAAAACGCGGTTTATTCCTTCTTTTTTTCTTTGATTGTTTTTAGTGCCTTCTGTCTCGTTCTGATTCCAACCTCGTCGTCCACGTCCCTTGGAAAATTTGCAAAAGATCCTTGTTTAAACTCTGTCAGTGCCCTCTTTTCCTTTCTCAGGCTTTGGTTCTTTCGGTTACCATCCCTGGCTGCCGTCGTGCAATTTATTTTTTCTTTGCCTTCCAGCTACGGACAAAAACGTTGTTGTTTTCCCCAATAAGATACTTTTCTTTCTTTCCCGCCGTGCGGTAACCGCTTTTGGTGCTAGGCCTCTTCTGCTTTTCGTCCCCTTTCTCAATCACTACCCCATTTTTGTTTTTTTTGAGAGAGCAAAGTTTTTTTCCCTCTCCTTTGTTCTCACCTACTCGGTTTTTTCCTTTTTCGAATAGACGTTGGGTCTTTACTCTATTTTTTCCCCCCCCCAAGCCCCTTGTTGGGCGTGGGCCGTCTTTGAGTAGTTCCCCCCCAAGGTTGTTTTGCCGACAAATTGCTTTCCTCCTCCGCCAGTCCAGGTAACCCCTTTTTCTCCCACTCCTGCATTTGGTCTTTGCCGGCCCATTTTTGAATTCCTTCCTTTTTTTGTACTCGTTGTGAAATTCTCAGTTCCTCATAGTTAACTCCTTTTGATTCAGCCAACCCCCCCCCCTTCCCCATTTGTTCCCGGGTGTCAATCCGCTTTTCGTTCTTTTTTTTGGCGTGCGTGGAAACCTCTTGCTATCTAACCGTTAGGGGTTTGCCGGTCTTTTCAACCCTGCATAGGCCGCCCCGTTTTTCCCCCCCAATTCGGGTAGAAACCGGGGTTTCCTTTGTCACTGAGGGAAACGCACTTCTTGCGACATTCCTCGGAGGATCCCTGATACTCTGCCCCCCTGTAAGTTGACGCCTTTTTCGCCCTTTTTTTCATTCTTTTCTTAAGTATGGTAGTCTTTCCCCTACTAGGCCTGGCCAAGTTTTAAAACTGTGCCCGGTAACATTGTGTGAGTCCTTTTTTTTGCCTTACTTTAATGGCCACCCCCCCTATAAAAAATGTACTAGCTCCCCCTTTTTCTTCCCTCTGATCCCTCTTGTTTTTTATTTTATACGGATTAAACACGTGTCCCATGCCTCCTGAAGGTCTTAATCCCCACTCAGTACAGCTTTTATACTGGGTTTTATATTTTTCCCCTTGCGAGCCGTCGCGTTTCCTTTTTTCCCCCCTCTACGCGACTCCCCTTCGACCTTCTTCTTGCAATTGGTCTTGATACATTTTTCGTTCATGGGACCCCCCAGCAGTCCTCTGCGGACCTTAAAAAATGGATGTCACTTCCCCTCTCTTGCACCCCGGTTCTCTTGGCTTCCAAGACCAGTCATTATCTTTTCCATATCCCTTGTGCATTATTGTTATACCTTTGTTCCTTTTCCCGTCTCCCAAATGGGAGACCCCCTCCCTGAACTTAGGATATCTTTTTCCTCTTGTTAACTTTCCCCGTTTCTTAGAATCCCATCACTGTTCGCTGCCATTTTTGTCACTTGCATGGTTCAGTTTAGGAAATTAATTTCCCAAACCCCCTTTTGCTGTCTCCAATGTTCCCTGGGAAGATCAGGGAGCCCCCCCTCACCCTTCCCAAAATGCCGACCCCAACCGCTTTTTTTCACCCTCCCCCACCCCTTTTTTGGATTGATAATACATAGTAGTGCTTCCCCAGTTTTAAATGTGTCCGTTGGACCTTTTTTCCCGTTAATTTACTTGTGTTTCACCCCCCTTTCTTCCGAATTCGTGCCAGCGTCCCTGTCGACATTCTGTTGGAGGCTCTGATTCTTTTATTATCCTTCCTTTTTCGTTTTTTTGAAAACTGCCGGCAGTCCCCATTATGTGTTTTGATGAAAGCCTGTCTTCTTCCTTTTATAATTGTTTCTACTTCAGTTTTTTTCTTTATCCCCGGTTTCCCCCCCCCGTTTTGCCACTCGCAAGCGTTTGCCCTTCTCTCTTCTCGTAGGTGGCTTTAGTGGTTTCCGATCAGTTTTGCGTCGGTTGTTCTTGTTAGACGATTACTCCCCCCTCCTCTTTTGTTTTCTGGCATCTTGGTCTTCGTCCCCACCCGGACCTCCCTTCCTTCCACACGGTTTTGAGGAGTTGTCGATATTCTGTAATCTTCATGACGGGTCTTTTTTTTTTCTTGTACAACTCCTCCCCCATAATTTTTGCATTCCGGGTGTACTTAGTTTGCAATTTCTCCTCCACCAAATTTGTCCCACCCCACTTCGGACCCATGTCCGGTGTCCTTTTTCCTTCCTCCCCCTGTCTTCAGCCCCTTCCAAACCCCCCCTTTCTTTGTTTTAGCTATTTACCTCCTTTCCCCCCTCTCCAGTCATTTGTAATGAAGCCTCCTGCTTATCCAGGTGCTTCCTCTCTAGTTTTTTGGCCAACATCCTCCTTTCTTCCCGTTCCACCAGGCCTTTTTTTATTTATGTGCGGAACCGCAATCCCGTCTTCGAGTACCCCGTGCCTTAAACACTCCCACCATCTCTGCCATTTCCCCCGCTGGGACTAAGTCCCCTTTTTGTCTTGGGTTCCCTTTCCCGGAACCCAAACCCATTTCCCCATTCCGCTCTGCTTTTTTCGTCCCTTCCCATCTATAGCCAATAGTTTTTGTTTGTTTTGTTCCCAACTGAACACCAAACCGAATTCTTCTTGTTTGTTCCCACTTTTTAAGGATTGACCCTTTTTACTGACAGCCGTTTTACGTTTCACCTTGTTGACATCGCCGTGTGAGTTTTGAAAAAAGTTTTACTTTAGTTATGTTTTGTCCCTTATTTCGCGAACCTGGTTGTCTTTTACCCCACACCAGTAATCAACCCCAGCTGTTGGGCCCTTCTCCCCTTAGTGATGCATCCAAGTGATCCCCCCTACTCTTCATCCTGTCCCCTTATCCGTGCGTGTATCAGTCCCCAAAACCTTGGAAATCGCTTGTCTGGCACATCCCGTGTTCCTTTTTCTTTTCTTGATGATTCCAGGGAGGAAACCTTTCTTGATCCTCCGAGTCGTTGTTCCCGTTGTTACGCTTTTTTGGGGAGGGGGTTTTCTTCCCTTTTTTCCCCACCCCATTCGCCTTCAGACACTTTATGTCCCCCCCTTCTTTGGAGTGTGGTGCGATCTTCAACTTCCTGACGCACACCTTTGCCCGTTGTCTGAATTTCTTACTTAGTCGTTCCCCCTTTTCCCCCCTGTTCTTGAGGTTTTTTCATTACCCCAAGGATTCCTCCCGAAACCCCCCTACGGAGGTCATTGCGAGTGAGAGAAATGGAACACCCGTCCTTTTTCCGACTTTCTTCGCCCTCCACTAACCGCGTTTTTGAAGATCCCCTTTTCCCCAGATGTTTTATCCCCCTCTGGCCCAGTTACCACCGTAGTATATGTCGTTCATCCCCTTTTCATTTTTTCAGCTTGCCTGCCTCTTGGGTTTGCTTGAATTTATCACCCCCCATTTTGCCTCCTCGTTTTCCCCCCCCCCCCCCCCCCCTACTTTGGTACTATGATCACGATTTTTGCCTCCCCCCCCCACGAACGTTTTTCTCAACTGTCCATTTTGCACTTCCTACACCTGTCCCCACCCCCTCAAAAACCAAGGATTTTTTCCCCTTTCCTGATTTCAGCCCTGGGTTGTATTGGCCATGTGGTTGTAAACTTTCCTTGTTTCCTGGAACTTTCTTCCATCCCCCCACGGTGTGTGGTGGTGAACAATTTTCCTCGCATGCAGATTTTTTTACTTTTTTGGAGATCTCCCCGCGGCTTCCCCGTCTCAATTGGAGCGCACCCCCTGAAGGTCAGTTTTGTCATATTCTGTACACTTTTCCCCCCCCGTTCCCGGCTTCCTCAGAGAAGTATACCAGATCTCCTTCCCCGGGTCACGTCCCCCTTTCCAAGTCCCAGGTTCCCATAGCGACGTTGGCCGGATTCAGGTTTCTACATGGTTCAACGCCACTGCACTTTTAGGTCCCCCAAATCCCCCCCCCTCTAATTAGAAAATTTTTTGTTAAGCGCCCATTTTCTTTCTTAATCTCTGTCTTATTTTGGTTTATTTGTCCCCTTTTGAATATTTTTTGCGCTATGGTTCTTCCGCCCCTTACCTCTTCCCTCTAAACTGACTTTTTTGGGACACACTTTTTTCTGATTTTTTTTCGACCCGGGGCACACGTTCCTCTTGTACTGATCCTTCCACTGTTTTTTTGGTTCAAACCCCCCCTTTTGATCTACTGGTTTCTTTTCCCACTTTTCCCGTCGTTTCCCCCCCCTTTCGCAATTTTCCCGGTTGTTGAGGCCACCACTGGTGCTCCGCAATAAGTTTTTCCTTTGGACAGTTTTTGCCTGTGGTTTTCCCCCAGTCGCCTTCCCCCAACAAACCCCCCCCTCGGTTGTAATTGCTGCACCCCTTTTTTTTGCCCGTTTGTTTTACTGTTCACCTTTGGCCCCCGTAAGGCTCTTTCCGCCCGTTTCTCCATACCCTTTATGGGAAAGCCCATTAAACTTTCCTTTTTTTCCCCCCCCTGGATTCTTTTTTTTTCCAGGTTCAAGGTCTTTTATTCCTGTCACCTCCTGTTGGCCTTAGTCCTATATTTTAATCCCCAGTTTTCCGCCTTTTCTATACCCGATGATTTTTTCCTTCCCCTTTCTGTTCCTGCCCACACCGGGACCTTTCCCCCTCCTTCATGACCGCTTCCTCGTGGTCCCTTCCGTAAGAACAAACCACAATTCCCCCTCCAACGAGGGATTTTTTTCCTTCAGCCGTGTCAGAGGTGTTGTAATTTTTCCTTTTTCGTCTTTTTTTTCCTTCCTTAGTGATAATACTTTCTCTCCACGGAAATTGCTCCCCCCTCAAATTTCGCCCTAAACCAAATTTCATGGCAGTTAACCCCGTTCATTATTTCCGCTGGGTTAGTTTCCCCCTTCCCTTTCCGGTTTCATGACCCCTTGTTGGGTCGACCGCCGCAACTTGCGCTCACCCGTTGGGCTGTGGCCCCCCCCCCCCTCCCCTACTGACCCACGTCCTATTTCTCCCCCCCCCACGGATTGACGCTTCGTTGGTCTAGCCTTCGCCCTTCATTCCTCCCTTTCTGATATTTTTTTTTGATTTTATCTCACTGTTGCCCGTAATCTTTGCTAAAGCGTTTTCGTAAGTTCCGGCGCGACCCCCCCTTTCCTTTTTTCTTTTCTTGTGGTCCCACACTGCCCATGTTTTTGTCGGCCGTCGCTGCGTCTGCCCCCTCCCTTGTCCCCCCCACGAACCTTAGCAGGTTTCTTGGGATTTCTTTTTTCAAGCAAGTTTGACCCCCCCCCTCCTTCACCCTTTGGACATTTGGGGCGTTCCCTTTTTTCCCTTTACCTCCGTAGTTCTGAGTTAACCGACAGAAACGCCCAGCCTCTTTTCAGCCAAAAGGCCCCCCCCGGCGGACCTTCTGCCCCCTACCTTGATGTTTTGTTTTTTTTTTCTCCCAAGTTTCGAGAGGCTGTTTTCATTTTTGCTGCTTACCCCCTGCCTATGCTCCCCCTGGGTGACACCCCATCGGTTTCTAAACCCGCGGGGAAACCCTTTTTGAGGATTTTGACTGCTCCCCGTGCAATTTCCTGTTCTGTATAAGGCCTGGCCGACCAACCCCTTTCCTCCCTTTCCGTCCTTTTCTTTTTTTTTCAGTATGGAGAAGGTTAGTTCTTACGTATTAGCGTCCCTGGACCTTACCTTGTTAACGTCATGGCTTTCCATTTTTGACGTCTCCCCTGTACCCCCCCCCTTCTTCCCCCAATTCAAGAGCCCTGTTTCTACATTCCTGATCCCACCAGTCCCGGTTTTGCTCTTCCGGATACTCATCCCATTCCCACTTGTAGACTTTTCTTTTTCCCTACCCAATCACACGTTTTCTCACGATGAATTGTATGGTTCCTTCCTTCCGTTTTTCCTTGCCCCGCGAACGTCGTGCCCCAACTCCCGCACATTTGCCATTCGTTTCGTCCGGTTTGTTTTTAGTTTTCCCCCCTTACCATATGCGATCTTGAAGTTTCACCTGGACCCCTTCTTTCTTTTGCTGGACCCTCCGTCCTGCGGCGTGCCCAGTGTCCCCCTTTCCTGCGTTTCCATATTTTACGATGTGGTGAGATGTCTTGTTTCGGTGCCGATTTTTCTCCCCCCCCCCCAATGGAGGACCTTGCCCTTTTCCTCCTTTCCCCCTTCTTTTCCGATTAAGGTGCCTTGTTGATCGCCTTTAAGTGTTCGTCCTTTTTTGGCAGACCTGAACCGTCCCCTTTGACTGTTTTTCCTATCCTCCTGGTCACCACCGGGTTTCAGTTTTCTCCTTTTTGATACTGTTCTAATGCTCCGTGGTTGTTTGAAGGCTCTGACCCTCTATAGTTTTGGCCGCACCCAGTCTTTCCCATTTGTTTTTTCTAATTCTTTGCCCACGGTTCCCCCCTTCTTCCCCACCGTGTGACCCACTTCTTCCCCTTTCTTCCCATGTTTTTTTCCCAGTTTTAGCGCTTTTTCCTTTTTCCCTCTTCAGTTTTGTGGAGCCCCTCTTAGGATTTAGTCCTCTTGAGGTAGTTGGAAACCAAACTTCCCCGGTCTTTTCAATGATCTTGTTTTTTTTCGAACCCGTCAAGTCCAAGAAAATTGTGTTTCTTTTAGCCTGATACTAGGTGTACCCCTTTTTTCTTTTGTTTAGCCGTGGTAATAGATTTTGTATGAGGTAAGGTTTGTCTCCTTTTTGCGTTTTTTTCCCTGATCAGTACGCAGTAGGGTGTGAATTTTCTTTTTCGTTGACCACCGACCCCTCAGTCCGCATCCTCTTTCTCTCTCAACTCAACCCGCCAAGGGTTTGCACCGTTCTTCATTTTGTCTCCGCATCGTTAGATATTCTCACTGACCGTCTTTTCTTGTATTGTTTATCTTTGCTCCCCCCCCCTTTTTCCCAGAGTTTGCATCCGTTTTTTCTTCTTAATTATTTTGACCACCGCCCCCACTGCGTTTCCAAACCCCCCCCCCGCCCCCCGGCGGTGGACGACGCTAAATTCTATTTCCCCAAAACCTTCGTTTTTTTAGGGTTACGACACCTTCTTGGACTCCCACTGGTGATTTCCTCCTGCGGATCCTAAGGTGCTTTTCTTTCTTTTTTTTTTTTACATGGTTGTTTCCCCCCCTTTTGTGTTAGTCCCAGTCGTTTTTCTCGACACCCATTTCCCCCCCCGTTCGTATCGAGTCCAACCGCAGTCACCACTCATCTCGCCCATTTTTGAACCCATGGGCCCGTCCCCGACTTTTTGCGTTTCCCGTTCTTTTTTTTCCCCTCCCCTGTTTTTACCCCCACATTCCAAATACCTCGTCCATTGTTTTCGTTTCATATCTATATTTACTTTCTACTTGTGTTTTTTTCTTTGAGATTCTTACGAAACATACTCTCGATTGACCTTTTGTTCAAGTGGTCTCCGATTTTTTCCCCCTTTACCTACAGAAAGTCCGTTTCTCACCACTTTTCTGGTTTCGCCATTCCTCGTGGCAAGTTAATTCTTTTTAACACCCGTTCTCTCCCTTCCCCCCAGTGTTGATTTTCTTTCACCGGAAGGACACCAGTCTTGTGTCCATTCCTATGACTTTATTCTCCTGTGGACTAAACCTCCCCCTCTCTCCCCAACCTTTGATCTCCGGTGCCGGGCCTCCAATCAAAAATTGGAAATTTAGTCTCTGCTTTCTTTCTCAGTTTTCGGTTATGCTGAAGGAGGCCTTATGTCCCCAAGTCCCCCTGCCATTTGTGGGTTTCTTTGTTTCCCCGGTGGTGGGTTTTTTGGTTGAATTTCCCAATTTTCCCCGACCCGCCGGTGATCTGCCAACTCTTGGAGGAAAGTTTGCAAAATCTGAAACCCCATGGTACAACCCCCTTCCTTTCTCATCTAATTATCGCGTCACTTCTCCCCCCCCGTGCTCCTTGCGGGCGTGGTCCCTACCAAACGGACGTCCCCCCCCCACAAAGGAGTGTTTTTTCGATGTTTTTTTCTCTGTTTTTCCACCTCCCCCAGAACTGGCTTTTCTCCCCCCCCCGCCCCTAACTCCGCCTCTTCCCCTCTACCAAAGCTTTGAGACTGGGCCGGAAGTTACCCCCCGGTCAGCTTTTTTTTTCAGTTCCTTCCCCCCCTACACAGTCGCATTCCCCCTTTCCTTTTAGCCCTCCCCATCGCTTTTCATTACTTCTTCTTTGGTTACTCCGGATTTGTTCTTTCCCCCCCTCCCCCCTGGGCGGACACAAATTTTTCAGACCCCTCCTCCCTACCATTCCCCGTCGGGTTACAACTGAACCTAGTCCTTACTCGCCTCCAACCTTTCACCCCCGACCCCCCGGAGAAACTTTGACTTCTCGTTTTGTATCTGTGTTTACTTTGGAAACAGGGGTCTGTGGCAGGCGACCCCTTTATTTCTTCCCCAAAACGTGTTTATGGTGACACCCCCAATCTTTTTTTTCGCAGCAGATTTGAGTTCCTTTCTGGAGCCCGCACAGGATTCCAAGTCCGATTCTTTTTCTGCCACCTGACCCGTTTTTTGACCCCCCCTTTGCTTTGGTGCTCTGTCACCCCGCTGGAAGTTCTCTGCCCTGTAGAATTACAGTTCGGACCCCCCACGCCACTTTTTCCCATCTACTCACTGAGGTTAAATTTTTTTTTTGAATTGCCGCTGCCGGTTTCCCTTTTGTTGCATCGATTACCATTGCCCGAGTCCCCATTTCCACGGGACATAGTTAAATTTCTTTTCTTTTTGCCCTGCGGCTGTTCCGCCGCCATATTCGGTCTCAATCCCACCGTTTTTTTGGCGTTCCGGGTTACTTACTTCGCTTCTGGCCTTGGATGCCTTCCCCTCACAAGCGACGGTTGCAACCATGTGCCAGAGTTGCTTGTCTGCCGTCTTGCGGTGTAATTGACTCACTCCGCGTCTTCTCTGCGACCCCCCTATACCCCCCTTTCAGACTTCCTGCTTATTCTTCACTTTTTTCCCCCCCACCGCGTTGGCCGTTTTTTCTGTTTATCCTGGATGATTTTGTCCCCCCTCCCCTTTGATTCGATTTTGGAAGCCTTGCAGTTGGTTTGTGTCATTTGGTCCCCAGTTGTTACGGCCCACACCCACCCATTGGGACCCGTTACGGGCCAGTTTTTTTTGGGACGTCGTTTCTGTGTCCCTCCTTACCTTTTTTCCCCCCTTACTTTTTTTACCTCCCCCCTTTTCCAAGAATCACCTTTTTCTTTCATTTTGGTCTTTCGGCAAGGCCGTATACAGCAGTCTTTAGTTAATCTCCGAGTCTTAATAAACGTTTTCCTCCGGTTTCCGGATTTTTCATTTTTGCTGCCTTTGGTCTCCCCTCCCCGTTCCCCCACCGGGCTCCCTTCATCCTTCTCTCCTTTTTTTCCTCCCAACAACCCACCCATTGAGTAAACGCGTTGAATGCGGTTTCGGGGGGTTCTGCCTCTTTTTTTTTTCTCTTTCTTCGTTTTCAGCTTTCTCCCTTTCGTTCGTTTCCTCAATGAACATTTCCCCAACTCGAGTAAGGTACTCATTCCTTTTTTTTCCCTTTTTTTTTTGGTCTCAAGTCTTGGTCTTTTTCCCCCCTGCTTCCCCCGGTTTCGTTCCCCCCCGGTATGGTCTACGCTACTTTGCGACTCCCAAAACGGTGGCTGTGTTTGAAAAACAATTTCCGATTATTTGACCCCTTTCGCTCACGCTTCCCTTTTCGACTCGTTTTTAGGGCCTTATCTCCCCCCCTT
>Ga0179593_1374303_pt1 | contig 15063 bp, 15 predicted proteins | sample CZODoug2_1_08_16_FD_185931 | JGI IMG/M metagenome (GOLD analysis project Ga0179593, IMG submission 185931) | Vadose zone soil fungal communities from Angelo Coast Range Reserve, California, USA - CZODoug2_1_08_16fungal (PacBio error correction) | ecosystem: Environmental > Terrestrial > Soil >... | reverse complement strand
TTATTCTGTCTTCCTTTTTGTTTTTGCAATTGTTCAAGATGGCCGTTATCTTTTATCCCCCTTCTTGAACGAAACTGTGAGTCTACCACCCCCGGGAAGACACCCCCCAGTAAAGAAAAGGTCTAATCTCGTTGCTGTTCTGCGCTGTTTTTGTTCCCGGACGCATCGTACGAGGCCTTTACCCAACCTTCAATGTTTGAGTGCATTTTTTCCCATTTGGACAATACTGCTGAGACCACCCCGCGTTTGTTCGCTGTGTCTCCTTTTACACTTATTGTCGGCACAAATCTTTCCCCTTCTGTGAACGTTGAACGGCTCGTTTTTCCCCTTCTGGATATTCCTTCTTCTCGACACTGATGTGCTCCTCGTGCTTTCCCCCTTTTACATTTGAGCACCCACATGTAGTTTTTTTCCCTGTTCGGGCATTCACTTGATATCTTTTCGGCGTCAAGCCATCTACGGTTTATCCTCACTCTGAATTCCTCCCCATCGACTAACTTTCATAACCGTCGTTCTAAGGCTTTGCTCGCCATCATGATCGGGATGTTTTTGAATAAAGAAGGTCTCACCGCACGAATCTTCTGTCTTCGGGCTCTCCTTGAGATATGGATTCCTCGCAACTCGCAGTGATTGGACCCTTTCTTCTCCTGACGCACCACCGCTGTTGCTTGTTTCCCTTTCGAGATAGATTCCTAGTTTTATGACCTTCTTTTCTCTTTCAGGTTTCTGTCATATTTTTTTTTTTACATTCTTTCTTGTTCACGTTTAACTCTTGCAGACACCATGCCGACATGTTTTTAAATGGTTCATGGAAGATCCTTTGCCTTCTTCCCTTGTATTCCTATTAGTAGATGTTTTGCCCCCGGCAATGTTCTGCACTGCGCTCCCTTATGTTTTTGCAAAATTTTTCTTCGGCTTATGAATATCCAAATATTTGTGCTCTGCCACATAGCCAAGTTTACCGAGAGCCAATCCTCTTGATTTATTTCTATGCACCCGCTTCCCAGGCTTTCCCATCATCTCGGGCTGGGCCCTCTCCTTATCACCAGACCTACTGGTTGGATGTTAATCTTTTCTATATGTAGTTGTAGTTTTACTGGGTGTTGATCGATCTTGTACCTGTCGTCCCCGAAGCATTATGCAGTCTACACCTTTGGCTATTTTCTCTGACCCTTTCTCGGAACCATTGTGATTCCCCCCATTTTTTTTCTCTGTTAAATCGCCATCTTTTGCTTTTCTGTAGTTAGCTGCACCGCGGCTTATTCTTACCCCTCTTTTTTGTTTCCTATTGTCGATCTGTCTTTTTCGCAACAAAACTATCCAGATCGAAGATGGTCCTCTAATGTGAAGATCCTAGAGGGTGCGTCTATTTACTAATTGGTTTTAAACACACATGGGATCGATCTCGACTTCTGTTTTGCACAGACGGTCTTCGCTCGCCTTACCCTTTGACCCCGACTCATCCAGGGGATGGACGTCAGGCCTCTTTTCACGTGGAAAATGCTTGCCTGACAAGAACCCCCTTGCTGTACCCCCTTTGATGGTATGGCACTGCTCCTGACAGTAGCCCCCGCACGAAGGTTGTTCTTTTTGACTTTTTCTAGTCCCCCAGGGTCAGCTTAACTGTAAAAAGGGTTTCATATCTTCCCAACCCCCCCAGAGCGCCCCCCCCCCTCTTTGTTTTCTCCCCCCTACGGTCCAGGGATCTCCCTGGACCCCCCTCCCTTTTAATGTTACACTCGCCTTTGAGAAGACCTTTTCTCTCGTGTGACCTACTACTTTGTTGACATGGAAAAAGTCAAGGCGGATCGCACGCGTCTTCCCCCTTCTCTTCAAAGTTCGCGTCATGCTCTCAACTCTTAATCTTTCTCTCGCTGACCCCCGGTTCCGATTTTGGTGGACCCCTCGGTAGGAAGTTTCTCTTTGAAGACACCCTGGGTAGACTTTTTCGAGATGACTCAATTTCATTCTTTTTGACCTTAAAATTTCCACTGTCTTACCCTCGAAGGACACCTCTTTTGCGGCATCGGCCCTCCTAAGATGCACAATCTAGACCTCGCCAGCTCTCTGTTTCCGACCTTTCGGCTCGAGGCGTTACCTTTTTTTCCCCCGATATTTATCGCCCCCGGCATTCGACCCCCGATAGAGGCCCGAATAACTTGCGTGCGTTTTCTTTACCCTGTTCCTTACTAGCGTCCGCCTTTCTTATTAGGGAGAAGAGAGCTCCCGACCTTGCCATTCTGAAAGCATCGCCCTGCCTTCGTCTTTTTTATTTTTTTTCTTAGATCCAGATATCCTCCTCGTCACCTTCAAAAACTTTCGGCAGTTTTTTGTATAGAAGCTTGAAGACGGCTGAAGCCTTCTTTCCGAAATTTCTTTTTTTCCAACATCGTCGCCAGCGTGCTGACTGTTTTTTTTTTTCGGCCAGGAAGCTGCTACTTGTTGCCCACCTTCTTGGTTCGCTTCTCTAATCCAGAGAAATTCATTCACTAGAGTGATATCCACCAGAAATTCTTTTTCCCTTTGACTTCTCGTGTACCCCTCGCCAACCTTCGCGGCTCTCGGGTCGTTCCTTTCCTTGGACAAGCGATTCTGCTGACAAGAATGGTAGCTTTTCCCCAAAGCGTCCCCCCAACGTATTGTTCGTACCCCTTAGAAGGCGGTGCTCCACTCCTCTTCGCACGCTCCCTCCTTCACCTTTCAATTATACTTTTTTTTTTTCGTTCGCGTGTGTTCACGATGTAATTTATATTATCTCTAATCTACGTGTTTTTTGTTTTTTTTTTATACCTTCATCGAACGGACTCTATCTCACGATTTTTAGCATTGAGTGAGTTCTTGATCTCTTCTATCTTGAGTTGCGCCCAACCCCCTATCGTGCTGGAACCAATCCTTTTTTGATTTGGGTCCAGCGACTCCTCTTTGACTCTTTGTGTCATGGAGATGAAGTCCCTTAGTTTTCTGAAGAGCAGGTGGTATCTTTTTTATCTGTTGCTCTCGTCTTTGATTGATCGCGGCTGAGCTTCGTTTTTTCCTTTTTAGACTCTGCTCGTGGCCGGTCCTTAGTAATTGGACGGAGCACATTCCCCTGCCTTGCGGCTGAGACGAAATGCTTTCTATTAGTACACAACTTTTTCGGTCTTCATTCAACACCCGGCATTTCCCGATGTGGGGGGAGGTCGATCTTTTTCGGAATCTGGTATCCTTCCAATTCAGCATTCACGAAGGTATTCCTTAGTAAGGGAGCTGCCTTCCGGGTTTTTTTGATTTTGGGCTCAGACTTCTCCTCATCAGCACATGCTAGAAGGAACTTTTTGCGCGTCCTTAGTGACCCTTATCCTAATAGGGTCTCTAAGATGTGAAGATCTTCGGCCGGCTCTTCTCCTCCTCATTTCTCCTTTCTACTTGCATTCCTAGCACTTCTCACTTCCGTGGCCGTGACTTAGTTGGTTCTCGCTGATCACAACCTTTCCTGTTTTCCCAAAACTTCCCCGGTGCCTTTAGTCCTTCGTCGAAACACGCGACAGGTGGGTCTTGTAAGATTTTTTCCTGCCTAAGATTTTTCACCCCCTTTCCGGGGAAGTTTTTCCTCCATTCCTTTCCGTGACACTTCGTTTCTTGAATGAAAGTGACACTAGCTCAGTTTTCCTTCTTCCTCCCTCGCTGCTTGTCTCTTCCCCCCCCCCCCCCCCCCCTTCGTTTACCCCATCTTCGTACTGATGTTTTCTCATCCATGCGCGTGTATCTTTTCAAGGAGGGCTCCGGGTCCAGACTTTGAGTCAGGCACGCCATCATTTTTTCTCCCCCTAATGTTGACCGTGTCTTGTACTCCTCTTACCATGTTTTCCCGAGATGTCCTTCAAGAACAAAGTTCGTTTATGGCTCTCTCTTCTTCCTTAATCACGGCTTGGTGCATTCTCTTTTTTTTTCATTGAATTGGACTTCGCGGAATAGTACCTCATTTCTCTTCTCCTGTTTTTTTAATTTGTCGATTTTTTTTTCCTCTCGTTGCAACTGATAGGAGACTCTTGCTCCCCTTTGTCCCCCAAACCTCTTGACTCTCACCCCAGTCAACCCGCGAGCAGTTAGAAGGTCCCTCTTCATCTTCTATTTTTTTCTCTGGAATTTTCCCCAAGAAGCATCGACCCAGGACAGATCCCCAGCGGCGCTCCCGCCCCTCGGGCAGGTCCCAAGTTTCCTTATTCTCCATGCGGATTGGTCCCCCCATTCCAAACCGCTTTGTCCAGAATGGTGAAGAGCCCCCGCAATCCCATAGGCTGCACGTCAATTTTTGCCCCCCAGCATGACACCCTACGTGAGACCGCACGGCTCCACGTTCCTCATCACCCCACACCATTGACCCCTCCTACACTACCTATTTCCCCCATTAACTACCTCCAGCCGCTTTCTTTTGGTGCATCTTCAACTGCGGCAGCCCTCCGAGCTTTATTGCTGACGGGCCATCTTTAGATGCGCCTTCTTTATGTCCTGTGGATCCTTCTTCTATTTGTTTATGTTGGTCTCCAAATCCCTTGTTTGATTAGGCGACGATTAAAGACGCGTCCATCAAATGTTGCCTACGTTTGATGAATTGAACTTTACCAATGCCTGCCCGCATATTTTCTTTTTCAGCCTTCGGACCCAGGGTCCTCCAGGCGTGCTTATTTCATCTCCCAAAGTTTCCCATCTTCCTATGCGCATAGGCCTTTTTCGCAAGCAGTAACTCGCCAAGACGTTAGGAACTTCGCCGACATTCTCTGAAAGCCTCTTCACCACTTCGGATCGATCGCTTTATTTCGATTTTTATGACTCTATCAGATTCCAATCCGGTGCCCCCGCTTTGGAGAGGAATTTCCTTCGCCTTATCGTCCCTACAGACAGGCCGTATGCGTCTTTGCCCTGTGGTTTCATCTTTCAACACACAGCCCGATCATGCGCTATAGTCCCCCGTTACTCCTATGGTTGTTATGTCCCGTTTTTTCGCTATTCAGTACCTTGCGGTGAGGCTCTTCCCACTTAGCTTCCTGCGTGATCTTCACTACTAGTATCAAGGCCGCTACATTTTTGAAACACGAGAAAATTTTAATTTGTATCCGTTCGCGGCTTTTAGCCTAGGCTAGTTTAGTACTCGACATATCCATCATTGTCACAAGGCGGTCAAAATTTTTCAAATATTTATCTTTCCAATCTCCCTTTACTTGACAACGACATACCCCCTTAGCTTTACCCGTCCACAGGATTGCTCGCCAGTCTTACTCTTCACCCCCTTATTGAGGTAGTGGGCTAGTCAGCGTCGGGAACCCTGCATTTCCTTCTCCAGTTTTTTTACCAGCTATCGGCCGCTGTCGTTTGACTACGGGTAGTGACGCTCGTCCCTTCCCAGTGTCGGTAACTCCCGCTCTCCAAGATCCGGCAAGTTTGCACGTTTGTTAACTAGCCCTTTTTACTCCTCCCGTTTTTTTTTTGATATAGCTTTTAGTAGAAAAGCGTATGTTTCACTCCTCTTAGTATTTGGATTCCTTCCTTGAACGACACAGTTCTTGAGCGTTCACGTAGCCAAGTCTTACCTCCTGTCTTTTCCGTCTAGTGGTATCTTCGGATGTTTTTTCCTTTCTGTTCTTCCATTCCTACCCTACTCTAACCCCTGACAGTGTGACCTCACTGGCGACCATTTATCCGTACACACGCTGTTTCTTGTCGGCTTGTCCCTCTTTTTCCTGATCGTATTGCAATTCATAAATTATGTGAACCTTTCATGCGCGTGGACATTTTTCCAATGATTGGCGATGGGAGGGAATTTATCCAGACCTGTCTTCTCCCTCTGCTCAATATCCCCCGACCGGATCAATTCAGCGTGTTGGTCCTTATTTGCTTTCCCGGGATATACTGGTGCGGCGAGATAACTTCTTCCCCCACCCATTTTTCTTCCCCGAACTTCAGGACTGCATTATTTTCCTCCTATCCAACCTATACGCTTTTCAGAAGGATTGACAGGGCTGTTTTCTATTTTCAGGAAAAGCAACGAACTTCCCTTTCTGGTATTCTGTCGAATGGCTCTATGGTTTTCCTCTCATCGGCAGTTTTGGTGTTTTGGTAGTGTAGCGCAATCCCCACAAGAAGCTTGAGAAGATCGTCCAGAGTTTTCCTGATCTGTTCTTCTCTCTCCGTCATCTTTCCTCTCTCATATTCTTTTTCCCATTACTGTGTGTCATGCGGCCGCGTCGCTAGAATTCCCCCAATGGTACCTGTGGTCAAGGCTCCCCTTTTGATAATTTTAGGTTGGTATTATCCGAGCATGCCTCACCTTCTTTCCCGGCGGCCACTTGCTGAAGGGAGAGCACCTGGGCCCACAAGTTTCCTCTGACATAGGACTCCACACAATGTTATCGTCCACCATAGCCCCCTGTCTCACTCTTCCCATCATCCCCTTCCTCATTCAATACCGGCCAGTGCCTTACAGCTCGTCTTGCTCCCAGATGAAGACTCCTTGCGGAGGGCTCCTTTCCCGACCCCCCTGGATTCGTTTTCCATGTTTGTTTCTTCTTTCAATGATTTCTCACTCTCCTCTCTTCCTTTGACACCCTGGCAGCCTATGGTATCACGGCTTTAACCATGCTGATTCATTCCCCCGTCTTTCTGTTTCATCGACAATCTTGATATCTCTTGCTGCTTTCGCCTTCCCCGCCGGGGTAGCGCTCTTTCGGAGTTAATTTATTCTCGATGAGGCTTTTTCCAGGAAACTCGCCCTGACCCGTATTTTTCTTGTGGAATTTTCGCTTCTCTTTTTTTTTGCTCCTTAATCTTTGTGTTTTGGCACATGGTTGCCTCCTCTTAACCGCTTTCTCCCGCTCTGACAGCCTATTCGGTCATTCCTATCTTTTCCCTTTGGCGACTATCCATAGTTCCTCTTTACTGAGCGTTCACGCGGTGTTGACACTCCCCCCTTCTTCTTTAACCCGGTTGATTCTGGCCCTGACTGAAGAATCGTTTTGAGTAACATGAATGAATGTTAGTTTTTCCACGGTGGATACCTATGGTCCCAGGTGTCATCTTTCGTCAAACGGATCCACGGCCCAGATATCGCCCATTATGGAGTGACATGCGCCTCCTCCCGGCTTCATGGAGCGCGTTTACATTCCACCGCCCTTTAATTTTCCAACGGGTGCGATGGTTGAGCATCCTTTTTCAAGATGGTTTCCCCACTCCAGTGGCATGAGACCATCGTTCCATCTTTCTTCTTTTTTTTCAGATTTTCGCCACATTTCTTTAAAGGTTTTCTTACTCTTTCATTAAGCGAAACGTGCAGTCATTTATTCTCGTGCCCAAGGAAGACTTTTTTGGAAAGAGGTAGGCATTTTCAAATAGCCTGAGTACAAAGGTCGCGTCCCTGCTCATCCTCAATTCCCTTCTTTTTGATCGTTATCTCGATAGTCTCGCCTTTTTTTCTTATGCACCGTCTCTTTCCTTGAAATCAGGGTCCCTTATTCTTTCTTTTTGTAGGACCGTAGTCTCATCTTTCTCCCTTCAACTATCGACATCGTAACTCCACTCTGAGTAGGACTCCAGGCAGGTCCATCTTCAGTTGGTTTTACTTTCCATCTGCTTCTTTTTAAGATTCGAGCCCCCAGACTCACGTTGAATGAACCTATCTGCTCGTACTTCGCCCCCCCTCGGGGCTTGAGTTCCTTTTCCTGATACCATATATCCGGCCCTACTCGACCTTTGAATGTCCTTTTTATTTAATCTTCCTCTTAGCCCACATCTCCTGAAGAGGCCCAACTGCGCCAGCTCCTGAAAGGCCTGGTAGTGATTTTGCATTCCTCCTACGTCTTGTTACCCCATGTAGCTTCCGTATCAGATCTAAGGCCTCGCTACTCTCCAATCCCTCACCTCTCCCTCGCCACTCCAGAGACACCTGCGCGTGACAGCCTGTTTGGGGAATGGATATTTCAAGAGATTCGAATATCACCTCCTTTTCCTTGAAAAAACGCGTTTTGACCAAGATTTTTTCTCCCTCTTTCACTTTCTGTTCATTTTTTTTTTTTTCTAAGATTTTCGATCCACATAACCCACCTCATGTAGCCTCTTGTGATCGCGGCCTGTTCGAGTACCACTGTCATATCTATATTCTGTTTTGTTGTATTGAGAGATCCGTTCCCCCAATTTACAATGAACCCGGATAGACCTCTCTCTCGTCCCTTATTACTTTTTTCTATTTCTTCAGTGGCGCCCACCCTCTTTTTAGGATGCTGCACACACTTTTTCGTGGTTCAGCGACCTTCTTGATTTCTGAATCGGTCTCTATTCAGTCCGGACCCTCTTTTTCCTCGCAGGTGGTCTCTGGGTCGGGCTTCTCTGCGTAGTCTTTCTCTTTTCTCTCTTGACATGAGATTGTTTTGGGTCTTAAACCCCTGTACGAGAACTTGGTGTCGGCTTCCCTTTTCTGCAGTCTGGACTTCTTCCACGATAAACTTCCTCTCGGGATTATCATGATTTGATCCCACTTCCACTCCTCTACGTGCCTGATCGTCATCTTTCCCCTTAGAAACCTAGTTTCAGTAGATGTACGTCTTTTATTCACAATGACGCCGCCCCCCTCCTCAGTGAAGTCGGGAGCTGCTATTGCTGTCCTTCTTTCTTTTTGTTCCTCTTCTTCAGTCCCTCGTCCAGCAAAGCCGTCTTGAAGGACCCCTGTGAGAGTAATTGCATTGATGTCATTTCTCCCTGTGTTTCTGCCTATTTCAGTTCCTATCGGGACGGTCCGACTCGCTTCCTAGCCCTGTAGCAGTGGTTTTTGCGAGAGAGATGCCTTTTGGGGTTTTGTTTTTTGTTTTGTTTTTGTTTTGTCTTGTGTTTTGTTTTTGGTGTGTTGTTACTAGATGTCGCTCGATGATCACCGACCAGTTAGACCAAAAGTGTCAAAATGGACTTGATGGTTCTTCCTTCCTTCTTTCCCCACCGCGCCCTGTGTTTCTTATGTAGATTTTCGACCCCCAACTTGACATCCCCACCCCCCACCTTTCCTTTTTCCGAAGGAGCCCCTTCGTGGGCTTTTCTCTGTCCCTTTTCCCTCTTTCCCATTTAAGCCATGTTTTCCTCCTCTGCGTCTATCGTGAGATGGTTCTCCTGACAACTTTTACCTCGCACAGAGACCTTGGCTGCGCAACCTGCTGCGTGTGGCCTCTGTTCACCCAGGTGTTTTTTCCTTCGTTGCTTTCCGACCCCCCTTTTTCGTTCAGGCACTCATGAAGTTTTGGCGCGATTTGTTTCCGTTCTTCCTTTTTGACTCCTCTGACAATGGGCAAGTTACTCTTTACCGTCAACCTCCCCCACCCCCCGTTCCCTTTGCACTTCTTCTTCAGTTGACAGCTTCACCAAATCAGTTTTGCATACATTTCCCTTTGGATCACCGACAGTGAAACTTTCTCTCCTAATAGTCCCTCTTCTGTTTACTGATTCCGTCTATGGCATTGACATTTATCGGTTCCGATTCTACAGCGTTTCTCCCCTTTTCCAAAAACACAATTCTTTGTTCCTTGAAGCAACCCGCTCTCAGGTAGAGGACCCCCTATAGCATAGGCTCCATTTTGGAGAGGTTTTCAGTGCACCAAAATGCATCGTGACCTAAGTCCTTCGAATCGATCCTCTAACTCCGCGGGACGGACATTTGAACTATCACACGCATGGCCTGAAACCTCAGCACGAGGGTAAGCCTTTTTTCCTCTCTTTTCCTAAGGCTTTCTCCCTTTGTCTGTAAGAATTACAGCTTAGTTGAGTTTAACCTCCTTACTTGATCTCACCCCCTTTTTTCCCCCTTCCCATCGTCTGCCATCTCACTCCGAACAGGTCTGGGTTTTCTCATGCAATCGGGCGAAAAGCCGAGTTTGTCCTTGGCGTTTAATAGTTTAATGAAGCTTTTTCCTTATGATTTTCCCATATTTCATTTTTTTCTTCCCGTTTTGGCCTTAGGAGGGACGATTTTCCGAGGCATTCCGCCCCTTTCCGATTTGGCCCTCCCTTTTCGAACAAGTTCCTTGCCACTATTTGAGGACGTTTTGGAAGACCCCTTTTCCTGGACCAGGTTTTAGCCTGGATCTTGACTTCCCCAACTTGTACAATTTCTTCCTTCATTAGGTTTTTTTGGTCTGGAGACTTTCTATCCCCTTCTTGTGCCCGCCCCTCACGACCGTGCCAAGACAAGCTGACCTATTTCTCCCAGCCACTGTCGAGAACAGCATAGGTTCCTTCTCCAACACTTTCTTCTCGCCCTCGATCCCTCTTCGTGTTTAGCCGCGGCCTTCCAGGATTCCCCAAGCGTCTTCGGACCCAGCTATTTCTTTAGGCTCCACTGAAAATACGCTGAGTTCGGTGCACTTTTGCTGTTTTTTTTAGAACACACCTTCGCCCTTGTCTAACCTCCGTTTTCACTTTGCCTTACTTTTTTCTTGTTGGTTTCTTCTTTTTACTTTTCGCTTCTTGAGAGAACGTATGCCTTTTCTTTCATAGCTCCGTCACCACTCTATAATTTAGCAAAGCCCTGTCAACCGAGAAACCCATGTTCTACCCATTAGAGATTGCATTAGTGAGAAATCAGTGAATGAACTACCCCCTCCCTCATTGCACTAATGTGACCCTGCAATATTTTGTCAGGGCCGCCAGGGTCAGCCCTTCAAGCTCACCAGAGTTGGCATTAAGACCATCGTAAATTGATTTCTTGATGCACGGTTGCTGGGGTCTACGATTTTTCGTCTCCTATGTTCCTCCCCTCCCACTAGCCCACTTACGGACATTTTGCCCAATTAGCGGTTGCTTTCTTGATAGCTGTGTACGGCGTGCGAGACAAAAGTTTGTGCCAAGCGAACGCTCTCCCAGATACTGCCACACGTTCCAATCGCATCTAAACCCTACTATTTCTACTTCTCTCCCTCATAAGTGTTGTTGCTTGTTCGGCGCCGCATATTTAGACTCATCCTTTTACAAGATTGTTCCCTGTCTTTTTATTTTCGTGTACCTAAAGTTTAATGTGAGGCCCTAGGCCTTCTTAACCGTATCCCGCCCCAGGTCATGTCGAGAATTTTGTCTGCGCCTGGAAGTTGTCCGTCGAAATCGTGACTCTGGTCCCGCTATAACTCAACTTACCAGCGATGACAAATGGCTCTACACTATGTTTCCAGCGCCCTTTTGTTTCTCTTAGTCTATTTAATATTGTCCCCATGATCGTTCCCAAGATCCATGTTCCCAAGTTTGGCATTCGCTTGCACCGTTCGCGTCTTTTCCCCGGCATCCGATGGTATCTCGGCGTCAGTATTCCCCTAACAGGCACAGACCCCCCCCCTATGTAGAGGTTGGGTTTCGGGGACTGCTCTCTATGGTCCTTTTCTACTTTTCCCCGGCACCTCGTTACTCCTTCACTCTGAAGGCCTGACTATCTTCCCTCCTCGGACCATCCCACTAAGCTTTCGAAGCTTGTCTCCCCCACTGATCGTTTTGCTTTTCAGAGCAGAAACGGCACACCAGTGACACTCCCTTCCTAGGGACGATACTTTGATCTTGTTCCCCATGAGTTTTGGGCTTAGTCGCATCCCAGACGCCTCTACTTCATAGAGACTTTCTTCCCTGCCCCTTTCCGGCAGTTTCGGCCGATTACTAGTTTTTGCGCCCGCGTCTTTTGATGTCTGTCACCCAGGGCCGCGTCTTCTATTCCCTGCTTGTCCACACTTTGGTTTGCCAACCGGTCCGCGGTCGCCAATGCTTTGTATGAAATTCCTCCTATTGGAGGGACCGGTTAAATTGTATCCCTTTTCTAATTTAGTTTTTTTTTTTTTTTTACCTTTTTTTCCCCTTATCTGTCACCGCCAATCCTTTCCCCCGTGTTTGTCCTACACACTTAGGCACTACTGTTAGCCCTGCCCCCATATCGGTTATTTAGATGACATTCTTTCTAAAGATAGGTGGCCTGAACATTATTTCAGATCCCCCCCCTATTCTTTCTTGAGGGGATGCGGAAGCCCTATTTTTTCCCCGTTGTTTTTAGTCATTGTTCTTCACCTTCCTCTTCCTGATCGCATTCGGCAGTTAGGACACCCTTTTGTACGTGTAATATGGAGATGTGTTCCTCGTCCACATTCTATTTGACCATAGTGTGTGTTCATCTCATCTTAGTATCTTCTCCTGGCTCATGAGAGGGACTTTGTAGTGACTCGTTCTGGCTGATTCTTCTTAGGATTCTTTAACGGTCCCCACCCCCCTCCCATAGTGGTTTATATTCTCCCCTCTTGCTGGACTCTTTTTTTTACCTTTTTTCATGTTTGGTTTGGCAACATTTCTCTCACAACTCTGTAGAAGTATCTTTCCCCTCATAAGGTCATGCGTACATCACTTCCCCGGCTCCGTTGATACAGGATTCTGCGTTCCTCGCGTTTTTTCCCAGGTTTTCCATGTCACTCCACCACACAGGCCTTTTACACCCACTGTTCTTCTGATGTCTGGATACACATGAAGGAATCTTGAGCCTTCCAACGGTCGCTTTTTGTTTACGCGTTTTTCCGTCAATCGTCCGTTCGGTTAAGAAGGTTCTTCCCAACCTTCTACGGTAACAAGACTCCTCCCCTTGGCGTGCCTCTCACTTATTTTTTGCGACCCGGCCTAAACAATTTTCATGAGGCCCCCTCGTCTGTAGATTGAATCCCTTTCTCTCCTCCTCTACACTGTTTAATTTACTTCGTCCTGGGATTCTTTCTGCCTTCCCTGAAATTCTTTTTTTTGAGTTCATGAATGATCCCCCCCCTTCACGTCATGCCACCGTACCCATTTCCTCGGTTTTTTCCCCCTTTTAGTCAGGTTTTCCCCAAATCTCTCCCTCCCCTAACTTTCGCTTACGTACTCCTCTTCCTTGCTCCCTTCTTTTCCTTTCTTTTTTCCTTTCCCCGATGTGGATCTTCTTACCCCTGCCAGTGCAGGACCATCGGTTTCATCTCCTTTCCTTTTATTCCGCCAGGTTCGGGGAACTCGGTTATTCTTTGCTCAGGTTTTTACCTTCCCTCCGAAATTTTTTTGCGTTCCCGGGGTCAATATGAATCGCCCTCTCCCTCTCCAGTGTATATTCTTCGACAGGCGCTCCCTGAAAACATCCTCCTTACTCCCTTGAATTCCTTTCTTAGTATTAGGGTTTTCTTTTCCTTCCTTCAAGTATACGACTTTACAATATCCCCCTCTTGTCTGCTTTACATTATGGCCCGATCGGCAGACAACTCGCCGTCTTCAAAATAATTCTAGACCCTGCGCCTCCTTTTATTCCGGGTAGCTGGCGCTACTTTCTTCCTCCTTTGGCACTTGTCTTCTCTTGAAGCCCCCGCGGAATTCTTTACTAGCCTCAGTTTCCAATACCCCTCCCTCTCAACGAAAGCGATTCCCAGTCCCCAATGATCCCTCTCTTTTTTCCCTGGAATCGCCCCCCCCCCGAGATTAGCCTCCCCCTTTAGATTACCAAAGAACAAACTCTTGTTCTCAAGACCTTACCTGAGGTTGAGCCAACCGAGATTCCACTCCTCAAACCGCATGAGACAAGATAGTTCCTATTTCTCGTTGTTCTTTATATTCCCCCCCCCTCATAACTCCGTTGTTGTTCCATATGTTTGACAAATTACAATCTCCCTTTCCCTCCTCTCTCACCCTCGGTCGAAGGAGGTTTGAGTTCTAAGGTTTCTTCTTTTTCATTGTCTCAAACCGATGGCCGGCGCGCACAAATAATTTCTCTTATTTTTCCTCCCTTCTGATCTTCACGCGATTGTAAGGGACGATCTTCTCCCCCTCTTTTTCAGAAGCGAGGTGGTCGGATAGGAACTTTTTTCTCCTTTACTTAGGGGATTCTCTGAGATTGTAACTCCTCTACCATCTGGGCTCTTCCGCTTTTTTTTAGTCTTTTTCCCTTCTTCCTACACGGACTAGCTGTTCTGGCCCCCTCCCCTTCCATCTGCTCGGCTAGTAATCCTCCCCCCCTGTCCTCCCAACGATTTTGATCGTTTTCTTTCGTATATGTTCCCTGCCTTTCTTTACATCTCCTCTTTTACTTCCGGGGCGTTTTTTTAATGATTGGATGTTTCCTCCCTCTTCCAGACCTCGACTTTTGTTAGTAGTCCTTTCGTTCAACGTGAACTCCTGAGACGGCATTTCTCCTGGGTCCTATTTTTTCGAGAGATCGTGGGGCCGGACAGTTGTAGATCCTCCTTCCCACGCGATGGCAGGTCCGAGATTCCCCTTCCCCCTCTCTGATTTTGACTTCGCAAGCGTTTGGTACGACGTCCCCACGCTCTTCTGACAACCCGGAAATGGTTCTAGTCCATAGTTGCCCCGATTCTCTTTTTGTTCTGTTCTTCCTGAAACTGCCTCGCAACAACTTGTTCCTGTTGCGCTTTTGAAGATCCCCACCCCCCCACCCTGACTTGCCCTTTTCTTCATTAAAGCGACCAACTCGACTCTTTGTGTCATGCGCTTTCCTTATGGAGAGGTTTTCCTCCCTAGTAAGGTCTCTTTTTTAAGGTATTCTTCCCCTCCATGGCGGTGCCCGTAAAAGGTTTCTAGGGTCCTTTTTCCCGTTAGCTCCATATCAGTAGTCCTCTCAGTTTGAACTCCAGAATTTGGTCTCGATATGTCTTGACCTTAGTTGGACTCCCCCCCTCCCACCCTGGGCACGGAACTCGTTTCACTTCCCCCCCTCCCAACGTTTCTTTCTTCCGTCTCCTTTCCGACAATAAAAGGGTGTTGCATCACGATTGTGCTTATTGTCATGAAAACGCAGTTTGGCCCTCTCTCACTTACTTGAATCTTCCAAGGCTCAGTCCGATCGGCAACCGTTCGTTTCCCCCGTACGTCCCCCCTTGTTTCCAAATCTCCCCAAAAACCTATCACCCGCAACTTCTTTTTGGCGGCCCCCTCTTCTCCGCCACGCGACTCTTGAGTAGTTTGCGTTAACAAATGACGCATCTGCACATAAGCTAAGGAGATTCTAGAACGCCAGCGCCGGTAAGTGACTCCAGTCCCCACTGTACCCCACTATCCCACACG
>Ga0179593_1351557_pt1 | contig 15063 bp, 15 predicted proteins | sample CZODoug2_1_08_16_FD_185931 | JGI IMG/M metagenome (GOLD analysis project Ga0179593, IMG submission 185931) | Vadose zone soil fungal communities from Angelo Coast Range Reserve, California, USA - CZODoug2_1_08_16fungal (PacBio error correction) | ecosystem: Environmental > Terrestrial > Soil >... | reverse complement strand
TCTTTTTGAAGCAGTCCCCCTTAACCACGATACAAAGGCTGCCCGGAAGTCGGTTCCAAATCTAGGCTTTTTCCCGCGCCAGTCTCGCGGGGCACTTTCCCGCTTCCTTCCTCGAGCCCTTCAATCATGACGGGTCGGCCTCGCGCATCCTTTAGCCCGTGCCGAAAGACTGTGCGTAGACCGCTCCTGCGCCCTTTCTTCAGATTCAATACGCCTTTCCTTCAGCTAAAACTCTCGACTTTTACGTCATTGCCCACACGACTTACTAAGTTTGATTCCCTTAAATCCTTGTTCCCCGCGACGCCCCGCTGCCGAACGGCCCCCACAACAGCCAGTCTTCTTTATTTGGACCCCCCCTCCCGCGTGCACTCGTGAGCGAGATAAAGGGTCTTTCTCATTCTCTTCTTGTACGTCCCCTCCGACTTCCCTCTCCTTTTCGACCCTAACTGAGTGGACCCCCATGTTAAAAAGCTGACTTCCTTGTGGTCCGTTTCGTTCCTCCCCCGCTTTCTCGATTCCCCTGCCTCGCCCCCGTTTCCTAATACGATCTTCCTATGTCCCATGACTCTTCTCCCCAAGCTTTTTCAAAAGATGCCTGAAGTCAACCCCCCCCTGCAAGCCGCCGCTCCGCCCCGCCGCATCCCCCCCGGCTTTTCGTTCTCCGGACTTTTTTCTTTACGCTGCTGCCTTACGGCCCTTGGAACCTGTCTCTGTCACGTCTTTCCGAGCCGACGTCCCCGCCTTTTCCAGCGCAGATCGCTACGTTCCCATTTTTTATTCCCCTTTTCCTTTTTTTTTCAACACCACCGCTTCGGGACGGTCTACAAATGTCTTTCGGCCGGCATGCGTTTGCGTCGCCGAGTCTCCCTCGGAATTCCAGTTTCGCCGGCCCTTTTTTCTCTTGTAAAATCGCGACTTTTCCTTGGAGGACGCGTTAGATTTCCTTAAACAGCGCCATCATGGCTAACACCCACTCATGCTCTTGCCTCTTCCTTGTTTCTTTCCGTCCCTTCTTAGTTTGAGCAGGTCCAGCAACGGAAGTGAGTTTTCGAGAGTTACATTTTTTTTGTCCTCAACGTTCCCTCGTATACATTTTGAGCCCTCCCCGCCTCCCATGCTTCCGTGTAAGCAGATTCTTTTCCGCTTTCTCTAATAGCCACTAGATCCTTCTCCACCTGTGCCGAGATGAATTATGAGAATTTTTCCCTTTTTCCTACACGGGGTCATACGGTTCAAAGAAGAGGTCTCCCGAAATGCAGACCCATGTCCGGTGCCTTGCGCCCGTTTTTTGGGCCGAATCTAAGACCGACCTTGATCCTTTAGGTTGTTCCCCAATAGTATTGACTGACGTCCGGCCCCTTTTTTTTGGTGGTCTTGTTCCCTGGTGCCGTTCCCTTTACCCTTATACGTTCTACGATAAACCACGAGCGACTTTAAGCTGTTTTCTATCGTTGGAACCCCGTGCTCTGGCGTCGTTTCTGGGGGAGACTACCCAGCGCGTTTCTTTTGTCCCCCCGTCTATTCTCCCTGAATAGCCAACCCGTGGAGGATTTGATGGTCTCGGAAGGTAGGCATCCCTGCGGGGACCCTCTAGACGCTCTGGTCAGCTGAGCGTTTCCTTTTCTGGTCATACCTGTGCGGTTTCCCCAAACGAAACGACCATCGATCTTTTTACTATGAACGAGTCGACGCCTGCGCAGCGCTTTCGATTTCTCATTAGCCTTTTCTTTCCCGAAAACACTATCGTGTTATGTTCAATCAGATTTTGATAGTTCTTTTTATATCCCCGACCTGCCGGCCCTCTACGAATCGATTAGGCTTTTTTCCAGCCCCTCCGACTTACGGTTTTGCCAGGACCTACCGCGTTCTTACCGCGTTTTTTCTTTCCTTTTCTCCCTGCTCCCACACTCTAGTTTTTATTTCTCAGCAGTATCCAGGTAGGGATTTTTGTATGACTGTTTTAGGATTCACCACGCCCCCCTGTTGCAGTTTCCTCCCGTGGATCCCTCCTTCTTTTTCCCCGCGTCCCGCCCCCAGTCTCACGGCAACACCTGTCCGCGAGGCCCCCCCGACCTCGGCAAGTGACAGCTTACCGGCGCCTGCCCTTCCCCCCCTCCGCGGATTGCAGACATCCACTGTCCTGATTTCTTTCGACGGTGACCCACTCTCTAAGCCATACCCCCATCGAACCCTTTACAGAGGAACACTGAAACTGGTGCATACAATGAATCCCTTGCAATTTATGGACCACAGCACCTCTCTTACCAGCCCCTCCTTGAACTCAGCGAAAGCACCACCGGAGCAGCTTTTTACCACGTATCTTTGCAACTCCTTTGCCCCGTCTTCTCAGATCCGCGTTGTGTAACAGTATCTCTTTTTTTCTTCCGGGGGCTGCGGCGTGGTCCCCCAATACCACTTTCTCTTGGAGTAATTCAGTCCACCCGATTGTATCCCCTGTTTTTTTCTTTTTCTCCGCGGGGAGTATCTTTTTCTACGTCCCCTTCACCCCCTAAGTGCTTCTGAGATTGCCCCGAACGCGTGTAAGACCCCAATCCCCCCCCAATTTTCAGCTTGCACCCGAAGTCGTATAGGTCCTCCCTATCTCCCCCCGTTTTTTTTTTGAGCGATATGAGGATAAAGAGTATGCTGATGTTGCAATTCTGACCCGGTTGCTTGCTTCCATTGATCGTGTTTTTTTTCCCCCACTACTTAGGTCTCACTCTTGTTTTGAATTTTTAATGAAGACCCCCTTAATAGACGATAGTCAATCCCCTTTGTCTGCAACCCATGTTTTCTATTACGACCCTCCCCCCCCCCAATATATTTTGAGTGACTTGACCCAGAAGCTTTAGATCCTCACGCAAGGCCCCGGTCCTCTTCTTACATTGAAACCATCTGTGCACCTCTCGAGGTCCAAATTGCCTTATAAATTTCCGTTCTCCTTTCTTCTTAATTTCACTTATTGTTAAATCGATGCTTGACCTGTCTTTGACCTTTCTCCGGAATAGTCATGGACTTCCACCTCATTTCCCTTTCCCCCTCTTTTTTTCAGTTTCTCATTTGGTGTTTCCTTTCCCATCGGTCCTTTTTTTTCCTTTTCCGCCGGGTTCCCCTCCTAAATAGTGTTTATTTCTTTAACTCCGCGCCTTTGGACTTTTCGCCCTGTATTCTTTGTAAATTTTTCGTTAGTTTCTTCCCCTCCCCGGTTTTCCGCGTTCTTCGTTGCCCGAAGAGGGCCTCCATAACCACCTTTTGTCAAACTCTAAAAACCCTTCTGCCAGTCACTCTTCCCCAAAACCCCCCTTCCTTCCTTTATCGGTCGCCTTCCCGACCGTGTTGCGCCTGCTTTTGTTTACCGAATACCGTCCGGGTTCCCCCCCCTCGTAAGAAGCCGTTATCGCCCCCCACCCCCCCTCAGAGAGCGGGTGCGAAAACGAACCTCCCTAGCTCCCCTCTCTGGGCGCACTCCCACTCCCAGCCCAGGTTCCGCTTCTTCTTGAACCGTATCCATAGTGGTTCTTGCAGCAATGGAAGTGACCCGGGAGAGCGCCTCCCTCGGTGAGGCTCCAGTTCTCTCACAGACCCAAAGAGAGGTATTTTTTTGGTTCCCGACCAGCTTCCAGGGGGGTCTGAAAGCTTCTTTCCGGTAAATATCGTAATCAGCACATGCGTATTCCTGAACTTAAGCAAGGGGACCCGAATACAGACGATTGTTCATTAACTCACGCGTTGTTTTTCCACCCCCTCTCCAAGTAGTTCAGAAATTTTCAGACACTATCTCTTTTAAGCCTTGAGTGTCGAAAAGAGTATACGATAAACTTGGTCCTACCGTACTCAATCGACCCAGCCTGGACTCATGCCACATTTCCATTTTCTATCACCCCCAATTGCAGTAGCTCAGTCTCAAATTCCGAAGCAACAAAAGATGCCACGACCGCTCTATTCGGATACCTTAGAAAAACCACATTTTTTTCTCGCCCTTTTCCCCGAAATTTTTTATTCGTATCTTATTACGTGTAGTTCTATTTTTAAACCATTGCGCCAACTCCCTCCCTGCCCCTCGCGAAACCAGTTGATCCTTTTTTTTTCCAACAATTTCATGCAGAGTTTCGCTTGCCCTAAGGCGAACTCATGACTCCTTGAGCGTTCGTTCTCCCTTAACCCCCGATTTTTCCGTTGTCATCATTCCGTTTGAAGAATCTGAGTTAGAAAAACTTGAAAAAATAGCTAATAACCATGCCCTCTTTTGCCTTTTCGCCCTAATAATCGGCCCTCTCCTAGTGAGTCCTGGCCCACCCCACACCTGAGCTCGGGTGTTAGGACGAGGAAGTAGAGCCTTTCCCTTTCCTTTTATACTCCTGCTCCTCAAAGGAAAAATCGCCTCCTAGGTCCAGCTAACTGCACTTTTTTCTCTGTTGGCGTCTAAAGAAATTTTTCCTTCAGCGCGTCCTCCTAAAAGAAAACCTAGTCCGCGAAGCTTTTCCTCCTTCAAGTTCTGTATTTAAGTTGGTCCCCCCATTACTTCTCTTTAGATATACCAGAATACTGGAGACAAGGCTTGACTGTCGGCTCTCCCCGCGCTAGCCCTCCATTGCCCTTTATTGGCCGATACTCAGTCTTCGTGAACCAGCACCTGAAGACTCCCTGTAGGCATCTTTTCTTGCTGTAGTCGGTTTCCGGTTTTATTTTTTCTTTTTTCCGCGTGCTTTTTGATTCTCTCAGGCTGAGAACGTTGCATCCAGAGCCTCCCTAGTCTACTTTCCTCCGTTTTTTTTCTTGCTCCGACCTTTTTATCATCTGTTTCCTTTTGTCACCCGTAGCTTTTCCCGACTTCGTGTTTGGCTAGTACCTTTCACTTAGTTTAAATGGTCTCTGAAATCAACTTTGAATTCCTGGCTTTTCTTTTCCCCTGAATGTGCCTCCCTAATTGGAATTTCTTTTGCTCCTCCGTGACGACGTGATGTCCCGTCGCGGAAGACTCTCCCGCAAAATGATTGGTAGTGACGTGTTGCGTCCGTTTCCCACGAGCCTGGCCCCGGTGGAGGCTCCAAGGCCCCTTGTCGTTTTTCCAGCAGGGCGTTCCTAAACTTATTACGGGTGAGTTATGATCTTTTTATTTTTTTAGTATTACTTCGGACGGGCTTTGCTCAGCGATTTTTCGGGTTATCCCTCTTGGATGCTCGCTCGTGCCGCCGTCTTAGGCGTGCTAGGCGTATTCCGGTGGGGAGATGTGAACACGAGCCCCCTTTATTTTTTTTCAACCAAAGCCGTTCCTCTTTTGAAACTCGGCCGACCTGAGACTCTTGGGTATAGATGAGGTTTCGGCAACTTGATCTTAGGGTACTCCTCACGTGTGGTGTGGTCGAGAGTTTCCTGTTCCAAACCAACGAAACTAGAATGAGTTTTTTTTTTTTTAGTGCTTGAGTTTCCACCTATTACGGTAACCCGTCGCAACCTTTAGCGCCGTTTTTGACACTTCTCAGCACTTCCCTCGATCCCTCCATCATGACGGCGTTGCAAGAGCGCGCATCAATCAATTTCTCAGCATAATGATCCTGACCGCTAGATCTTATACGACGCTCCCCTCCGGCATCTAGCTACTTCTTATTACCTTATGACCCAACGCCGTTTCGTCACGCCGGTATCTACCCAATTCCTTCTCTTTTTCCGCGACTCCCCGGCGGCACTAACTTGCACAAAAGCCCATTATTTAGTGGCCGACCCCTCCCCTTGCCCGGCGGGGGTCAGCGAAAAGGGGCATAAAGAGTTCTCTTTTCTCATGGACCTTCAGAGTTTCCACCCCTGTGCCCTTCTTTCCCTACATTCCCCGTATTTTATCTACGCGTTAACCAGCCGGTCCGTCAGATACCTGTGTCCTCTCAGTTTTTTGTGTTTCTTTTCGACTTCTAAGAAAACTTTTTCACCTTTAAGACCGTGCGACTGGCATTTACTCGGCTTGACCCCGGAAAATCATCATCCGAAGACCCTTTCAGTCCTCCGCTCCCCTCCCGCCTCCCCCCTCGATGCTACTATTTGTATTGTTGGTTGTTTTGGCCACTAGTTCCTGATTAAGGACCCTGGACCCCTAAGAGGATCCGCTTTATGCGCCACCTTTTTTCCCTCTCCGGTCTCTTACCGATTCCATCCTTTATTCCCAAATGACGCCAGTCGAATTAGTTCCCTCTGAAACTTTTATTTATGGAAAGAGGGTCTTCTGAGGAGTCTCGGAGTCCGTATTCCCTTTTTTTTCTCCATTTCGGAGATTTCTTTTCCTGGATGCAGCGGGATTAGCTCGTAAGTACCCTCCCCCGTAGATGATCGAATGCTCCCACCCTTTTCTCTTTTTTAAGAGGACTTAGTCAGAGTAATATTCCGGGGTCTCCCCTTCCAGACCCGATCCCCCTTTAGGAGATAATGGTGCAATGGGTTTAGAAGTAGTCTTCTTCAACCTGTATTTATCCGTACCAACGTACATTAGTCTTCTGACTTCGTCAAGAAAGCGCATTTTTGCAGCACCATTCTTGTGACTCTCCCCGTCGATGCACTTTTTAGATCCCCTGGCCTTGTCTGGCAGATGAGTTCTTTGCGCCACTTGGACGCAGATTCGTTCAATCCACGCCGTCCATTTCCTTTGCCCAATTTTCTCGATGTTTTGGCTCATTATTTTCTCCTCTCTAGATAGGTCGCGATTAGTTTTCACAAGTAGTACTTGGAGACGGTTTTTTTATGTCTCGCGCCGGTGGGTTTGGCACCTACTGGTGGGCGGAATGCTTGAAAATGGAATAGCTTCCTTTTTGTCGCCTCTCCGTTTTCGTCCCCGCTTTTTTGCCCGCGTTTAGTTTCCCTACTTCTTTTCGTGGTACTTTCCCCCTCTTTATTCCGGACTCGGACAAAGGGGACCTTTGCGGCGGCACGGTCCTTTCTCCTTTCCTTCCTTCCTATGACATTAACAACATGATTCGCTTGCAGCGCCCCGCCCTTTATTAAGATGGGTCACCAAGCGTGCGTCGTTACTTGACTTCAAGACTTACGCGCTGTGCAGCCCCTCTGCCCCTCGTTTACGAGCAATGTAAGGACACAACATGTTCAGCCCCGTGCTTCTTTCTTCTTCTGGATTTGTCCTTTTCTCCCGACTTTCGCGCCTAACGCAGCTGCTTGGGCCGGGTTTTTGTCCTTCTGGTGTTTTCCGATACTCACTGCTTTCTCAGCGTTAGGACACTTATGGGGGGCGCACAAAGTAGTCTATCAGAGTAGCCTGATGCGTGAATGGTTCCCCGCCGTTTTTCTGGCCGGTCTTCAACCGCGTTTTTCAGATTTTCATTCCTGGATCCTCTTATGTCCACTCGAAAAACTCGCGCATGCAACCAGCCTTCACTGATGAAAGCACCCCATCCACAATTTCCCCATCCCCCCTCCGTCGACTTCCCTTGCCTATTTCCTCCATTATCGAACTTCCCCGTTGAAGCAGTTGCTGCGATGGGAAATCCCACAATCACCCAATACAAAGGCCACTGCGTGCCCCCCCCCTCGTCCTGTAATGGCTTGGCCATCACGCCTCGAGCTTCCCTCAGTTCCCTTGAAATTCAGCTGACGACTTGCGCACTTGTTGGTGACCCTTTCTTTTTTTTCCCGTGAGACCACTTTTCCCCCGTCTGAGGAATATCCGTCGTTAGGCGACCATTTTCCCGCTCCCGTTTCCCGCTTTTCCCGTTACTCCCTAGATTTTTTTCCTGGGTCAGACTACGATTTTGTAATTCAATGTTGAGTGCTAGCGAGGTAGGCTGGATGCCCTAATCCCTCCTCCAACCCGAGTATCTTTAGCTTTTCCTCACGCGCCAGGTCAGCCACCCCCGCAAATGCAATGGGGAGCTCCCCTTCCGCCCTGGGATCTCTCCATCGTTTTAATCCTCCTCCTTTGTGCGATTCCCACGTCGGTTTCCCGCTTGCGGTTGTCAAGCTGCAAATTTTAGTGGATTCCCCTTCCAAATCGCTGATTCCCCCTTCCTTTTCCACCCCCCCTACCGCTCCCCGTTTCTCCCCCCTTTTGACAACCCCCCTTGCGGCACACGACATTGACCCATTAGCAATTAGAGGTGAAACTCCCCCCCCCTTCGATCCCCCCCCCATCTGGTTTTGTTCTTCTCCAACCATGACTCGTTTCGGCACATCCGTCAAGCCCCTCATCAAGGCGGTTAATTACAAGTTTTTTCTCGCAAACCCAGAGGATAATCCTCCTTTTCCAAACCGTGCCGCGCCATTACCGCGATAATTAAGTCCGATTATAAGTTTTTCTCTCGCATTTTCCTTGAATTTACACTAGCTGCGGAAGTCGACTTTTCATGTGAAATACCTTGATGCTTTGGGGGGGTTATGCACTCACTTTACCTTTTCCGCGGCCCCATTTTTTAGCGTCCCCTCAACCTCTTCATTTGGTCACCCGCGTCAATAGATAGTGTTTTTCTGCCCAATACACGTCTTTGATTTCGACGCCTTTTTATTTTTTTTACTGGCCCCCTTTCTTAGTTTTGTTTAATCACGGGCTTTTGCCCCCCTTGCCCCCGGCTGCACTTTTTTCGCTCATAAGATCGCCTCATAACGATTTCAACTCCCCCCTCTTTCCTCCTTCCTCCTCCTCTGGCCCCACCCGCCGCCTTCTCTCCCCTTGTCTGCCGAACCTGTTGCCCACGTTATCCCCTGACTACGTACTTTAACTCGAGCGGCATTTGCTCTCCTACCCACACCCGGGCGGTTTGCCCGGACCCCCCTCCAAAAGTCCCGATTTCTAGCGTGCGCCGTCCGTGACAGCTCCCAAAGCCCATTCCTCCTCTGGGCTGAACAGTAGCTATTTGTTTTCGTGACCAGCAATTGGATCAAACGCATGTCAAAGAGCGCCCCCCCGGCGCCCTTTAGCTTAACTATTGAGTTCCGTTCGTAATCAAAGAGCTCCTTTTGCCCGGACCCATTATTTTCTTCTCCAGCTGTTCCCCTAATCCTCTACCGTTTCCCACGCCCCCTTTTTCCCCCCCAGAAATAAAGTTGATAGCCAGAGTCTTGCAGCCTACGCCGTCCACACTAGTTGCTCCCCCTCTACCCCCTCGCTCTATCCACAAATTCCAGCCCTGCTCCTGGCCGCCGGCTATTTACCAAACGCAGGTCGTAACGTTATAACGCGCTTACCGTTTTCCCCATTAAGGTTCCTCCAGCACCCCCAGTCCCATTTGAACCAAGCCCGTCGTCTTCGTCGCCCTTCCGATTTTAAAAACTTTGAGAGGACCAATCGAGTTAATTCTCCTACCCCCCTCTCCCCCCCTCAAGTTGAAAAGCAGGTGCGTTCGCTCCGTCGTGGAAAAGATTACCAGTGTAGAAGAAGCATAGAAAAATTGCAAATTCGTTACTTCCGGATAATTCTCTGTGAGTTGAGGAGCCAGGACAGACCATCGGCTTTTTACCCGCCTGAATAACCAGTTGCTCTGGCGTATAATCCTCCCAAACTGACTAGGGAAGTTCGACAAATTCCCAAATTTCCAATAATAAAATGACTTTCCTTCCCTCCCCCCATAATAGGAGCTAGAGGGAGTCTCATGCCCCCAAAAACAGAGGACGGGGGGGTTAGCTTCGCTCCGCGGCAGCCGAAGCCCTCTAAGCCGCTTCTCCACGGAAAGGTAAGTCAGTTTTATTCATCTTGCCGCAACGGAATTCGGGCGACGTTACGGGAGAATACCCTAATCCCAAGCTTCCGCGACACATCCTTCCCGTACTCAGAGAAACTTTTTTTTCGTAATTGTTCCTTACCTGCTGGCGTGATTCACGATGGTTGCCTGGCGGAATCCGTGTAACCCGAGAATATGCCCTTTATTTCCATTTGCTGGGCCGTTATCCCCCCCTGTCAAGATCAACTTACGAGACGTCTCCTCTATGCAGCGTCGGCTGAGATTTTTCAGTGATTTTCCCCGTCTTCTTTCTCATGGCCGTCCGTTCTTTAAGATTTGTTTCCTCGACTTAATGTACAGTCGCACGATCTTTAGGAAGTATTTTTCCCTCCGCCTGTCCCTCCCCCCCCGGTTTTATCCTCTCCCCGGACCCGTTTCTCAAGACTTTTTTGTGAGTCATTCTTGTCGTGAACATGGTAGAGGAAAATGGAGAATGTCATTGTCCATTTGATGGGACTCTCAACCTGCCCTTTTTACTTGCCCCCTTTTTCTCAACTGTGCGATGTCCCTTTTCTGGAAGACGTATTCCGGAAAGGATGGTGGGGAGTTAGTGTTCGCGGGTAGTAGAGGGTGAAACACGATCTGCCGGTTTCTCTTGGCATCCCGGCGTGTTAAGAACTACTTCTTTTTACGTCTCGCCCTGTAGTCTTTCCGCTGGGGGAATCGTCTTAGAGTCTTTTCGTTTGTATCCCTTTCTTTTACTGTTATTCCTCCTCGTGCGCTGGGGATTCCTTTCTCTTAACTTGTCCCCGTGCGCCCGTTGCCAACCGCGCCTAAAATGCTGAGGAAAACCCTCGGGACGATTGACCCAAAGATTCCTCCTCGCCACGCTTCTTGGTATCGAGTTTTCTTTTATTATTTCAACTCTTCAATAAGAAGTTTTCCTGAGATTACTGTTTTTCCTCAAGAAAAAGACCTCCAAGAAGTGGCAGTGGTCCTTTCGTGCAAAATCCTTCTTTTTTTTTCCGGCACAGTTTGCGCAGTGTGGGGTCACGACCCCTAGACCCCTAGCACGTCAAATAGTGCCCGGCGCACGAGCTACGCGCCAGCACAACCGTTCATACGAACTCTGCGCCTACTGCTCGCGCCTCCACAAAACGACCCTACCGTCCTCTTCCTTTTTTTTAACGTCATCTGCCCAACGAAGTTCGCAAAGAAGGTCTTCTTTGCCAAGGCCTAGTGTCCTCTCCTCCATCTTCCCCACGAACTTCCAAAAGCATTTTCTTCTTACCGGACATCGGCACGGCGTTATGAGCGAACCGGGCCTAAAGGCTTCGTCCTTCCTCTCATCACGTTCAACTTTTCCGTTTTATTAATATATGAGAACTTATTTGAGCTAAGCCCCTTTCCCCCCAGCCTGACACTTAGGAAGCTACAGGAGTAAGTGGGCTACAGAGGAGCCCTTCCCTACTTTTTCGCCATTCTCCGTCAGCTCCGTTCGAACATATATTTACCCCAAGCAGGACCAGCCAAATCAGGCGCATAGAAAAGCTCGACGATCCTTCTCGCCTCCCTGCTATCTTTTCGATGCTTGTCGGGCTGCTCTGATAAGTACTCATGGACCAAATTCTGCGTTCCTTTTCGATCCCGACGTCTCCCTGCGGGCGACTCTTCCCTCCCCTTTCTTCACAATGACGCCAAAGACATCTGTGCGTCCACTTCTTGCTGACTCTTATGCTGGTAGGTGCACGTCTTAAGTCTTTCCTTCCCATTTCGCCCACCGGCAGTTCGGTCCTGGGTAAACCCCACGCGCTATCTTCTTGTTTGACGCGTCTTAGCTCTTAATAGTGCGAGCGTAATGTTTTCCAACACTTCCTTTTTTAATCCTGCCTCTTGTTCCTCTTCCTTATGAGTGGTGGCTCACGTCCCCCCCTGAGGTAGCTTTAATGGTGAAATGTTTGAGTACTAGTATTAACATGGATCTGTCCACCCTCTATGCAATGTTGAGCCTGGCCTTTCTCCCTCTTTTAGACTGTATAGACGACCCATAATGACCCCCGTTCCTCCGTATGCCCTGGCCTTGATTTCCGATGCAAGTTTTTTTCAATCCCTATTTCTTTTCCCCCCGACGAGTCTCCCTCGCCTCAAATGTTAGGGAATTCGTAGAATGGGACCTTCCCGCTATACTTGGTGCGTGCTTATCCCGGTCATCGTTTAAGTGCACTAGCGAAGAAGGTTTTTTCGGACAGGACTTGTTTCCGGCGTTACCCTTCTTTCCCAGTTCAGCTTTTATGCGATTTTATAGTACCCAATTAGCTTCGACGTTTCAACGGCCGGTTGCCCCCAGGTCTTCTTTTCTTTGACGGGGCCCTCTCGCAGCGCTGTTTTCGCGTCACACTCTGTGATTGTCCGGACGCTTGCCCAACCCCCCAGAGAGGCGATAAATGGGATTGCATGTGTCAGTTCCTGCCGCGCTTTTCCTTCTCTTCCTCTTTTTCTGTGTCCCACAGTCTCTTTTCCAAGGGGTGGCTAGTTAAGCTGTTCGTGTACCACGACCACCAGTCGCGGAGTTATTTCAGCAGGTCGTAGAGTAGGTCCAAGCTTGGCCGTGGCGCACAATGGGCACCACCCCCTCGGCTACTGTTTTTCAAGTAAGAGCGTTCTTATTGCTTGTGCGTTGATAGAACCCCCAATGCCTCCCGCTACGAAGCGCTCTGGCGGTTTCCCACTGAGGGGGGTTCGATACCAAACCCTGAATATCAAGACGTGTAGGTTTTTACCGTCTGTCTTCATTGTTCGTTTCCCGGCGCAAGGATAGAGTAGGCATTGCGTGACGTTTTTGCCGCCGTCGTCGCCAGGTTGAGGAAGGCCGTTGTTCTCTTTGAATCGTTTCTGAGGCTCTTTTCTGGCCACGAATCTAATGACCCCCCCCCCCGGCTGCGAGATGAGGACCCGCCTCCAAGGCTTTCCCCCCTGCGTCCTCCCCTCCCTCGGATGTTAAATACCCTCAACCTTGGTGCCAATTTGCAGGTTGAGAAATCCAACAGACCACCCTGTCCCAGCGAAACTTGACATTTTTGAAAACCGAGCCAATGTATGCACCTATCCGTTCTACTCCGCGAGCTGGTAAGACGTTCGAAATTCAGAAACGTCCACTGGTCCTACAGCGTGCCTAACATTATTCTCTCGACCCCTGCACCTTTTTTCCCCGTCTGATTCACGAGAAGGGGGTATTGATATACCAGATTCAACCTCCCTTGCCGATTGCAGGTGCACTTGAGCTACTCTCCCTAGCTTTGGATTAATGTAATGCTCAAAGATTGTATTCCCTCCCCTTTTTTTTATTGCCTCGTCTTCGAGTCCGGGTACCCCCTGGATTTGCCCAGCATAAAGCAACCTTTGATTCTTGAGAGTGGGCCCGCACGCTGAATGGACACCCTCCACCGGGCAATGAAGTCCACCGATATTTTGAAAAGTTTCTATCCTCTCTCTTTCCCCGAAGATCGGGTTTTAGAGCTCTTCGATTCCCATGAGGGGCATCCCCCCACTTTTGCCCCCCATGGCACCCGTTTGGACCCTGCGAGTGACACAATCCGTAGATCCCCTTCTTTTTTGTATGCTTGCTGCAATCAGGGCGCAGCAACGCCGCCTGGCAACTCACACCCCCTGATGAATACAATGGGACTAAGGATACCTCTATGGCGCGTGGACGGACCACGCGCAGAGAACCTAAAGGTCTTTTCAATGCGTATAAAGTGTGTCGCGACACGCGTACTCAGCTTCCCCCGTGCCCGCGGAAGCGACTACCCGATGTGCCTCAAGTGTTTGTTCGATGATTCCTTTCCTTCACATCTCTTCCCTTATGACCCTTATAGGTTCATCATTAGAATTGCCGGTAGTCCCCTCATGTTCTTAAGATTGGACATTTCAGTGATGGCCAATATCGAACACCTCTCCCCCCTTGGTCACCCCCGCGTGTTTAATTGTTAAACTGGGGATGTGCTCCGGTGGATGAGGTGGAATGACGGGGGTGTTTCCGCAGGATGTTATTTTCTTTGGTTTTCTGCGTTGCCCAAGTTGAAATAAATTACCATACTACTCCTCCCACCACTGATCTTATGCATCGCCCATCCTGTGCGCTCATTGCACAAAACTTTGCAAAGAAAGTGGATCTCTTCATCCCTTCCTTGTGCGCCGTGCTTACCAGACCAGAACCTCTTAGTGTTTTGCAAGTTATTTAGAAAAAAAACGGTGGCTTTCCTGGACGTTGTGTGCCTCTGGCTTCGCTCCGGGCCCGCCTGGTTGACGACCAATAAGAAGAGCCCTCTTTGCCACCTTAGCCCTCTTTTTTTCGGTGACCCAGTCACTTTCTTTGCCCCCCCTCGGCCGTCGTTGTAGACATTCCTCCCCCCGATAGTCTTCCGTAGTCGTTCCCGAACGCGTACTAACTTGGCGATGCGAGTATTCCTTCTCCCCAGCTGTCCATATGTCCCCGTAAGTTTACCTCCTCATTCAATTCCATGCCATACCGGGCTAGCCTAGCTGTTGGCCGCTTTTAATCCCGTGAGTACCCGTGTAACCCTCTCGATCTCTCCCTTTCCCCCGCCTCATGAGCGGCTGAATCCACTCGGTGTCGCACCGTTTGTTTCCCCGCGGCAAAGCTGCCGGTCAACCTACAGTTCCGCCGGCATGGACACAATGGTCGTTGATAGGAGCAGGCTACGGTTTTTTTTTTGTGTGAAAACCGAGCTCCTCCTCACACGAGTGTTTGAGTATTCTCCTCCCACATAGCTGCCAGGCAATTTAAATTTTGCCCGACGGTAGTTTCTTCGTTTTTAAATCTTAAGTAGCAATAGTCCCTTGCATCTTGCCATCAAGTCGGCGGCTTCACCTTGGCCATTGATCGTGAGGACCTAACCGGCCCTGTGACCAAGGATCTGATTGTCATTATTATACCCCAGTATGTACTTCTTTTGCGTCCCTATCCAGTTGAATATTCGTTACCCAGGGTGCCCCCCCGCTCCTCCCCCAAGGGAAGCGGGCTTGCCGGGCGCACACGCACGATTACGTTTGCACGGCGCTTTCTCGTCCAAAACGAGCTCCGGGTGTTCGCTTGTCGCGCGCGCGGCGTTGTTTTGCAGTTCCCTCCCGGCAGATCGCGATCCATTAGCAAGAAAGCAACTGGTTGGAAACTATTCTGCCTTTCCGCCGCGGCTCCTCCCAGAATACTCGACCAATTTCGTCCTTCAGATTTCTTTTTGCGTCTTGGTACACTGGCCTCCGGTTTTCGCTCCCCGATTTCCCCTTCTTACTTTTTCCGCCCTGGCCCTCCGACCTCCTTTTTCCATTTTTTCCCTTTCCCTCTATTCTTTTCAGCGCTTTTCCTCTTCTTCTTCTTTGGTGGTGTGATTTT
>Ga0179593_1301415_pt1 | contig 15063 bp, 17 predicted proteins | sample CZODoug2_1_08_16_FD_185931 | JGI IMG/M metagenome (GOLD analysis project Ga0179593, IMG submission 185931) | Vadose zone soil fungal communities from Angelo Coast Range Reserve, California, USA - CZODoug2_1_08_16fungal (PacBio error correction) | ecosystem: Environmental > Terrestrial > Soil >... | reverse complement strand
AGTACCCCCGGGATCAAAACGCTGTGCGCCAATCACTTGCATCATCGTCCAATTCCCCCATATGACTCTGACAGGCCGCGACTTTCTTCCCCACGGAGTCAAGCTAGAATTCGCTTCCTTACCTCCCTCGTGCACCTAGGCCCCATCGCCCTGCCTCGTCTCCTCTCAGGACCTCGGGCCCCCCCCCCTCCTTCTCCCAACCATTCTAAACTCCAAAGACCTAGGGCCTTTTGCCTGTTCCCTTCGACAAGACTGACCAAACGCATAACCGCCAGCTGTCTGCCTTTTTCCCGTTTTGGCTCGTGTAAAACCCACCTTTACTTCTTGGGTCTCTGTGGGTCATTTGGTGTTTTCATTTCGTTGTTCTCTTTCTTTTTCACTTTCTTGTGTTGTTTTTTAGGGTGTGACCGGGTAGACGTGAGTTCCTGCACGGCCCCCCATCGCGATTCATTTTTTTGGACGACTCCCTATCCCTCATGCCTCAAAGTCGACCCATGAGTCCTTTTCTGTCGTCTTTCCGATCCTCCCCCTTTCGCAGCATTCTAGAGTCTCGTGGTCGTTTTCATTGCTCGCCCTCGTGTCCCGCCCCACAGTTTGTCCTTCCCTCCCTGTTTCTGACTGTGATAGTGTCCTTGTCTCTTGATCCAGATTTTTTTTCAGATTGACTTCCCCCTTGCCTACCGCCTCTGCTCTCGTCAGACTTCAACGTCCCAGCAAGACTTCTTCACATGCAATGCAATTTCTGTTTGTGGTCTTTCCCCCACTTACTTTTTTACCCCTCTTATATCACTCGATTCTCTCAGTTTAGACTACGACTTACTATAGCCGCGCATGAGGATTCGTCTACCCGCCTCTTCTTAGGTCAGGCGTCTAGTTCCCGCTGACATTATGACGTCGCCTCTTCCCTACTCGTTCGCCTCTCGTTCCCCGGACTTTTTGACACAAATGCTCTTCCTTTTTCCCTCCCCCTCTCCCGGCTCTAAGACTTTTCCAGTCAAAGGGCATGGCATGGAGTCCCCGATTTTGCACTTGCTTCTCCTTTCGTCCTCTCTATTCCGGATTTTTTAATACGAGGTCGTTCTTGTGCCCACAAGTCACACCCCACCTCGAATCTTCCCCTTTTTTGCGCCCCCCAATCTTCCCCCCCCTTTTTCCCTGTCGGAAGGTCACATGAAAACCTACGATACTTGTCCCGTATAACGACTGGCAGTCTCCACGTCTTCCCGATCCCACCTCGAGTTGTCCCGATGTTCCCTTGCCCCATTCCCTAAGCCCCCCTTCGGGGCACGTCTCACCCCCCCCACACGTAAACGGTCGTTTCCTTTTCCCTCCAAGGGTGCCTGTGATTCTTCTTTTTGCGCAGTCCTTTCAGGGCGATATTGTACATAAAGGGACAACTTTTCATGTCCCCCATTGTACCTTGGGACACGCCTCTCCTTCCCACATCTGATTGAGGTTCCCGGTGCCCCTGCTGATAACGACAGATTTTCCGATTGTCCTCGAGCCCGTTTCCACTTTTAGCGACTTCCTCTTGACCGTTTAAGGATGTTACGTACCCCCGTACACCCTCCGCACTACCCAGACGCTGTCCTCTTCCCCCCCCCAATTCCGCTCTGTTCACTGAGGGTAAGATGACGCCCCCCTGTTGAAGTCGCGCCTTTTTTTCATTCCCCTCCTCCCCATTCCCCTTTCCGATGACGGAAATGTCATTGTTCGGGACGTTTCGCGCCGGTTCTTCCTCCTTCTCACCCTTTCCCTATGTTTTGCCGCTCATCGATTTTTTGACTAAAAGGGCGACAAGGTGCACTGACTCACCTCGGCCCTAGGGTCCCTCGAATTTATTTTTTTAAGGCGTGCTCTTGTGTTCTGCCCTTGCGCGCTTATTTGGCAGGCAGGGGTATCCAGCAGAACGTTAAATTATTTTTAGGGCCTCCCATCCCGAAGTCTTTTTTTTCCATTGCTACTCCCACCTTCGGCTGTGTTCTTGTTTTCCGATGACTTTCTAACTTCCCACTGCCCCTTGGATCTTTCTCCCGCTTTAACACCCCCTTTGCCTGGCCCGTTCCCCGTTGCCATTCCAATTCCTCGTGAAAATTCAGGGATTTTGACTCAGCGTCGATACCTTTCCACTTCGGAAAGGTTCCCTGCTCCCTAATTGATGAACGAATTGCTTGCCGTCTACCCCTGAAAGCGAAAGGTTTTTTCGGGTTTTTTCTTACCGCTGCCATGGATTCCTCCAGAGTCCCCTCCCACTACATCGCTCCGACAGTCCAACCCGTACTCTTTACGATTTTTCAGATTTGCTTTGAGGACTGTTGCGTTCCTTCGCTTGACGTCGGGTTATTAGGGGAATGGCCCACTCACTACTGTCCCTTCGCTCCACGGATCTTCCGGTGCTTTCCCCCTGCCCTGTGCAATACCTGTACGCGATCCCTTTCCTCTATTTTGTGGCAGATTTATCCTCAAACCGCTCGTTTATTTTCTTGCAAGCATTCTGCCTCCCCTCCCTCGTTTCCTGCTTGCGTAAAGTGGGGAAATGCTTTTTTCTTGAGGAACCCGAGCTCTTGCGCCAGGAGAGGAGACGATTCGTTCTTTTTTTCCGTCGCTCTTCCCCTTGTACTACCGGTTCTTCATTCGTAGACCCTGAATTGTTTTCCCAGGTCTGAGGGAGCCCGCCCTACGGCGGTTGACCCTGATCATTACCTGTTTTTACACCTGAAATAGGTCTCCCCCTTTTCCCTTTTTTTGTCCAGTTTCCCCCCCAAAAAGCGACTTCCTTCACCCCCTCTTCGCGCTCCTGCCCTCCCCCCTCCCTCTTGTACCCCATTGATCCCTTCTTTTTTCCCCCCCGGGCTTCCGTTTTTTCCTTTTGCCTTAAAAAATGGACACCCACCCTTGACTCAGTACCGGAATCACTTTTTCTGTTCCGGTCAATCTTCCCACCGAGATGCTCCCCGCCAAGCTTCGTGTCTAGCAAGTATGACTTCGACGGCACCTCCTGCACTCCCCTTTCGTTTAGTTCTACTACCTAGATTGCTTTCCAGCATCTTTCTTCCTGTGATTGTTGGTGATTCGCGTATATTACAATCGTCCGCTAGCCCATATGGTTAAGTCCTTCTCACTTCTTGCGTGATCCGAGCTTTTCGCTCCTTGTTGCCCCCAGTCTTTCCTTTCTCCTTCGCCACAACCCTACTGCGGCCCCGGGGTCCTGTTTCCTTTTTCAGTACCGCGGTCACCCATCTTTCGTTTTTTCCGTGCCCGAGCCCTCTTTCTCTTCGGTCTCGGTGTACTCTGAGGAGAGACTGCCCTGTCGTTTGACGTCCATGCAGTTTTTTCCCATTGCATTATTCTGGTCCTCTTGTAGTTTAAGGTTTGCCCAACCTTGATACCCTTTAATCCGTAGAGCATGTTGTTGTCATCGACCCCTGGTACCGCCCTCCTTCTGCTTCAAGGTCATAGAGGCAGAGTTTTCGATTTTCCCTTTCGACGTCTCCCTGACTGTCAGTAATCTCCCCTCGCGTAGTTTCTTTTTTTTTCCCAACGAGAGTGCATTTTTAAAGACTTTTTTTTTCAGCACTTCTCCCAGCATCTACGGGAACTCTTGCTTATGTTTGTGTTAGGAGAAGTTTCCTTCCCAGTGCCCCGAAGTGGGGACGCTTAGTGCTTTTTGCCGAGACTCGTCAAGTCGCGCAGTCCCCCCCCCTTTCTCGGTTATTGATCGGCGTCCACCTTGATTCCCCCCCATTAGGTAACCTCTTCGGTCTTGGCTGTCCGCACCCGTCAGACCACCGCCGAGTTGGTTCCCTTTTTCTCTTCCCCCCTCCCCTCCTTTTTTCCTCTCCCCCTTTTTCCTTCTCTTTTTTGTCCCTTTTCTTCTTCTCTTTTTCCCCTTCCTTTTTTTTCTCCTCTTTCTCCCTTTTCTTTTTTTTCTTTTTTTCTTTTTTCTTTTTCTTTCCCTTTTTTTCTTCTTCTTTTTTTTTTCTTTCTTTTTTTTTTTTTCTTTTTTTCTCTTTCCCTTTTCTCTTTTTTCTTTTCCGTGAACTTTCCCCTCACCAGTGCTTTGATGCAACCTTCCTTACTTTACCCTCCGTTTCCCCTCACCTAGTGCCAGCTCCCCCCTCCTCTCCCGTACACGGAGTGCCATTAACCTTTTTGGTATTTTAACTTCGTCCCTTTTCCCTGTGGGAACCTTGATTAAGAGGTTTCTCGGGGAAATCATCCCAAGGATCTTCCTTCTATTTATTCCTCCATAGGCCAGCGAGGTCTGTGGAGCTTCCCTTCTTTTTCTCGTCCGAATGAAGTCGGGATCTGGAACCTTCCTCACCCCCTTGTACCCCCGGTATCTTACCTTCTAGTTTCCTCACCCGATTGGTGATTGAAATGTTCCTCTCGTCGCCGGTGTAGTTGCTCCTGTCCTTTGTTAAGTTCTACGTACTGAACCAGCCCCCCTTCACGTTTGCGGTGCACTGCCTTCTAGATACTCTCTATCAGGCGCCCATCTTCCTCTCCCCCTAGCTCCCAGTCCCTGTTCCATTTGGCCCGGTTCGATATTTTCGTCTGACTGGTTAGCACGTTGTCCACTTTTTTAACCTCAGAGTTCCCTTCCCTCCGTTTTTTAGCATCTTTTCCCCCGTCACCCACTAAGTCTTCTTGGTTCCCTTCCCGTCGCCTGCCCACGTAAAGCATTTACTGTGTAATTGACTCTGCTCACCGTTTCACCTGATGAACTCTTTTTCCTTTTTCCTGACCTCTGATCGTCGATCACCACAAGGATTAAGTTGCCTTCCACCATTGCAAAGGCCTTCTTTTGCACCCTTCCCCGGGGGCATCCTCTTTCAGTGTAGGGGGACTCTCGAGCGTTTGGGCCTCGCTTGTGCTTTCCGATCCACGGCAATACCCTCGTATCCAGCCCTTCCGTGGACTTTTCGGGCTTAAACTGTTTGAAACCTCCGGTACCCCGGTTGATCCTACATTTCTCAGAACTGACCTGGTTCCATAGAGCCGAAACGGTATTTTTCCCCCCTCCTCTTGCGGTGGTATTTCTCCTTCTTTCGACCATGACCCGTTTACTTTACATTTGAAATCCTTACGACCGTTTCCCCCCACTATCTCCTCCTCCCCTCTGGCCTTTGCCGAGTTCCCCTTTTTTTACCGCCTCGTTCTTTTCTTACTAACTTTTTTCCTTCCCATTCGGCTTTTCCTCCCCCTCTTCTTTTTTTCTTTCTTTTTTTTCTCTTCTCTTTTTTTTTATTCCGTTGACACAACCTCTCCTTCACCCACCACCTTTCCCCCAGTTGTGGGATAATTCCCACCCCGCTGGGAACGCCTCTCCCCCTTTCCCCCCATTGCCAAGAACCTCGCTTCAATCCACCCGCGATTTTTTTCGGAAGTGTTCGAGCCTGCCCTATTTTTAATTCCCTTCCCTATCGTCCTCGCGGTCCACGAGTAAGGAAGATCCCGGTTCCTCTCAATGCCTCTTTTGGTGAAGCACCTGTCCCAGATTCATTGTTGTTTATACGTAGAAGAATTTCTTGGATCATCACGTCCTCTTCTCGGCGCCCCCGACGACATGTCTTTTTCCCTTGTTGGATGCCCTTCGAAAGTCTGTTAAAGATTTGACTTGATTTCTTCGCCCCCTCTTCTTTTTTCTAATCACCGGTCAACGTCGCTTATTCTCCCCAAGACGTTTCATTAGAGTTGCTTTTTTCCGCATGTATACCTACGTGAGCTACGAGCCTGAGTTTGTTTAGAGACTGGCCACGCCTCGTTTGCTCGTCCCTCTTCATACTCTAGTTTTGCCTTGATGAATCGCACCCGCCTAGGCGTTAGATTACCCCTTTACTTCCACTTTTTTTGAGCCCCTTCCACCGCCCGCCCTTCCTGGCCTTGACATATAGGAGGCCTTTTCCGGTCGTAGCGTCGGTCCCGACTGCCAGTAATAGTGTTATTTATTGACTCCTTGCTGTCTTTGTCATTCCCCCCTAGCCTAATGAAGTGTGTTCCCTTGCCTTTCTCTGCCCCTTCATATCCCTTATATCCCCATAGCCACGGTCGTGTTTTTTTTCCCACGCGAGAAATCCCCTCTCGAGCCTCAACAATTGTCAGAAAGCCTTAGTCCCTTCGCCTCCAGCGTCAACCCTCTTCCTGTGGCGGTACTGCATTTCTCTTCTTTTCACCCTGAGATCGCCTCGTCTATAAGCCCCTATCCTATGGACCGGTCACCCTGCCCTTTCTTTCCCTGTTATTTTTTTTCCTTACCATCCCTTGCGCCTTGTCTCCTTTTGTACGTAAGATGCGCCCCCACCTTCCATGCCCTGCCGGTCTTGCTCTTCTTTTCTCTCGCCTCGCTTCTAAGACTATTGTCTATCTCCCGGCGATGAAGGGTGATTCCGTTTACCCAATCCGGAGTTCGCTTCTCATTCCCCCTTGGAGGAACTGTCTTGACTCTCTTTGTGCCACGAGTGGGTCCCCCCGTGTCCCTTATTGTACCTGTCTCCCCCCCTGATTTTTCATACCTCTGTTCTGAAGACTCCGGTTCTCCCGACTTCTTGCAGATTCCGAATCTCTTTCGATTTCCGCCCTTTTCTCTTCTTATCCCATGCTGCACGTCCATTAAGCAAAAGACATTCCACCTGAGGCCATCTCACGGACCTCTCCCCTTCTCCCGTCTTGATCATGGGCCCCTTCTCTTATCCTTCTTCCCTCTTTTGTTGTCTGATCTTTGCATGGCCCCAGTGCCTCCTGGTGCGCCGTAATTTCCGATGGCCCCTCCTTTCTCGTTTTTTTTGTGTCTCATTCCTCGGATTCCGATAATGCGCCAGTCTATGAGCCTCTGCTCTGCGTAGGTCTATTTTCTTTTTCCGCATGATTGATGCTTCTTTTCTCCAGCAGTTTTCCTGAATATGGTTTATGCCCCCCGAGGAACATGCGGTTATCCCCACTCGTTTCCCTCCCAGGCACGAGATACTTCCGGCCCTTTACTTGCTTTGTTCCCTTCCCTTGACCGGCCTAGCTCCGCCCCCGGTAAATCGCCGAGCGTGCTAGCAGGTGAAAATCTGAACCGCCATATTCAACTCCCCCTCCCGGATTTCCTGGGCCTTTTTTGCACTGGCTCGGAGTCCCATTCCCTCCTTTTCTACTTTGTGCGTGGGCTAGAAAAACCCGTCTTGGGGGTCCAGATCCTGCTGCACGGCGTCCGTTCCCCTGTGAATTCAGTTTCCCTCTTCCTTCCTTTGAGCTACTCGTACATGGTGGTGGACCCTTTTTTCCGATCCACGTTGAAAGAGCCCTCTCTGGCTGGCTAGAGTTTCGTCCCCGCGGTTCCTCTTTTTTTGACATCCGTCTCGTTTGTTTTGAAGTATCTTTATGCTTTTCCTACCCCTTCCTTGATTTTTTTTCCCCCTCCTTTCCTATCCGGGCTGACAGGGATACAGGACTTCTTATGATTAGTGACAACTAGCCGACGACTCTTTCATTATTCTTCTTCCCTTGCCCCGACTTCCCTCCTAGCGTACCTTGACATACGAAGGGGACCGGTTGTTATTGTCCTTCCCCCCCCCCAAGCCGTTTCCCCCTTTCGTTCTCCATGCTTCTCATACACATGCTCATCGTAACGAGAGCCATATCAGTGTGGACATTCCCGCCGCCCCTTTTACCGAATCTGAGTCTTTTTTTCCCCCGACCCGTTACTGTCTTCGGTCCCCCATGCTTACCGTTTTCTTTTTTATTGACATCTTGTTTTTGTTCGCACCGATGTTCTTTTCCAGGCATGCTGCACCAGCCCAGCTCCTGCGCCAGCCCCAATCTTGCACGGCTCTTAACCCTGTGATCCTTTTTTGGAACCTTTCAGGCCTTTTTTATCCCTCTCTCTTTAATTTTCCCTTCTTTTCGGCTCCCCCGGTTTTCATTTCTAACGATCATGCCTAGGCCTTTCCTGTCCATTCGTCTTTTTATTGATTTCCCCTTCTTCTTGCCTTCCCTCTCATTTGCGTTTTGCTCGGCCTATTGACTTACCCCCCCATCTTACTCTTCAACTCCGGTTTGTAACCAAAGCTTCAGTGTACTTCCCCCCGTCTTCCTCCGATACCAAGACCTCGTTGATCTTGGCCCCCCCTATCAAGATGCATGGTTTTCTATGCATCGTATCCGAACAAATAGATTTTGGCTCTCCTTTCTTGTTTACCATGACCCGCTCCCCTTAGGTTCAGTCCCTACACCCCTCCCTGCTTTTTAGGTTGCATCCCCTGTGGCCGTTAGGTTCCCGTTTCTCTCCTCATGTCATGTGTCAGGACATCCACCTCGTACAGGGTCCCATTGTAGACCTCGCGCCGAGAAGCCCGTTTTCCAACGAAAGCGCTTCCCGGTTTTCATTGCCTTGCCCTTGTTTTTTTTTTCTTCCTCCGACGTTTCTCCCTTGTTTCAATGTGTGGTCAACCCCCTATCGGACCTCTAGTTTTTATTCTTTCTTTAGGCTTCGCTCACCCGTGTCTCTCCCGTTCAACACTTCCCGTTCACTCGGTTCCCCCGTTCGCCTCGTTTTCGCCCCGGAGGTAAGCTGCACCGCCCTTTTTCCAGAGCCTTCTTTTCAGGCAAACCCTTTTCAGTCATTCCCACTCCCCCTTGGTTCCTTCTGTCCGATCACGTGTTTAAATTCCACAGTACTTCTGTGGGAGAGTGGTCCCCCTTTACTTGTTATCCTGCACTACTTCTAGTCCCCGCACCCGTTTTTTTATACGATGCGTCTTTGATTGCTTCCACCCCCCTTCTTTTGGCTATACACCCGGATCTACAACAGCGTAGACCCCCTAAATGGACCAAGACATTTTACTCCTACCGGGAATCACTCCCCTCGACACAACCGCTCGGATAATCCCCCCGCCGCGCTTGATCCTTTCCCTCCGACCCCCCTCTCTCTCCCTATGACCCCAGCCCCCCGTCGAGCCCGACGGTGTTTCGCCCAGCGTGCCTCGCGACGACCCTTTGTTTAGTCTGAGTTTCTCTTAAGATTTCTACCCCACTTCGAACGCCAGGGTCATCAGATTTCCGGCCTCACCCGTCCGTCACCCAAAACCGAGTATTGTTCCCGCCATCCTTCCCAGAATTCTTTCTGCCTTTCTCTGTGACCGCCCGCTTCCTCTTTGCACTCGCTTTCCATCTTTTTGCTGTTAACTCTTTCCAAGCGCAACCCCTTTATGCCTCGTCTCCTACGGGCCTTCGAGCCGGGACCTACACCTTACAACCTCCCACTGATTGAGCCACCTACGTTTGCCCCTAGATTCTTTTCCTGTCTTTCCACCGTCCCCGTGAACGGTCCTTCCCTGCGCTCCCTTTTTTTTTCCTTCTAAATCCTCCGTCTTGTGTCCCCCCTCAATTCCAACGTCAGAAGTACGTCCACGAGCTGTTGACATGGTTCACTCACCGTATTTTTCACTTCTTCCAGCTACTGCTTCAATTGCACCCAACTTTTCCGTGTCCAAGCAACTATGTTCTGACATGCCGTCCCGATAACCGTGCTTGACGAGCAGACCCGCTATTTGTGATATCTCCCTGTTGCTTTTCTCCTGCTCGGCGAACGTTTTGCACCGTGTTTTTATATCCAGTTTCCACACGAAAATAGTTACTGCTTGCGTAGCCATCCCAGTCCCGGGTCAAGTTTCCTCGCCTCCCTTCGCCATCCTGTCCTGATTATTTTTCCTGTGCTCTAGCACCCCCCATTTCCTTCGTCCGGTGGCTACTGCACGTTCCCTATCATCATTCTTCGACCGCTGTTTTCCCCCGCTTTGCCCTTCGTGGTGACGGCCTTACGGACTATTCTTCATCGTATGGTGACATGTGCCGATTTTCCCATTTCCCAATCACCCGTTAGACGCCCTGTTTTCTCTCTACGTAAGCATTTAAGCGCTTTTCCCCGACGGCAATCTTTCCCTTTCCCTTGGATCCCCCCCAATGTGGCCCCGATTCTGTGTGTTTTTACTAGCGCTTCCCTGGAACCTGAACACCCCCACTCCGCCCTGACTGGAGGGTTTGCCCCTTTCCCCTTTCTTATTCAATTTCTTCGGCAGTGTCCTCAGTCGCTACGTAGCTTTTGGTAACTTGATGCTCCCTTCTATTTCCTTCTGAGACTTGATAGACGTATCGTTTTCACGCTTATGACCCCCGTGTCCTTCCACTTTTTTATCACCCCCAACCTCGCCATTGTACTCCGCCAAGTCCTGCGATCTGCTGTCTATGCCTGCCATTTATTCCGACCGCCCTTCCACCCGGTCGTTACCGATGTACGCTTTTCCCACGTGCTGCTTGTCACTCCCGTTTTTTTCCTTTAACGACTACGTCCACTATCCTATCTATGTGCCGGTCCCCATCCTCGCTGATCACACCATGGCCCACCGTTTTTCACCTACTGTATCTAACACCTACTCCTGACTTTTTTTCCCTGCACCCTCCTCCTATGTTTATCGTACCTTTTTATGATTTATGTCTAGTCTTGCTTGCTGGCGCACGGTACTAACGCCCCATTTGCCGAAGGCCCCGCTGAGTGACGATGCTCGTCCCCTCCCGTTAACGCGTCGGTACCATCGTAACTCCCGTCGCCTTGGAGATTATGGTCGCCTTTCGCCCCCCCTGGCCTGTTCGGCGGTCTCCTCTACCTCGGTTTAGTGATTTTTTTTTGTTTGTGGCTTAGCCTATATAGTTTGCTTTAGGGTTACCTCTATTTTATTTTCCCCCTGGGCAGTAATTGCCCACCTCATGTTTTTTTTTTTTTGTCTTCACTGACCTCCGATTATTCGTCTCGATTTTCCTCTTTCTTTTCTTCCTGTTTGTCGAGGTTTTACGCGCGCATGGGGGTCTCCCTGGTCTCTTTTCCCCTTATTGGCTGGGGACGATCTTTCTGTGTCTCCCACGTTTGTTCCCTATTGAATGAGAGCTTTCACCCCAGCAAATGTGATTCGGCAGCGGTGTACAGGAGACCTTTGCGTATGCGTTTGTGCCGGCTCGTGCGGTGCATTCCGTACTGTCTTTGGACGCTCTCATTGTTTTTTGCCCCCTTCCGTTGTAAGTTATGCCTTTCATGTCCCTTGTTCTTCCCGGGGTATTCTGTTTTCTTTTTTGGTCGTTTTCCCCCTGTGCATGCTGGTGTCTTTGTTTTTGATCGCTTGCGGGAATCTTACTTTTGTTCATCCGTATAACGGAATTATTTTGGTCCTCTGTTTTCGTTCTTCCCAGTTTTTCACGTGAGCTTATAGGTAATCCTTTATTCCCTCGGGTTCCTTCTTCCTATACTGGTCCTACAGCCCATCCCTTTTCTTTTCTTTGGTTATCGACTTCAAGGACCGGGATCGGTTCCCCTTTTCGGACCGTGACTCCGCCCTCTGGTTACTCTTACAATCTGCGAGCGTGACCTGAGTATTTTCCTGCGTCCAATTGCTTTTGTCGCCCTGGTATCTTGTTTTTACGAATTAATCCACTTTCCGTTATAATGTCCTTTAGAGTATTCCACTGCAGACCCGTCGGAGGTCTCATTGACTGGTAGGCTCAGTCTTGTTTTGGCCCCACTCCCCCCTTTTGTGTGCCCCCTTCCTTTCTAGCTGCTGGCATGTTTGTCTTACGAGCGCCCTCTTGCCGATGATTTCGATTTTATTTACCGTTCCTCCCCTTACCGAGCCAATAGGAGAGTGCCAACGTGTTTTTCATTTACGTTATTCCGTGATCATTTCCCTCCTGCGCACCCCCAATATTCTCCCTCTACTCACTTCAGACTCCCTTCCCCTGCAACCGTTCTTTCGTGACTCCCCTGCCTCGTCCTTACTTTGTCACTCTCCTTGGTATGGTTTGTCTGCGCCTGTCTCCCTTTTTCCACCTTTTCCTTCTTTCCTCCACACATGTTTCAGATTTTTCTGAGGTTATTTGTGGTGTCCCTAGGTACCTATCCCAATGCCCATATAGTAGTCTTTACTACACCATTACTTGGCTCGTGGGAAAATATGTTTGTATCCACCCCCTCCACTTCTCCCTGTTTTTTTCCCTGGTCTACTAGACCCTCCCTGCTCGACTTTTTTGCGTTTTGCCCCCTTATTTTTCCTCCCACTGTCTTACCAGTGGAAGCCACACCGCTTGCCACTGCGTCTTTTTCCCGCCCCCGTTTATTTTACGGCCTTCCGTGTATCCAGGTACACTTGTAGGTATCCGTTCATCTGCTTCTCCAGTACCCCCAGTATCTTTGTTGTGGTTTTTTAACCCCCGGTTTTCTTGCCGTTCCTATTTCCTCCCCCCAACTTTCTGTCCTCGAGAGTACCCAGATTCCGCCCCTAAGTTCTACGTTCGTTCGGGCCTGCCACTCCCACGTCAGGGTTGGCATTTTCCTCCCCGTGTCCGCTACAGGTTTTCGGTCGGTCATTCTTCGCCCGTTTTTCTTTCCCGTACTCTTCCAGTAGTGACGTAAATAGGCCAGATGCCCCTAACTTGGTCCCCCATTTACCGCCCTCAATGCATATTTCCGTTCCGCGTTGCCATCCCTAGGCACCCAGAGCCCCTTTCACGCTCCTTTATCTTTCAAGCCTTTTTCCTTTCTCTCTCGACTTGCATCTTGATTGACTGTCCCTTTTTCTTGTTGTCCGGTGACTGCCATCAGACCTTCCTGACCACCCTCGACCCCCCCGTATTAGCATTATTATCGTTTCGCCCCCCCTTTTTAAACAAGTGACTCGCAGAGATCCGTTTTTTTGACTCCCGCTGCGCGTCATCTTTTCACGTCTTCAGTCGGAGGTCACCTCTCGTGTCTTGCTCGTCTTAAGCCAGGCCAATTCCACTTTTCTCCCATCCCTAGATAGTTTTTACTATCCCACCTTCTGGTGACCTCGCTGCATTTCTCCTGCGCTCCAACATACTTTTTCCTGTCGACTTACCCACCCCCCAACTCCGGGTTGTCATAAGGTCTTTTCACGCGGAATACCGGTTCCGTCTTTTACCCCTTTAACTTATGTTTCTTTTTTAGTAACCGTGCGTTGCTTCGTTCACTCAGGAAATTTCCCCCCCCTTATATTCCCAGTTATCAGCATTTGACCCATATTAGTGCCCTTGCCCTTTTGTCGGTATTCTATTCCTTGGCTTAAAACCCCCTTTTGTGCCACTTTTCCATGTCACCGGCCCCTCGCCTTGTGTGGGTTTGTTTCCCACTCCGTGTCCAGAACTCTTTTTTTGAGATCACCAGCCGCCCTATATGCTTCCCCTATTGTCCACATCTGACCCATTCATGCCCGCTTTTTTTTTTTTGTCAAACCAAGAGACCTCTTTGAACCCTTTGTGGCTCAGACGTACTTTTAGCTGCGTGTCCTGACTATTAGGTGAATCTGCCCCCGGATTATGCTTTATGTTTTATTGTTTCCATGTTCCCCCTCCTTTTCTTTTTCCTTCACTTCGCTTTTTGCGTCGCATCCCTTACCATGGCATTCTTTCCATGTTTGTGTGGTTCGACGTCCATCCTTCCCCAGTGTTGGGGATTGTTGCCTGCGACTTCCACTATAAGCGCTTACCTCCCCAGTGCCCAATGATTTCACGTTTATGGAACTTTTCCCCTTGTTTGTTTGTAATCTTCACGTCTTCTATTGTGTGCTCCCGATTTTCTGCTCCCCCTCTCGAGTTGCAGCCTCCAGATCAGGTGGCCGGACATTTTTTTGCTCCTGTCCCTGTTTTACGCTTCAACGCTTTTTTCCCGAAATTAATAGACACGCGCCCCCTTGTTCGTTCTTGCCCTCCACTGATCCTTACCCCTCCAGACCTAATTGCACTGTGAATGATGTCATGATTCATTTCTGTGATCCCACTTTCTTTCCCGTTGCTTTTTGGGTTTTTGCAGGCCGAGCTTTTCCCTGATAGTCTGTTATCTGTGACCTACTGTTTTCGTGTCGTTCTTCGCCTCTGCCAGGTGTTCCCCTGCCCCATTCCTCAGCTGTTTTTTCCCATCCTTTGAGAACGCCGCTCCATACCATACCGGTCTAGAATGTTTGATTTCAGTCTGGGAACAGTTCTTGCCTGACACTAATTCTCTTGTGTATTCCCCTGCGGTTCTTTCCGGCTGGCACCGTCCCTCAAGCTAGTGACGCCGACGGTGTTGTTGCAGTCGACATTGCCTCCATGCAAGTCTGAGCAACTCGGCAACCATGCTCTTTTAACTGGCCTTTGCCCCCGGATTAACTTGTTGTATTCTAATTGCTAGACATGACTGCCGAGGTTAAACTTAGACAAGTCGTCTTCGATCCTCCAACACCTCCCCCCCGTGTATCGTCTTTTCCTTCTGCTCTCCAGTCGACGTGGGATCGTACTTCCACCCACACTATTTGTGCTCAGCTGTCGTGCCTATGCTTTTCCTTGCGAATGTAGCCCAAGGTCACCTCGATATCAAGCGCTTGCCCCCTCCGGCTTCCCCACTACCGCCGTTTTTTTCTAGGAGGAACCCAACCTAGCCCAACACACCTGTCCCGTTGGTCCTGGTGACGATTTCCTGGGTGTGCTGACGTAGCCATTCTCCCTTCTTCACCCTAGATCTTGTCGGTATTTCGTATGTTTTCCCCTTCCATGAAACTGCCCTCTTTTTTGTCTAGTTAACTTGTGTTTTAGTGTGTTTCGAACGAGTTGTCCCGATCCCATGCATAATTCTATTTTCTTCCTCCGTTAGTAGTTCTGGTCGCGTTTGTCCCATGTCCGTTACCATTCTTTTTTATTACTTTGTCCCGAGTTCCTGTTCTTTTTCATCACTGGCTCGACCCCTTTATTTTCAGTTGTTCCTTCTGGTACTTAGCTTCGAGGAGGTTTCTTTTCCGATCGTGGTGCTCTACAGATTATTCTTACGGACTTAAAACCCCTATTCCCTCTCAGCCTACTGCGATATTCACCTGTCTTTCTTGTGTCCCTTTCTCATTTCCTCTTCGGAAACGACTCGCCCGCTCGAGGCCCCCTGACACATTCTCTCTTGTCCCTTCCTGTGTGTTTCCTCATGAACCCACCGAACCACCAACCACACTGACACCGCCCCTCGTACTGTCGTTGTTACATTTTTGTTTCCAGCCC
>Ga0179593_1464179_pt1 | contig 15064 bp, 10 predicted proteins | sample CZODoug2_1_08_16_FD_185931 | JGI IMG/M metagenome (GOLD analysis project Ga0179593, IMG submission 185931) | Vadose zone soil fungal communities from Angelo Coast Range Reserve, California, USA - CZODoug2_1_08_16fungal (PacBio error correction) | ecosystem: Environmental > Terrestrial > Soil >... | reverse complement strand
AGACTGATCCTTGGTCCTCCCCAAGGGCTTGTCCAAATGATCCGAAAGGTCCGCTCGAAGGGCAGTGGCCGCCTCCTAGACGTCCATTAACTCCACCGATGAGCGAGGTCTTTTTTTTTTTATTCTCAAGCCTCTATTCGTTCCCCCCTCCCCCTCTTCACCAGTCAATCTGGGTAATTTTCCCCAATAACCAGAGTTGATCCCTCCGCCCTGCCCGGCTTCCAAACCCCGGGCTCTTAGGCCCTCCAAGCTCCCTCTTCCGCGGGCTTCAATTACGTCGCGACTCCCCTTGCGGCTCCTTTAGGGATTCACACCCTTCTCCAACTTCGCTCACCCCTTTTTGGCTCGTGAACTCCCCTTTGGACTTCCGATTTCCTTGAAATGCTAGGACCTCCGAGTTTCCTTTTCTTTGTCCCCCAGTCGAATCACCCCTTCCTTTCCCCCTCCTTTCACTTGACACGTCTTGAACGGTTCTATCCCCCCCCTTTATTTCGAACCACCGGCCGTTTTAAAAAGGTTTTTGGACCTTTTCTCTCTACATCTCCTTCTGGGCCTACAATATATTCAGCGCCCTCCTATGTTAACTTTATTGGTGGTGTAGCGACTTGTTGGAGAAATTCAGGTTTTCCTCATCCCTTCGGACTCCCCTCAAACCTTTCTTTTTTCATCCCTTTCTCTCCCAACGTGAAGACTTCCGGTGGTTCGATAAACGACCCTCCCCCCTTTTGTATCGTGATGACTCTCTTTTCTTGGTCGATGGTGCAACAATTACCCTGGCTCGAATCGCGCAGGTGACCCAAACGGTGCGGTCGTCCCCGACCTCCTCTCTATCTCCACCAGGACCCCTCCCTTGGTCCCGGACGCCTTTGTTCGACTGTACCAAATTTCAATTGGTATTGCTTTTGATGTGCACTCGGACGTCTCCCCCCCTTTCTTCAGGTTTCGGATTTCGGCGCCCAGCCTTTTTCTTTACAATGTAGGTCGACTTGCAGCCCACCGACATTTATGGTCGAAGTCCCTCCCCCCAACAATGCTTACCTTTTTATTCCCCTTCCGGCGCTCTTCCTTTTCCCAACAAGTTTTTTTTCCTCGACATACAGGAATCTTGCCCCGCGCTCTTACAGGATCCGTGCGAGGGAACAAGTTTTTCAGGATCCCCTTCTCCCTTTGTGATGTCCTTTCGACGCCCCCCCGATCCTCTCATCCTCCCCCTTTTATGCCGCATGGGCAGGCCACGGGCGCGTAGTCTTGAAGGGTCGTGATTTGAGATTTCTCCTTCCCCCCCGACCTTCGTCTTCCTCAGACCGCCCCCCCGTTTCGCTGCGAGTTGAAAGTCGTGGATTGATTCAGCGGCCCCGTCCCTCCTTTCCCCAGGATTGCAGGACGTCGAGCCCCTGCCGCCGTCACGCGAGCAGTGATGTGGGCTTGCCTATTGTTACTTCACGCGATGATGCTTCCCGTATAACTTGTTCTCCCCCTTAAACGAATTCTCTTTCTCACAGACCTCTTCCCTTTCACTCCGTCACTTAATTTTCCACCAAGCGCCCCGTCCCAAGTTTAGTTTACCCTCCCTGATCCTTTCTGCGCTCCTGATGAACTTATTTTCCCAGCTTACCCCCCCTTTCACCCCAGGGATTGCATTGTAAAATCGGTTCTTCCCTCTTTATACCCACCATTTCGTCTCTCCCCCCCCCTCTCCGGTAGCTATTCCATACTGCCCCCAGCAACCCCCCCAGTCCTTTTCAATACGGCTGCCGAATTTTTCCCCCCCCATCTATGTCCCCGATACTCCGCCGATTCCCCCTCCCCCGCCCTGGATTAGCCCAGGCATTTTAATAACGCCTTTTCCTTTTTTCTTCCTCTGGTCCATTTCTCCTTTCCTTTCATGACGCTTGCCGGTGGCTACTCCGATTGTCACGACGATCAGGTTGTGAGTCGTTCTTTCCCCGATCTTCCTCGAGTTTTTGTTTGCCTGCACTAGGACCACTTCGCTGTTCTCTTTATGACGAAGCGGATAGTTTATTGACTTTCTCTTCCCCTTTAATATTTTGCGGGCTCCCTCCTTCAGCGCCCGCCATCAGTACTCGGGAACTGTGCCGGTAGGTGAAGAAGACTCCGCCCCCCATTTTTTTTTTTAGATTTCCGCGAACGTTCTCCCGTCCCCCTTCCCACTTTCCTGTTCACATGTTTTCGTTAAACATAGTTTAGAACACTCAGTTCTGGACGACCTTGAGACCCTTCTGGACTATCGGCTTTTTTCCCCCCTCACTATTCTTGCGTTTACTCCATGAGCTTTTCGGTGCCGAAGGAATGTCGATGTTCGGCCCTTCCAACTTGTCCTGGGACTCTCGACCACAGAAGCTGAGGACTTATCCTGTCCCCCCTTCCTTTCTGGGAGACCCGTGCCATCTGCGCCGCATCGGCCTTTCCACAATGTTCCCGCCTCCCCGCCCCTCTTCTTTTCAGACCCCTAACTCACGGTTTGACCTGTTCTTCCCTTCTTTTCTGCAGCCGTTGACTTGTCTGGAAACTCGGTTACTTGGAGAATCATCACCCTTTTAGAGCTTTTCTCCCCTCCTTCCCCGTCCCTTTGACCTTCTTCAGGCTTCCTTCTTCCTTTTTCCTCGTCCTTCTGCTTCCCGTTGTGTTCTCTAATTTTCTCCAGCTCGGTGAAACGCTGCCTGAGGATTGTGTCATAACTTTTTCATATCCCCTTGTGTCGATAGTCCGCAATTTGATTTTTCCCGCTTCTTGATATATCTGCGTTGATACCCGGGTACCTCCTCCCCCCGCCTTTGACAAGTAACCGCCGCATGCCAGCCATTCGAGGAGACCTATTTTTTTTAGTCGCTCCTCTTAATTTACTTATGATCACGTGACTTTCCCCCCCCTTTCGCACCTCTTAACCTCTGCCGTGAAACCCACCCACCACAACTTCACGTGCAATTCCTTTTCTAGTAACCGATGCCGGGAGGTTCCCTTTCAATTCCCGTTTTACCTCCCCCCTTATGTGTTGGCGATTCCCCCCGCAAAGTGATTTGCTCGCTCATCCTCAGCGTTTGAGCGGACCACGTCCCCTTTTTCCCCTTGGCTGACCCTCTATGCATCTTTCCTCGGTGCGTACCTGACTGGCCATGGTTTCTTCGATTTCCAGCTCCCCAAGCTGGCTCCCAGAAGAGAAATGCGGTCCCAGCTTTTTCTTTTGTTAGACTCCTCATGTCCCTCTTCGGTTGTGGCGATCGCTCTTCTTCGAGAGCTTCGACATTTGGCCCAACTTCTTCTTTATTAGTAACAAGCTCCGTCTTCCCCCCGAGATCCTTACTTTTCCCCTTCCGATCATTTTTTTTTGATTCCCATGCCGAGAAAAGGCCTCGTCCCCGGGAATCAATTCCTTTTGGTTAATACCCTCGTCGCAGCGACTTGACCTTTGAGCCACTTTTGAGAACTTTTCTTCTTCATGGGTTTTGTATACCCTCCTTAAAACCCCTATCTATGGTCGGTCCCCCCCGGATCAAAACGAGACGGCGCAGTCCCGGCCCCCTTAAACACTCAAATATTGTCATCCCTTTCTATTCGAGCGTATGAACTCTTTAAAGGACTGCGGGCGTGTACCGTTGTCTTTTCCGTGTCGAATTTTCCCAATGATCTTTTTAGCGAGCCGTGCTTTCTCAGGGTCTCTGAGTGGAATTATCGTGACATATAGGGTTCCGGCCTTCTATTTTTCTCTTTCCGCGATACTCCCCCTTTACCCGTCTTTGTCACTAGTTAATGGTCCGGTAGCGGTACGGCCGTTCAACTAGAACTAAGTAACCTACGTTTCCAGATTTGTCTCGGCCTTCTTTTTTTTGGCACTTGCGACGCAGGTGCCTGTAAAAGCCCTGCCGCAATACGTTGGCAGTTGATCGTGATACTTTCCTTTTTTTTTTTAACCCAGGAGCGTGGAACCCTCTTGTCCAACAATCTTCTCTCGGACGGCGGCTTTAACGCTTACATTACGCCGTTCGTCGTCTTGACTACCCTTACTAAGACCCTAGTTCAGGGGCTTTAGTTCTTTGCCACGCTTTCTTTTTCCTCACTTCGGCTCCCCACTTATTAATCCGCCTAGAAGTCCTGACCCTTCTTCTTGGGACAGTCTCTCTTTCATCGTGCCTTCCTCCTTCCTCCAAGAGGCTACCATGCGAATTTATCAAGGTGATTTGTCTTCTGGTTTGCGTTCCCCCTCTGACTTATTTTTTCGCGGTTTTTTTAACCCCTTGTTTTGATTCCCCCTCGCGCCTCGCTCAGTTGTTATTTTTCAGAAGAAGCCGTTCTTGGGTCGTACATCTTGCTCTTTCCCGAAATGTCCGTTGCGCCCTTCTTTTCATTACTGGTACCCGCTCTTTTTTCCCCTCCGGCTCTCACGAACCTTTTTCTGCGAGAGCCCAGCAAGCACAGCGCCCCAGTCTTGTTGGTCCTTTTTACCATCTGTCGGTAGCCCTCCCTTTGATTTCCCACTGGTTTAGCGGGCTTGAGTAGGGCTTGACCCGGATGGTTCCCCCTTCCTTCCCCCTTTTTGAGCGCGTTTTAGAGTTTTTCCCCATCTTCCCCCGAAATATGAACACGCGCGACCTTTTTTTTTTGCGTTTCTTCTCCCCCCACGTCATTTTTTTTTCCCTTTGTTTTCGAATGGCGGCTTCCCCCCGGTTAAGTTGCACATGGGCCTCAGTCTCAGTTTCTTACACCCATCAGCTCCTTTTCGACGAGCGGAGCGGCGATAGCGTTTTCCCCTAAATGATTTTTTGAGTTTTCGTTGTCCCCCCCACCCTCTGTGGTCCCCTCTTTTTTTTCCACGCCCCTCACGGTAGTGTTACCCCTTCCCCCGTGCGATTCCCGTAGTCTCTTGTGAGCGTGATTCTTTTATTTGACCCACGCAAGCCCCTCCTTTTTTCATCCTGCTTTCGAATTTTTCTCCCGTATTCCTTCCTTCGCCGGCGTCCTTGATTTTGCTGATCTCTGCCTCAGGGTTTAACCTCCGGTTTTTTTTTCCCAGCTACGTGACCATCCCCCCGGTCTGCGCTTGGACCATTGGAGAATTTAGCAGGCCGGCACGGGCCGGCTCTAACTTGGATGTACCTCTTGGTTCATCTGGCTTTTTGCTCCTTCCTTCCCGAGCACGGACTTTCTTTGTTTTTACAAGGTCCCTTTTCCTTATCGCCTGTTCCCCGCCCCTTCTTTACTGTCTCGGAACGGTTTCCTCTCTTGCTGCCATTCCTTCCTCAACCCTTGTTGTCAGATGGCAGTAGGTCTCGTCAACGGCTTCTCGTACATTCCCCCGACCCCAGGGAAGACTCACTGGGTCAAACTTCTTCAACCTGCTCCTCACTTTACCATTTCGAACATTCACCGATTTTATGTGAAGGGACTTTCTTCCCAAGTCGATCTTTAAACTATACTCCGACCTCTTTCGCCGCCTCCCCATTCGGATTCCCTTTAATCTGTCCAGACCGACCTCGGTTTACTCCCGGTGCTTCGCCCAGATGCGCTCGCAGGGAATGGATTCCTCTTAACGCTTGCTCACCTGGCCTCAGTGCCAGTTTTCCAGAAGGACTGACCGCAACTTCGCGTGAAGAAGACAGGTTCTAACCCCCCCCTGTTCTTTGCTTCCTCTCCCGATCCCCCCCAGACAAGAAGGGTTCAACGGTTCCGATCCCAATAATAAGGATTTTTTTGCTTTTTTTCGCGGTCTTGCCCCCCCCCTTGTTTTACTGGATCGACGGTGCTCAGTCTGGGGAATGACGTAAAATGGACGGTTGATTTACTTACGATTGCGTGTTTGCGCCCGATAGCAGGATCCCTAATCTCGGAAACCCCCCCCCTATGCGGTTCGCCGTCGCCCCCCTTTAAAACTGCATTCCTTTGACGCCCGACGTTCATGGTTAGCTCGTGCCTATTGATCTTGACTCTTTTTTCAACATCTCCAAAGCATTTGCCGGCGTTCAGGACTCCTGTGCGCTTTTTTTTCCCCCGACTCAGTTGCCAACAACTCTGATGATCAGAACGGGAGAAAAGTAAAAACCTTAAAGTTCGCGGTCCACTTTAAGGTACTGGCGTTGATTATTGAGTTTCTCCCCCCGCTTGACTTTTTTGATTCTTTTCCGTTCTCCCCGTCTTGGTCCATCCCCCGCCTGTTTCCCAGTTTTTCGTTCAGATGTACGTACCACCCCCCCGTAATCTCCAACCCTTTCTTTTAAGCACCCAAGGTTTTTTTTTGTTTACACCCTTGGCCTCGACCACATAAATTGCTTTCTTCCGCCCACCTCCCTTTTTTTTACCCAACCTTGCATCTCCCCCTTTTACCCCTTTTTCTTGTTGGTATCCGGCTTCCTTCGACTTCACGATGAATCTCAGACTTGGTGCCGGGGCCTCCCCACCACAGTTCCCGAGTCTGGGTCTTTTTTTGAGATTCTTCTCCATCCTCGGGCGCCCCCCTCCGAACGACCTCCTCAGGGAGAGGGCTCGCGCTCTGCCCTTTTTTTAGTTTGTTCCCAGCCTCTCCCCCCTCGCAGTTCCTCCCATGAACTTTCCGCCTCTAATCCTATTTTCAGGGGTTTGCGGCCCTTGTAAATCCTTCCCCCGCATTTCTTCTCAATTTTTGAGCCCTGGTTTTTTTTTGGCTCTTTCCGCCCCCTCCTTATTTGATAAGTACTTCAGTCCAACCATTCCTGGTAACACCGGACCCTTACCTGACCTCGTTCGTTTGCTCATCACCGCTTACGACTTCCAGGTCCGACTTTCAACCTTCTGGTCGCTGCCCCTTCTACAAGAGCCCACTTGCTTTCGTCGTCTCCATTTCCTCCCCCAAGACCCCACGGTCCGCGGCCGCCCTATGGGAATTTCAGCTTCTTTGTAACATCGCACTCTTCCTCCCCCCAAGGTCCAGATGCGTGACATTCTCCAGCTTTAAACTTTGCCCCAAGCCCCTTCTTGTCAGGCCCTTGACGCGCCCGCCTTAGCACGCACGCTTCCGAACCTTCTGAATCTGATGTTGTCCAAATGTAAAAGAGGCGAGCTTTCGGGCCTGAGGCACATAGGTCCCCCTCGTTGGTTTTGTACCTATCCGGCCTGTGTGATCTTCCGGTTTCTCTCTTGGGAGCCGGTGGTAGTACTCCGCTTTTTTCTTAGCTGTCCCTGATCGGTGCCCCGTAGCTGTTTCCGGCGCGACCCGTACTGGGCATGGGGAACTCTCTCTCTTCTTGGCCCTTGACTGGAAAATTTCCTTCGAACACGCTGCTTTGTCTCTCGGCACGCGCCATCGTCTGTGATTCGCGACCTGGTAAGCCATGGCTCCCTTTTGCCTACCCTATGCCACTGTCACTTTCCTTGGTTCCTCCCAAGTACAGACGTGCCACGCCATTTTTTAATGTTTGAAATTTTATCCTTTCGCAAAGTCTCCGAGCGCCAGTAAATTTGCATATCCCGAATTACTTCCCCTTATCTCTTTTGTCTCCTCCACTGTGTAGTCTTAAATAGGAGTCGAGATGTCTTGGCCAATCATTTTTGTCATCCCCCCCCCCTTCCCCCCCCCGTTTTCCTCTCCCCTCCGTCTGGCTTCCTCGCCCTATGTTGCCGTTCGTCCGATTTAAAGTGAGCGTGAATTGTCCTCCCCATGCACCTTTATCTTTTCTTTCCTTCCCCCCCTCTCCTTTTTGTTGTTTGTGCTTGCATTTGCAATGCTGCAGGGGGACGTTCTTCTCTGCGACAGCGTCCCCCGGGGGAGCCGCCGCCCACGATGTCGCACCTGGCTCCTCCCAATCCGGCCTCTCTTTTTTCGATTAATTGCCTTCCTGTGCTGAGCCATCGTACGGTAATGGCGCAAATCGGAATGCGGCGACAAAGTGAAGCCCTCCACCTGCCACGTTGCCTGGGAATTCCGGCAGGAGTTTTTCGTTCCAGCAAAGTGAAGGTATTGGTGGCTATTTCATGCAAAGCGTTTTCCAATGCTGGATGAGTTCTCGAAAACTTTCATTTTCCGACTCGTCTCCCCAGGTTCCTCCTCCCGCACCGCGTTTATTGCTTAGCACGATTTTTATCACCACGCAGATGGCCTGACGTGAATCCCCCCTTAGGCCCGAGTTTCCGCCCCCTCGGACTGATCCTTTCCGTTTGCGATGACTTCATCGGCTTATCCCATTTTCCCAATTTTTTCTTTTCTTCGGCCCCGGACGTTGCTTTGATACCCGAGCCTTTTAGGCGCCTTCAGTTGTGCAAGTTGCTGGCAAGAGCTCCTGAGCCCGTGATCCCAAATTGTATTGTCCCTCCGAGTACCACTGGACCTTAGCTCACTTACCCGTTCGTCGGGTGAGCTGGAACTCCACCCGGCATCGCCTTGATCTTCTCAGGTTCTCAGGCCTCCCAGACGGGAGAATTGCACGCCCCCCGTATCCGACCTGCTCCTCTCCGCATGCTGGAGGCCCTTTGCGTCTTGTCTTGGTCGCGGACCTAAGGCTCGCTTTCGTTAGGTGTTTTATCGTCATTGTTTCTTTTGCCTTTTCATTCGCATTGATTCAGTCTATTTCTCTGTACGCGCCCCATCCTCCCCTTGGGGGCCCCTTGTTTATGTCACTGTTTACGGGTACGCTTTCGGAACCCCGATGTTCCATTTATCTGTTTTCTCGGTGTTTGCCGTTTTTTGGCGCGGTGCGCGTTTCAACTTCTCCTGACTCTCCCTTGAAGTGAACAGATACACTCGGCCACAATTGAGGACCTGTGCCCTTTTCGAACCCACCCTTTGTGGAGGCGTTTTTCCTTCCCCAGCTCAAGGCTTCTCACTTCTTTTCGCTTCGGAACTACTGGCATACTTCGCTTCATCACGGCAGGCGTTGATTCGCACCAGCTTGGTATCCCTCCTCCCACCCCCCAATTTTCCTCCGAAGAGTTAGTTTTCTCAGGACCTTCTCCATTTCTATTTTTTTTCCTTAATAGAAGTAGACCCCACGGGTGGCCGTCGTTCCTCAGAACCTTTTTTGAACCCATGCCCTTCGTTGTACTCCTTGGCGTCCTGGGATTGCGGGCGAAACCTCGTCTTCGAGAATTTTGTCTCCCCCGGCGACGTTTACCGTTTTGGCCTCCCCCTATATTAGGTTTGGTTCCTTGCTTTCCGAAGTCGCCGGTTTCGAATCCTAACGAAGCTGTAGACTCAATCAACTTGTCCACCGTTCTGACGTCGAACCAGTCACTCCCGCCATAGCCCCGCTCCTGTTGGGATGCACCCTTCCTTTTCCCGGCGTCCCATACCGTTTTCATATTTTCCCCCTGTTGCTTCGCGACCTGTCTTTTTACCGCACCTTTCCACTGCGCCTTTTCGGCGTGTAGTCTTTGACCTTCGGCCCGCATATCCCCCCCTTTTCTCCAGGGCGTTCGGACCACCCGTACGTTTTTCCGGCGTCGACTCTCGGACAACGCGAGGAAGCGTTAAGCTCTTTTTTTACGGTGATTTGCTCACCTTGACAGGACTCCCCTCGATCAGAGCGGGCACGAGCGGTCATCATTATCACCCCGGGATCCCAGACGGCCGTCTTTGCCGCCGATTTCGCCACGGTAGTGTGATATCACCCCTTGTAGAAACGTTATTCCCTTTTTGTGCTCGTTTTGATTTCAGTTAGTCCTGTACCATTAGCCTCTTCTGCCTTGTGAAGTCGAATTCGATTCCTTGCCCCCCCCTCGGCCAAAAGGTTTCCCCGGCGATTTGTTTGAGCCTCGTCGGCGACCCCCCGCGTACGGTCTGTCTGACGCCACGCGGTATGTGCTTTGATAGAGCCTTTTCACTTCGGCGCGCCCCACATCGTTCTTGTATTGGACTTTGTTCTGGAACGCGCCTTTCCACGTCCTTTTTTGGCAGTCGCCATTGTGGACCGGTGCCTCCTTTCGCTTTAATGTGGACCTCCTTGTTGGAATGCCCGGGGCTTCCATCTCTTTTTTTCCCGTTTTTTTTTTTTTAGAGACTTTTCTTGCGTTTCTACCATGTTCGACACGTACGCTGCAGAATGGTTACCTGCCGCACACTTTCCAGAAAAATCATTCCATTCGTTAATTACGACGCCTATTCTCAGACCCGATAAAGAGAATGTAAATCACGCACCGATCAGTAAAATGCCGTATTAATCTGGACCCCTACCTTTTTGCCCATCCGCCTTTTGACCGAAGCCGCTTGTCATCCTCCTCAGGGTCAGTCCATTGTTTCCCCAGGCAATGCCGCCTCGAATCAGTCTCTTCGACATCTCGCCCGACGTATTTTCCTTGTGTCCACGGGTCTGCGACTCTCCACAGACGTTGACAGGTCTTGCACTTTTCCCCCGATTCCCACAACGGGCTAATAGGTGTCGTCTTGCAATAGGGTATGCCTTGTTGCCTTTCCTTTGCCAGGATTCCATGGACCCTCCTCCGCGGCTTCTTGATTTTTTTTTTGAGCCGGTTTGAGCCCGCTTAGCTCATACGCCCGCCCCCCCCCTACCTATGCAGGCACGTTCGTAGTTTGTCAAAAGGGCCCCTCAGAGGGAACCCCGCCTGGTAGCTTTTGATGACTATTTCTTTTTTTTTCCCAGATGGACCCCCTCCGCGAGCTTTCCGACCAAGACCCCCCCTTGTTGTTTTCTCTGTTTTTTTTTGTGTGTGGTGTGTGTGTGTGTTTTTCCGTAATTATTTCGAATCCCATTTCCCCCCGATTGTAATGAAATTTCCTTTTCGCCCGTTTTTAAACTCCGTTCATGTTTTTTCAACCCCAAGGAGTTTAGATTGGGGGGTTAGCTTTTAGAAGTTTCTCCCTTGGTCTTCCTAAAGCCTTCGTCCTTCCTGTTATCCGAAAGTTCGACTGTCGGACCAATTAAACCCTGCTTCCTTTGTTTCCACCTGAGGCGAGCGAACCGGCATCACCACGGTTTAAGAGACTCTCCATAAAGGAATAGTAACTCATTTCTTAAGACACCTTCAATCTTCCCTTTCCCGTTTTGTCCGGAGTGTTCTAAGCTGGCGTCCTTCCCCCCTGGAACACGATGACTCGTAGGATTCCTAAGGGTACTGCACCCCGGATGGGGTTCCCCTTTTTTAGTGGTCTTGAGTAAGTCTTCTCCCCATCTGCCTGCTTGCCGACGTCCCCCCGACCATTCAGGTCTTCCCTGCTCTGACATAATCTGAAGCGTTTCCATAAACAGCTGGAGCGCTACACGGCCGCTTTGTCGCGAGGAGGTTGGTGTTTCGTATTTCCGTCTTGGACTGACGTCTTCCTTTGAGTAACCAGTCCCTCTTTGTCACCGAATTTGCCCACGCGTTCCCGGTTGCACCCTTCCCAACAAAACGGCAAGGAACCTTATTTATCCCAGGACACATCGTACCCCTTGTGCCGGCGCGTTCGCCTCCCGCCCTCACCCGGGATTTATTTTTTTTAAAAGGTTGATTCTACTACCCATATCCCCCCCTTCGATTTGAACCAGTCCCCCTTTTCCCGCTCTACATAACCTCCAAAAAACAATTTTTTCGCCCGGCTCGCCCCCTAGTGAATGCCGTCTGCCGCCATCTATCGACAAACAAACTGGCGATTTAGCCCCCGGCATGCCTCGACTGTTACGTGTTCTCTCTTCCTCCACTACCCCTTGAAATTAGTACTTGCCTTTTTCCTGAAGTACCCCAGTTTGTGAGTACCAGCCGACTCCGTACCTACCCCCCCTCTGCAGGTCGTCAGCCCATCTCTTCTCCTCGGTTTCCAGTAAGGTTTTTCTTTTTGACAGAATCAGCCCTGTATTTTTTCGTCCCTAGCTTTCGGGCGAGTGTTTTATGCCACCCTGCCGATCTGTCATCTCGTAGCTAGCGAGAGGTCTTGTCACGTTATTTAAGCCCCCTTTTGGAGACATTTCGTCAGAGAAGATCTCCCCCCCGTCAAGATTTTGTGATGCCTTCTCCCCGGCTTTGATTGTTTTCCCCTATTAGTTCAAGCGCCATCTCCGATATGGTTCTCTCGAAGATATGGAGGACGCAAATGGAGCCGGTCGGTATTGGTCTCCGAGTTCCTTCGATGTAGGCACCCGTTACCTTACCTTTGGTGTACCTCGTTCGACAATACTTTTCTGGAGACGTCCCCTAGGCATTTATGAACTTTAGTCTGCCACTCAGGGAAATTTTTAACCCCTTTAATTTGCCCACCGCCTCCTTCTCCCTTGGGCCGTGTTCACGGTCCACGGGCTGCGTACAAGTCTTTGTTTTCTCCCCTTCACACAGTTGACGGGGTAGCTTTCCCCCAGAATCTCCTTTCGATCCATCCAGAAGAAGTTCCTAGTCTTTCTTCCAGGCTTCATGACAGTTCCGTGAGTGTCTTTTAAAGCAACGACGTTTTTCCCCATCCGGTCCTCCCATTGAGAGGTTGCGTCTATTTTTCCTAACACGTTTTTTTTTTTCTCTCAATCCTGCGATTAACAGCTTTTCTTCTTGCTCAGGACGGTTCCCCCTCCTGAATGACCCCAGTGCCATGAAGCGCCTGCCAGAACTCTTTCCAGAAAAAGATGCTGCTAGGCAGCGAAAGCGCTTCTTTTTATGTGACTCTCCTCCGGATTTCCACTGCTACCCCGCTCGGTTCTTTGCGAGACTCCGATTCAGCCATTTTGAAGTTGCTGTCTGCCCCCTTTAGCTCTCGGAAGTTTATGGTTGGCGTTAATCTTGCCCATTTTTTAAAATTGTCCTCCGGCCGTTAGACTGACCAGGTTTTTTCCAGGCATGTGCTTTCTGACCCCCGCGGGGGTCTGTCGGGCACCAAGGCAAGTTTGTTGAAGACGCGAGCGTATTTTCGACCCCCCCTTGTATTAGCAATGGCTTCCAAGTCACAGCTCTTGGAGATCACCCATACCTCTTATGGAGATTCCTGACACGAGACATCAATTTCAGGCCCGAGAGTCGTGTTCTACCAAAGCTCCATCCTGGTCCCTTGTTCTCTCCCCTCCCTAGAATTCTGAGTTTTCACAAGTTTAACCTTTTTGCGTTAGTCGTCTTCCCCTTTAGTCGGTCCGCGCGATCTTCCCGCAGATGCAGATCTATACTTGGCTGGACGCCCAGTCCGGGTCAAGTGTCTTCTCGAAAAAGTACTCCATGTATACCCCGTGCATCCAAATCGCGGCGAGACTGTGTTTGCTTGGCATCCCCCAGCCGAGAAGAGAGTTCACACATTAAGCGTACCTTGAAACCAGATCCCCTTTTGGTGGTGCTTCCCGAACTCACCCTTACTCTCTTTCATAGGCATTATCGATTCTCTTGGAAGGCTCAGTACCATTACGGCATCCTTTGGGCCCCAAATATGAGCTGATATATTCCTCTGACTTGCGTAAGTTCTCATCGGCCCGGTTGCTTCCCTCCCCTTTTGCGGATTTTTGGCGATGGCCCTGAACTAGAGGGTGATAGATCCTTTTTCCCGGTCGCCCTTCTCAGGTCCGTTCTGCTGGCCGATTTACCGTTGACAGATAGGGTTCCCCCTGAGCCCATATGTTGACTATCTGAGTACCTCCTCCACATGACCGTTTTACCGGCGGAGTTTCAATCCCTTTTGTCACTTTGCGTTTTCCAGGCAGGTTTCCCCTGCGCGCGCCGCGACCTTTTCTATTCTGTTTGAACTTCAATGTTATTCCTGGTTTTTGCGCTTTCCAAAGGTTAGGTGTCCTTTTTGTCGACCGCGCGTCCTGCGTTTACCTGAGGTGCAGAACGCGCCCTATTTTTCCCGAGTGCTTGCCCTGGCCGCTGCTTGACAAAGGTTGGCAAATGTCCCTGGCGCCCCCAATCCTTTTTCGGCGTCTAGCGGAATGTTTCATAGCGTCCTGCACGTTTGGTACTTTTCCGCCCTAGGCCTCCCATCTCCCACTGGGCCATAGCTGCGCTACCTAGCCCGGCCGTTTCCCGGTGCGCGTTGCCAGCACGGCGCCCCCTGCTTGCGGAGTCAGAAATTCCTTACGACCACTACTTCCTCCCCATACGCTTTCAGTTGCCTGCCCTGAGGTGAATCCTTTACAGTCGATGCTCTTCCTCGTGCTTTCGCATCGACCATCTGATAAGTACTCCATGGCGTCACGTGACTAAATTTTAGTCTTTGTCCTCCCCGGGCTGTTTCCGTATTTGAGATTGCGGCCCCCCCCTCGGTGCACCTGTTATTTCTGCTCTAGTACCTTTTTTCTTTCCATCGGATCTCGCATTTTCCCTTGGTCACGTCCCGCATTGTTCTGAAGCCGTTGTTTTTGTTTATGTCACCTTCTTGCCGATATATACTCCTGCCCCCCCGGTTCTTCAGGTCGACCGCCCTGGTAGGTACCCCGAATCTGAGCAGACCATACGGACCGCGATCAGCCCGCTCGAGCTGTTATTAGTGCCATTCACTCCCAATCAACCTCACATTTCCGCTTTTTTGGCCCAGCGGAACAGGATTCGGCCGTCGGCACCTCCTCATTACAAGCTTGATCCTTGCTATCTGCCTGGGAAGTACATCCACGTTTGGTTTTTTCCCTTCCGACTTCGTAGCCTTATTTTTTTCTCAGGTGGAAACCGCGAACACCTCCCGCAATAGGCTACTGTCTAGACCATGGAAGGCTGATTCTTTAGGTATTTCCCCACCGTACGTCGGGGCCTTTGCTCTCCCGTAGGATGGGACCTAATTTGGTGATTGTGCAGCGACTATTGAGGGCGCTTGATATGTTCCGCCAACGTTCATCTAACACAGGAAATCCTCGCTAGAAGATCCCCTGCTGGTACCCCAGGTATGCCATCCGCAATTTGTGCAAATCGGGCGATCAGTGTCCAAACAACAGCCGGATTAAGCCCACTTGTTGCACGCGTTGCAGATATTTCTGCATACTTTCTTTTCTCTAAAATTCCGGATACCCCTTTCACTTCAAGTTGTGAGAGTTATTTTCTCGGCATTCACCTCAAATTTTCACGGAAAATCCCTTATAGGAGTCCTTCGTCTAGCTTGTTAGAACGTCATAATGCGAGATTTGGGCAATTCTTCCCCCCCTGTGAGCGCCGATTTGCTGTATTTTTCTTGAAGCCCTCCACTTCCTTGGCT
>Ga0179593_1669710_pt1 | contig 15065 bp, 16 predicted proteins | sample CZODoug2_1_08_16_FD_185931 | JGI IMG/M metagenome (GOLD analysis project Ga0179593, IMG submission 185931) | Vadose zone soil fungal communities from Angelo Coast Range Reserve, California, USA - CZODoug2_1_08_16fungal (PacBio error correction) | ecosystem: Environmental > Terrestrial > Soil >... | reverse complement strand
CAGGCTCTTTCCCCTTCCTCCCGTCGCAATCGTAGAATTGTTGACCCCCTGCTTTTTCCTGCCCGAGCGATGGGGACCCTGTCTCCCCCTTTGTGTCCCCCACAGTTCTTTCTGAGCATGTCCATCGACACGGGCGGCTTTTTCTTTTTGCCAGGGCAGGATTCGGCGAAATGTTTTTTCCGCTCCCCTTGCGAAAAACTCCCCCCCCTTTTTCCCACAATTCTCCGGTCCATTCTCCTCCTCGATTCGCCCTTTTCCAACTTCAGGGCAATATCTTTTCTTCCATAAAAATGGTGATGATTTCCCTGGCGACCGCACGCGCGAGTTATTTTTGGTATTTCCCCTTCTTCCTTTTCTCTCTGTCTTCCCCTTCCAGAATTTAAATTCCACGTGGGTTGGCTTCTTTTCCACATTAGATACCGTTACCACCCCCTTTTTTTTTTCACCGTTATTTCAAATTACCTTCTCCCCCTATATACAGTCTTCCTCCTTTTTTTCTCCCCCTTTTGTCGATTTTCTGCGTAGTCGATCTCGCTGAACACAGCTTTTGTAGCGCGGGGCGCAGACAAGGCGGCCCGTCCTTTTTTTATGAGGCCAGCACCACCAGCACTTTTTCCCCTTTCTTGGAGTTGGAGGAACATCTTTCGATCTTTTGTTTTGAGTTTAGCTGATCTCCTTTCCGACGCGATGTACGCCCCCCCTCTTCCTTCTTCTCGTGATGATGGAAAGAAACACCAACAAGCTTTTTTTTTTCGGCGCCAAGCGCGACCGACTTCGCCGTGCTTCCTCCCTTCCTGCCTAGAATGCACTCCCCTCTTCTTCTTTGCTGAGCCTGGAGACAACTGGATATAGGGGGTTACTTCGAGGTAACTCCCCCCCCTTTCCCCCCCTCAGGAAGAAAGATATTTTCTTTCGCCCCGGTACCCGTCCAGAACATTCCTTTCTGTCCCTTTTTTCTGCCATCGGCATCGGGAGGGCTCTCCCGTCCCCTCTTGGACCACCCCCCCCCTCACAACAAATAAAAACCTCCTTGTTTTTCCATTTTTCAACATGTTAATGTCCCCCCGGTGAAAACGGCGCTGATGCCCTTACCTCAACCACGTCCGGAAAAAAATGGGCTTTTCTTTTCCTTGTGGGAATGGTGTGTTGATGAGTTTAGCCCCCAGTGAGAAGCGAAAAATGCGGAAACCCCCCCCTTCCCCCCCCCCCTGGCGGAATACGCCCCACTTTCCTTGCCCCTTTTGTCAGGCGGCTGTCCGGCTTCTCTGTGGCCCCCGCTTTTTCTTTCAGATAGCGCATTATTCTTTCAACAAGTATACGATGGCGATCCCCGCTTCCCTCTCTTCTTCGCCGGCCTGTTCATTTTCCCCCCTTTGAGTTCTGAAGCCCCAGAAGAGTGGATTCCTCAAGTACAAATTGCTTCCTTCTCCCTTATACCCCCCTTCTTCCCCTCTGCTGATCGTCGATTCCTTTCCCTTCCTGTCGCGGTGACCTAGCCTAGTGTAACTGCGAGATCCATCCCCTCCCCCCTCTTTCCTGCCAGCAGACGAGAAATTCGCCCCTTTTTCGGACCGATCGGTGATTTTGCTTCTCCGGCGCCAACCCCGTATTTTGATTGGCCTTCTACGGCGAGAGCCCCCCTCCTTCCGGCCAGGTCGAGGGCGGTCCCCTCGCGAGTTCGTCCTCCTAGGAGAGTCACGGTCTTCCCACCCTCCGCCTGTTGAGATTTCTCCCCCATCCGGTGCTCCCTTCCATTCTTGATGAGAAGGCGATTTTTTCCTCCCCGGTTCTCGGTGATCGCTCTCTAACGCTCCCGTTTGTCCTCTGAGCCTCCCGCCGTGTCAGTTCCATAACTCTCCTCCAAAGCACGACAGGAGCACATTATTCACTTCGCGCTCCTCTTTTTTCATCGGTCCTTTTTTTCTCCGCCGAGCGCGCAATCGCCCTTTTTTGTCGGCAAAGGCTTTTCCTTTTACGGAATGACTTTTTTCCTCCCGCTCCGTTTCTGTCTTGCTTTTCCTTTGAGCCTCGATAGGTGTCTTATGAGTGTATCGGATTCTGCGGCTAGTCCCTTCGAGCATTTCGTTCCTTGTACCAACACACCATCTGGTAAATGCTTTTTCCCCTTTCAGGGCGCTGGCAGGAGTAACCGATCGTTTTTCCGATAGGCGGGCTGTCATAGACTGCTCCCTTCTTCAGATCGGGGGCGCGCACTTCTTTCTTTTTTTTCTAACCTCCCGTGTAGACTCGGTTTCATCACCCTTCTTCCTCCCTTCACCAAGGTCGGAGGCATGACACGATCTTTTTTTTTTTTCCGAGCTTTCAAGGACGAGGTGCTTTCCTTTTTTTCACCCCCTGCCGGCCGGCCTCCTTGTGCTTCCGGGTACTAGCAATCCGGCCTCTCTCCTTTATAAGATCGAAATAATAAGCCAATCCTTCTTTTTCATCTCGTGGGGAATATCTCTTCCCCATGCGTAAGACCAGACCTGGCAGGGCCTCGGCCGTGCTGCCTTTTTTTTCTTTTTATGGGCAGACGGTTTTTTTTTCCCCCTTTCCCTCTATTTTCGCTACTACGTTTTTTTTTTTTATCGATCTTGGTAGTAGGTTCGTCCCCGAAGACGTTGTCCGCCCGGGCAGTCAAGAACGTGCTTCCTTTCCCCCCCTTTCACGTAGAGCGGCTTTTCCCTCTTGCGTCGATCTTGCTTATTTCTAGCTTCTGCTTTCTAGCTTCGCCGAGTGCCCGCCCGGCAGGGCTTTCCTATGGCGGCTTCACCCCCCCCCCCCCCCCTAACCACCCGCCCGCCCACCACTACCGCACCTTCCCCCCCCCCCCCCCCAGCGCACTCCCCCCCCCTCCCCCTTTCGACTCGGTCCAAGGGGCTGACAAGATAATTTTTCTTTCCGGCCGAAGAAAATTGTCTTTTCTTTTTTGACGACAGGGCCGCCGTTTCCCTTCTCCCCTTCTTGATAGAGCTTTCCCTCTTTTTTTTGCCTCTCCCCGGATCTTCATGGAATAGGATCCCTTTCTCTAAAAGAACAAGATAGTTTTTCCTCTCGTGGACGCCGGCCAGCGCCTTTCTTTCCTTCCCCTTCAGCGTCGGCCTTCCCCTCTTCTTTTTCAAAGGCCCGTACCTGCTCCCCCTGGACTTTCCCTCCCAGAAGGTCCTAACACGAATTTCATTTCCTTTCGCTTCAGAAGCAACCCTCAGATGGAGGACACCTTTAGGGAACCTTCCCCCCCTCTTGAAGTTGCCCTTTTTCCCTCTTGCTTGCGCGATATAGCGGCCTGGAATCCCCCTTCAGATGAAGAACGAGATATTTTTGCTAGTTGTCTCCTACTTTCTTTAGGTCGTGTTGCATAATCTTTCTTTTCCATTTAGCGTAGAGTAGCTCCTCCTTCTATTTTTCCCTTCAGGCGCGTTTCTCCCGGTGGAGATACACAGTCTCTTTCTTTTTTTTCGTGACGCTCTTCTCGTGGCTCCCTCCATACCCTTTTTCTCCCGTTGCCACAATCTCCCCCCGGGCGCGTGCCCTTCCTCCTTGACCTCGAACTCTGTTCGGCCCCTCCCCTCAGTCTCCCTCGCGATTTGTTCCCTAATGTAGTTACCGAGCGCTGAGCATTGGTTTTCCGTAGCAGATTGCAGAGCACCCTTTTTTTTTTTTAATATATCGGGTTCTTCCGGCGCAGCACGCCCCTTTTTTTTGTCACTCCCGAAGGGATGGATGCCGCGGGGGCGCAGGAATGGACTTTTTTCCCCTTTTCCAGTTTCTTTTCTCGAAGTACCATATTCTCTTTTGGCTCTCAGCTGGGTGACCTGGAAACCCCTTTTCCCCCCCGATCAGCAAGAGGTCCCCGGCCCTTTCCTTTTCTAGGCGGATTTCCCTTTTCTTACAACTCTTCGGTTTCTTCTCTAACTGGCTTTTTCCTCGAGGACCCTTTTCTCATGCGCGCAGGCGAAGGCGTCTCTCCCCCCCTTTTTTAGCTCATATCATAATGCGCGATCCTTTTTCTTCCCAGAAAGCGCGGGTCTCCTCCGGACAAGCCCGAGGCCCCTTATGCTTCTTTATTTGGCGGCCGTTGGAAGGATTCAAGGACGATCACTGTTTTCCTCCCGCACAGGGCGGATTTCCGGCGTGAACTTTTTTCCCCCCTCTGTTTTCCTTTTTCTGAACAACGCTTCTTTTTTCCCACCATTTTACGGTCTTCCTTTTTTTTCTGTCCCCTCGTGATCGCGATTTTTCCCTTTTTTTTCCTCTTTCAGTTCCGTTGAGCTTTTCCCTTCCCCGAGAGGAAACCCCTTCTCCCGCACGAGGAGAGTTATTTTTGGTTTTTTTTTTCTTTCTTGGATGAGGATCCGATGCAGATCCTTTCTTTACCCGTCCAACGGTTTTTCTTTCTTTTTCCCTTCGCCAAACACTCCGTACCACTTTCAGAGTTTTATATTTTCAACGTTACGACGAAGTAACCTCTTTTTTTTATTCATCATAGGGAGAAAGCTTTTTCCCCCCCCAGGCGGGCCAGGTCGATGCCTCTCTTTCCTTTCTCGACCGATTTTTAGCGCTTGCCGCCGACCAGTCGCCAGCCAATTTGACCTCTCTCCCCTTTTTTTATGCATCAAAAGCACCGCTTTTCCCTTCTCTTTATTTGCGGAAAGGAGTCTCTCTTTCCCCCTGTTTTTTGGTCGATTCGTTCCGCTCGACGCGATGTTCGCCCCCTCCTCTGCGTGGATGTGGATGCTGGCACAGAACCCTTTGAGCCTGGTCGGCGCCATCTTTACCCGTGACATTAGCCTGCCCCCCTTCTTCCCCTCGACCTCTCTTCCTCTTTTCTCCCGAGGAGGAATAAGGGCTTTTTTCCTTAACGTTTAAATAACGTGAAAACGTTTTTTTTTTTTACGCTATGGGTGTAACGGTAGCTCCTTTCCCTTTCCCCGTCCAGAACAGTCCCCCCCCCTTCTTTCTTTCTGCATCGGCGAGTCCCTTCTCATTCCACGACCTTCCCAAAAAATAACTTTTTTCCCCTTTCACCATTTTTATGGCGCCTTCCCTTTCCCCCCTGGCGCGATGCCTTCAGTCCCCTCCTCACTGCGAAAAAATGGTCGTAAATGGACCGCTTTTTTTTTTCTTTCCTTTGTTGCTGCGTTGTAGCGAGGGGAGCTCACCTTTCCCTTTTTCCCCCAGCGGACAATTCTCCTTTTTTCCTTCGTGATCACGGCCCCCCCTTCTCTTTCCACTCCTAATTCTCGGTGCTGCTCTTCTCCTGTGGCCCGCTTTTTTTTCTTTCCCTCGATCGCGCATGATGCTATAGACTTTTTCCCAAGAACGATGGTCTCTCCTTTTTCTGCACTTCTCGCTTGATCTCTCCCTCTTTAAACTTTTATCTAGACCAAGAAGAGTGGATTCCTCCTTTCCTCGGCCTCCGCCAGAGCAACTCTTTTTCTGTACGCTTGCTGATCGTCGATTTTTCCCCCAGCTGATTATCCCCCTTCTCCTTTCCCCAGGTTGGTACTGGCGAGATCCATCCTTTCCCTTTTTCTTTTTCTGAGAAATTCGCCCCCCTCTCCCGTGTCGGAAAGGCCTCGGTTTTCTTTGGGGCATCGCCCTTCCCCCTTTCACTTTTTTTCGTCAAATACGTGCCGGATGCTCGCATTTTCCTGAAAATGGCGGCAGCAGCGTCCTTTTTTTTTCGGCCCACCTCGCGAGTTCTTCCTCTTGATTTCAAGGCTTCACTCTCTTGTTTTTCGGGTTTTGCAAAGGTTTCCCCAGTCTCTGAGACCTCACTTTTTTTTTTCCTCTCGGTCACGAAGCTGCCAACGTTTTTTTTTCAGAGAGAAAGCTTTTACTTCTAAGAGGCGCTACTACGCCGTCCTTCCTCCCCTCGTTTCATTCCCCCTCTCGGTCTGCCAACTTAACGCCCTTTTTGAAGCGAGGAATTTTTTTTTCCCTTCAGCGAGGCTCCTTCTCCCCTGTCGTGCCACCTTTTTGGCCAGGTGATCCCTTTTTTTTTGCGGTGGACGAAATTTTTTGGGCGGTGACTTCCCCTGCTGCGATCAGTTGCCCCCTCTTTTCTTCGCCCGGACATGATGAGTCCTTCGAGGACGTCTTTTTCCGCGGACAGTCAACCTTTTACCTGCGAAGCTTCCTGCTTTCTCAGGCGGGCAGGAGCCCCCCCGGAGAAAAGAGCCCTTCGGGAGGGCGTTTATCCCTTTTTTTCCCGAGGCAGAGGCACTTCCTTGCTGAAATTCCTGGAGCCTTTTCCTTTTTTCATGACGTAATCTAAACCTTCTGTATCCTCCGCTTTCAACAATCGACGTCCATCACATGTCCCTTTTTCCTGACGAGCGTTCCCCCATAAGATGGTCGCTCTTCCATCTCTTTTCCCTCTGGTTCTTTCTCTCCGGCCGCGAAACTGAGGTTTTTGGTTGAACCCCCTTCCCAGGCCCTTTCCTTCTCCCTTTTTTTCCGCCACCCTCCGAAGCTCGACCTCCTCCGCAAGATCGACTCCCTTTCCTCAGGAAGGAATCTACGACAAGATCTTTTTTTCCTTCCGGCGTGATGGGCGACTGTCCCTCCCCTTACGACAAAGATCTCCTCCCTTTTCCTCCTTTTACTGGTAGGTTCGGCCCGTCGCCCATCACGCCGACGGTCCTTTTTTCATGTGCATGAAAGATTGGTCGTAGAGGCCGGTTTCTTTATAGACGGCGTCGATCTGCGTCTTTATTTTTCTCGCGTTACCTATGCGGATGCGATTTTTCTTGGGAACGGAGGGAGAGTTCCGTTCGGACGGCAGGACGTTTCGCAGGCCCTCTTCTCCGTAATGAAGAGTTCTTTGGGATCGATTTTATTAGATTCGGTCCCATGTCCGCAGAAATTTTTTTTTCCTTTTACTTGGCGCCTTGCCTGGAGGAACTCCTTTTGGAATCTTTGTGCATTGACGCCCCGGTAATTTGCGTCTCCCCCTGCCTTTCGTCCCAACACGTCTATTGCCTTATAGTATTGCGATTTTTTTTTGAAGCCTGATTTTTCCTTTTACACAGATCTTCCTTCCTTTGACGAGTGATGTGTAGCTTTCTTTCCAGGCGAAAGAACTGGACTCGCTCCTCTAGGCACTTTCTTAATTGGATGTTCAACGATAGCCTCCGCAAAAACCGCCTTTTCTCTTCTCAGGACCGCATCTTTCCTTTTTGCCAGAACTTTTCTCTCCCCTTCGAGATGCGTCCTTTCACTGCCCGCTGATCCCCATTTCGCTCGAGTTCTCCATCCTTTGACACCGGGATGGGAACTGCACTTTTTTAGTACAGTTTAGCGCCCCCTTCTTTTCGACTTCTCTTCGGTTTTCTCTTTCGCTGGTTTCCCTAAAGCAGGGCTTTTTTTTTTTCTCCCCTAGAAGTGGCTAACCTTCATGCTCCGGTTAGCCACTTTTTCGTAGAAAAGGAGATTTTACATACGACATCGGCTTTCCGAACTTCGCAGATGGTTCTCCCTCCTCTAATGACTGCGACTGTCTGATAGCAGTCTCTTTTCCGAGAACGGAGGGGATTTTTCTCCCGGGGTTGGCGGCCGGCGCCCCTTCCCCCTCTATAAACTATTCGGCTCCCCTTCTTATGATTGGGCGAATTTCTCTCTTTTTTTCCCCGACTGGAAGGGATGGACTCTGATCTTCTTTCCTGCGCACGCGAAGGGCCTTTTTTTTTGGCTTGCCTGGAAAAACGCCCACTTCTCTTCTCCCCCAAGACTTTCTTCCATGGGGTTCTGGGAGGAGGAAGCAATCTTTTTTTTTTCTTTTCTTCTCCTATTCCTTTCTCCTTTCTTTTTGAGCGACGGCGCGATTTTTTTTGCAGGGGAATCGACAATCGTTATTACGTGTTGAACTCTTTTCCATAGCCTAATGAGCCCTCTCTCTTTGTCTTTTCCTTTTTGGGGCACAGGAGACGCCGGACCCTCCCTTCTTCCGGAGAAACGGGCGGGGGCTCCCCTTTTCGTGATCCGGCCAGGGCGGATTTCTCCATTTTTGTAAGCCCCCCCCTCTCTTTCTAGCGAACTTGCAGAAAAAAAACCATTTTCCCCCCGACCAATTTTTCCGGCCGCGTTTTTTCTGCCGATTCGCCCTGAAAAATCAGGTCCCCCTTCCCCTTTGCGTTTTTCACTGCCCCCCTTTTCTTTTTCCAGTTATGAACCCGGTGCGACCGCACGAGCTAGTTTTTCGGGACTGAGAGGCCTCCCTCTTCCATTTCCCAGTCCAAAGGAGGTTTTTTACTTTCCTGCGGCTGAAACCCTTTTTCCCCCCTTTTTTTTTCGTTCCCGTATTTAAAACGTTACACGCGAAGACCCTTACTCCTCGGGCGAAAGCTTGAGGCGTAATTTCTTTCTCTCTCTCGCTGACGCGGTTGCCGGGTCCTTTTTTCTCGCTTGGTCTCCGCCCAGGCCGAGAAATGCCCCCTCTCTTCCTGTCGCCTATCCACCAGCCCGCCGTTCCCCCCCCCTTTTTGTGAACATAGCGTAGAGCAGGAGAATCTCTTTTTTTTTGCTCGAGATGCGCCTGCCGACGCGAGCCTCCCCCCCTCCGACGGTTTTTTTAAAAGCCGTTTTTCTCTTTCCCCACGAGTTGGGCGGCTGTCCTGGTCGGCGCCCAGGCGACCGCTCGCCCTTTTCTTTTGAATGGCACGACCTCGACCTGCCTCTTTTTTTTTTTCTTTTCTTTTCTCCGAGGAGGCCTTACTTTCTTCTTTCTTGTTTACTAACTGTTAAAAACGCGGGCCCCTCCGGCTTTTTTTCTTTAAGATAAGGGGGAGAACCGGTATATCTTTCCACCCCCGTTGGACGGGTCCATTCTTCTTCCATCGGAATCGTCTTCTCTTTCCTCCCTTTTCCTTTTTTTCAATCCCACAAAAATAACTAGCGCGTGAGGTAGCACGTTTTTCCCCGCCCGCGCACAGGAACGTTTTTTTTCCCTTTTCTAATCAGCGAACCCCTTCCACCCTTTTCCTTAAAGGAAAGTCCCTTTCTTTCCCCTCTTTTTATCAAAAAAGTGGCCGCGAACATGCGTCCCTTTTTCCCTGCTGAAACGACAAAACTGACCGGTCCTGTCCCCTCGCAAGGCTCGGGACTGTTTTTCTCATTGGTCCCCCTCTCTTCGGGTCCGGTTTTCCCCCTCTCCTCAGACATCTGTTTCAACAATATACGATTGGCGATTCCTTTTTTTCCTCAGAGGCGGACCGTCTCCTTTTTTTTTTATCTCAACAAGAAGAGTGTCTACCTTTCCGTTCCACAGGGCTTCCTTATTTATCTTTCACCCCTGGGCCGACCGCTTGTGATTCTGGTCACCCAGCTGATAGCACGTCGCTTTTTTCCCTGCCGAGATCATCCCTTCCAGTCGTCCCCTCGTCCCCCTCCTCCTGAGAAATTCTCCCCCTCTTCCTCCTTTTTTTAACCCTGACTCGGTGATCGAGGGCTTTTTGCAAAAAACCTCTTCCCTTCCACGTGCCGGTCCCTTTTCTACGGAGAGAAGCCCCTTCCCCCCTCTAGTCGTGAAGGTAGCTGGACAACCATTTTCTTCCGGCTCCGATTTTTTTATTTCACGGGCGGACTTCCTCCCCTTCTTGCGGTGCCAGTCGCTCGTCGCCCCCCCCTCCCCACACCCGCCCTCCTCACCCCCGTCCCTTGCGGCGACTCAGTCTGGATGAGCCCCCTTCCTTCTTTTTTTCCTTCAGCCTTAGTGATCGCCACCAGCGAGACTTTTCTCAGGACGAGAAGAGGCCTCTTTTTTTCCCGTAAAATCCCGAGGTTCCTCCCTCCCTGACGTGGAACAATTTTTTCCCTTCTTCCAATCCGTGGATGGAGGGGCAGTGGACAATGTTTTCAGAGAGCGCCTTCTCTTTCCCAGGTCGGAAAGCACTATCTTCTGGCCTGAGCCTTCGTTGTCTCCCCTCTCCTTTGTTGCGGTGCTGCTGCTCCTTTGACCAGCTGAAATGCTCTTTCCCTGGACTGCTGCGGCTATGTTGCCTTTTTTGCTTCATCTACAACATCCCATATGGTCCATGCCTTGGGCAGCAAAGGAGTTTGACTCCGGAGACCCCTCGGCAAGACGATCTTTTCTGACGTTCGAGGACGCTTTGGAAGATAGGGGTTTTCTCCTTTTAGTTCTACGTATCCGAAGTGATAGAATAGGTCTAATTCACCCTTCTTTTTCTCCCCTTTTCCCCATCAAGACTCCCCCCCAACTTCCTTTTTTTTCTTTGTCTTCAGAGGTATAGCCCCGAGCTCCCCCTTTTCCGAGTTGAGGGAGCTCGGCCTTAAACTCTGGCCCTTGCCCTCTTCTCTTTTCAAGCCATCCGTCACCGTCCTTTCCATAAGAAGGAACGGTCTCCCCCTGAGCAAGCTCTCCTAAGCCCCTCTCGAAGGTCCGCAAGGCCGGCATCTCCCCCCTCCCCAGATATGGCAGGGCTTTTTTTTGCTGGCAGGTGCGTCGTTTTTTCTTTTTCTAAGGCCCCCCCACTCCCCCTGATAATTATTATAATCGTCCGTTGTTTTGTTTTTAGGTGAGGAATCTCCCTCCCCCGGTACAGCAACGGCAGCCTCCCTCTCAGCTCCAGACTTTTTTTCTTCCTTTTTTTTTCCCGTCCCCGAGATAGAGGCGTCGATCTTTTTTTTTTATAAGCGGTTCGGAGTGGCGGTACTCTGTCCCGGGAAGGTTCCTTCCCTTAGGTGAAGGCCATGAGTTATTAAGAGAGAAAGCACCTTCTCCTCTCCCTGTCAGGGGATACGACCATCTTCTTCATGCTCTAGGGTCATTTTTTCTTTGAGTGTGCACCGACGGGGCCGCCCTCCCTTGACCGATTAGATCTTTTTTTGTGATCTCTTTTCCTTCGTTCTCGATCATATTCCTTGGCAGCGTCTCCGAATGAACAAGCCCGTTTTTTCCCTTTCGCTTGCTAGTCCCCTTTGACGCCGTCCCAGCGCCTTGACTCTTCTTTTATACCCGAGGGATTTGTAGCTTTACTTTTCCTCAAAGGAGAACCTTCTTCGCGGCCTCGCGAGCCTCATCTTCCCTGGTAGGAAGAATCCATCCCTCTCTTTTCTTTTCGCCTGTTGCATGCCCCAGCCACATCAAAGCATTCTCCCCAGCAGATTCATTTCAGCCGATCCCCTCGGAGCACATGGGAGATTTTCTTTTTGAAGGAGGTCCTTCTTTCCGCTGAAGGCCCTCCTTTTCACTCTCCTTAGTGCATGCAGAAGATTGGAGACTGTTTGAGTTTTTCTTCCTTTTCGGGATGGAACTTCCCTCTCTTTTCGTTCGTTCCAGTCCGTCTTCGACTGTTCTTTTTTATAGCTTTTTTTCCCCCCGAGAAGAAGCCGTCCCCACACCTTCTTTTGACGCGATCGACGTGGCTCCTTTCCGGTTTCGCCCTTTCCCCCCTTTTCCGTCGAAAAGGGCGGATTTTCTTTCCTCGACCTTTTCTTCTCCCCCTCGCGATGGTGGCCGCCTCCCCATGAGCAATGGCTTCTTCGTAGCAGCTCCCCCCTGGCACGTGGTAAGTTCTCTTCGTTTTTTTTTTCCGCGCCTCGATCTTTCCCGCCAGAAAGGATGATCTTTCTCCCCTAGGCTGGCCTTTTCTTTATTTAAGGATTTTCCCCTGCTAGACTACGGCCGGGGCTATCATCCCCTTTTCTTCCATAGGGAAACGCCACTCTTCTCGTCAAGCGTTCATCTTCCCAATTTTTTTTTCTCCCCTTGCTCGGGCGGATTTGCCGCCCAATTTTCCAATCTTATTGGTTCTCTCTCCCTGGTTTTTTTTTTTTTTTTGGGAGGGGTCTTGTAGCGGCAAGCGCCTGATCCATGCCGGAAGGAGGTCACTTGTTGACACGAAGTGCCCTTCTATCGAGGGCGACCGTCCCCCCCTTTCGCTGGGGTTTCCTTTTCCACGATCTTTCCCTGAGGCGGGGACAGGGCCGTTTCCGTTGGCGTGATCGACAGGCGGCCCTTCCTTCCCTTATCCTTTTTTTTTCCCCTCCGTTTTTTTTCTTTTTTCAACGCCTAACGCAGCAAAAACCTTTCCGGTCAATTTAGACCATTTTCCTCTTTCCCCCTCCTTCGCCTGAAAAATCAGGCCCTCTTTCTTGGCGAGGTTTCCCCTCCCCTTTTTTCCAATGGTCTAAACGTTTGACCGACCGCGCTCTTTTACTTTTGTGTCCAGGATTAGTGGGAAGGAGATTTTCTTGGCATCAGCATTTACACAGTCCAACGTTTTTGGACTGGTACAGGGGCGCCCCCCTTTCTCTCCCTCCCTCTTTTTCTTGGGCCACGCGTTTCACCGTTATTTTAACGTTACCTCTACTACAACTATATCAAGTTATTACTCTTTTCTTTTCTCCTCTGCAGGTCGAGGTCGTGCAGGCTTCTGCTCTTTCCCTCGGTGACGGAGTGACTCTTTTTCTTTTCTTTCTCCTCCTAGCATCTTTCAGACGCGGTGGGTTTGGGCCAGCATCCCACAGTTTTATCCACCGGCGTGGAGTGAGGAACTCAGAGTAGAGCTTTTTCCTTTGTTGTGTTGAGAGGATGGCGCCTGCTCTCCTTTCCCACGTCCGACGGTGTTTGACACTTTTTTTTTTTTTTGTCCCAAACTTTCCGCGGCAGGGGCGGGCGCCTGGTCGGCGCCCAGCCCTTCTCTCTATGCCTACGCCCCCCCCTCCCCCTCCCCTGGGCACGACCTCGCCCTTCCTCTGGTCCGCCGCCCTTTTTTTCTTTTCTTTATAACTGGATATAGGATTGGGAACAGTTACAAATGACTGTTTCCCCCTTTCTCCGGGACGAAACTATGGGTTTGGCTTTTAGTACGGGGCCGCCCCCCTATCCCCCCACCCCCCCTTCACCGTTTTCCCGGTGTAAATGCTGATGCCATCGGATAGGAGTTTACACCCACTCCACCCAAAACCCCCCTTTGGTCACCCGTTTTTTCCATTTTCCCCCTTTTCCCCGCCGTGCCCGGAAAACCTTCCCTCTCTTCCTTCTCCCCCTTTTTTTTTACTCGCCGGAAAATGGTCCGTAAATTCCCCCCAAAGGTTTTTGCTGCGTTTCGCCGAGTTTTTTCCCCTTTCTACAGCGAAAATGCGGACACCTTTCCCTCCGTCCTTTTTTTTTTACACTTCCTGCCCGCCGCCCCGGGTCGCTCGCCCTTTTTTTCACTGTGGCCCACGAGTCTTTTTTTTTTTTCCCCCGATCGCGATTATCCTCCGACATTTGTGCAACACTCTCCCCCTCTTTTTTTCCTTTCCCTCCCTATGGTCGCGCGGCCGCTCCTTCTCGAGAAACAAGAGATTTCCTCTCCGAGAACTCCCCTTTATTTTCCTCCCCCCACTCCCCTCTTTCTATCCCCCTGGCCGCCCTTTCGATCGGTTCCCAGGTCCCTCTTTTTTCTGTGCGCGCAGCCGGTTCCACCACACCTTCCGCCGAGCCCCCCATCCCCCCCCTTCCCCCCCCCCCCCTGCCCCCCCCCCTCCCTAGACACACACACCCCCCCCACCGCCCCCCGGCCTCTTTTTCTTTGATCGAGGGCGCGTCCTCTCGGATTCTTTCACGCCCTTTTTTTTCGGCATATGCTCCTTCTTCTCCTTTTGAGACATCTAGGCGGCAAGTTTCTGGCCAAAATAGACGGTTAGTCCTCCCCCCTTCGGTCGAGGTCACGGGCTTACTCCGCCCTGTTAGAAGGCTTTTTTCTTCCCGTCCCCCACCCCCCCCCCCCCACCCCCCCCCCCAAAACCCAAACAACAACACACCCACCACCCCACCCCACACCACCCCCCCCCCCCCCCCCCCCAAAACCACAACCAAAACCCCCCCCACCCCCCCCCCCCCCCCCCCCCCCCAAACAACCCCCCCCAACCCCCCCCCCCCCCCCACCCCCAAAACCACCCCACACAAACCACAACCAGCCACCAACACAACCCAACCCCCCCCCCCACACCCCCCACCCCCCCTTCCCTCACCCCCCCCCAAACAAACACCCCCCAACCACCACACCACTCACCACCCCAAAACACAAAACAAAACCCCATGATCTCTGGGCGGGCCCCCCCCTCCCCCTCTACTTCCCCCTCCCTTTCACCCCCATGCTCTTCCACCCTTCGGCCCCCCACCCCGCCCACTTCCCCCTCCCCCTTCTCCTCCGCCACCGCTCCCTTTCCCCCCTCCGCTCCCCCCTCCTCCCGTCCCCCTCCCCCGCGCTCTCTCGATTCCCTCTCTCTCATTTTCCCTTTCCCCTTTTTCGACCTGCGATTCGCGTCAAAGAGCTGCCCTTTGATCGCCACAGAGCGTCCCCCTTCCCCATCTCCACGTAGCCTCCTGCTCCTACTACCTCGTGCTTTTCTTTTTTTCCGAGAGGCGAAAAGCTGATGCGCAAACTTAATATACGAGGGACCCCATCTTTCTTTTTGACAATGGCCGCCTTCCTTGAGCGCGTCAATCGCCCCTTTTCCCTCCCAAAGGTCAAGGTATCGCTTTTTCGTTTGGTAGAAGATAGTTTTTTTTGCTGCCTTCCCTTTTCTTCTTTTCCTTTTTTACCTGAGGTTCGGACCATGCCTGCTTAAGAGAAGTCGTGCGCCTGTCCTCAGATACCATCCCCTCTGGTCAATGCCTTTTCTTCTTCTCCTTTCCCTGTGTATGTGAGTCTTTTCCCCCCTGCAAGACGATAGGACGGTGCTCTACGTGTTAGTTGTATTTCCCCGTGGTTTCGCCGGCAATTCATGGTTTTTTTTTTTATGCTATACAGACGTTTTCCCTTTCGGTATCCTCCTCGGCCGTCGGTCACCCTCCCGATTCCTCTTTTTTCCCCCGAATACATAAGCTGGTAAGAGCCCCTGAGCGAGCTCTTCACTTCTTTTTTGGCCGAGAACTTAGCCTGACGGTTTTTTCCCCCCTCCCGTCCCCGGCCCGGGCCTCGCCCATTTTCTTTCTCTCTCAACACACGCTCTCCGCTCTCTCTTATAGAGCCGCAAGGCCGCCTCTACGACCAGATCTGGTCCTGCTGACGGTGCGTACCGTCGTGCTTCTTCCTTCCTACCCAGCCAAG
>Ga0179593_1488692_pt1 | contig 15066 bp, 14 predicted proteins | sample CZODoug2_1_08_16_FD_185931 | JGI IMG/M metagenome (GOLD analysis project Ga0179593, IMG submission 185931) | Vadose zone soil fungal communities from Angelo Coast Range Reserve, California, USA - CZODoug2_1_08_16fungal (PacBio error correction) | ecosystem: Environmental > Terrestrial > Soil >... | reverse complement strand
CCTCGTGCCCCACCTCATCTTCTTCTCTGCGCGTGAGGGGTAGAAGTTTGTGGCTTTCCCGGGTGTTCGAAATTTGATGGTGTGACATTGAGCGTCGATTTTCTTCACTCCCTTTTTCGATGTGAAGTACTCCCTTTTTTCCTTTTCACAGGTCTCATCCTTTCTCCTCGTTTCGGATCAGTTCGTCCTCCCTTTCCCTCTTTCGCTGGTGAGAGAAGGAAGACGACGTCTCTTCTTCCTCCCAAGCCCCACCGATGATGCGGCTTCTTCCTACTCTCGGATGCAGCCCATCAGATCCTTGCTTCTCTTGGTGTACCCCCTCGAGCTCTCCCTTCCCAACGTGAGTCGTGGCCCTTTTTCTTTGGTCCTTTGAGGTCTTTTCCCTTGTTTTTTCCTCCATGCGGGATCGGCGACCACCTCTCCCGATACCTGGTCTTTGGGGAATCGAAACTTGAGCTCCCCCCTTTACGTTTTGAACATCTTTGGCTTATGCAGTACTTCCTTCTTTCTCGGCACGGAAGGTGGAAACCTCTCCTCGGCCCTTTCTGATTCGTTGGGGAGATATTGCTAAATACGTTCCATAAGCAGGCTTTTTTTTATGATTTCCTCTTTACCCGCCGTCTGAACTCCCCAACCGTCCCCTTTGAGCGAGACTTCACTCAACGGCTTCCCCAGGTCCCCCCATCCGATAATGATGCGTTCCTTCCATAATTTCCCCCCCTCCCATTCTTTTTCCTTGGTGCCCCTGGCGTTCCCTAACATCGCGCAAAAAGAGGCCACCAATCCCTTTTCCTTCCCGGACTTCGCGAGCGCGAGCACGCCCTTTTTTCTGTCTCTACGCGGTTACAGCCGCTCTCAGGCCGCTTCCCCTCGCAGACCCCCTTTGCCGGTTGCGGGATTTCCTAGCAGCAGAAGACCCAACCCCCCTGAGTTTTAGGACTGATGGACGCCCATAGACGAAGAGGGGTTAAGATTCCATACATCCCTCTTCTCGCCAAACTTGATCTTTCTCCCATCCGTAATACTCGAACTGCCCTTTTTCACTCCCCCCCCCCCGTTTGGTCCAAAGTATGTTCAGCGCCAAAAGAGTGATAAACATGGGGCATGTCTCTTCCCAGAACCCTTTTACCGCGTGTAGATTAATTTCCTGCGCAAGGAAAACTCCTTCAGCTCCCCCCCCTTTCGGATCGAATTTCGATCGCTCAAGCCGGGCCCCTGCGAGAGAGGGTAATTCCCTTTTCTTGCGATTGAGATATGATAGCGGGCGAATCCCCCCCCCAATTGCAAAATCAAGTTCAACGGCCTGACCTCTTCTACATAAGCAATCCCCCATTCCCCCCCCCCTCCCCGCGGGAAATAAGATACTTTTGTTGACCCTCCCCTTTCCTTTGTTTATAGGCTGTCTTCGATGGGTTTCTCGGAAAACAGCGGGTGAAAATTCCCGCTTTCCCCAACCCTCCCATGTATCTTGAATTCTTCTAAAAAAAGAATGAAAGCTTCCGCCCCTTTCTTTTAAGTGCACGACAGCAGTTCTCCCCCTAGGACTAGCTACATGATATCTGCGGATGGTCTTCTTTCGATACTGGGCTGGTCGTTTTTCTCCAGTCCCCTTTCTCCCCTTGGTGCAATCGTACACACGCAGCTATCCTCCTCAACCGTCGTCAAGTCTTCCCACCATGATATCCCCCCCGCAGGTTGTTTTGCGCTCGGGAATTATGAACTTTATTCCCCCTCCCTTGTCCCGTGGATGGAGTAATGAGTCATGATCTTGTATTAGCCCGCCTCTTCATGCCCCTCTCGCTGCCGGTGAAGGGACCAATCTAACCTTTTTGATGTTTAGAAGGCGTCAAGACCCTTAGACCACGGTGATACTCGGGTTCTTTTTCGTCCCCATGCCATTTCTTAAAACCTATGGAATTCCCTCTCGGCTCAGACAACAGATTCTCATTTCTCTGACCGTGGTGTGTCCACTCTATATCCTCCCTTTTTTTAGAGTTAAGTGATGTCTAGTTTTAAGCTTTCCCCCCTTTTTTAGAGCTCTCGACTGGATGGAGGATATATGCCCCGTTCTATTGTATACCCTTGACTGAGGCGTTCCTTGCACCTCAACTTTTTCCAAGTTTGTTTTCCCCAGGAGAATTCCTTCACTCCCTTTTTCTTTCCTTTCTGTGAGTGTGGACTATGGATGCCGGTACGCCCCCTTCTTTCCTCGGTTGTGACTAAAGGGACATTTCGTTTTCTTCGAGAGTGTGCTAAGGGTCTTTTTTGCTGGTGGGCGCGATTGTTTTTTCTTCTCCCCAGGACAGGAAAAATTTATTTTTTTCCCAAGGATCAATTGACGGTGTTACCGACGCTCTGTGTAGTGCTTGGCGGTGATATTTTTCCCTTTCTGCCTCCTTTTTCTGGGGCGGCCCTTCCCCGGAGTTAACGCGCAATCAGAAACTAGCCCTGCTTAGTGATTCTTTTTCCTTTTTTTCTACCAAGAACGCAGGCGACTTTGAGTTCTTTTGTCCACCGCAAGAGGCTTCTTGCCCCTCCCCTTTCCTTTGACTGCCTAAGGCTTGTCGTCCATTGTTTTCATCTTCACCCCCTTCGCCTTTTTCCCGTCCCCTTTCCCCTGTCAGCTTTTCCCCTCCCCCCGCATGCGAAATGAAAATACAATGACCCTTCACTTCCCCGACCCCCCGGACCGAGCTCGTTCTAGGCCGGTTTTCGAACCTGCCAGCAACTTGCAATTTCGGCCCTCCAGCGCTCCTTACCCCTCCCTCATTTGATGAGTGGTTTTCTGATGTTCCGCCCCTACGGATTATCTGGCGCTCAAAAGCGTTTGTCCTGACGACATCTACGTCTCTCCCCCCTTTTTCTCATATTCGCCGGTTGTTGTCGAAAATAGAATGTCCCTTCCTAGTTTCCTTTCCCTTCGAGAGTATTTCGCGCTGTCAGACCATTTTTAGACCTGGGGCCTCGGCCACAGGGCCACTTCGACACCGCTTCTCCCGATTCGCTGCCTTTTTCGTGAGCCCCCCCTCTTCTTTCCGACGGCCAATCTATCTATGCCCCCCGTTTTTTTTTCCCGAGAGATTTAATTCGGATCCTCGTGCGCACTCTTTTTCCCCCCCCCCCCCACCCCCCCCCCCCCCCCCACAACCCCCCCCCCCCCCCCCCCCCCCCCAACCCACCCACCCCCCCCCCCCCCCCCCCCCCCCCCCCCCCCCCCCTACCTTGTGCTGTTTGTAGAAGTTGAACTTTGTTTCCCTCGAACAATTGATGGTGTGACTATTTCAATAAGAGCTAGCCTTCCAGGCCTTTTTTCCTCTATGGTATACGCCGCGTGCGCATCCGAAACCGAATCTCCCCGGAGATACGTAGATGTCGTAAGTTTTTTGCAATTTTTTAGTTCATTCAATTCCCTCTCCTCTCTCTCCCCCCACCTCCCTCAACCCTCCTTTTTCCTTTTCTCGAGCGGTGAGGATGCCGAACATCGCATGCCTCCCTGCATTTTCTGACCTAGAGATACTTTTTAATCCTTCTTTTTTTCTTGTCTTTCATTCTTTTTCCCCCCCCCTCATGGTGTAGTAAATGAGTTGGTGACCCCCTACAAGATTGCCGATCGATGCTAGACCTTCTTGTTTCACCAGCCTGGAGAGGCTTCCCAACCTTTTTAGGGACGATGTAAGCCTGCCTTTCCCCCGCGAGGACCGGCCTCGAATGTGCTTCAGCGAGAAAAGATTATGTTCCATTCAAGGGTATTTCTTCTTTTTTGGCTTTTCCCGTTAACGAGGACGGAATTTGTCGCTCCCCCCCCCCCCCGAACACTGGCCGGACGCTACTTCCTCCCCCTTTTGCGCCCACTCCCCCAAGCACAATCTTTCCTCTTTTTTTCTTCTTCCTCCGTTAATTCCTCCTTCCTTTCCGGTCTAGCAAGAAAAGTCCCCCCCCCTGACGGCAAAAAAAACATGTCCATAGCGTTAGAGAGAAGTCTCCACCTTGCCCTTTCTCGCGGCTTACAGCCTTTCGGCCCCGCACCATTCGGCCCAATGTTCCTTTCTTCCTCGAATAGTCAGACGCCGATACTTTCAGTTCCCTGGACTGCAGGTTCGCTTCTCTCATTATATCCTCACCTCTTTTTCAGATAGAGGCATTGCCCTTCCCCCTCAAAGGAGCTGATCAATCTTTTGTTTAAGCCAATAAAGTCCTACTCCTGAAAAGCCCTAGATCGTACCGTTAAGATTTCTTCCACAAAAAAAAAGGTATATATGATCAACCCCCCCTCGTTTCTGAGGCCCATTCATGAAAGAGTTAGTGGATGGCTGAACACCGTTATTAAGTAGATTCCCTTCCCCCGCGTAGACCATCCCGGACGGAGAACCCCCAGTTCCCATCTAGGCCTGACAGTATCTATTGGATATGATAGAGGTTCCCCCACGTCCAATGACCAACCTTTCAAAGGCCCCCTAACACGGGCCAGTAAGAAGCTCAGTTGTGCAATCCATCATTTTTCCCCCCCCCGTGTCCGATTCCTTCCCTTCGATTTCGATGCGTGGTTGACGTAAGTCATTTGAAAATATGCCCCGCCCCCTCCCGACCCTTTTTCTTCCCCTATGCACGGAGTATGCCCCCAGCTTGCTCAGGAGATAGAAGAGGACCCTTTAATAGGCGATCTACTTCGGGTTCCCCCCCGACTCCCTCTCCGATAATAGGGAGGGTTTCTCCCGAGTTCCAGATGGTTTCCTTTCACACGCGCCATCTCTCAGTCAGTAAAGGAGTTACCAACGGCCAAGTTTTCTTCTTTTCCCCAGCGGGCGTGGGAGAACTCAAGAGATGGGGTAAAGTTTGGCTGGAGCCGTCCTGATTTTCCCCCTTTTGCTATTGGATTCGCACCCCTCCTCAGTAAACGAGCTTCAGTTTAACCTCGTATTGGGAGCAGGATTGAAGACAGACCCACTAATTAATAGATTGTTTTTTTTCCTGCAAAATCTTTCCCCCTTCCATGGATAGTTGACCGTCCTGACCCTTTCTGAGTCCCAGATGTCGTCCGTGGGCCGCGAACATTGACTGAGTCCTTTTCTAGGGATCTCGGATTTTCGAAAAGGCGGTGATTACCTATAGGGTTCGCCCCACCCGTGCTGCCCCTGCTTTTTCCTTTTCCTGGATGTAGGGAATGCACTTTCTTCCTCTATTCGTCTATAGATCCTAGCTGATAAACAGTTTTTTCACCCAGGTGATGGCGCTTTCCCCGGGATCATCAATCACGGCCCCTTTCTGAGATTTGGGGGGAGTGAATATTTGAAGAATGGGCTGGTACGTTTTTTGGTTTTTTTTTTCAGTTTTTTTTTCCTTTTTCCTTTTTTTTTCGAGGTCGGGCCATGTCCTTTTTTTTTTCTTGCGATTCGGGCGTCTGACCTAAGTCCAAAGCGATCTCGTGCAGTCAGCAAGCGCTGGTAAAGAAGTCTGTGCTATGTGGTGTTGCTTTTTCCCCATCCCCGTTATGAAGGACGCGCCTGGGTTTTTTTCCAGGTCTTCCAAAGAGCTTCCTAAAAAGCAGCAAGTCTGACTATGGACGGTCTTTTCCTTTCTTCCTCCCTTCGGGACTCTGCAATTAGAGTAACTCTTTTACAATTCGCTTGCATCGGGACAAGTCTCATCTGACCAAGGCTTTGTGTCCATTCTTGATCTGCTATCACCTCCCGGTACGGTTCTTTTTTCGAACTCTTACCCTCAATAGGACCCCGCCTTTCTTTCCCCAAATACAAAGACCTAAAGAACGACCCTTCTCGTATAGGTTCAGAGGGAGATATTATCTGACCACCAATGCGTCAGGAGCCTGATTTATTAGCCCCTAAGAATGCATCTAGCGTCTAGCCCCCCCCTGGTGAGGAGGTCGAGGTGCTCTCAGATGGTTTTTAACCCTCGCAACTCTGCGTTCGCCCATCTATATCGCCTTTTCAAGTTCCTTTTTCTTTTTCCCCGGGATATCGAAGTCAACCCCTACCGCATCTTTCGCTATTCAGACAGGTGATGTTCGATTCCCCTGAGAAGGAGCGCCCAACTACCCATTCACGCGCTCTATCCGCGGATCGTTCCTCTTTTCTTCTTGGATCACGGAACCTTAAACCTTCTTCTTCTAGTTTTTTGAGAGAGATAAGAGGCCTCTAAGTCTCCCTGATAGCGTCCGTGTTTTTCCCCTCCTTCCCCTGGGTTTTTTTTTTTTTTTGGCGCGCCTTATTCCCCCTCTCCCTTTTTTTTTTTCTTGACGCACCAGGCAGAAATAGCGCAGGCCTATGGATTAGTCTGTGACCGTCGATTCTTTGGTGCTTCGAATCTGCGACGCGTGAGCCCCTTCTTCGGGCAAAGGGACAAATAGGTTTTAGTTCTCTCGTCTCTCAGGCCTGGAGAGCAACTAGAACCTTTTTCCCGTACTGTTTCTCCGGAAGGGAGTGCTTTATACAATCTGTCTTTCGCATTTTGTGCTGGCTTTCGTTCCTTTCTTTTCCCCCCCGAACTAGCTACGGCCGGTGGCTTTCTTTTTCTTCTCTTTTTTAATTTCCCAGAATGGGGGTAGTCTCATGGTAGGCGACAAGGAACCAGATCCCCGGTCGTTTAGCAATCTTTCTCTTCCCCCCTTTATTACAAAGCATTGAGGAGAGGCGGTTCAAGGCCTATTTCCCCCTCTCCGCGGTGTAAAAGAGCCGGCCGGTCCATGCCTGCAGTTCTGTGGTTTGTGTTCTTCAGATTTCCCCCCCTTTAAAAGAGCTTCCATAAGCATGCCTCCTTCTTGTGGCCATGAATGCGCGACTTAAGCCCCCCCCCAACACTTCCTCCGCGACTTCAGAACGTCTGCCATCCCCCCCTCACCTCACGATCATGGAGGAGGCGAGTTCCCTTCCTTAAATCTCAAAATCTCTGGGTATTTTTACTTTCTCCTCTCGCTCAAGCGGCACCCCCCCATCCCCTCACATCGCTCCCCTTCTTCTCCTTTACTTTCATGAGAGCCCAGCCGCGGTCTTTCCCATCCAGGTTCAAGACATAGTTACCCTTCGCCTCCATTTGCGTCCTTCGCCCCCTCCCGCTCCATCACCTTTTTTATTTTTTCCTTTTTTGGTTCTTCCTTGAGAGCTCGCACTGATAGGACGAGTCTCTTTTCGACTCTTATGCCCGCCATCCTCTCTGAATGTAATGCTCAGCCAATAGCCCCTCCCCCCTTTTTCGACAGCGATCTTTTGGCAGCTCCCGTTTAGCTCAAACGGGCTAGGCATTTGTTCCCCCCTGGGAAATCAGGGGTTCCCAGGACCGCTGTTGACTCTTCAATCCGAAAGCCTCGAGTATTCGATCATTTTCCCGTCTTGAGACAAGAGGCGCTCTGGATAGCTGTTACCATGAAACTGTAGCTCTTCTAATCATCATTGCCCACATCCGTCCCCCAGGCTAAACGGTTCCCTCCTTGTACATACTGCAGATCCAGCCTCGGGGAAATCTACTTTGAACGAGTGACGTCTTCTGTTCTTATAGATTCGTGGGTGCAACACCCTTTGACCCTCGCCGCGAAACCCCCCCCCCCTCCCCGTATATAAAATGCACCCGATCCGAAACCCGCCTACTCTTTTTATCAAGGTAGCTCGCCTATTCCCCTAACCCTTTCCTGTTATGATTTGACGGTATAACTATTTCAGCTGCGGCTTTTTTTTTTTCCCCGCCGTGTTTCAGATAGAACTTGCGGGGATTTTTCGTTCACCGGGGCATTCCTCCCAGCCCTCCCTCCGACGAAGCCACCTTTCATTCTCACAACCCACGAAAAGTGCAGTTGTTTTGCGCGGGCCTTCTCTCATCGGTTCGTGGTTTTTTTTCCCTTGATGTTAATTGATCTGTCCGCTTCTCCATTACCAATTGGCGCACCCGATCAATTGTGCTGGTTCTCAGTGTTTTCTCGTTTCGACCCGGCCTATCGGACCCCCCTCGAGGAGTTTCATTCATCTCCCAACCGGGCATGTCATCTGCGATTGCCCATTTAGGTCCCTTTTTTGTGTCGGGAACTGGACGCTCCACTCTGACCTCTAGACCCCTTCTTGTTTGTTTGAGATCTGTACCTTTTCAGTCCCTTTCTTCCTCCTCGAATTGATGGAGGGCATGCCTCCTTTCCTAGTTGTATATAATTGACGCGGGCCCCGAGAAATTTCTCTCCCCCCTCAAGGAGGAGCGTCGGTTCCCTTCCTCCCGGCAATGGGCTGAGATGGTGCTTGAGACTATGATTGTCCTTCCTTCCTGATTGGTACGCCGCGGGATGGATCCAGGACGGTCAGTTATAGAGCTCCTCCCCTTTTTGCAGCTTTTTGCCGTGTTCTCTCCCTTTTTTGGAGAGACGCGGGCATACCATCCTGGTACGAATAAAGGAGTAACGCATCCATGATCGGGATGGTGATTTTGCTTTTTTCCTTCTGACTCGCGGCGGTCGTTTTTTTCTTCCCTCGGAAGGCGTTAACGCTTAAACAATCATCCTCTACTTTGCTTATGGATTTTTTCCTTTTTATATTGAATTCTCCCAGGCTTCTCCTGCCTCGAGGCCGGTCCGTCTTCCCCCCCCCCCCCTTTTTTCTGATAGGGTTCCCTAGTTTCCCCCAAGGTTCTTTGTCGTCTCTCAGACTTGCGACCCCCCACGTTCTCTTCAGTTTTCGCGATCCCTAGTCCTACCCCCTCTTTCTTTTTTTAAAAGGAAACCCAAGACCCCCAAAGGTAAACCTTCCCCTCTTTCCTTTGAAGCTTCTCTACAGAACTTGCCAGCCCCAGGCGAAATTGATCGCATCTCAAGCAGCAAGTAAGTCCCTTTTTTCCTTCCCTTGTTCACGGAGTGGTTCGAGGCTCCAAGCTCCTTCTTTCAAAAGTCTCCTTTTGCAGGTTAAAGGCTCCCACATCTCCTTTTTTCCCTTCCCCTATTCGCCCGTTCTTACCATCGACGTCACTCGAGCGGACTTTCAGTCTTCTTCTTTTTCATGGTCAACACCCCCCCCCCCCATTCGAGACTGTATTCCCCCCCCCTTCCAATTCTACAACCTTCAAGAAGCCTGGATCTCCTGGCGACTAAGGACCCGGTAATCCCCTTTGTTGTTGTGTAGAGTTTTCTTCTTTTTTCAGGCTTTCCCTTTCTGGATAATCTTCTTTCTTTTTTGACCTTGTGTTCTGCGCATTAAAGGGTACTTTTCCCTTCAAGCGGCTTAAATAGAGCTAGCCCTTTCCCTTTCGCTTTTTATCGCCGCAATCGACCTCGCCCGAAGGCTTGAGGACGTAGATGTCGTCCGCCGTGGCTCCCTTTTTTGAGCTCCCGGAAGCGAAGAAGGTTGAGCACTCTTTCAACAGCTTTGTCGGTTTCGCTAGATATTTTGATTTCCGACCATCAGATTGCGCTTTTTCCTCAAGAGATTCGGCAAACGAGACGAGCTCTTCCTTTTTTGGTATTCGGTCTTGGACTCCCCTTACTATAGGGGACCCGGACTTCCCACCCTTCTGTGCCGATTAGGAGGGGTTTGAATTTCCCCCTTTTTTCCCAGATGGTCCACGACAAAGCCTTTGTCGTTTCCCTTCTTATAACCTATGCAGCGGAAGGGTTCCACTGACCCCGTCCCTCGAATGCCCATTATTGATTTCTATAGATAAAGATATGTAACTTTAAATACCGCACGGTGCTACGTCTGTCTTTTCTGCTGAGTTAAAGCCCGACTGAGGAAGACCCCACCTTTCGTCGGTCCTCCCCGCCCCCTTCTTCGCAAAAGTCCCAATCTCTTTTCCTTCTCTCGGTAGTACCTTTTCATTCTCTCAACCCTTCTGGTATGTCGGTTCATTCCCCCATCGCGCACCCCCGCCGCAACCCAAACCCCCATGTCACGCCGACATTCCTCCCTCTCGCGAGAAACCGATTTCCAGCCTGCGTTTCCCCCCCCTCTTTTTCTTAAAGGGGAAATCTTCCCCAAGTTTCCCCGATACGAAGTCTGGCCTATGATTCCCTTTCGTTTTTCTTCGACTCTCACCTTGCGTTTCGGCCTTTTTTTTGCTCGACTCGAATGTCTAGTGCCTCCGGTGGCAGATAGAGAATGCACGCAATCCGCTCCTCCACCTTTGGTATGCTTAGCCACTCTTAAATCCCTTCACTTTTTTTAGCGCGTTTATTCTTGTGCACCTTTCTCCGAGACACGGGCGAGCATTCTGGCCATCGGGTATTGATGGCACGATGTTGAGATGAATTCCTGCCTCGAGTATTCCGCTCCGCTTCTCTAAGATGCGACAGCAATTGTCCCCCTGAACCCCTTGAAGGCGAGATTGTCCCTATGATCGGACTACCATGCCCCACAAATACTGTCCCCCCCCTTATAACCCCCTTTCACTAGGTTTATATCTCAGTTCAGCGCCCAATATTGGTACTCATTTGCTTTTGGAAAGAAGTTCTGGACCTGCATTCTTTTGCGTTGGACTTCCCAACCCCCCCTTTCTTCCTATCCTCTCCAACTTCCCCGAACAGGTCTCAGGCTTCGCAAAACGCCTCTTGACATTAAGTACCTTCTTTGTGAATACTGGAAACGTCCGGTCTCTATCCTCGGATAGGTCTTCGTCGATTCCCTTTGGGTTAGAAGCCGGTGAAGATTTAGCTTTCACTTGATTTTTTGAAGTCCCCCTTATCAACCCCGCTGGGTCCTAGCCTCCTCGAATCATCGTCAATTTCCTTTCTCGTTCCCCCCAAAGTCCCATCGCGGCCCCGTGGTGTTCCTGGATAATGACCTCTGTCCCCCTTTCGGGTAACTGTCCATTCCTTTTCGGGGTTTTTGCCAATTGATCTTTTTCTCCCTCTATTCCAAATGAGTCCTTATTGAAGGTGGACCCATGTTTTTCTGTCTCCGGCGTTCCCGCTTCTCTCCTTCGATATTTTTCCGGAACGTGTTTCGCAGGCAATTTCCCCCTTCCCCTTGCATGGCATCGATGCCGCCCGAACTCTTTGTCCCGTTGAGCAAGACTCGTTGCGCGGAAAAGACAGTCGAGATCGATACTAAGCTTGTATTTATGATGTTGGTCAAGCTTCCCCTTTTTCCAATAGACTTGATGGCGGGGACTGATCTCTCTGCCCGTAATTAGTGAAATCGATTTCGAGACGGAAAGGAAGAGAACCCCAGGGTTTTCTTTTTATTCGGGTCATTCTTTTATCCATTCCTCCCCCCTCGGCCAGGGCGGTGAGGGTCCTTGATTGCTGGAAGTCTCGTTATATTTTCCGATTTTCTCAAGTGCAAGGTCCCCCGTTTTTCCCCTGCGTAGTAGGGGTGCCTGATTTTTTTTTTTTTCCTCCTCTAGATTTGTGGGGAGCACCCCCCGCACAAAAGAGATTTCATTAGACTTACCGACGCTCCTCATGATCTGTTTTTTTTTTTCTATCAATGTTTTAGGCAGTCAGTTGTCGTGTGGGCGTCACGTCGCAGACCTTCCCCCAAAGAAGACCTTTAGTTTTGGAATTTCCGTATTTTCATCTGCACCCTCATTCAGATCATCGCGGCCTCTATGGACCCGGCCGCTGCTCGACTTCCCTTGAACGCCTCGAACAAGGACGTTTGTCGCTCAGAATTTCCTTCCCCCCCTCCGTTCCTCTTCAGTTGTGCAGCCCTCTTACCCCGACATGGAAATGAACCTCCAACCAACCTTCGAGATAGTCTCCCTTTTGCTTTCTCAGGTTTCCAAATGACCCATTCCCTTCTTTCGGACTCCTCACACTCTCCTTTTCAGTTTTTTGAAACGACATTCAGTTTTTCGAGATAATAAGGAAGGATTTGGTCTTCTCTTTTTTCTGAATTTGCAGGACGGACATTCGACAGATTCACCCTTGGCTCCTCCCCCCCCTTCCCCCCTCCCGAATGTTCACATCCGAGCCGAAGGAAAGATCTCTATTTCGCCTATGCATAAAGTCAAAAAACCCTAGGAACCTTGAGAAGGAGAGCCACCTCTCCCAACTACTCCTTCTCTCCTTGCTTCCCTTCCTCCCTGATTCCCCGACCCGGACTCTTCTCTCATCCGTTTGTTTAGAGAGATTTAGTGTATATCTTTCTTCCTTTCAGTCTCTCCTCGGATATGATCATTCGTTCTTTCGAATTTTCCTCCTCTCAGGATCGAAATCTGGGTTACCTTGCTCTCGCCCTTCGGGTCTTAGGAGTGCCGTCGATGGTATCTTTGCTGAAAGGACGATTCCTCTATCTTCGTCAGCCGAGGCAAATAGTTCTATTTGTAAGCCGAAGCAGGGAGGACGCCACTCACCCCCCCAGCTTTATGGTCGGTTTAGCGGACGAGTTTTGAGGGATACGAACATAAGACCCCGCTTTTTTCTTTTTTTCCCATTTTCGACTAGAGATAATTCGTCAACCTCTTCCGTGTCTTTTACTGAGTATTTTTATTCCAATCCTCATGCGGGTTTTAGTAGAGGGATCTTTCCAAATGACCCCCTCGCCCCCCGCTAAGATACGATAAGTTTTTTCCCGCAGTCTTGATCTCCCACCTTGGTCCTCCCCAAGATTGGGCGAGGCGTTCCTTTAAGTGGGACACTACTTTTAATCTGCCTTTTAAAACGAGCTCACTGCCATTCTTATTGAATAGTTAGTGTCGATTCATTATTTTTCAAAGATCCAAATTTTAAGTTATCCTGTGTGATGACTGCTTCCTTTCCCGCCGGGGAAGAGCCCCCCCCTCCGTCTCGCCCAGCCCCGTTCTTTCTCAAACGCACAATAACGATCATTCTTTTTTTTAGCTTGGGAACTTGTTCCATCCCCCCATAAAATTCTTGTTCTGCCGGTTCCGCATCCGCCCTCGCTCGCCCCCGTTCCGTTTTCCAAAATGCAACTGCCCTACATCGGCGCGCGAGAGCCCCCGCAATTGGCCTGGACGCAAGACCAGTCCTCGCTCTCCATGAAAGACCTTACCCCCTAGCCAAATGGCCCGGTTATTATGCTTTTCACTACTACCCTCAACCTTGAAGGTTTTGAATTACTTCTAGGCATAGACAATGATATCCGCCTCGTCTTTTCGATAGATATGCCCGCAACCCCAGGCGTTATTCTTTTTTCCGACCCATAGTTCCTCCCCTTTCCCCTCGAGATATATAGCGTGGGACTTTAGCCCAGGGCGATTTACTTTTTCTCCAACTGCCAATTGTTGCCGGAGACACAAGATTTTTTTTTCCTTTCTGCCTCAAAAGAATAGTTTTGTAAGTATCCGGTAGCTCTCATTTCCCTCCCTGCGAAACTCAACCAATGGATCGAGGTTCCCCGCACCGCATTCCCCCAGATATGGATTGATGCTCCACTGCAACCCCCCCCCCCCCCCCCCCATAAAGGCCCAACTTCCCCGGGACCTCAGACATAATTTATGTCCACCGACGAGGGTTTTTGAATACTGATCACTTTGCGTGTTGACCTCTTTCCGGCTTCCTTCCTATGATTTCTTTTCCCCCCCTTGGACAAGCGGTTGACCTTTCCTCCGTCAAAAGGTATCGAACCTGCCACGCGCCCACACAGCAGGGGCAGGATGAAGCATCAGGGATTCCCTATTCATTCTGTATTCTGACCTATCGCTAAACATTATTCGAGATGGCTTTCTGCAGATTTGAGATTACCTGGCGTGAGTTTTGCGGCTTTAGTCCCTTTTCCCCAACGAAGAGAAATGACCTAATCCTTCAACAGTCGTTCAACAAACATACCCCCGTGATAGGAAACCCTCCCTTCTGGAGCGGGGATCGACCTCCTCTTCAGTTTTTAGCGTTTTTTCATTGTACAACTATCTTGTATCGACTATCCCCCCCTCCATAGAATGCCGGTGTAGTTTACATCTAAATTTTGCTGTTCCGTTTTTCTAAATTTTTCGAACGGGCCTACGGTCATACGAGGTCGTTTAGGACCCCTTCCCCTAACGGGCATGGACTTCTTTCCTACCAGCTTCCCCGGTTGATCAGTTTGCGTTACCAGGTGAGTTTTTCAAACCCCAAGAGAGGATACCTCCCAGGAGTGCGCGGTTCTTGATTTAACTTTTGAAAGCATACGTTTATTGCGTCTCATTGATGGTTTGGGGAGTGAATGCTCTATCCTTCAATATTTTTTTTCCTTGCGAGGCCCCCTTTCTTCCTCCCTCCCCCCCATTAAAGTGTGATGCTGGTCCCCATGACCCTTCCCGTTCATACAATGCCATGGCGGTGCTTGGTTTGGATTTGGCTTTCCTAAGTCTTGGTCTTTCCCGCTTTTCTTGCTCCATCCACTTTCTCTGCTCGACCATATGTCATGTGGCTGGTTTGCTACCCTCTGGCTCCTCCCCTGAAACACAATTTTTAGACATTATCCCATGGGTAACCGTCTAATCTTCTGATGTTTCTTTGGGTCCTCAATCGTTTTGGAAGGATCCGCGCCTTCATTTGAGGTTTGCGGCTTATTTTTTCCTATCAGTCACCAACGCAGACGAGTCACTTTTTCTGGCGATTTTAAATCTACTTTATTCTCCCAGAAAACGTCAGGAAGATGCTATGTCCTTTCCTCTGAACAGGAAGCCACTTGACAGCATCCAGCCCCCATAGTCCTTTGTGATTCTGAATCTTTCCTCTTCCCCCCGTATGTGGATACCTCCCGCTTACGTTGTACGCTTTCTCAATCCTATGAATTACCCTGCTTGAAATGACCCTTCATCCCTACCACTTGCACCCCCATAGCGTAATAGTTTGCCGATTCCCTCTCGGTCGAAAATGTCTCGTAACAGAAGCGCTGAGATGGTCTTTCACTTAACCTCCCTCTGACCTATCGGTGACGTCGTCTTTAGGGTGCTTCGACGGCTTAGTGCTTCCTTTTGACAGAAACTATTTTTCCCCTTTAACCGACCCCTAGCACGACTATCCGGTTAGGATTGCGTCCCTCTTTACCCCCTTCTCCTTCCCATCTAATGAAATTCATTCTTTCCTATTTCGCGATCAACACCCTCTTAGAGGTTTTTTCCCTGTTCACTAGACCACAAGTCAAAACCCTCCCAGCTACTATCCCTAGTCGGTGAAGATGGACCGAGTGATCGAACGGA
>Ga0179593_1641370_pt1 | contig 15067 bp, 25 predicted proteins | sample CZODoug2_1_08_16_FD_185931 | JGI IMG/M metagenome (GOLD analysis project Ga0179593, IMG submission 185931) | Vadose zone soil fungal communities from Angelo Coast Range Reserve, California, USA - CZODoug2_1_08_16fungal (PacBio error correction) | ecosystem: Environmental > Terrestrial > Soil >... | reverse complement strand
CGTTTTTTTTTTTCTTTTTCGCGGAGCATTCGGTAATTGAGCCTTCAACACGACTCTGTTTTTCCCTCAAGGACGCTATTTTCCCCCCTCCCCCGGCCAGTCTTCAGTTCGGTTTTTTTTTTTTTTATCGAACACCTTTTTGTCTTTCGGACCAGATTGCATACTATGAGTTGGCCTTCCTTCCTTTTTTTTTTTTTTTTTTTCTCTCCCTTCCAGTATCAGGGAGAGACCCTTCTGATGAGAATCGGCTGTCTTTTTCCCTAGCTTCGCTTTCCCCCCCTCGAGCATGGCTCTCGTGTCTTTCTTTTCCTCTTCTGCGGTTTTCCCCCTCTTCCTAGATCCAGTCTACTGGTATTCTTTTTCCTCCAACAGAACTCCCGGGGCCCCCTCCCTTATATCAATCTCCTTTTTCCCTTGCATGATTTTTTTTCCCCCCGGCGGAAATGCCTGCATTCTTTTTTTTTTCCCGATGACGCGATGACCTCTTACGTTTTGTCTTTTTTTCCTGTCCGGGCTTCTCCCCCCCCTTTCGGATAATGGCTTTTTTTTCCTCCTTCTAGGGAATTTTTTTCCCCTCTGACCCAAAGAATGGCAGGGTCCCTCCTCCTCCAGGAAATGAAGTTTCGCATTCCCTTTTCCCCCCGCCTTCTCTTCCCCGTGTGTGGCTTACCCTCTCCTCCTCCACTTTTCCATATTGACCCAATTCCCCCCCTCTTCTTGACGGCTTAAAAACTGGAAAGAATTTTTCTTCACACTCTGAGGATGATTAGCCCTGTTTTTCGGCAGTTACCCCCCCCTTCCCTCCTTCAGGACACCCTCCTTTCTTCAAAAGGCGTACGGTTTTCCCTTTCCCCTTCCTTGCTATGGTGTGAGGAGTACCAGATCCTCTGGACTCCTTCTTTTCCTAAAAGACGCTCCTCCTTATGGAAAGGAATTTCTCCCCGCGGTTTCCCATTGCTTTTTGAACGGCCTCCTTTTTTTTTTGCCGTCTTTCCGGAAGGCCTTTTGCCCGAAGACAAGAACCCCAAGTTTATTGTTTTCCCTTCTTCTCCCCCCCTCCGCGTTTTTCTCCTATTCATCCGAACATTTGGACGTGATCGTACCTTCTCCCCCTCCTTCCCGTAACGGCCTCCCCCTTTTTTGCGGGAATTCTATCTCGATGAGCAGGTCTTTCTGCCCCCCATAACAAGGGGATCCCTTCATCTTTGGGGATTTTCCTCGCAGATAGTTTCCCCCCTTTCCCCCCTCGCGGCAAGGCGCGTCGTCTTGAATTTGTCCCCCTTCCCCTCTTTGACGTTTTTGTGATTTTTTTTTTTTTTTCAACGGACGACCGGGAACGAAAGTTTTTTCCCCCTTGCAAAAACTTATGTGGCATTTTCCCCCCCAATCTCAATTTTCTTCTTTATTTCAAAAATCTCAAATTCAATTCTTTACAGTCCTTCTCTCTTCCCCCCTGTGAGAGGGGATACCTTTCCCCTCGAAATCTTTCGCTTATTCAGGACCGACCCCTCCCCTTTTCCCCGTAACCTTTTTTTTGGGGGCTTTTGCCGTTTTTTCTTTTTGGGGGGGGTTTTTTTTTTTTTCTTTCGGTAGTAGAATAGTCCCGCCCCTCCCCCGCCTTGCTTTTTTTCCCTTCGAACAGGATGTTGTCTGGTTTTTCTCCCTTTCTCGCAAGTCGCTTTTTTACGCAGGTATACGAATAGACTTGTTTCTCCTTCCTTCTGCTTCATGTATGAGACATGCCTTTCAGCGACCATTTTTCCTTCCCTCCACCCTTTTTCTTCCTCTTAGGAAAAAAAATCTTTTCCCTTTGCCCTGCATCCCTTCTCGGCGTTCAGAGAGGCGCAGCCTTTCTTTTTCCTTGGTCCGTAACGTGGACCATCGCTTCCAATCGGATCCCCCTCTGTGAAGAGAAGGAGGATTACCTCCCTGCCCCTTCCCTTATTTGAATACCCCCAATCTTTCCTGCATACACCTCTTTCCGAATACTCTTACCGTTTTTCCACTGCCTACCAACTAACTCCTCTCTTCCAAACAGAGGTAGGTGCGGGTTTTCTCCCCTCCTTTTTCGGGATTCTCTCTTCCCTTTCCGTTCATTTGAGCAGCGCTCGCGGCTTTCTTTTTTTTCCCCGGAGGCACTTCCCCTTTTTGCAAACCACGATGGAAATTCCCTTTTTCAGACGAGTGGATCATGTCGTATCTGTGCCAACTTTTTTCTCCCCCGTTGCCTCCCTTGGCCCATTCCCTTTCTTTTGCTTAAAAAATCTCTCTTTTCTTCCGCGGAAACTTAAGTTGAGCCTGTCCCTTTTATCCTCGTCGCTGATGTACTGTTTGACTCCGGAAGGATTCCTCCCTCTTCCTTCTATGCGAGAAACTGCTTTCCCCCTCGTGTCCTCCCTGTCCCTTTAACATTTATAAGTCCCCTCCTCCTGTAAGGTGCCACAAAGGATTAACTTGAGGTTGATTCTCCCTCTCACCGACTGACTTCTTTCCCCCCCGTCGCCCGCGAGTATCTTCCTCCTTCCCCGTTTTTGTGAGAGAGACCCCCCTCTTTTTTTCATGTTTTAGTAGCACAGACTTCAGTTTTTTTTCTTTTGAAGAGACCAACCTATTGAAGCTTTCCCTACCTATGTCGCGCTTTAGGGTCTTTCCCCTTTTCCTCCACGGGCATACCCCCTCTTTTTTTTCTCGAATATAGAAAGCAGCCCTTTTTTCTCCCTGTCCTCCCCCCCTGCTGCCTCCACTTTCCCTCTCGAAAAATTGAGCAGGCGACCCCTTTCCCTCGGGGGTGCCCTCTCTTGTTGCCGAGCGGCTACGCCATGCCCCCCCCCTCAAGTGGTTTTTGACCCCCGCGCCCCCCCCCCTTTTTTTTCCCAGATCTGCAACGACCCCCCCTTCTTCCCCCACCTGCTCCCCTTCCTTTTTGTTGACAATTACAAAATTTCTCCCTTTTTTTCCTTGAAAATGTATTCCACCTATTAGTTCCCCCCCCCCCCTCCCCCTTTCTTTTCAATCTGAATCCCGATCCTTCCCCCTTCCTGAGCCGAAGTTTTTCTTTTTTTTTTTGGGGTATCAGCTCTATGACCTTTTTTAGCTCGATGTGCCGACCGATGTTTTTCCCGGCCCCTTGCCCCTTTCCCTCCCACAGACGGGCTAGGTCACTTTTTTTCCCGACCGCGTTAATGCCTTTTTCCTCCTACACGGTTAAAGGATTTTTCTACGCTGCCCTTGACGTTAGTAAGTCCCCGGTGTTTTATTTCTTTCCCGTTCCCAATGGGCCGCTATCGCTGTCCGTTCCTCCTCGTCCCGCCGTTCAAGGACCTTCCCCCTTCTTTCTCACTGGAGCCCCCCCCCCCCTTTTTTTGAAAGTTATTCAGGAAGACCCCCCCCTTCATTTTTTCTCGAAGTAAAGCGGCGATCTCCAGTAATATCCGACACCTTCTCTTTTTTTTTTTTCATGCTTAGCGCCGAGGATAAGCCGTCCTTCTCCTTTTTTTTTTCCCCCCCCCCCGCGCTGAAGGTCCTTTTCCCCTCTTCGCGCAAGGCTGCCACGGGCGAGCGCTTTCCCTTTTTCTCCCTCTCCTTGCATGAATTCTTGATCCTGTTTGACCCCCTTCCTTTTCCCCAGTGTTGGGGGTTTTAGTTTCACCCCCCCTTCCGTTGATCTAAACCCCCCCTTCCCCCCCCCAAAAAACTTCTTTTTTTTCAAAGAAGACCTCCCCCCTCAGTGAAAAAGTTATTCCCGTGAATCTTCCTTTCTCTCTCCTGCCCCTCCCGCGCTCTTCATTGGCGGGGAGAGCCGCCCCCCCCCTTCCCTTCTCTCCCCGATCCTTTTTTCACTCTCCGAGTGTGGAAGGGATATGCGGTGTCCTTTCTTTTTCTCCAGTCTTTCACGATTAACGCCACACCACCTCCATTAATACCTCCGCCGTGATTTTTCCCTTTAGGAAGTCGCTCCGCCCCTTTTCCTTTCCCCCCCTCTATGAAAGTTTTTTCCTTTTTCCATATTGCCTGCATAAACCTCTTCTCGTCTTCGGAATAAATTTGAATGCTCCGGTCTTGGCGTCTCCTCTCCCACGTCTTTTCACTTTTCTTTTTCCCTTCCGATTTTTCCGTTTTCACAGCAATTGCCCCTTTCCAAGAAGTAAGCAGTGGGCTTTTTTTTTTGAAGTTTTTCCCTGCCCCCTCATGTCCCTCTACCATGGTTCCTTTTCATCTTTGGACCCCTCCTCCCTCAATAAAAGAGTTGAGTGGACCCTTCTTTTTTCTTCAGGAGTGAAGGAGTAATGCTCACGCTTTTCCCATCTGCCGAGTTTCCCCCCAAAAAATGACGTAGGGCGCAGGACCCCCCTCCCTTTCTTCCCCCTTGCCAGTGCATTCTTCCCCCTTCCTTTTATTATTGGGGAAAGAATGAAGATTTCTCCCCTTTAAACCCCCCCCCCCTTTGTTTTCAAAAATTCCCTTTTTTCCCTCCCCAGAACTCCCCTTCCCCTTGCTTCCAGGGCATACGGCCCGTTGTTTTCCCCCCAATCTCTTCTTTTCTCCCTCCCCCCCCCAAATCTGTATATGCAGGCACAGTTCCTCCCTTTTCCTTTTCCCCCCCCTCCTTATCAGAAGAAAGTATGACTTCCCGTCACGCCGCCCTTTTTTAGTTATTTAAGACCTCCAGGAAGAATGCCCTCCCCTCGCCCCGGCCCCCTTTCTCCTTTTTTCACAGGAGCCATGCAGACGACCTTTTCCCCGCAGATCCTTTCCCCAAGTCCCCTCGCATCCCCTTTGCACTTTCCCCGGAGAATGGAAAGGTCGCTCCACTCCCTTTTTCCCCAACACTCATAGGATCCCTTTTTTCCTCCCCCCCTTCCCTTTCCCTGTTTTTTTTTCGATAACCGACCGCCTTCCCCTTTTCCCTTCCCCAAATTTTCGACCCTGTTTATCCTTCTTTTTTCAGCAACGCTGTACAAGATTTTTTTTCTGAACGACTTCCTCCCCCGACTTTCTTCGGCCATATCTCCCCCTCTGTTGTTTTTCTTCTTTCGGAGCGTCGTTTAGAGGAGAATTCTTTTCTTTTTTCCAAACAAGACAAATCCCCGCGTTTCCCCCCCCCCCTGGCCGCTACCCTGGGATTCGTCACCCTTTCCTTCCAGTATCAGTGGACAGGGAAGCTGTTCTCTCTTCGCCCGGAGTTTCTTCCTTTTGCTTTACCAGAATGCCTAATATGAGTTGGCATTGCGTACCTTTTCCCTTCCATTCAGGAGCGCTTTTCCGTGTTCCCCTTTTCCTATTTGTTCTTTCCGACGATGCTTCGGTGTCACGGCCCCCCCCCTTCCTTTTTTTTCCTGTGAGAAGGATGAAGGCATTTTTCCTGGGTACAAAGGTATTCTGATTAGATGCATCTTTTTCTCGGCGCTCCCTCCCCCCTACCCTTTTTCGGTCAAGTCATATCTCAATTCTTCCCCCCTGGTTTTTCGAAATCTTCCGTCGTGTTCCTTTCCCAATAAGATTTGGTGCGCTATTTCGGCGCTTCCCCAAAGGAAGATTGTGTACGTCCTAGACTGCCCTTTTCTTATTCCCCTTTTGCCGACTTCAGGCTCCTTTTTCCCCCTTTCTTCGGATTACCGGTTTCTTCCCCCCTTTCAGGCTGGACCAAAGAATGTTTTTCCCATGATTTCGGGACCCTTTTTTGAATCCTGCCTTCCCCTCCCTTTCCCTTTGGCCGTGGTCTTCTCCCCGCTTTTTCCCCTGAGCCCTTTCCTCCCCCTTTTTCCCAACGAATAGAAAGACCTGGTGAAAAGAAGGTTAGGAGCCCCCTCCCCCCTCTTCCCCCGGATGATTCGCATCCGAGTGTGGTCCCCCCCTGTTTAAACGGTTAAACATTTTTTCCCCCTCTTCCCCCTTCCCCAGACAGGTTACGTCTCTTCCCTTCCCCCAAGGGTCCTTTCCTTGAAATCGACAATTTTTCCCTTTTTTTTTTTCTTGAGTACACCCCTCACTTCCCCCCCCCTTTCAGATAGATGGAAAGAGCTCAAGTTCCCCTTTCCCACAACGGAACGAAAGAAAGAGCGCATCCAATTTCTTTTATTTGGTGCCTCCTTTCTTTTTCAGTCGTGACCCAGAAGACAGAAACCTTTCCACTCTCCTCCCGTGACGATTCTTCTCGCTGGAGATCGAACAAAAGGATTTTCTTCCCTCCCCTGGACGTGTATCGGACCCTCTTCCCTTAACGAATATCCATTCCCACCGTTTCTTTCCTCATCTCTCTCTTCGTTTGGTTCGGATCGAGCCAATACCCTTTCCCTCTATCCTCGATGGAGGGAGGAGCGCGATTTTTTTTTTGTTGTGCATCTCTTTCCCCTTTTTTCCTCGCGCCAGGGCCTGTCGTCTTTCTTTTTCCCCCCCCGTCAACGAGCATTCCCGTTTTTTTTTATGGGCTGGGGGTTTCTCTTTCCTTTCAAGTGTGGAGTCACAAAAAAACCCCCCATTGTTCCAAAACCTCATCTTTGGTCAACACACCTTTTATCCCCCCTTTCAAGAGGAGAGCTTTCAAACCCCTCCCCTCCCATTACAAGCGCTCTCCTTGGCGCGATATATGAGTGATGAGGCTTTTCCTGCGTTGAAATCGAAAATCTATTTGACTACGTCCCCCCCTGTAACGTACGTTTTTTTTTCTGATTTTTTATCGGATAGACGAATTGAATGCGCCGTTCCTCCAACGGAGTTTTCCCCTTCCCTTTCCCTCCTCTCCAGTAGATAAAGGGAATGGTGGTATTCCTTTTTTCCTCGCCTGGATTGAGCAAATTACTTCCCTTTCTTCATTTGTGGTCCCTCCTGTCGGCACCAAGTGGAACGTCACGTCCCCTCCCTTTGGGAATGAAGCCCCCTTCCCCCTCCTTCCCCCCCAAATTGAAAGGTCGGAGGTAAGGACCTGGCCCTTGTCCTAGTATCCCCTCTCGCAAGTCGTTTTTCTCCACGGGCTCCCCGTGGAACATCTCTTTTCCACCCCCCTAACTTTCCACCAGCGGTAGGTGAGAGGACGTCTTAAGTAGTCTTATTCAGATTTTTCCAGCTACCCCTAACCCCCTCTCTCTCGAGATAGGAATTACTTTTTTCTTCCCCGCACGGAGATTGGGGTACACCCCACCCATCCCTTCTTTGCGGATACATTGACGCGGTGGATCCTTTTTTTCCCGATCTTTTTTCCTTGTGAGTTGCCCTTTCTCCTGCGTCTGCGCGCGGCGCAAGCTTTCCCCTCTTTTCCCTCTGAAACTTTTTTTCCTTTCCTCCAATTTTAGCGGATCTCATCGTCCCTTTTTTTTCCTTCACTTCTGGGCCCCTTCCCCCAGGATCATGGCAAGTTTTTTGCGATATTCGCACAACGAGCGGTTCCTCTTCCTCCCTTGACAATCACTCCCCTTTTTTCCTAAAGCGCGAATAGGTAGGTAGCCCCCTCCTTTTCGGTTGGATTCTTCCCTCAAGCGACAGAATGAAGCTGTGTTTCCCCCCCCCCCCTTCTCCCCGAGATTTATATATATCTTCTCCCCCTACCCGTGTTTCTTTAATCTCCTTTTTTTCCTTTTTAGTAGCAAGAATTACCCAGTCTTTCCTTCTCTTTGTGTCGAAGATCCCCCCCCCCCCCCGGAATGGTGATAAATACCTATTTCTCCTCACAAATTGTTGATTGTGGTCACCTTTTTCCATTTCCAATCCTTAAGAAGATGTCTTTTCCTCTCCCCGCAAGAGCACTTTTTCCTCCCCCTTTGAATGATATTCCCCCCCCTTCCCGGGACTCTTGAGCTCTCCTCTGATTCCCTTCCAGAGACTGAAGTTTAAGCGTTTTTTCTTTCCTTATAGATCTTTCTCCCCCGAGAATAGAAATGGGTCACCCCGTATTTACCCCGCCTCCAATCTTTTTCTTTTTCCCCCCCAGATCTGGGCCCCTCCCCTCAAAGAGTATGCAAAATGTAATTTCTTTTCTTTGTTTGAACACCCTCCCCCCCTTCCTTTTTTTGCACTTCCCCACAGAGATAGAGAGCTTTTACCCCACGACCCCTTTTCCCTTTTCTGCCCAATTTCCTCCCCCCTCTATCTTATGTAAGAGCCGCCCGCTCCTTCTGGTTTTTCCTCCGTCATTTCCCCCTTGGAGCTAGATGTGCCCGTCTTCCCTGAAGGCATTTTCAAACCCCCCTCGGGCTCGCCCTTTTCCCTCCTGACCCTCCTCGTTCATGCAGTTCCTGACCTTTTCTTCTCTCCGCGAATTCTCTTCCCCTTTTTTGGTTTTTTCCTGGACGATAGCCCTGGCTCTTCCTTTCTCTTTTTTCCCCCCGCGTTCCTTTAATGTTTGGTCCCCTTTCTATTCTCTTCCTTATACACAACATCCCCCTTCCCCCCCGAAAGTGATTACGTTCGAACCATATGTTCTTTTTCTTCCGACATCCCTTTCTGCCTACAGGACACTAATTCGCTAAACTCCTCCGGTCCCTTTTGGTTTCATGGATATCTGCCCCCTCCCTTCTTTTTTTTTTTCGTTCTCCTTTTCCACCCCGCGCCCCTCTCCCCTCTTCCTTTTGCCGCGCGCGCGCTTTGAAGTTTTTTTTTCTTCTTTTGTGAACCTTTTTTCTGATAAAAGTGGTTCCCTTCACGGGGGGGGGTTTTTGACCCCCCTTTCTTTCCGCCGTTGAATCTCCCCCCCTTTGAATCACAAAAACTTGTCCTTGTTTTTTCTTTTTCCCTCCCCCCCGAAGACCCCCTTTTTTTTTCTCTTGTGTGAACGATATGCTCGCTTTTTTTTTCCCCTTTTTTTTCCAACCAGCGATTCAGGAACTTTCCCTTTTGGCCCTCGCCCGACACCCCTTTCCTTCTCTTAGATGTATTTCTTTCTTTTTTCAGGGAGAGTCCCTTTTATGCTAAAGAGGTCCGATAAGTCCAACTTCTTCCTTTGCCTAACAGGACGCCGTTGTCTTTTTTTTCCCCCCCTCTCCCTCGCGTAGGGCTTTCTCCTCCCCCTTCTTTTAAAACGCCGTGAAAGTTTCTGTTCTTTTCCTTGTCCCCTTCTTTCTTTTTCTAATCCTTTCTGTCCCTTCTGAATCATTTGAATGCGCCGATTTTTTGGCGCCGTGGAGATCCCACCCCTTCTTTGAGCGTCTTTCCCCCTTTTCCCTTTCCCCCCTTTCCGTTAGGGTGGACTCCCTGTCCCTCCTCCCCCACCCTGTAGAGGTTCCCTCCCCCCCTTCTTCCAGTGGGAATATCAGCACCCTTGAAGGGGAAGTGTACTTTGCCCACTTGGTTACCTTTCCTTAACCAAAAGTCCCCGCAAGACTCTGCTGGGGACCTCCCATTCCCTGCTTTTCCCCTTTTAGTTCATCTATAAAGAGTTCTCTCGTTGTCCCCTCCTTATGTTCGATTCTTTTTCCACACCCCTTCGGGAGAAGGCACGTTTCCTCGTTTCTCCGGTACTTCCCTCTTCTTTCCCATTCTTTGGGGCCAGACTGCGATCTTCATTTTCCCCGGCCTCAAGCCCCCCCTTGGCGCTCAAGGGCATTACCTCTTTTCCCCCCCTCCTTCACACAATCTTAATAGCGTCACGCAAAATTCCTCCCCCCCCCTCTTTATATGTTTCCTTTCCCTTTCCAAAACCTAATCTAGACGAACGTCCTTCCCCCTTTCCTTCTTCTTTTGAGGGAGCGAACGAGACCTTTTTTTCCGCTCCATCATATAATTGACTCTGATCATATAATTCCTTTCCCGCGATTGGAATCTTCCCGTTCCTTTTCTCCCAAGAAAATATTTAACCCTCCCTTTCCCCCCTCTCCATGATCCTTTTTTTACCTTCTCTCCCCCTGCATTCTGCAAGGAAAAAATCCCTAGGATAAAAACAGGGCGCGTACGGTCGCCCCCTCCCCTCCCCCCCCCCACCTGCTGCTGATTACTTTCGGGGGCAAATTTCGATCCTTCTTTTCTTTCCCTCCGCCTTTTCCCCCCCACCTCTTGAATCATGCGAATGGAAGAATGCTCCTTCCCCCCCCCCGTCCCCTTCCATATCTATATATTGTCCCCCATTTTGGTTTTGGTTTTTCCTTTCGGACGGAGTCGTCGTCTTTGTTCAGGGAGAAGGCTTCCCCTTCCCTTTTTCAAAAAAAGTTTTTGTGCCCCCCCCTTTTCCGAAAAAGAAGGGCCTCCCTTTGCCGCACCCAGAAGTTTCTGCTTTTTTCCCCTTGTTATGCCCCCTCTCCCCCCTCCTTCCTTCCCTGGCGGTGACAGAATGCTTTTTTCCTCTTAACAGGCGCGGGTTCTCTTTTTTAAAAGTATAAGGGAGAGAAATTGTTCCTCTTCTTCTTTCGGGAAGAGTTCGGCGTTTTCCACAAGATTTCTCTTCCCGGGATTTTTTGACGACCCCTCTTTTTCCCATCTTCTTGGAACTTCTTCCGGGTCTCGGCGCTCTCCTTGCGATCCCCCCCACTCTCTTTCCTCCCTTTTCTCTTAGAAATCTCAGGAGGAACCCCCTCCCCTCCTTTGGTGACGCCTTTTTTTTTTTCCGAGATGAAAGACCTCCCGTGCCGTGCAGTATGCAATGGAGCGTTAAGTATATTCCCTTTCGGGATGCCGTATTTCCTTTCCCCTCTTTGGACACAAAGACTGGCGATTCCTTCCCGGTACCGAATAAATCTCCCGGACTTTTTCCTTCCCTTTCTGCAGTGTGTGATGAAACGCTTTTCCTTCTCACAATCTCGCCCCCTGACCCCTCCGCCCGGAATATCAGGGACGCACCTTTTTTCCCCTTCACGTAGTTTCTTTTCCCCTCCCCTTTCGGATTGATTCGAAGGGTTTTTTTTTTGGGCCCCCGGCGAGAAATCTCCCGAAGGCAGGAAAATCCCCCTGGTTAGCCCCACTTCTCTTCTTTTCGACAAGGATGTCCTTTTTTTGAGGTCCCCCCTCCTGCAAAATCGGGAAGATTTCTTCCCATCGATCAAGGTGAAGTAATGTTTTGTCTTCCCCCCCCGGTGACTCCCCTCCCCTTTCATTCAAATTGTTTTTTTTCCTCTTTGACGTCTTTTTTTCTGAGGCAGGCCAAGATTTTTTTTTACTTCCAGACAGAAACTTTCCCTCTTTTCCCCATTTTTCCCTTCTCTCTTCTCGCGCTTTCTCCCAATAACGGAGTATGGTATTCCACCTTCTTTTTCCCGGAAATCTTCCCCCCCCTGTCCCCAGAACTCAAACAAGTCTTGCCCTTCTCTTCTCGATGAGTCCCTGGGAAGGTATTTGGATTTGACCTCCCCCCCCCCCAAGGTGGAATTCCTTCCTTTCTTTTTTTTTCGCGAGCAGATAGTTCACTTCTTTTCCTTTCCGTGTGCGTTCTTTTTTCCTTTTCCCCCGCAGAAGTTTTTGTGATTTAAAAGTTGTTTTTTCCCCTGCTTACTGGGAAACGCCCATTGTCCCCCCCCCCCCCCACCCCCCCTCCTGGCACCACGGGATCAAACTCCTTTTCTGTGATTTCAACCTCTTTCCCCTTAAAGAGAGAGCCGCGGTTCTTCTGCTTGATGAGGAGAGGGCATTTTTAGTCTCTTTCTCCCTCTTTCTATATCCCCCCTTTCCCCTCCTCCCTTGTACAGCTTAGTGTAGTCGAAGTAGTTTCTTCCTCCCCTTGACTTCTCTTGCCCCTTTTCGAAACAGGATGTTGTCGGCCGTCCTTTTTCACTCCCCCCGATCGGGATGGTGTCTCTTTTGCCTTCTTTCGCAAATCTCCCTTTTTTCTTTAACGGCGGACGCTTCCATTTTTTCCTCCTCAGCGGCCACCAGTGGAACGGCAACGGCACTCCCTTTTTTTCTACCCGAACTTCAGCGTAGAAAAATCTGACCTTTTTCCTCCCCCTAACGCGGTCTTTTTTTCTCCCTGTCGTGTGGAAGGCGGGATTTCTTTAACCATCGCGTTTCGCTAACCCCCTTATAACAAAAAGAGTAGTGACTTCCCCCCTCGTCCCTCGAAGTTCCTGGTTTCAGCCAAAGATCCAAGTTTTTTTTTTTTCGAGATCTGTGTCCACCTTTGCACAGCCAGGAGATTGGTTTTCCTTCTTCCTGGCTAACAGGTGAAGACGCTCTTTTATCTGTTCCTTTTCCCCTTCCTTTCCCCAAGCCCCCTTTTTTTTGCTTCTACGTGATCGACCATGGCGGAGGGTGCTTTCTTTCCCTCGCGCTATATGTCCCCTCCTTCCTTTTTCCCTTTCAGTGAGACGGATAAAACTTTTTTTTTCCTTTTCCTTCGATGATGAGAAATGTTCCCCGGTTCATTTCTTCCTGCACTTCCCTTCTCCTGTATATCGAGCAACTTTTCAATGACCCCTTTCCCTTCCTTATAGGTAACTTCTTCTTCCCCTTTATCTCAAAGGCGGAAGTCTGTCGTTTGTCTCTCGACCCTCCCCGCCCCAGATGAAAGTGTCCTTCTATCCCTCACCGTACACCACAATTTATATCTTCCTTTCCTTTTTGTTGTTGTTCTCTCGCAACTTTTTGGAATGTTTTAAGTAGCAAAGAATTTCCTCCGTTGTGCTCGTGAAGAAGATAACACCCCCAAGGCTTCAGCCCCCCCCCCTTTATTGCAGCTTTCCTTTCCTTTCTTTATTGATTGTCACGGGAATTACTTCTTTTCCGTTGATGACCTTTCATTTCCCTTCCCCCAGTAGAAGAATTGAATTACTTCCCTTTTCGGGAAACATGTCTACAGCGTCTTCGATACGAATCTGTCGCAGGAGCCCTGAATTGTGTGTTCAGTATCGCGACGTTTTTTTTGCGAGTTACTTCTCTTCCTTGCGGCCGTCGACGTCGCTCCTTCCTTCGTCAGAGATCTGGTCGCTCCTCTTTTCCTTGTTTTCCTCCCCCCCCCCGACATGCGAGCCCTCCCTCCTTATTTTGTCTCTCTTTTTTGAATCTTGTCGACATCGAGCGCTTTCACTCCCTCCCGCCAGGCGCTGCTCTTCTTGTTTCTTTTATCCCGTATTCAGGCTATAGAGTCTCTCCGCGTTATCGTCGTTGGCCTCAAATTTCCCTTCCCACCCGATCCCCTTCTTTACTCCTTTCGACTCAACACCGACCCGCCCCCACCTGGTGCTCTTTCCTCTTGTGCCCACCTTCTGCTTTCCCTCCGTTTTCCCTTGTTACACGTGGACGTTCACCCTTCTTTACACTATCTTTATGGGCTTCTTTCTAACGCCTCCTCCACACCCGCAGTTCTATTCCCCTCTTCACTCGTATCATAAGACCTGTTTTCCCTTTTTCTGACTGGTGTCTATTTAACCATTAGGTCCAGTCCCGTCCCCCGCGGCATGTCTCCTTCCTTTTTCCTTTAAAGGAAATTTCCCTAAACCTTGATACCTGCGTTAACCCTTTTTTTTTTCGGACTGCTACTTCTCCGGCCGTGTCCCCCCCTCTTGAAATGGTAGTGCGCAGTTCCCTTTTTTTTCCTTGAAAGTTCCCTCCCCGACACAGAAGCTTTCTGGGTTTCCTTAGAGCAGCCCTTTTCCCCAGATTTCCCTTTGCACTTTTTCAGGTTCTCCGCCTTTCAAGCAGATCCTGCGCCTTTGGCGCTCTCCCTAATTTTCTTTAATTTTGCTCCCCATAGAGGGCTGAACTTGACCTTTTGGATTCCTTTCCCCCTTGCTTTAAGGGGGGGGGGTTTTTTTCCCTCCGTTTCCCGGTCGCGTGAATACCCCCCCCTTTGTGAAAATCCCCCCAACTTCCTGCTCGTTCAGCCCTTAAAACTGCCTCCTTGGCAAGAGAGGAAAAAAGTCGGCTTTTCCCCCTTCGTCTAGAGCCAGATACCACCAGTTTCATCCCCCAACCTTGTTATTGGTTTCCCTCTCCCTTTTCCCCACATTCCGTAACGAGACATTTCTCCTCCGCATCGTTCTTCTCCGTTTTTTTTTTATTAGGTGAAGTGCCCACCCTTTTCTTTCCGATCAAGTCCATGTTTAGATCCCCTCCTGGCCGTATTTTTTTCGGATCTTAGGGAAGGCGAAATCCCTTTTCCTTCCACTCACACTCCTTTCCCTTTTTTTTTCGGAAATGGCCCCTTTTCCCCTCGGCAAACCCAAATGCCCTTCCCCTTTCCTGCGCCGTCTTTTTCTTGGTTGTTGGAGGACCTCCCCCCCGAGAGTATTCCCCCCCCCTCTTTTTCTAAAGATTTTGACGTCTTCCCTCTTCCACCAGAAATTGAAAGCCTGTTGTAACCCACGTTCTTTCCCCTAATCTTTTCCGACATGAGGAATGCCCTTTTTCTCCCTGGGAACACCCCCTCCCCCCTTTCATCCGCAGGTGTGCTGGACCCTCCAGTTTTTCCTTTTTAAGCGTCCTGATATTCCTTCTTTAAGTTCCGTCGTCCCCCCCCCCCCCTTCCCGAGCTTTTTTTCTCTCCCTTTTTAAGACACACACGCTTTTTTTTTTTTCTTCAAGGCCTCCCTCGGCGGCAGTGAATTGACCTCCCCTGACGGGACTCAATTTTGGGTCCCCCTCTCCTTATTGCCCTCCCCTTCCCTTCCAGCAAGTTCCATCCTTTCTTCATTTTTCACCGGATCCCCAGTCCTACCAGCTCTCCCCTCGTCATCTCCTCCCCTTTCACAAAATATTTATATCCTCTTTCTTTTTTTCACACTCCTTTTTTTTTCTGAGAATGGATATAGGACCTTTTTTCCGTCAAGAAGCCCCCCTGGGGTTCCCTCTCCCTTCCCATTCAGCTCTTTTCCATAAATTCCTTTTTTCCCGGCCCTCATACCTCCCTTTCTTTTTTCACAGGAGACAAGTTTCTTTTCTTCCTCTTGAAAAGCGAATGCCCGCATCCTTTCCCCCCCTTTTCTCCCTGAAAAATGTATCCCTGCTTTCCCCCCTTTTCTTCACCGCGAATTTCTGTAATTTCCCCCAGGAGGCATTATGGTAAGAAGACATTCCTTTTATTGGTTAGATACTTAATCTCATTCTCCTCCTTCCGGGCTTCCCTTTTCCTTTAGAGGCTGGGTCCTTCCGCTGACAAAGATTTTGGACTATAGTACTTACGACTTTCTCCTCTCTTTACGCTCAGTCAGGACCT
>Ga0179593_1571519_pt1 | contig 15067 bp, 21 predicted proteins | sample CZODoug2_1_08_16_FD_185931 | JGI IMG/M metagenome (GOLD analysis project Ga0179593, IMG submission 185931) | Vadose zone soil fungal communities from Angelo Coast Range Reserve, California, USA - CZODoug2_1_08_16fungal (PacBio error correction) | ecosystem: Environmental > Terrestrial > Soil >... | reverse complement strand
GCCCCTCATCGAGGCCCTTCCCTCGGGACCCTGTCCAGCATGTCCCTAAGGAGAAAATTTTTTCCTTTTTTTCTTTTTTCTCCCGAATGTTGACCTGTTCGAACTAAGGGGCCGGTTCCCCCTTTTTTTCTCTTAAGTTGGAGGCGGTCTCTCGTGCGACCTTTTTCGACACTCCTGGAGTTTGCGGCTTTCCTTCCCGATCCGCCGCGTTAGAGCACAGGGGCGAAACAGTTTCTCCACTCAGCGCACCATGTCCCACCCCAGCGGTTCGCGATGATCGTGCCTTCTCCCCCAGCCAACGTTCCCGCCGGAGCCCGTTTCTTCGTGGTGATATCCAACGGGTGTAGGGCATTGGATTCAAGACTCTTTTACTGAGCGAGGCTTTCCCATTCTCATAATTTCTTTGCGCTTTGCCGTTCCTTTGCCCCTTTAGTTCTACCCCCCATTTTTTGCTCCACAACGCAGTGCTTACTCAGTGTCTCCCCTATCTCGAAATTTCCCGTAGGGTCTTTTAAATACCTACTCTTCCACCTCCTCTCTCGATTCAAAACCTTGAATCGCAGATCGCTGTCTTAGAGGCCCGACTATTCCCCCCCACGGGTTTAGCATTTCTTCGCCCATGAGTATTCTCCTCGCCGGCATTCTGCGTGTTTTGCCTGATATATGATGAACGTCCTTAACAGGTGTAAGGTAGGATTCTGGTTCTGGGGAGGTTCCCGCAAACTTCGTGTTGTGGCAGCGCCTCCTCATGCCAATGGGGGCCAGGTGTTGTACAAACCCCCAACGGACCATCCGTTATCTTTCTGAACGTGCCCCCCAAGTGATCCTCCCTTTTCCCCTTTCGCGCCTCACCGACTTCCCCAGGTGTTGCGCACCGATACCCCTTTCGCAAAGCCCTTGATTTTTCTAATCCCATCACCGGGAGATCTCCTTCTGTTCAAAAATGGGCCCCAGCTGCCATTCCCCTCTGCGATAGCAGTTCCCATTCCTTAGAGACGCAGCGTTCTCCCGGACATCCGGCACTTCATTTTCCCGCACACCGCATTCGGGCCAAAAGCGTCTTCTTGGCCCCTTTGAACTTCGACCTTCCCAGACATTCTCCCCCCCCCAACCCTTTTCCCCGTCGTATGCGATCCGTGTACCCCCCCCCCCTTCAAGACTTTCCCTATGACGACTCTGGTTTGACCTGATTTTCGCGGTCATTATGTCGATTTCAAAGCGAGTCCCACCCCCCCTACGTATCTTTTAAATGACAATTGGTAGCCGTTATCCCCTCCCCCCCAGATGCGGACCTCCGTCTGTAGGGCGGCATTTTTCGCGGATGACATAGTTTCTCTTTTCCCCCCCCCACTATCAAAATGCCCTCTTTCCCCCTTACCCGAATTCCTTTCCTCGAGGCCCCCTCCCTCAGAGCGACCCTCCACCTTTCCACGGGCCGTCCCATGAAATCCTTCTCCCAGTTTAATTAAAACCTTTTCTCCTAGGTTTTTCTCGGTCAGAGTGTTTTTAATGACCAGCCACCCCGAGGACATGCTTACGAGATATTTTTTCCCCCGACTTCAATGTTTCCACCCCCTCCCTCCATTCATAGGCGGCTTGACAAATTTTTTACTTTCTCAGCCGAACGGCAGTGCGGGAGGAATAGAGTTTTTTATTTTCCCTTTTCCTACTTTTGTGTTTTCTTTCCATCCTCTTTCCCTTCAATTTGGACCAGAAAGGAAGTTAGTCTTTTCCCCCCCCCACAGAGTTTCCCCCTGATCGTAGAAGCCTCTCTTTTTATTGCCCTCCGATGGCCGGCTTTTTACTCTTGCTATGAAGAAATGGTCGATGGGTGTGGATTTCCCCCCCCATCTGTGTTACCCCAGTTTTCTTCACCAACTCGGCCTTCTCTCTTCGTTATCTTCCCGGGTGCCCGGTCCACAGAGGAGTTCCGGTAGGCAGCTGCGGAGATTCTTTTTTGCTTTCTTCCTGGGATTTTTCCTAGCCTTAACCCCTCTTAATCCTTTGACATGAACGGACATGATTTTGATCTTTTTCTGGAAAACAGATCAACTAGGTTTCCATCCCCTCTCCCCCGATGGCCGACCTCCTATTTCATACGGCTTTTTGGCTGGCGCGCCTTTTTCCCCTTTTTTTGCAGCGCCGATTTCGATTATGCAATTGTGACAGCGTCTTTTCTCCGACATTCTTTTCCGATTTCGTCCAGACCGGCTCGATCTTATTGAGGGAACACGGCTCTTCAGTGCTCTTCATCTTTATCCCCTTCCAACTTTGATACATGTCCAAGCAGATCTCAGCTTCACCCGGGGCTCATGGTCCCTCCTTCTCTTTTGACCAATAATAGATTTCCGGGATGGCCAAATTAGTGCCCGAAGTAGGTTTTCCTTTCTGGTCTGGGACTGTGCGTCCTCCCCAGTGCCAACGTCACAAGTCGCATGCAGATGCAGATAAGGATTCGGTGGTTTTTTTTCAATCTTCACTGTCTGCAAGATGGATATCTTCTCCCCCCCCCAATTGATGGACTTCCGTTTCCTTGTCCCCTGACGGTTAATTCTTCACTCACTTTCCTCTCCGCTTTTATATGGGCGAGGATTTCGTCACTTTTCCAACCCTCGAGTCCCCCCCCCCCCCTTAGACGCGACCCCCCCCCGTCCCCCAATCCAATGTTGCCGATCCCCCCTCCCCCCGTCTGCCCCCCTTTACCGTTCAAATGGTGCGCATGGCCCGGTTTAAGAGAAAGACAATTTTTCTTATGAGGAGCCTTTTTATTCCCCCTTCCAAACCTCGAATGGCTCAAAGGGGTTTTTTTTTTGTCTCTTTCTTTCCCGATGCCCCTCCCTCCCCTCTCCTCCGACTTTATACTTCTTTTGGTTCTTTTTTTTGATGTATCCCCCTCTGGCTCCCGTTCCTTCCTTTGTTTCGAGCTCGCTTTCATGGAATGGAATCGTACGCTTGCTCGGGGGATTTCCTGGTAGTAGCCTTCCTGCGAACCTCTTGAAATCCTTTCTTGACACAGGCTTTGGCAGCGACCTCCAATCGAGAATCCTTTTACCCCTTCCTGAATAGGCATGGACCCCCCTTCCCCCCCCTACCCTGTATAGCCTACAGAGTTTTGGCGCTCCCTCACATTTGGTTTCAACCCCTGGATTCGATTTGACAGCTCCCTTCCCCTAAACGCTGCATTCCATTTGTTTCCTGCTCATGCCGCCGACCCCTACTCTCGCTTCTGCAACCACAGTGTTCGCGAGTCGCCTTGTGGCAATTAAAAAGTTTCCCCCCCTTCCTCTAGTTAGCCTTCCTGCCACGGCAGCTCCCTCCCTGAGGTGTTCGGTCTTTCCCCGGCTTCCTTGTAGACCTTTCCACTTTGATGGTTGACGGCAATGCATGCTTAGGTGAAAAACAGTTGTCCCCGGATGCGTTCGAGATCAGCGATGTTTTTCCTCCTTTTCTGAGAAAGATGATTGATTATAAGCCCGTCATCTCCATTTTTCTTCCCCACCAGCATGAACTTGCCTCCCCCCACCCCAAGTAGACATTTTCACCTTTTCGCCCTGCCCTCTTGACACACCTGATCGCCCACCTCAGGGCCGTTTACAGGTTTTCGCGGAAGTGGCTTTTTTTTCTTCGCCCGGAGGTTTTCCAATTTTGTCCGCCTGCTTTGGATCCCCCCCCCCCCCTTTTCTTGCCTTTCTTAAGAGTTCCAAACGGTTTCCCAGGAGAGGATTCCCTCTCCCCCATGGCATCCCTTCGGCTCTTAACTCCCCCTGTGGGCAAGACCCCCCTTCTTTTTAGCGCCCCCCCCTCCGTTGTAGCCAACGATTGTTCGTGAGCTGATATAGAGACAGGTTAGGTGAAGGGGATTCCTTCGCAGAATTTTCGGTTCTTTCTGAAAAGTCCCCGGCCCTTCTTCGCCTTTTTCCCCCTCTGAGGCAGGCCGCGCCGTGAATGTGTGTCCCTAAGTAGTCGGCCCTCTACCGCTCTTTCCCTTTTCCACCTTGAAAGAGATCTCCACCGCAACCAGGTCAGACAGAGTTTCCTCTCTCTCCATACCGCGCACTTTCATCTCTTAAGCCGATCCTGAGATCGGCCCATAGTCGACACAACAGGTTCCCCTTCCCCTGGGAGCCCTTCGCTTGGGTGCAGCCCCTATCTTTAAGACCCTTCTTTTCGGGTTTTTTCCACAGTAGGTGGTCTTCTTGCAGGATAGATGAGAACCCCTCTACACCCCCCCCTTTGTCTTGCGAAGCTTTCTTGAAGTCACCGTGGTCTTTTCCATCGCTCCCGTCGAAGGTGGTAATAGCTTTGACACATGTCTCTCGGCCACCCAGTTCCCCCCTTTCTTTTTAGAGGTGCCATCCCCCTTTTCTTTCGCTCCTTTTTTTCAAACCCTTTTGCGACCTTCCTGAAATTTTCCTACTGCGAAACCCATGGGGAGACCCTAGCGATAGAGAATTTCTTTTTCCAAGGACTGGAGACCTCCCCCCCTTGCTCTCCGCCTCTCTTCAAGATGAGGAGACTACCTGGCAATACAGGAAAGATCCCCCTCTATTTCACAGACACCAACCATCCCCATCTGTAGAGAGCCTTTTGAGAACTTTTTCCCCTAACCCACATTTATTTGATTTCTGTTGAGATCCCCGGTAACCCCCTCCCTCTTGTTTCTCGATCCTTTTCCATCGTTTTCCCCCCTTTCATGCACGCACCGCGCTGAACAGTGCCGTACGCCGTCAGAAGAATCCCCCCCCCTTCCCGAACCATTGTTTTTTATCGAAACCCCCCCTCCCTGCCTCTATGCCCATCCGGCCGTTTTTTCGCTTTGCTGATTGTTTCCAGACCCCCTCCCTGGCCGTTGCGGTCATTAGACCTGAATTCCTTTTGTAGGGGTCTTCCCCCTTTCTCTTCCCCCACGCCACCCCCTTCCCAGGATCTCTTCCCTTATGAACTCCTGCTGTGTCCCCTCCTATTTGCATTCCGGTGACATCGAGTCTGATTCAATCCCCCTGTGAATCACCTCTTTTGTCTACCTCCCCCCAGAGGAGGACCCCAAGGTTCTCTCCTTTCCCCTTCAAAGACGGCACCCCAGGAAGATAGGTGATCTCCCTCTTCTGTTTTTTCCCAGTAGCCGACGGCATTCGGCGTTTATGTTCTCGGATCACATCTCTTTTTTTTTCATCCTCCTCCCTTGGTTTTTTTTTGTTGTTTTCGAACAGAACATTCTTCCTTTCACTGCCCACCCTTTTCGATTTCCTCTCTATTCTTTCCTTTTCATGAATGTTTAACGAATGACGAGCTCGACTCCTTCCGCCGCTGGGTGGAGGATCCACCCCCTTGTGAGGACCTTTTTTCCTTTTTTCACCACTAGCTTCTCCACCCCTTTTTTTCCACAGCAGGAGTTCCCCTTCCTTTGCCCTGAGTTGGGATCGCGGCAGTATCAGGGAATCGAGGGCTGGACCCCCCCCCGGAATTCGTCAATCTTTTCCCCTTCCGGGTGATCTTTTTCTCTAAACGAGTTTTCCTCCCGCAGATGGCCGGCCCTCTTTTTCAAGGAGGGCATAGGCCCATCTGGTTTCGCCTTCCTTCCGACCATTCAGCGCTCTTTTTTTTCTTCTTTCACGTGACCTCCCTCCCCCTTTCTTTCTTTTGACCTCTTTGTGATGCACAGAAACGAGCTTTTTTTTTTTTTTTCTATCGTCCCTTCTTTTTTTGTCGGATCGGCGAACGTTCCCCGTGGTGAGGCCCTTTCGCAGATTATTTCTTTCCCCTTTCAAAGATCTTCTCCCCCGATTTTGCACCCTATCGATTTTTTTCAATATAGCGCCGAATTACGGTCGCGGGGCCCTTCGATCGCCATCGAGGAAAGCTGGCAGCCGGTTTTCTTTATGAGAGATTTTGATGGCGTCCCCCCCCCAGGGAGGCAGTTCTTCGCCCACAATTTATTGGATTTTCCTGTTAGTGTCGAACACTTTTTTTCCATTTTCTGGCTCCACTGGACCCTCCTTTCTTCCCTGGGCTCTTCTCTGATTAAAACATGCGGACCCCACCGACGCGGACGGAGCTGTTCACCCCCACGTGGCAAAGTGAGGCCCTCCTTCCCCTAAGCTCCCCCTCCGGCTTTTTCATCCTTATCTCTCCTTTGGGTACCCCGCGCATGCCGTTTGGTCGAACGAGTACTCGTCCACTAGTCATTTTTTGAGATTTTGTCTCTGTTCCCCTCTGATCCCTATCGCGTTTTCGAGATCGGCGCTTTGCGCATGGCCGATGCGTCTGCAACTTTTCTTCTTTTTGACTGTTTCGGTTCCCCTTTTGGAAATGTAGTATTTCGGGGGATGCGGCAGGAGTCGTTACAGGCCTTTTTTTTTCTCCACCCCTGCCCTTTTCTTTTTCTCAGAGTCTTTTTTCGCGTTTCTTTTGGCCGGCACCGACTTGCAGGTAACTGCGGCTATTCCATTGGACTCCCTACACCGGTGATTTCCCCAGCTTGGTCCTTTACTTTCTTCCAGCTGTGGATGGCCCCTTGATCGAGTGACATCTCGCCCCCGATGAATTCCTTTTAGTTTTTTTCAGCCAGTTTTTTCCGACGACGCCTATTCCTCCGATGTTTTCAGCAACGCCGAGACGTTTTCATGAGGTGGACCGTTCCTTTTTTTTATTTTCTACCGACGGCAGCCCCCCTTCCGATTCACCGTAGTGTAGACCCGTTTTTCTCTGTGCGCCTTTCCAGGTCCCTTTCCTTCAGGGCGACGGACCTTTTACGTGTTCTACTTGGCGTTGCCTGTGTGGTGAAGGTACGTCTGCGGTCTGATCCCGCGAGCTTTCTTCTCTTTTTTCCCTTTGCGGGTCTATTGCTTTTTTGATCTCGAACGGCATCCGGACTTTTCACCTAAACCATGCATGGCGTCCCCCCCCCTCTCCACACGTTCCCCTTTTTTTTTATCCCGTTGACCTTTGCCCTTGCGTTTAACGACGGTTGAGGCATTGGCTGACGGTGGTGCATGGCGAACTTTTTTTTTTCTGACTAGGGCCCATCTTTTTCCTCCGAAAGGAGTTCTCCAATGGCGATATATCTCCCCCCCTCCCCGGAGTTTCGAGGCCCTTTTTCTCCATGATTTGTCCTTTTCACGGATAGAGGTTCGAGATGAGATTCAAGGGGGCAAATGCTCTTGCCTGGGGTTCTCCCTCCTGCCCCCGGAGCCCTCCTGTAGTGATTCCCCTCGCCTTCTTCGGTTATGTAGGGAAGGGGGCCAGTATGGCAGCCGCAAGGAAGAGGTAGTTTTCTTCCGAATTTTTTTTTTCCCTCTAGGAGTTCCTCCCCGATGCGGGTAACTGTTGCGCCAAATTTCCATTAGGCTTACTCTGACGCAATCCGCTTTTAGTCCTTCCCCTACAACGATCCCCCCCTGAAAGGGGTCAGAAGATGTTCCTGACAACATAACTAATGCTTCTTTCCCCTTAGAAGATTTTTCTCCTAGGCCTTTGAGCAGCTTTCTAGTCGCACACCCCGTTTTCTTGGTCTCACCCAATTAGATTGTGGCAGTCCGACTCGGTGAGGAACCACCCGGCTCCTCTCCCCGGGGCCTTTAGTTTTCTTCTCCGTCCATTCTCACCCCTTTTTTTGTAGGAAGAAGAGGCGAGGAGTCGCCGCACCTGGGACCGTGGATTGTTGCCAGCGCCAGTAGCTTTTCCTTTTTTTTTCCTACCCCCCATGGTCTTCCTCTATTCTCTCCCTTCTCCCCATTTTATTTCCACCATATTCCCTGGTCGTTCGTCAGAAAAGTGACCGTAAATACATATTTTTCGGTGGCGCACCCTCCCTCTGAAAGTCCTTTCCCGTTGCAAACGGAATGCCGTAGAATTAGTCTGAATCTTACCCCTGACGGGCCCCTCTACCGATCTCCTCCCTTGGACGTCTCTTTTCCCCCTCATGGGCCAAACCGGCAAGATCGATGGAGTGCAAGTCCCCCCCCCTCCGTTAGGTTCCTTCTAGCCCCTTTCAGCTAGGATAATTTCTGTCGTCAAAAGGGGAACCGGGCGCCGATCCGGTAAAAACCCCCCCCCCCCCCCCCAACTTCAAGATCTAGTTTCTCATACGATTTCCTTTTCCTTCGTTTCGGTAATAAGTGTCGTCCGCCCTCCCTCTGTCAAATCCGAGTCGAAGACATCGAGATTGCCCCCCCCATTGGTAGTTTTCTGAAAACCAGCCTCCTTTGGCGGCAATAGGCGCGTTCTGACTAGTTGATATGTTTACAGCCCCCCCCAACCTTGAAGTTGCCCCGATCTTCCCCTTTTAGGTCTTTCTCTTCTTTTTCCTATAATTCCTAGCTGCCCCAGTCGTACCGGCATGAACGACTCGTAATTCCACCGTATCCGGTGGGTACATATCTTTTCTCTTTCACCCCACCCCTTCTTTTTACCCCCCCCAGTCGTCTCTCTCTTCCCCTTTTCCTTCACTTTCCCTAGTCAGGAATATCGGCTGTCGTCGTTCGGACACACGCATGGGTGGGGTCTCTCGAACGGCCTGGGGCGTCTTTTACATTTCTCGCGATTTCTCCGTTGTTGTTGCTCGAGCGGGCTTTCCTTCCTATAACAAGACCATGAGGCCCGAAGCCCTGCCCCGTGTAGATCCTCCCCCCCGGAGTCCTACATTCTTCCTTATCCCCACTTAATTCCCCCCCTGTTTTTCTTTGAACGATGGTGCGCGCTGTGTTTGAACAAACAGATGTTTTTTTCCACAGGGGGCTTGGCGAACCCCTCCCCCCTCCCTAGGATGTCCCACTTACTTCCGCAGGAGTTTCAGCGGCCCGGAGTAGATCCGGGTTGTTCGGTCGGCAGGTGGTTCCTCGAGTTTCCCCTTTCTTCCCGTATCCCCCCCCCCCCCCTCTTGACCCCCCTCCCCCCTATTTGATCGGGTTCTTTAACGACAACAGAGGTCTTTTTTGGCAGCCCTCTTCCGTTAGGTCCTCCCCACCTGTCTTCGCCGGCGGCTACACTGGGTTTTTGCCCTCCTATTTTTTCCTTCGGCTTGCTTTCGCGGAAATGATTCCCTCGCGCTGTCTTCCTGCAGACAACGGACTTTTCCTCCCTCCGTACCTGGTTCACGTTGACGGGGGGGAGACCGGTGCGAATCCCCGGTTCCTGTGTCTCGGTCTTTTCTCCTCTTCACGGCCCTGCTCCCATGGTGCCAGAAATGCTTTTTTCCGGGCACTCAACGATTTCCGTGGATCGGGGCTTTCTTTCCGCCCTTTCCATGGCGGCGTCTCCTTAACTGGTCCGGTGTTACACCCGGCGCATGCGCGATGCGCTACGGATCAAGGTGATTCCCCATCTGCAACGTTCCTCTTTTCTTTTCAACAACAATCCCTTTCGTGTTCTGGGCTCGGCGCGCTCCCCTTTTTTCCCTCTGTCGACCATGGGCGTCTTTTCTGGGGGCCTCCCCCATAGATTCCCTTTCGCAGACGGCCGCTTTCCCTCCTGGCACCAGGCGGCGACCCAATCCCTCGGTCGCCCCCGCCGAGGACCTTTTTGGACGGTTAATACTCACCAACACCTCCCCCCTTTGCGCATGCCGTCTGTCTCCTTTGCCCACATCTAGGAGCTCCCATACTCCGGAGACACGGGGTGGACTATGCGGGTTTTGCTCGTATTCTTCCCTCCGATCGCCCTATGGCGATGAGTATGTCGCACAGCTTCCCGAGTTTTTTTCTGTCGATTCCCCTCCGCGGCGGCGGTTTGGCTGCTAAGGATTGTGCGCAAACCGTTCGGAATCGCCGGGTTCCGAGAGGGAGGGCTTGGCCATGCTTTAGACTCCTTTTTTCACAGATTTTTTCCTCTTTTACTTTTTCCCTGGAATCCCTGCCCTACCCCCCCCGGTCCCCTATATCACGACAGCGTGGCCCGGCTAACGGAGGGGCGCCAGGGCCGACTTTTTTCCCCCCTATCGACCCCTGCTTTTTTTTCCTTGAATCCGCTCCTTTGCGACGGCCGAAGATGTCTCTCGCATTGGAACAGCACTTCTTGTCTTTTTTTCCCCCCTTGCACCGGCGCCGATTTTCCCAAGAACGGCAAGCCCCGTCACCGTAGTGTAGTGCCTGCTTTTTCCCCGGTTTTTTTCAAAGGCTTCCCATTAGAACGTGGTTTGCGACCTTCTTGTGTTCTTTGAAAAGGTCCAGTCTTTGTAGAGACTTCCTTTCTTTCTGTTCCGCCCTTTTGAGGAGCATGTCTTTTCCGTACTCACCGGCATACTTCTGTTCACCAAAACTTCCTTTTTCCCCCCTCAAAGTTTCATGTTTCCGGATCCCCCCCTTCCCGACCTACGATCCTTTCCTGGTGGGAAAGAGCACCTTCCTTCCGGGGTCGGATACCGTGATGAGCCTTGGACTCCCCTTTTTTGGCCCCGTCCCATGAATGGATTCACGAGGTGGCCACCTAGGTGGGCCGCCTTCCATGGCCCCCCCGATGACCAGCTTGGCTACCTCAAGGGCGTTTTTTCGAAAAAGGAGCGTGTTTCAGCCAACCCCCTTTTTTCAGACCCTATCAAGGTGTTTCCCACCGTCGCCTTTCCTTTTTCCGATCTCCCACGAGGGTCGTTCGCTTCCCTATAATGTAGGACTTCTGCCTCAGGACTTTCCTTTTGTTCTTGAGGCCCGGCTGCCCAGCAGCATGCGCGAGAAATCCGGACTTTCCTTTCCGCCACTCCCCCAATTCCTATCTCCCCCCTCCCACCAGCAGCGCCCCATTCCATGACAGAGATCTCCCAAAAAGGAACCGATTAGAAGATCCCCCCCACATTTATTCGACCCCCTATCTCGAGAAATCGAAGCGCGAGCGCGGCACCCCTGAATCGTGCCACTTTTTTTTACTTTCCCCAGTTTTTGTCCTCTTCGTCTCGGCGACTGATTGCATTGAGCGGGGGCCGTCGGTGGTTCGTGCTTATTACCAAGGAATTCCCGGTCTTCCTGCTTTTTCCGACCAGCACCTTGCCGTGGCTTGGTTGCCTTCCCCGAAGGTGTTGTTTCTTGACACATTTTCCCGCCTACTCGCCCCTTTGCTCGCGTCTGTTGGCCCAACACTTTTTGAGCACCCTTTTCGTGTCTCCCCCCGGAACCCGAACCTCCCCCCCCCCCTTGTGGCCGCACCGATATCCAGAGCGCAAGATGTTGTCGAACGTGGGAATTATAGCTCACCCTCTCGAGGCACCGGACCCTTTCCATTCGATTTGATCGTTCCTTTCGCCCCCTAATGCTTTCTCGAATGGCCATACGAATCGATGAGGTGCCTTTTTTTCACACCAGCAGTTCTCCCCCGTCTTTTTGCTTGACCGCTTGAATCTGCGGGACTCCAGTCCAAAACTGGGAACTTCGCCGATACGGTACCGGTCCTTTCTCTCATAGCGTCGGCTAGGTTTTCAGCGCTTTCTATATTTCCTCCGTCACATGAGAAGTCGACTCCTTTTCCTCCCTGCTGCAAACTCTCAGAAGTAGTTGCCGACTTCATGTCATTGCCATCTCGCCTATTTTGATATGTTCCCTTTCCCGATAAACAATGCTTTTCTGTATCCTTTTTTTTCCTGCGTTCCGCCATCGCCACTGAAATAGCGCCAACTCCCCTCTCTCGCCCGTTGACTTTTTCCCCCCCTCATGATTCCTTTCACCCCTTCTCTCTACGCGGTGTAACTCTTTGTTTGCTCATCAACATGGGCCCCACGCGTGGGTTCCCACCAGATGACCCTAGTCGAGTTTTCTGACAACGGCATGTTATTAATTAGACCTTCCCTATAGGATGCTTCTTCGCCTCCCCTCTTTTTTTGTTTCGACCCGTGCGGGCGGACTATGTAGGTTCTTCTTAGGTATTTTTCACTTGAGAGGATCTCCGAGCCCTAGGCCGACGCAATGAAGTTCTTTTTTTACTGCAACCGTCCCGTGTGTTCCCTTTCAAGAAATCTTGATCCTTCCTTCTGGAAGGCTTCCTTTGAGAGCTCGACGCCCCTTTCCCGGAAGCTTTTTCGGCGACACTGTTTGAGTGGGGGGTTTACCCTCCGATTCCCCCTAGGATTTCACTTGGTGGAAGTAAGGTCAACAAATCAGGAGGGTAATGTCTTCTTGCCGGAGATAGTGTTTTTCAGGTCCTTTCCCGGTCCTTTTTATGGCTACCCCTCCCAGGAATCTCCTCCAAAGTTAACTCTCCCCCTCTTTCGCGCCGGGGGCCTTTTTTCCCAGCGAGGGCCTCTTTTCCCCCAGCTGGTTTCTTCTGCACTACCAGCTCGTTTTTTTTTTTTTTTGATTTTCTCCCTTTTCCAATGTGGGACAGCGCTTTTTTTCTCCTGCCACGCGTCCTGTAGTCCGGCACCTCCACCCTTGGCTCAGAGAGGTCCGGTTCTTCGAAGCCGGTTACCGTTACGAAACATGTTCTCCCTGATTCTACGCTCCACCGCGCGAAGTCACTGCCTGTTTTCCCTCCATAGATCGAGGTTTATGGACCATTCTCCCCTTGGTAGAGAAGGCTTGAACATTAAGATGGCCCCCTTACCACGGAGCTGCCCTTCGCTACGGCCCCCTTTGATGTTTTTCACATATTCCCTTTTTTTTCCCTCTGGATGATAGTTTTCTCCCCACGATTCGGTCCGTGTCGAAGAAACCCGTGAACACGGGGACTCTCCACTGTGGATCGAGAAGCTTTTCTTTTTGACCAGTTTTTTCCTCGAGGACCAACCTTCTTCTTCCCTGGTTTCACCCCATCGGGCACAGGTTTTTCCCCTGAATAAGCGGCTTCCGTGAGACTACCTGCCTCCCCTCCCCCCGACGTGCGCAAGGTCTGGTAGCCTTCTTCCTTCCGCGGCAACAATCCCCTTTTTCCCCCCTTCGAGACAGGCTGGCTCCTCTTCTTTGACGCTGCTCACTTCTCTTCTCGAATTCGGGCGCTGTTTCTCCTGGCCGATGATTTCTTCCCCCTCCAGCGGGCTGAACTTCCCTTCTTCTTTTTTTGTACGAGGTTTTTTTCTCTTAGTCGATATTCCCTCACAGTCACGGCATAGCCTTTCGAAACTCTTTTCTCGCCGCGTTCGGGGCCACTAGCACGCGGTCTGCGGATGAAATCCTTCCCCTACCAAAGGTATCGATATCCCTCTTGAACCTCTTTTGGTACTACGGCTCTTTTTTTCCTCCCCGCCCCCCTGACACGGTGATTTTGCCAGATCCTTTTTTTTTTTGCGCGGTCTTTGACCTCTCTGTCGCCGTGTGCTCTCGACGCCTAGTTATCAGAGATCGTCCATGGACTCCCCCCCTTCCCCTCTCTGGTCGCCCTTGCCCTTTCACCGAACTCTCAAGGCAGCCCCTTCCTTCACGTCGTGTCGTTAGCTCGGTCAACGTGGGAGAGGTCTTGAACAGGTCTTCAATGAGTTTGTCGGTCTTTGGGAACCTTTCCTTCTGGTCGAGATCCTTTCTTCTATCCTTCATACTCACTACGTTTTTGAGAGTATGCTCCTCCTTCTTCTAACGTGTTCCGAGGAATTGCGACACCCCCCTCAAACGTTCTCATTTTCCCCCCCCTTGGCAAAGACCGATAAGTTGACCCGGTAACGTCCCTTTTTGTGTTCCCCTTTTGCACCTTCGCCCCCTTTTCTTGAACCGGGTGATGGCCCCTGTGCGTACGGCTGCGGGCCACCATGGAGATCCGCTTCCCTGAATGCAGTAGTAGTCCCTTGCGAAAAGGACGGAGACACTTTCCCCCCTTGTACGTCGATTGATCGGCAATTCCTCCCGCCGAAACGACCCTGTGCGGGAGCGCCCCTCCGTCTCTTAGCAGTACACATTTTTGACTTCGCAGGTGATCCATGGGATTCCCCCCTCCCCCTAAGGCTCCCTTTGGTTGAGGCGTGCCCGCCCCTGGTGAATCTAATGAGAAGGAGGTAACTTTCTTTAGTGAATCCCCCCCCCTTCCTTTAGCTCCATAAAACCTCCCTCTTTCCCTCTCCCCTTTTCGAACCGCCACCCCCGTGTCCCCGATTTGCCAGAAAGAACTCCTCCTCCCCTCAGATCCTTGCGAATCCTCCGCTCCGAGCAAGCGGCCCCCTACCAACCCCCAGGGTAGCCGGGATTTTTCGTTCCCAATGAGAGTTCAGGCTTTCTACTTGCAATGGACTCGTCTTTCTTGCGGAAGGTCTCAGACGTGGGTCCGTTTTTTTTTTCGTGCCGTGCCCTGGGTTGGCCTTTTTTCTGTGAACTGGACCTGTCAAGCGACTTTATTAGGTGGGGTCCTAGTTCCTCTTCCCTTTGCAACTTCAATTTTCAAGTCGGCCCGTGACAGGGATCTCTCCCAGCCCCTTTTGGTCGTAGAAACACTCCTCCCCTCCTCAAATTGTTGGCGAAACCCCTCACTTCCCTCCCATCACGTTTAAGAGAATCTTTTTGCCCTGGGTTTACACGGACTGGAACCTTTCTTTTCCTCGCCCCTCCATTGACAGTCTTCGTTCCCCTATCCTTAACGCTCTTTTGCACGCAAAACCCCCCCTCCCTCCCAGCGTCGCGAGCTGTGCCCCATCCCTCGATCTGCGGAAGTTTTCCCTTCACCAATTGCCTCGTTCCAACCCGGCAACGGCCCGATATAGAGTTCCCGATGCTGACGGAAGACCGCTAGTCGCTGTTCATTCTTTTTTTCCCGACCAAAGCCACTCCCCCCCCCCTCCAGAAATACCCCTTCCCAGACCATTGGTATTCTGTTTAGCTACCCCCAGAAGCGATGCTTCCCTCCTGGCGGACATTCTTTTTTCCCCTCCTGATCTGTTTCTTCAAACTTCCTCCCGATGAAGACTTCGTGTTATCCCCAGACCTCAGAGCTCCCCTCTAATGGCCGAGTTCCTCTTCAGCACTCGAAGGCCCCCATATTTTGTTGGACAGTACTTTTTTCCCCCCCCCCCCAGTTTTTCGAATCCTCTTCGATGCGCCAATCCCTGAATCATTCTCTTCACCAAGCGGAGACGCCTTCGATAGGTCAAGGACCACCTATTCTCACGCCTATAGGTCCTGTCGAAGATATCAACTAGTGGGCAAGTTCTAGACTTTCTTTTCCTTCGGCC
>Ga0179593_1257644_pt1 | contig 15067 bp, 19 predicted proteins | sample CZODoug2_1_08_16_FD_185931 | JGI IMG/M metagenome (GOLD analysis project Ga0179593, IMG submission 185931) | Vadose zone soil fungal communities from Angelo Coast Range Reserve, California, USA - CZODoug2_1_08_16fungal (PacBio error correction) | ecosystem: Environmental > Terrestrial > Soil >... | reverse complement strand
CTACACCTTCTTCGTCCACTTCGTCCTGAACCCCTCCTTGCCATGGAGCCCCCTCCCCCCCCTTCCTGAGAGAAAGATTAATACCCCCCCCAAACAGCGGCTAGCAGCCCACCTTGACCCCACCAGTATCTGGTTGCCCCCCGAACCCCTCCTTCTATCTGGATTTGGATGGTCTCCCCACACCCCTTGGGTGGTCTTCCCCCCACTCCCCCCCCCCCCCCTTTTGTGCCACTGGCTGGGGCGCTCTCCTGGTCGCTTTCTTCCTCTTCTATTTACTCCTAGTACTTTTGCCCCCCATGCCTCGTTCTCTGACTTTCTTGTTATCAATCCCCCCCTTTTTCCTCAATTCCTACATTCCGGATTAGTTCCCCCTGCGCTCTTTCTGGAATGGGGGACCCTTCCCCCACTCTTCCTTCGTTCGATACTTCATGCGATCCGCAAAGCTTTCCCCCCGTCCCCTCTCATTTCCAGTTCGTACGTTCTCCCCTCCCCCTCATTTTTCCCACACAAGTGCCCCTCTTTGGCCCCCTAATTAAAAGGGTGATAGACTTCATTTTATAAGTTAAAAGACTCATATCTCTTTTCTCCACTCCTGGTTCAGTCACCTTTCTTCCTCTGTGGCGGGGGTTCCCCTCCTCTTTAATAACCACTTTTTTTTTTTTTTCGATGTCCCAAGCCAACTAAGACTGTAGGTGTCACCCAACCTTGGATTGAAGGTCCTTACCCTCCCCCCATTTGGCCCCGTCCTTCCCCTCTGCCACCCTCAAGTTTACCCCCTTTACCAGTACTTTCTCCCACACAAAAGTGGACAGATTTTGTCTGTACATGGGAGCCCCCCCTCGCTTTTTTTCCCCCAGTTTGGCTCGATGACCTCAACCTTCCCAATGATTCGTCCTTCTGTTCCCCCCAACCCCTCCTCCCTCCGTTTCTTTGGGAGGAATCCTTAAGAGTGATCCACCCAGTCGACGTATCAATTTGGTTACGCCCCCCCCATTTTTTCCCCTTTGACCAGTGCTCACCGGGGTAAAAGTTCCCCTCTTCTCCATGACGTCAGTCTTTCAACCCACTTTTCGCTTTAACCTGAGCCCCCTCCTTCTCAGGTTATTTCTTTTCCTTTCTGGTAGAGAAACCTCAACCATACATGGTCTTTCATGCGATTCTTCCTTTCGTAGATTTCTGTCCCCCCACATTCATCTCCCTGATTTCTAACACCCTGGTTATGGTTTAAAACCCCATGAAGGGGCCACCAATTCCCGGCCCCCCCACCGGCGATGAGCCCTCACTACATGATATCTTCTTCTTCGCCCAAGGCACCCCCCCCTCACCCCGTCGTACCGTGATAACGACCCCCCCGAGTGATAGTCAACACCCCCACCCCCCTTCTTTGTCTGACCCCCCCTCCTCATCTGGTCCCTGATATGACTGGTCCTCATCCCTGCACGCAGAAGATTCTTTTCCCCCCCACAGAAGATTTTATATTTCTGCTATCGCCTTTCACTTTTCTCCCCAATGACACACACACCCTTTTTGGCAATCTCAGTTTATTTACATATTTCTTCCTCCTCCTTGCATATGCTTGAGTACGAACTGGGAAAACCCATTCCGTTGCAAAGCTTACGGCATTCTTACCTATCTACACTGAAGCTCCCCCCCCCCCCACCACGTGAGATGCGTTCCTGGCACTAGTCCACAGGCATCCATTTTCCCCTATGACCAACAAAGCTGAACGGCTTTCATCCCCTCAGCTGGGAGTAGGGTTTTTTCTTTCCTAGGCAAACCAGCTATCTACCCTTGCCCCCAACCCCAAAAAAGTCACCCTTCTTCCTACCCGGCGGGTTACTTATCCCCTGAGTGTCCCACTAACCCGTACCATGTCCCGCCCCCCCACATCCTGATGACTCTGGCAAATGGGCAAGGATCTCCAACCTAGATTCCCTTCCCCAGATCTTCTATGTTTTTCCCTTTGTTACGCCTCCCGCTTAGTTAAGGGTGTTTCCTTTTTTAAAGGGACACCCCCCCTTCCTGGTGACTGACTGTCTCCTCAGGAGATTTTTCCCCCCTCGCATACTAGGCCTTTTCTCTTCCTTATTCAATACAGGAGTCCTTTCGTTTGGCTCGTTTTCGGTTTTTTACTACTTCCAGGTGCAATTGTCGGCAGCGCCAGACCCTTCCAACTTTCTCAACCTAATCCCTTTGTTTACCGTTTTTCCCCTTTTTTTTCCCGCGCTGTCTCATGTGTAGAGCACGTTCCCCCTTTTTGTCCCTGAGGCCTCCTTTCAATGGGCGTTATTGCTTGGTTCAGGCGCTAGACTTCAACTATCCCCGAGACTGTTAGTGAATCAGAGGGCTGAGCCCCTCAGTTGAGGCGCGGGCTTAGTTTTTTTCCTCTAGGGCTAGGTTTTCTTTAGCACTCTCTAGGAAGTCACTTTCGGTTCCCCTTTCCCCTTATCCCGTTCAAGGCCGACACCTCTTCATAGGTCTGGTTTACCTTTTCTCCAGGTCCGGCTCTGCCCTTCCAGCAGGTTTGGGCTTTTCCTTTCCCCTTGAACTCAACCGTTGATTGTGCCTTTTCACGTCGTAGACCTTGAGAAATGTCCCGCCCTGTACACTTTTCGGGTCAACGAGCTAGTTGCCTCTCTTCCGGTCTGCTGAGGAGCCAGCAGCTGCGGTCCCCGGCCAGTCGGACGAGTGGACGCCCACACAATCAACAAAAAAAACCACAAAAAAAAAAACCAAACCGAAAGACCCCACCCCCACAATCCCCCCCCCCACAACTGTCTGTTGTTTGTGTTCCCCACCCCCCCAGTGGCCCCCCCCCACCCAAACCCCCCCCAAAAAAAACCTCACAAAACACCCAAAAAAAAACACTACCCCCCAAAACTCACAAAACAAACAACCCCCCCAAAAATGCCCCCAACCCACCCAAAAAACCAAAAAAAGTTTTTGTTTTGGAAAAAAAAAAAAGTCCCTCCCCTGCCCCTCCCCTTTCCCCCATTCGCCTCCCTTATACTACCATATACCTTCACCCAACCTTTCTATCGACTCCCCACCCCCACGTATAGTCCGCGTCTCTCCTCCCTTCTCTTTCCTCCCTCCCCCTCTCCCCTCAATCTTCCGCACCCCTTTCTTATCTCTCTCACCTTAAACCCTCCCCTACAGCTCCTCTCCATCGACTCCTGTTTTTCCCCCTCCTTCCTCCCCCAAACATCAACTTCTCTCCGTCAGTTTCAAAATATGTCTAATATCCTACCTCTCCTCCTTGACGCATTACCCGACCCTTACCTCGTTCCCTCTCCCCCCTCCCCATGAGTCCCCCACCATCTTCCCCCTCCCTACCGAGCCTGTTATACACCAACCCTCCCACTTTCCGCATTGACTCCTCCACTCCTCTCACCGCTTTCCAACTTCTGCCTCATAATGAAACCCGATCCCAAGGATCTTCTCATCCTTTATTTACTCTCTTCCTATCTCTCACGCTCCGTCCTACTTCTCACACCCATTCACCCCCCTCGCTGCACTTGCACCGCCGCCCCTCACTCTGTCCACGTCGTAATTGCGCAGAACACCGCTACCATTTTTCGCCGCACTCCCCCTCGCACCATCCCCTCACGCTTTTCCTCCCGGTCACCCACCCTCCGGCACTCCTCTCGATCCCTGCTTACCTCATCTCTTACCCCCACAAGTATCGCACCGGACACTCCCTTTCTTCACCCCAATCCCCTCCTAACCTCCCCCTGACAAGACTCCCAAATATGTCCTCTACTGATCGCTTCACTTACCCCGTTCGGAATCCGACCTACCTCCCCCCACCCCACACCTTCTTCGTTCATGATCTTGTACGGCTCCTGTCTCACAAACCGGCCTTCTTTATTCTTACGCGTCTCTAAAGTGAACTTACTAGCTCCCTCCCGTCATAGGTATGTTCCATTCGTCTATATTCACACACCATTTGTTCTTCATATTCCCCCCCCCACTCACCCTCGTTGCTTCCTAAATGCCCCCACACCACTTTCTCCCGTTTGTAACCGCCTTTGATTTTATAGTTCTCAACGATCACCCGCACCTCCTTTAATGACACCTACCCGCGCATCTCACTACCTTCTTCACTTTCCCAACCCCCCGCTTCATCTTCCCCACCTCACTATCCATCATCGTACCATCTCCTTTCCTCTCTAATTTCCTTCTCTAGAATTCCGTCCTTAACCCTCCTCTTCTCTCTTGCCCTTCCTCTCTCTTTGCTCACATTCCCTCAATTCCAGTCCAACCCCCCCCGCCACCTCTGCCCACCTTTTTTAATCCCCCTACCCTCACCCTTCCTGCACTCCGCTTTCCCCCCTCGCGCTTCCTATTCCATTACCCTACTTTTCTTGCAGCTCGCAACCGACCGCCAGGCCACACTTCCCAATACTCTTCCCTCCTTACTTCACTCCACCCCTCCCCCCCGATTCTATTTTCCCCATGTCCTGCCTCCCCACCTCGCTTTTGTCGCACCGTTCTGATATTTTTCCTTCCCCCATTTAGTTCCTAATTACTCGGCTCTATCGTTGTTCCCGATTTGCCTCCTTCCGTCCACCCTTCTCTACTCCCCCTCGTCTCCTCCGTCCACTCCCATGCCTGCCCTTGCGCCCTTTCTTCCCTCCCGTTTCCTTCGCGTGCATCTTTTTTCCCTATCCACCCACTAACTTTCCCCTCCCCTATGCCTTATCGTCGTGGTTCTGAGAGTATCTTACCTAGTCCACGTCACTAGACCGCTCTCTGGAACACCGAAGAGCCCTCCTAGCGAACCACACGCCCCTGCCAACGATCCGTATATAGAGGCCGCGTCATAGACGCAAAGTCCGCGCAAGTTTTTGAGCTTGAAGCGCGTGGATGCATGGGCCAAGGGTCTTTGTCTTACAACAGCACCCCGAGTGCGTGCAAGCACTGCAATCCGCAGAACCCCCACCTCTACATGCGCCTTAGGTCCCCCCACCTTTTTTACTTCTCACCCTTCTCCATCCCTCCTCTTGTTGTCTCCGATGTCCCTCACTTCCCCCCCCCACCCACCCTCCGTTGCATCTTCGAATGATCCCACCCCCACACCCCTCCCTTAATTGCTCCGCACCTTACCTTTTTCGTCCCTTCATTTCTCGCTCACCTCCTCATACTAGCCCTCTCCTAGGTAGCACCGAGCCAATTGACCGCCTCGCTAACGACCTACCGTCCCCCAGAACCTACTTTTTACCCCGCGTCCGTATCATCTCCATCCGCTTTTTCCCTCTTGCACCCCCCCCACTCCAAGTCCACCCTCCCTGTTAGTGACTTTCTGTCCCCCCCCCCCCGTTGCCTCGTTCCTCCTTAGCCTCTCCTCTCCGGCGTCCCCGTGCCGCTTTTTGCTGTGGATACAAAAAAACCCAACAAAGAAACCCTAACCTCCCAAAAAAAAGGGAAATGTTTATAACCGCCCCCCCCCAATAACCCCCCCAAAAACAAAACACCAAAAAAAAAAAACCACCAATACCATGCCCACCCCCCCCCCAAAACAAACACCACCCCCCCAAACCACCACCCCACCCCCCCCCCCACCCTCCAATCCCCAAAAAATGAACCCCCCCCCCCCCCCCAAACCACAACCCCCCCCCCCCCCCCTTTTTTAGGCTGAAGCCGCAAGCAGGATACTTGCAGTTGCTCCGACGCACGTCTCCTATTCCCCCTGCTGCGGAAGTTTTCCTCCCCGGGAGGCTCCGTCTCTCCCCTGCACTGTGAGTCCTACATTTTTGCGGTGTGTTCCCTTTCCCTGAACACAGAAGCCATTTGTCTCCTTTTCGAGGGCCCCGGCCCTCCTTTCCCATTGTTCCACGAAGGCGTTCTTTCGTGTTTGGGAAGTTTTTGGCTTTTTCTTCCAAAGGTGTTTCCCGGTAATTCCGGGGGTGTATAGTGTCGTTGTTCCGCATAGTCGGAAAGCTTCCTGGTTTCAGCCTTCTATCCAAGCCGTTTTAACACAACCTAGGGCTCTATATTATCTCCGAATTTTGGGCTGGTTACAGGTTGTTTTGTTGGTGATACTTTCCCTCCCTCTTTCATTTTTTCCGGACGGAAACTCCATGATCGGAATGCGGTATTCGGTTGGCGTCCTTTTTCCACCCCCCTTTCCTAAATCCAGTTCCGTTCCCCTTCATGGATGTGCCTCGTGTTGGAGCGAATTGGTCCCCGTCCCTTTTTTACCCATCAACGTTTTAAGCATCAGGTTCCCTTTGTCTCCCCGCCCACTTGCTGCGATAGAGGGATCGCGGGTTCGTTGACCGCGGAGGCTTTTCAGTGTCCTTTCCCTCTTGGGTCCGTTGAAGTGTGTGGTGGGAGAAGTCTTTTTTTTGATGATGCGCTTTTTTTTGGGGTCGCACTCCGAGCTTATCATAGGGAGACACAGAAGAAGGGGTTGAAATCTTGTTTCTTCCTTTGTCCCAACCGACGTTTTTTTACAAAAACCTTTCCCGTTCCCGGATTGGCTTTTCACTCCCCCAGTGGCACTTCGAATTTTCCTGGTTGTTTCCAGTCGCCATTTCCTGGTCTCCTTCTGCGGTGCGTTAACCGGAAAAAGGACCCTTCTAGAAGTTTTTGCCCCCCCCCCTTACCGACGACGGTTCACATTTTTGAGTTCCCAACCAACCCCGTTTTCTTTTTTCTTTGATATTTGTCCCCCTATTACCGTCCGGGTTCGGTTGTTAACTTCGGGGATTGCCCTTTTTTTTCTTGTTACAGTCATTTATACATGGCATCTTTTTCCTGCCTCTTCTTCTTTTTGTCTAAGAAGGGTTGTGCCTGAGTGTGTACCAGGCTGGCTTTGACAAGTCAAGGCCCAAGGCATTCCTCCCTCCTTTTCAGTCAGGTTTTATCCCTTTCCTCTTTCTCCCCCCAATGACCTAGGTCTCGGTCCCCGATCCTTGGAAGTCCTGGTCGGTTAAGTCAGGGCATGGCCGGTTTCTGTTTTTTTTTTTTTTCTTATCTCTTTTTACTCCCACTATCTTTGTTGTTGTTTCTAGTCGATAAATGAAAGGAATCTGAAGGCCTTTTCTCCCTTCAACTTCAAGATCGGGTAGTTTCGCTCCCAGGCAAGTATTCAGTAATCACTTTCCTCCCGTAGTCTTTTTGAACAAATTCCCATTTGGAATTAACGACGGTAATAGTCCATCGTGGTTACCCACTTCATCTGGATCAGAATCCTCTTCCCCCAGGTACCCACAACTTATCCCTATCATGCTGGCACGCCCCCCCAATAAGTTACCTCCCCGAACTTTTCCCCCTCCCCCTCTCTGTCTCTTGTTTTTGCTGTTTTTTTCCGGGATTTATAGATCGCCCGAGGTGTTGGAGACCATTTTCACACCGTCGTCTTCAATTTCCCCCATTATATCATTTTCTTTGGGCGTGGTACTAAGGTACCGCCTCCCTCATCCTGGATCCTTGCGACTGGTTACTATGGAACACCTGAACCCCTTTAAGATTCCAACTTTGTGCCTCCCCATCCACTCCGGGTCCCCGGGTTTCACTCTTTCCTTTATGGTTTGACTTTGCCCTGCAGATGGCAAACAAATGATTATTATGCCCCACTTTGAGAATTATTATTCTCCCCAAAAAAACTATTTCCTCCTCCCCCCCTTGACCCCTCTTCAACTTGCCAACTTTAGGTTCCTCCCCCCCCTCAACATACTCGGGCCCCCGTCTTTCTCCCCCCCCGCTCTCACTGCTCAGTAGCCTGAAGTTTTTCTTTCCCCCGCCTTTCCCTCTCTTCACGTTCTTTTTTTTCCTGGGCCACAACCCCCACCCGTTTACGTGAAAAATCCCTCAATGTGCTTACTGACCCTGGGATGGTATATTTTGTTCAAGGAGTTTGACGCCAACCCACCTGTATTCCTCGTTCCAGGTTTTTCCCTTGAAGGTATTCCGACTTCTTTTAGGACTACAAAAGACCCCATCGTAATGACCCAGATTAGGATGCCCCCTTGGGGTACGGCCTCTTGTTGGGCCGCCTTTTTCTCTCCGCCAGGGCCGCCCCTCTAGAGGACCCACGTCCAACTTTCGCACACTTAATTTCCAGTTTGACCCCTTCTCCCCTTTGCCAGGTGGCCCGTTTTTGCCCACGAGCAAAAGTAAAGATTCGATTTTTGCGACCACTGTCCCCCTCTTGTTTTTTTCCCCGCGAATTACCCCCCTGGTCTTGTCCAATTCCGGAACGACCGCTTTCGGACTCACTTCAAGGTTCGATTTCCTGTCGCTTGGTCGAGGCCACTTCGGCTTTTGCGAGGTCCGGTTTCGTCGGAGCGCTGCCACCTTGTCTCGAGGCATCAGCCGAGTGGCCTATCTACCTATATTCCTGAATCTGCATGCTCTCCAGTCTTCTTTATCTGCTGTACCCGTCCCAATAGATATTTGGACCCTCTTTCCTCGGCCTTTCTTCATTATTATCTCGTTCACAGCCCCCCGCAACCAGGTGACTTTCCCCTGCACCCAAAAAATGATTTCTTCCTATTTCCCCCAGATCTTTCCCCAAGGAACCCAGCTACTCAGTTTTTTTTTCTCTTCTTTTTGGGGATACGTTATATTGAAAAGAATTACTTCCTCTCTCTTTCTTTCTCAGTCACAAACACGTGCGGACATAGCCTTCCCCGACCCTTCACCCTCGACTCCAGGCTTCTCCTCCCCTTCGCAATACTGTCCCTTCGCGCTGGCTCGTTCCTTCCTAACCTTTACCGTTCCCCCCAGCCCATCCCCGCGTGCCCTTGTCCACACAGTTGGCCCCGTTCCCCACCTGTTCTTCCCTTCTCTAATAGCTGACCAATTCACCCCCATGATGACCCTTGCTTGCAAGTTCGCGCCGCTCATCTTGCCCCATTTAAGTGGCTTGCACCCTTCCCAACCCCCATAATTCCAACTCGCCGGCTGCCCCTATTATGAAATATGCAGGACGCCTCCTTTTTTGGCTGCAGTTGACCCCTACGCTCGCAAGTAGTCCCCCATTCCTTTTCACAGTTTTCTTTCCCCCCTCTTCCGAACTCCGTTCACGTAATTTTTTTCGCGAAAACGTAGGCCCGACTATTTTTTTGGCTTGCTGCTCCGCCTTTTCTCCTTAACGGTGCCTGCGGCCTGTTGGTTTTTTTGTTCCATTGTTTAATGTGTATTTTTCACTTCTGATTCACCCAGCATTTTTTTGTAGTCAGTCCCTTTTGGGGGTGTGGTGTGGCCCGTTGATAGATATTGTTTTTTTTTCATACCCCCAATCCAATACCTCTTGTTTTTTCCTGCGGAATCAGGTTTGTGGTAAGATTCCTTCCTGTCTTTCTTGCTTCGCATCTCAGTGTATGGGATGCGAGCGGCCGTGTAGATCTCCGAGTTCCTTGACCTTCTTTTTCAAGTCCCAGTACCCTGTACTCAAGTAGGGGCCATGTCATTCAGAATTTCGTCCTTGACCCAAAAGGGGGGGGACACAGCTCTCCCCCCCCCCTTGGAAGACGCTTGAGTCGTCGTCGATGTCGCTCCCGCACGATCTTATTCCCTCAAATCACTAGTTTCTGGGGGGAGAGGACGGAGATCCTACCCACCTCTGGAAAATTATAGGGAGGGGTCCCACTACTGGTGTTTGTTTGTTTCTTCTCCGGGGTTGTGTCTTTTTTTTATTAAAGCTTTTTTCCTTGTCTTGTTTGCCTTAGTGCCATTTTCTATTAGTTGGATTTCCCTTGTCCTCGCTTGTCTTCTGCAGGGGTAGGCTGAAGTGGTTTCCCACCCCCTTTTGGTTGAGATTCCTAATTTTCGGTTTTTGTTCTGCTCCCAGACTCGCCACTTTCCGAATAGTAAGGTCTCACCCTATTGGGTGATGGTATTCCGTGCCATTCTCCGCCCTTTCCCCTTTCCTTTGACTGTCCGTGTTTACCTTGCCCGGGGTTGGGAGAATTACTTGTTGTTTTCAGCTGCCTTTTTCCCCCCTTTTGTTTTCCCTGTTAAGTGAGCCGTTTGGTCGAAAAAGGGGTTTGCATCCCGCACAGGGTTTTTGACCTCCCAAATATGACATTCTTAATCCAACTAATGGATGCGTTTTTTCCCCTCCATTTCCCCCCCTCTTGTATGGGGAATTTCAGACGAACTGTTGTACGCTAGATGGTTTTAACGGACAACGTAACATTTTGTCACTGTTTTTTCTCCCTCCTGATTTTTACTGCGTGTTTTTGTGGCCCGTTCGTGTCAGGACTTGGCTGGCTCTTTGGGCCATGCATTTTCTGTCCCCCTTGTTCACCTCCTTCCCCTTTCGTTCGTTTGACGGGGTTCAGGCCCCCCACCCCCCCGTGAGGGAATTCCCATCGATGATTCTTGCCCCCAAATAGTATCTGTTCCGCCCCAGGGGGCCCTTGCCCCGTAAGGGCGCCTCCCGCTTGGAGGCGTTTTGATCCAACGGATCCCTTCTTCGTTTGGGCCGTTTCCTTAGGTCTATTTCCAATTGTTTTTAAGGGGTTTGCTGGGATCCCTTCAGCCGTTGGAGCCGCTGGGTTCCCCGGTTTTTCCAGCGGGTTTTCATGCTCTTCCCTCCCTCCTCTTTTTTGCCTGTCCCCCCCGAGGTGTCCCCCCTACCTTTCTGCTGTTGACCCGCCCCCTTACGGCCTGTAGATATGGAGGAATTTTTTCTTTATTACCCCTAGAAGCCCGAGAGTCATTGAAAGACGAGTGAGTCTTGCAATATTCCTGAAGTCGTCTCACATACTTTGAGATTTCCGATAGCCCGGCGCTTCTTTCCCCCCCATTCCCTGCACCCGGAAATGTGTGGGTAGTCGTGTTGCCGGCAGCAACCTTTTTGTTTCCCCTTTGTCTTTTCTAGAGTGATTTTTGGTTGGTGTCAACCAGATTAATGGTTGTCTCCAAAGTTTTTTTCTAGACCTGTTTTTGTTTATGATTATGCTTCTTTTGGCCGTTTTGATGTTTTGCGGGGATAACTTTATGTTTCCTCTTTGTCGGTTTCCATTCTTTTTTTCCTCGTGTGTTTCTCTCTCTTTCTCCTTTGTGGTTGTTCGAGATCTAACCCAGGCGCCTGAGTGACCTTTAAACCCCCTACGGATATACGAGGAGAAAGCCCACACTTCCACCGGAGCAAAGCTCTTCATAATCCCCCCCCTTCTTTTAGTTAGTCCCCAAAATTTTCAGCACCATGGTTTCCCCCCCCCGGCTCATTATGTCTGGTCTGAGAAAAAACCCCAAGTTTTTTTTGACGTTCCCCAAAGACCCCACCCGTCGTGCCCAATGTCTCTTTTCTAGATCCTGGTCTCTCGGTACTTAGTATAATTTGCGTACTCCGTCATTCCATCGGGAAGACCGCTTTTATGTCTCCCTTTTCGATTGTTTCTCCATCAGTTTCTTACTCCCAATCTATTTTAGTTTCCCTCAGACGATTTCTGTTGACCTATGTTTCCAGTCCAATATATAGTATTTTCTATTCCTGAGCTTCAAGCCACGAGGCACTTCCCCACAATTAACAGTTTCAGTAGCTTCACCCATTCCCCCCCCCCCTTCCCCACCAATGAACCATGATTTTCCCGTAAATGGTAACGTTTTTCCTTTTTTCAAATGACTACATCGTCCTCTTTCCACCCATTAAGGGTCCAGATCCTGTTAAGCTTGATAGTTTGCCCTCCCCCCCCCTATATTTCCTTTTTCCACCTTGGTTGGTTTCATATGCACCCCCCCTAAAATACTCCTTATTTGACCCCGTTCCCTTGACCCTTGTATTTCACCCTCCACCACCCCCGGTTTACGTCTGCCAGCTGCCACAAGCACTCCACATGACTCGGGACAACCAGTCCGGCTTCGCCCCCAAAAAGTGCCCAGATTTTTTTTCATTGGGGAACCCCCCCACTCTCTTCCCCCCTGTTTGTCTCCTGCCCTTTGCAACCATCCCCGGCTGATGAGACTGGATACCAAATTCCTCACTCCGGTTATTGGCTTCCGCCTTCAGAGGGTTCCTTTCCCCCCCCGTAGATCTTCTTGGTAGAAAACTATTGACAATACTTGAAAAGGTTCCCTACCCGTTGGTTCACCCTGGCCCCTTCTCCCGGGTCACGTCTTCCCCCCCACGTTTTTTCAGCTGTTCCCATGGACCCCTCAGTCAGTACGGCGTAAATTCTTTTCTTTCCGTTGGCGCTCCTTAACCCGCAATTGTACATTTGGAGATTCGCCTTGGAGTTTTTCGATTAAGTCCCCATTCCCCTTCAGATGCTCTTTCTCAACCCCCCACTTGGTTGCTTTTTGCAAAACTTCGGGGCCCCTCCCCTTCATGTCCAATGAACCGGCTATGATCCCTAGCCACCAGCAAGCTCTCACTGGATCGGCCCTTTCCCCCCTTAACCCTCCCCGAGTAACTTTTTACTTTTCCCCCAACCCGCGGCTCGTCCATCCCCCCCCCAAAAACCAGTCGTGGGTTGACCCCACGACGAACTTTCGTCTTCTGAGAGCTCATAGACCCCATCATCCTGCGGATTGTGTCCATACGTTCTCTTTTTCCTCGAGATCGCATAGATTCCCCTGGGTGAAGGCCCCCAAAGTTTTTTGTTTGCAAGCTCATTATGAACATCTTTCCGCCCCCTTTGAAGGAGCTAGCTTGCGGTTGAAAACATAAGTTGCAAGTCCCTCATAGTACGGCTACCCACTTTCATCAATACCCCCCCCCCCAAGTTCTGAGCGAGTAATCAACTGCAGTTAATACATGTCTATTCCCCCCCCAGCCTTAACGCATTCCCCCTCCACTTGAAGGGTTCTCTTTTGCGTGCCCCTTTTTGAAACCACCCTCTCCCTTTTTCACACACACAACCGTTTATACCCGTCTGGTATGAAGACTCTTTTAGTGAAAACTGTCCCCCTTACCCTGTCAGCCCCACCTACCCTCTTCTTAGGCCAATGTCCCAGGCATATGCCACCGAGGATACATCCCCCATCTTATCTAGGCTAAGTTTTACCTCTCCCCCTCTCGGGGCAATTTTCGGGTGGCTCGGGGTCGGACCGGGCCCCCCCCCCGGAAGTGGTCCTTTGACTTTTCTTAATAGTTCTCGGTACACCCTCGACAAGAGCTGGAGCCCTGACCCCTGTTATTGGCACCCAATAACCGGAGGGACTCAGGAGTCTTTTTCCGGAGGGTGGGTTGTCAGTGACAATCTTCAATGGGGCTTACGTCAGTTCTCAGTTACTTTTTCTCCTACGTCCCCTTTACATTTTCCTCTGTTTTTCCAGTGTCTGGTTTTTTATCCCGAGATGTGAGTGATTGTAGGAAGAAACTCCCCTGTTTGGTTCCAGGAGACGAGGTAAATTTATTGTTTTCCTTTTCCCAAATGTTCCTTGACTGTAACAACCTGTAATGTCCTTTCTTGCTACCTCGTTTTGGTAACGCCGGCTGGAGTTTTCCGGACCCGTATGGGCCCTTTTGGATCGGGTTCTGAGCACTAGAGTTTTTTTTCTGGTTACATTTACCCCTTCTCCCAGTCAAGGCGCGCCCGAGGCCTTTGGAGTCCTTGTGTTCTTTTCGCGGTTTCCTCTGCGCTGGAATCTTTTTCCAACTCTTTTTTTTTTTCCGTCTTCCTTGCCCAGTCCACGTTGATTTACTTTGAAGAGATAGAAGGGAAATTTCCCCTCCTTCCCCCCACGATCGGTTTTCACGAGCTAGTGTTTTCGTCTAGATGCCTTCTTCGTTCTCGTCCCTATTTCAGGAAATAGTCTTATGATAACGGTTTTACTGCGCTCCTTCCGTATGCGAGCAGGATATTTCCTGTTTCCTAACCTGCGTAAAGTCCCCTCGAGTTTTCCGTTTCAGGCCTGGACTTCTCACGGCATGCCATGCCGTTCTTTCTGGCATTGGGATTCTCCCGTTAATGACCCATCCAATCCTTGTTCTTAAGTCCCGCCTGGGTCCCCTTCTTCTCGCGCACCTTGTCCCACTCCTGCTTTCGCGATGTGGCCATTTCCCCCCTTCGCCCGTTGCCTTCAAGGTCCCCCCTTCTCCATTCGTTCTCCTTGACGGGGTTCCGACCTGTGGTAAGCGTCCCATGTGTCTTCCGAGCTCTCAATGCTGTCCCCCTCGTTGAAACCTTTTTACCCCCTCTCGTTATAAGTAATCTTTTTTCGGAAGAGGAGGTGAGTGTGGTCGAATCTTCCCCCCCTCCCGAGGTCGGGGTTCATTTTAACCCCCCCCCCTCGCTTCTCTTTCTCTTTTTGCCGTCCCCCGTTACCCCACAATCCTCATAAGTTCCCCGTTTAGATGCACAGGAAGGACTGTTTCTCCTTTTTTTCTCGTTTCATTGGTCCAGTATGGTCCCTCCCCTGCTCCTCTTCCGCTTTTCCCTACGCCTGCTGCGACTGTCTCCTCTTCGCGTTTCTCGGCTCTTTCCCTCGTTCTTCGGAGTTGGGCTCCCTCCTTGCCAGGTGCCGAATGGTTTTGGTTTTATGAGTCCTCTTTTTTTTTTTTCTGAGGAATAGCTCTCCCGGGAGACCCATAATCAATTTGTTTCCTTTTCTTTTAAGAGCAAATGGGCAACCCGACCGTCCTCGGTCAAACTCCCCTTACTTTGCCCTTGTTTTTGGTCTCTCCCCGTGGAAATCGGAGACTCTTTTCGTTTTTTTTCCTTAGTTCCCGTCTCCCCTTAGAATGTCGGTCCTCGTCGGCCTCTTACCCTTTCCCCACAAAAGGACCCAGTACCAATCTTTCCCTTCTACGTAAGTTTTCATTTTCCCCCTTTGTGAGCCACCCACTCGGAGATCTCGAACGGCTCCCTTAGTCCAAATAGACAGGCTTCTTTGAGGTTTGGACCCCGGTCGGGGCTTGACTCTTTTCGGGTTCCATCATTGTCTCCAGGACCAACTTTTTGTACTGCCCTAAAGGCTTTATGGTCTAAGAAGGGTTCGCTTGGGACAAAGGATGTTCTTGCGGACTTCTTAAGGCCACTTCCCTGTCAGCAAGATTCCTTCGGAAGGAGTTTTAGTACTTTTGTCTATTCCCTTGACATAGGTCTTCCCCCCCAGTCGTTCCGGCTTGTGCTTCGGGTAAGGGCCTTCAAGGGCCTTTCCTTGG
>Ga0179593_1611104_pt1 | contig 15068 bp, 27 predicted proteins | sample CZODoug2_1_08_16_FD_185931 | JGI IMG/M metagenome (GOLD analysis project Ga0179593, IMG submission 185931) | Vadose zone soil fungal communities from Angelo Coast Range Reserve, California, USA - CZODoug2_1_08_16fungal (PacBio error correction) | ecosystem: Environmental > Terrestrial > Soil >... | reverse complement strand
CTATGTTTTCCCAGCCCCTTCCTTTGATTTTCCACGAGCCTTCGTCCTTTTTTTTACCGCGGAGGTGGATAGCCTTTTACATAATAGATCAACCCTGGTTCCATTTGCCCATCCCCTTTTTGGTTGTCCCCTTCGCAGTTGGGGTCAAGGCCTTTTTTCCTTTAGTCTCACAGGGTGCCGTCTTGGCTCCCTCCACTTATTCGAATATTCTGGATGGCATGGCCTTTTGTGATTTTGCCCACGGGTCTCCCGGTTCAGTCCCCTCTTGATCATTCCTTCCCGTTTTTCCGGATGCCCTTTTTGATTACCTGACCTGCCCGCTTGCCTTGCGATAAAAAGGGGTCTGGTTCCTGCAATCGCTGGGCAGGTTGTCTCTTCTCCTGTTTTTTCTGCTGCTGTCTTTCCTTCTCTTTTTGTTCATGGATTTATTCCCCCAACTTTTTTACTTTTTTTTTTTCAAATTTTTACAAGGATTGCCTTCCCCCTCCGGCCAAATAGGATGTTTCCACAACCCCCCGCCCCCCATGGTGCCGGGTTTTTCAGGTTTCCGCCATCCCCGGTCTTCCCCACCCCTTTGCAGCTGATCGACCTTTTCAGAAACATCTTGCTGATGCGCAGTCTTGTGCATTTCCAACATTGCTTTTCCCACCCCTTTTCCCTCTCTGGTTTCGGACCAATGGTGAGAACGATTGGTAGGCTATTGTCATTGGCGGATTTGGAGATGCCTCAGCGACCTTTCGTTTTTTTTCTCCTCTCTTCCTTTTTTTTTTAAGTCTAATAATGAGGTTACTGCCCCATAGACCTGCATGTTGTGTGCCCACACACCAGGTCTCTTCATTATGCCTATTCTTCCTTTCGCATCCCCCCCTTCTTTGATCACCTTCGTCTCCCTCATCCCCCGAAGGGAGTTCAATTTTTTTTCTGCAACGTCCCCCAATGAACGTTTTGACGTTACTTTTTGGGGCGGGCCTTGTTGCATCAACGTTTTTCCCAAGATCGAGGCCAACTCCTTGACCCTGGATGGGTCCTTTTTTTTTGCCAAAGTCAATTTCCCCCCTTTACCTTCCCTTTGACTTCAACCCCAAGTTACTTTCTCGTTGCTCTCCCCCTATGCCCCTTTTTTTTTCCAAAGCAGATTTCCTCACCCCAGTTTGTTGCCATCCCCCAACCAACTTCTCTTTGAACTTTTTCGGAGTACAGAGGCGGCCCGCCCAGTTTTAAGCCCGACAAGAGGTTCCCCCCCCGCCCCACTGGCCTTTTCTTCGGGCCTTTCTGAGTAAAGCGCACCCTGTGCCTGTGCCCCACCGCCCCTCCCCCCATGGCTTTTCCGGTTTTTGGATAAATAGTAGATCTTCGACCCCACGCCCTGCGTTTTCCACTCCAAACGTCATTCCTCCTTCCCCGACATACGCCCTCCTGTTTTTTACCCTGGTTTTGTGCATTCCTGAAAGTGATTTTTCCCCCCCCTCGTCCCAAGGTGCTGACTTTCCTTCGCCGGTGCGTTTCCCCTGTGACGACCCCAATTTTTTTTTATGTCTCCCAGTCCTTTAGCTAGGACAGTTTTATAATCTAAAGTCCCCTTCGTTTTCCCCTTTCAACCTTTGCGAACTCTGTGCTTTCGTGCCCTTCCCTCTGCCCTCCTTTTCTTTTTTTGGGGCTCTTGTGTAGGACGTTTTCACCCCCTATTCAGTGAAAGCCTAACTCCCAACTACCTTGGACTGGGGTCTTCTTTTGTTATACGGCCATCCCTCTGATCTACCCCTTTTTAGCTGTTGCTACGGGCTTTTTCGCCTGAAGGCCCTTTAACCCCTGGTTTTTTCCCTTAGTCTTCCCTTGTGATGCTCTGCCCCCCTTCCGTCTGGGCATGCTGTTCCATTTCCCAACACAACCAGAAAACACTCCTTCCTTGTGTGCTCTTCGGACTTCCGCCGATATTTTTCTACTCTTTTCTCCTTCTTTGTTTTTAGCACTTAGTTACCAGCGCCCTCGTATCACCGTTCACGGGACTCCGGAATAGACTTTTGGGGGGATTTCGTTTGGTTGTCGAGGGACCCTCGCCAAAGCATTTTTATTTACCCTTGATAATCCCTCCTTCGGGGAATCCTAATCCCTCCCGGCAACTGACAAAGAGGTGGTGCCCCACCCGTTTTCTTGCTCCCCCTTTTTTTCATACGGGTCCCCCCACGTCCCACCCGACCCCGTTGGCCCACTTTTTTCTCAGGATGTTCTTTTAGACCCCTCATGGTTTTCCCAATGATTCCCTTTTCAAAGTGTTTTGCACTGACACAAGTTGTGTGCCGGTGATCTTGACCAAGAGACATTTCGTACGCCAAAGCCGTCTGCAATTTTTTTTTTTTTTTTAACCGCGTTTTTTTTTGATCCAGAGGACACGTTGTTTTTTCAGTTGACCATTCTGTTTAAGTCTCCCGATTTTCATATTGAGGACCAATTTTTTCTCTCTGGGAGAGACCCAATTCTGATTTTTCCCTTGGTGAACTTTTTTTTACCCCCTTGCAGCTCCGGTAAAGGAGAGGAATTTTTTATTTTCCCCCCGGATGGCAGTTGTACCCACAACCTTTTCGTCCTTGTGTGTTCTTTTAAGACCAGAAGATTGGTTAGGTGAAAAGGGAGGTTCAGCCGAGGATTTTCCATTCTTTTTTCCCCCCCTTTGACCGATTTTAAGTGCTCAGAGAACATTTTTTTTTTTTTTTTTTTTTTTTTTTTGGTGTTTTGCTTTTTTGTAGGCCTGACCTGTGTCTATCCCCGCTGAAGACACAACGACTTTTCTTAGGCAAGGTCCCGTTGCGACGGTGTTTCGCGACATTTTTTCCCTTTTCCCTTCCTGTGAGCTGGTGTGTTTTTTGTTTATCGCCGACTTGTTTTCCCCATTTGACACTTTGGTTTTTTTTGTTTAGAGTTGGAAAGTTTTGAGCTTATGGAGGACACTCCTTTTCTTTACCAGTCTCAGAGTTTTATTTGTCTGGTCCCACAACCACAGTTGTCTGCCTTTAGTATTTCTAGTTTCTTTTTTTGGTTTTTATCCCCCCTGTCTTTTTTTTTACCCAAGGTCTATTCTTAGCCAAGGGCTAAGGTTTTCGCCTTTACTCCCAGGGACACCGCAGGGGTGTCCACCCTGTTTTGCCCCTCCCTTTTTTTTAGGTTTTGTCCCCCCCCCTGAAAGACAAACAACATTTCCCAAAACGGTTTCAGTTCCCCCTTTCAGTGGTTTTTTTTTTACTCCTTTTGCTGTATTGTTCGGTTTCGGAGCGCGATGGTGGTCTTTGCCTTATTGGGGACGGTACCATTCTTTTTTTACCCCCCCCCTCTTTCCCCCCGGCCGGTTTCTGGGTTTTTTTTGCTTCCCTTCAAATTCTTCCCGTGATGGGGTTTTTTCCGTTTTTTTTTTAGTTCCCGTAGTTCGGGATTTTTGACGACCATTTGTCTGAGTGCCGCCTTTTTTCCGGATTTTGGAAGCCCCCGGCACCCTTATTCTGTGAATTTCCCTTCCCTCCCAGCTGGTCCCATACCGACCCCCGGGGAATCGTCGTTTGCTTGGCTCCACCCATTTTGTCTGTCCGTCTTCCCCCTTCCTTTTCTTGACTTAATTTTTTTTATCTTTTTTGATGACCTTTTTATGCACTGCTTAAGGACTTAGATTTTTGTCGATCCCCCGCTGTTTACTGAGGGCTGTTTTCTTTTCAATTTATGAGAGTTGATTGGAGTCCCATTTTTCCCCGCGCCAAGTAAACGTGTCTGCGGTATATTCCGGGTGGGTACTTTTGGTGTGGTTTTGGTGTTTTTTCTCCTCTCGACACGTGTACTGGGGCAGGACCCTTTGATCATTTTTTTCTTGCCCGACCGTTAGAATTTTTTGGTTTTTTCCGATTCTTCCAAGTTTTTTTTTATGCCGAAAACTACCCTCCTTTTTTGTCGAAAAAACCCTTACGTCTAAAACTGACTTGTCTTCCCCCCCTTGATTCTTCTTCCTTTTCCAAGGTTTAAGGACCTTTGTGCCCTGTGTTAGCTCCTGTCAAGTTCTTCCTCGTGAGTAGTGACTTCCCTCCCGTTTTTTTTTTCCTTCTGGTTTTGATTTGATGATGCCTTGCGCGTCACACTCTTGTCCTGTTCTTTCTGATTCGACCTCCCCATTTGGTTTCGAGCCCCCCGGTCCAGGGGGTTTGTCCAGCTTGCCGATAGTACCCCGTTTGTTTTCTTTTTTAAGAAGGCTTGTTCCCTTGCCCTCTTCCCGACTCTTTTTTCCCTTTCCCCTTTCTCAGGGCTTCCCTTGGCATTTGGAAATGGTCGGCCCCAGGAAGTTTTTGGTAGGGAGGCCCCCTTCTCTATACGCCTTTGTCTATCAAGTTCCCCCTTGTCCCCTGGAGAAGGAAACGTTCCTTGCCAGGTTTTCCCCGGAGATTGATGTTTTCTTCCCTCTCCTCGTTTTTTTTTTGTTTGTTGTGAGTCTCTCTTATAAAGCATGACTTTCCTTGCAGATGTGCTCCCTGTCTCCTTTTCCGGCTTGGCCGAGGCGTTTACTTTCCCCTTTTGGTTGCCTCCCTCTGCTACGCCTCCCCCTCCCATTTTTTTTTGATTTTTCCCTCTGAGGCCAGGCTTCTGTTTCCAGCGTCACAAGGCAGTAGGTCCTTTTCCAACGCTTTTGGGGAACTATTCGTCTTTATCCTTTTCTTCCCATTGTGACTGCTGGATTTTAGGTCCGGGTCTCCGGTTCCCAGAATTTTTTTCCTCCGTTGCCATTTTTTTTTGGCTGCCAACGACCAGGGCTTCCCAGCGAGGGCTACCCCTTGTACTTCCCTTGGCCCCCTTGCGAAATACATAGCCTTTTTACGGCTTTCCCTTTTTTACTCGCTGCTTCTTCTTTTTCGTCCCTTGGGCAGTCCCCTGCGGCCCGATCAATACCCCCCCCTTTCTTTCTCTGCAGAGGATTCTTCTATAGTTTCCCACCCCGCTCAACGGTGCGTTTCCTTTGCTTGCATCCCACTTCTATTCCCCCGACCCTCTCTTTTCCCCCCCTGCGTGCTCGCCACATTCTTTTTTTTCCCCCTCGGCATTCCCACATTTACCAAAAAACCCCCCACGTCCCCTAGTTTGGTCCCGGAGTTCCTCCCTCAATACATTCTCTAACCCCCCCACCCCAATTCCCGCTTTCCCTTATGTAGAGGATGGATCCGCCTTACGAGGATTTCCCCTGGCTTCTTTCCCCCCTCTCATTCTTTCCTGACATTCCCCCTGATCCTTTCCCCTTAGGCGGTGCCCCGCCCCCTTTCTTCAGGTTAGAAAAAAACGTCTTTTGCAGTTGCCCAAGTCCTCTAGCTCATCCACCAGCTTTGATCCCCCTTTCGGCACGAACCTCCCTGTTCGGATACAACTCCCTCCCTGTGTGCCCCCACCCCCCGTAGTTGGAGTTCTTTTTTTCCCACACAGACCGCTACCTCACCTGCCTTTTTTTGTCCTCCCCCCCCTTGCCCTTTCTTCAAGTGTTTTCTTTTTCAACCCCCAAGATGTTTCATTGAGATCCAAGATGCTAACACCTCTCCGACCATTGTGGTTGAACTCACCCCCCCCTTTGTTCCTCCCGTTGGCAGCCCCCGCCCCCAGCGGAGGCCTTTTTAGGGCAAGAAACCCCTGCCGTTTTCACCCGTTCTCTAAAAAGTCCTTTCGTCCCCCTTCCCCCCCCCGGACCAACCCCCTGAAGTTTTCCCTGGGTGGAGGCCACCCTCCATTTTCCCGGTTAGTCTCCCACCAACAGCCCCCCCCTTTTAGCCTTCCCCACGTCCTTCTCCCTTTCTTAAGAACCGGACCTGTTCTTCGTTGAACCGGGTTCATCCATCCACACCTCTCAAAGGAGCTCCTTCCCTTAGCACCCCCATTTCCCCCCCCCCCCAGGGAAGTTGACATTTTCTAGGGAAGGTTGGTCCGGTTGGAGTCCCCTGAGCGCCCCCTTTTTCCCACCCCCCTTCCCGAAGCTCGCCATGTCATTTGGTAGTAAAACTCCCTTCCCTGGTGCTCCGGCTGTTGTCTTTTTCTTTTTTTCTTTTATTCTTGCAATCAGGCGGTTTTTTCTTTTCGTTTCTGGGATGATGTCCTGCCCCCCTTCACCACTCTTAAGATGAAATCTTTACGCCACAACCTTGTGCATGCTGGTTCGCCCTGCCAACCTCCTTTTCTCTTCAGGATGTTTTTGTTTCTTGGACTGTTTACCAACCCCCTTTTCTTGGAGCACCCGTGTCCCCTCTTTGTCCATGAGACGGGTTCATCCTTCCTTTGAATTTTCCATGATCGTTTTTCCCCGGCGGCCTCCTCAACACCCCAGAACCACCCGCTCGGTGTTTTTGTTCTAGGATGACTGCTCTTATCATTGTTCCTATAAGAAGTGTTTTGTGCTCCATTAGCCACCTCGTCCATCCTGCATCACCCCGGGTCCCCCTTTTTCCCTCTTTGGGTTGGTGTTATGGTGTGTTAGGGTTCTTCTTTGTCCCATGGGATCTCTTTATTTGTTCCCCCCAAGGCTTTTTTTCTTAACGGGCTTCAACCCCTCGTTCTTTCATTCTTCCCCAGGTGTCTCCCGGGTACACTCCCTTAGCATACCCCCTTTTTTCCCCCCAGTGATTTTGTATTCGGATGATTTTCATTGACCTTCGTCCACCGACCCATGCTTTATTGTGAAGTCCCCTTGCTTTTCCATTGTGCTCTTCTTTTTTTCCCGGTGGGTTTTCTAGAACCCATGCATTCCCCCCCCAGTCCGCCTCAACACTCCTTTTGCCTCTCTTTTCAGTTTTCCTGAGATTTTATTTTCCCCCGCTTCCCCCCCCCCTCTGTTATTCCCCGCCCTTTGAAGGTGATTGTTGAATTTTTTTTAGAAAAGGAAGGTTTTGGCGGTACTTCTCCACAGTGGTAGTGGCTTGAGGTTTTCCCCCCTTCCAGAATGTTTCTCTTATTTTTTGTCTCCCTTACCCCTGGGAGAAAAAGGTAAAGTTTTTAGCAGGAATTTCTTTGTCAACTTTTTCGACAATTGTTACCCCTTTTTTCTTCAACACTTTGCGCTTTGTGTTTTTTTGGTTCTAAAGCCCCTAGGGGTTCTATCGCCAACTGCGTGGCTTAGATGTAGACTTGATTGCCAGTACGGGACTGTTTTTTCGTGTTCTGAGAACCATTGTTTCCTTCCTACAACCCCAGTGGTATTGGATTTATTCCTATTAATCCCCTCAGGTGTAAAACCATTTTTTCGATGTGGGTTGGTACGGTGTCTCCTGTTTCTAGAGACTTTAGATTTTTGACCTCTTTTTTCCACCCTTTGTTGAATTTTTTTTCTTTTCTCCTTCTCCCGCTTTTTTTCCCCCCTGCTGTGGGATCCCCGTGTTCAGCGGCCATTTTTTTGCGTCCCCCCCCCCCAGGTTGATATTCTTCTGTTGCCCCCATCTTGATTACGATACCTGCGGTCTTGTTGAAGCCCCCCTCCTTTCGCTTACTGACGTACGGCTGGCCCTCCCCAGGGTCTTAAACCATGGCTCGCAGCCTGCTTTTTTGAACCAGGCACTCCCACTTTGACTTTTCCCCCACTTTTTCAGTTTTTCCTTTTTTTCCCCAAAGCTGCTGGGATTCGGCGGCTTTTCCCCGCCGGATCAAGGCCCCGCTTGCGGGTCTTCTCTTGTTTTTCCTACTGAAGATCACTCTTATGGTTTTTGTTTGCCGACGACACTGACTTCTGGTGCGCCCCCAGTCATTCCCATTCTCTGGTTACCATCTTCTTTCCGTCGCAGGAAGTCTTAATTTCACCTCAACTTTGTTCCACTTTTTTCCTTGAATTTTTCCCCCTTTGTTTCCTCGAGCCAAAGCTGTCTCTTCCTCCAGTTGCTTTCGTGCGGCTTAATCAAACCCCTTCCTTTGTCTTTTTCGATAATAAGTAAATCTTTTAGTTTTCAGTAATTGTAGGTCCCCCTTTTTTCCTTCTTATTTTTCCAGTTTCACCACTATTTCTGTTTTTATGTTTATTCACCTTTCCGATCGGATGTTTTTGATTTCTTCTGTTACCCCACAGGGAAGTTTTGGTGTGTGTGGGTGTCCGGACCCCCTTTGTTTGGGTGTCCCGGGTGACAATTCTTTGGTTGACCTTTTTGTCCTTTTCTGTCCCCCGATTCCGGACGGGATCCCATTCCTTTTTCTCAAATCATTTGCCAATTCCCGCCGGGACCCCGTCCTTAACAAGCCCAGACCTCCAACCTGGGTTTAATTTTTCATCCTCGCTCCCCCCCGGCGTCCCTGGATTTTTTGAAGGGGGTTTCTACCTGTGTCGGCCCCCCTTAACCTTTGCCTCGACCAGAGGGTCATCCCCTCCCGTTGCCCTCCCAGCCGTTGCATCAGTTTCCCAGAGTTTTTTTGACCCCCCCCTTTTCACTGTGGTTCCCCCCTCCCAGCAAAACCCTTCCTCTTCCACTTTGGCCGACCTGATGAAATAGTACCAGCCTTCTTGGCTTTTACCGACCGGCTTTCCTTGCTATCCCTTTCATTTTCCCTTTGCCTGGTCTCCATTTTTCTGATTTTTGCCCCTTTGTAAGGGCCATGGTAGGTCCACCCCTGGTTTTTAGCATCGGTTTCGGAGGCCACCAGGGCGAATACCCACCTTCTTCCCAACGTCCGGACCCTTCCACTTGCCGGACCTCTCCCTCTTTTTTTTTTTCCTTTAGATTTGCCGACTTTCTTTCTGATGTTACCAACATCTCTTCCTTTTGGTTGTTGAACTGCGTTTGATTCCTTTTCAGAGTCTGGCCGATTGATTGACCCCTTACTCTTCTTTTTCTTTCTTCTTGGAACTCCCTGGCTTTTGGTTTCTCATAAATTAACTTGTTTCCACCGGACATGTTTTTACCATGCAATTGATTGCCCCCTCCTCTTCTGCTGGCCCCAGTGTTTTCCCGTCTTGGGACTCCGCCTCCCAATTTTGAAGCGCAACACCGTCGTTTTTTTTTTTTTTTCCCCCCTGGCCAGAAACTCGGCCCCCCCCCCCCCTGTTTTCCCTCGGTTTTTTTACTTTTTTTCCCCCTGGGGTCGCTTCTTGGGGAATGCCTTCTTTTTTCTCGGGCCCCGTTGGCTAACTCCCTTGCTTCTGTCCGCCCCTATTCGAGTAAGTTCGCAACATTTTTTTATCAGGCCTTGCTTGTCTCCCCACAGTTTTCTCCCTTTTTTATCAATCTCTTAATGGTTTTCTTCCCCATCGTTCTTCCTCTGGACCCTTTCCCGGATTCTTCCAACACATTTTCGTTCTTTTTCCAGATTCCATCTCCCCTTTTTGTTCCCTTTTGGGCGACCGGCAACCTCGTTCTCCTTCGACACCCCCCACGCGCTTTCAAACCTTTCCTTTCGCCATCCCAAGGATCATTCAGCCAGCCTATACTCCTTGTTTGACCACTAGGCCTGTGAGATTCCCCTTTGGTTTACCCTTGCCTACCCATTTTTTTAGATTGGGGGAAGGAGGCCCCCATTGCCTCCCAAGTTTTCCCATCACGCGTCCCCCGTTCCTTCTTTTTAACTGAGTACATTTCTCGTTCGCTTGACAGTTCCCTTTCTTCCCTACTTCAACGAGAAAATGTTCTATCCCTTTCGGGTAAAGCACCTTTTGTTTTTTCCTCAGTCGTTCCAAAAACCCCCTGTGCTTCTTCGTCCCTTATTTTTTTTCGAATTGATTTTCCTGATTTTCCCGTCGTTATCTCCCCCCCCCCCTTCCCCTACGGTGCTTAAAGGCCACCTACTTCTTTTGTAACGTTCCCAACGTTCGTTGTTCCCTGGTTTTCAGACACTACGGGACGCTGCCACCCTCCCCATGTGACTTTTCACCCACTTTTTTCATCCCCCCCAATCTCCGACCCCCCCTTTCTTTCAACCCAGAAAGGGTTTTTTTATTCCATCTGAGAAAAGATGTCCACCTCCCCCCATGCTATTCTGCAAACCCCCTTTTTTCCTAAAACATTGCCGGCTTTTTCATTTTCAGACGCGTTTTCCTCAGCCGCACTCCCTTTCCCCCCCCAGAAACCCCTTTTCAAAACGGGTTTTTTTACCCCCTCCATCTACCAGGCCCGCGCCCCCCTGAAACCTTGCCTATTGGGCGGGTTTCTCCTCTTTCACCCTGCTTTTACTTTTTGAAACACTCCCCTTTGTTCTCTTACCCATCCCTTACCGTTTTTCTCCCCGCCGTGGGGTGCGCCCTGCCCTTTTTTGGCTCGCCCTGCGACCCTCCTCCCCCCCCCCCTTGATTTGAAGAACAAGGTTCACCCCCCAGGCGCGCCTTCCTTGCGCGGGCTGCGACATGGGCCTCCTTTTACTCAGCTGTCTGTCGCCCTTCAGCCCGTGCCTCACAATGATGTGTCGTCCTTTATGGTCGATAAGATGGTGATCTGAGTCTGCCGACGGGCGTTGGCTGGTCTTTTCTTTCTCTGCCCGAACCTTACCTTTCATCTTGTCGGTCACAATCAGTGTCATTTTTTTTTGGGCTTCTTCCCCACAATGCCTGCCTTTGCCCGGGTTAGTCTTTCTGCGGATGTTACCCATATTCATCCCGGTTTTTTTTCCCCTTGCTGAGCTCTGGTCCGGAGGTATTCTTGCTTCTGATACTGTGTCCTGGATGCCCTGTTCCCTTACCCCACGACCCCCCCTGCTCGCTTTTCGGGGTTAGGGAATTTTTCTCCTTCCTCCTCCTCTTTTGTTTTTTTGATGGCTCGATCTCACCCCTCGTCTCTTCCCCCCACCCATCCCGTTGTGAGCGATCAGTGGTTTTTTTTTTTTTCTGGGTTTTGTGGTGCGGGTATGGGCAGCATTCACAATGACACATCATCCTTTTTCCCTTTGTCTTTCATCCCCCGGAAGCCCGCTGTTCGTGTTCGCTTTCCAGGGCGGCCCCCCTGGTCCACCGCATTCCCATTCCACCGTCTTTTAAAAGGATTTTTCAGTTGATTTTTTTGGGCTGTTGGGCCCCCTCTCAACGCCCTCCCTGATTTGTGATTTTTGCCGTCCTTGCTTCAACTTTCCCCACAGAACCTTGTGCGGTTGCCCCCCTGCCATCAGAGATGCCCCCACGCGTCTGCAGACAGCCTTATTTTTTCACCCCCAGTTATAGGAAACCCTTCCCCGGAGGACCCCCCCCCACCCCTTCTGATGTTGGACCCGTTCCTTTGCAGGTTAAGTTTGGATGAGTCACCAGGGACTCTTGCGAGAGGACTCATCCTGACCCCCATAGTTTTTTTTCTGGAGATGAGTAGGTTAACATCCCCCCTCCCGCACGTGTCCCGGTTTCTTTTGTCCTTTTTTTGTGATTCCCGCATCCACAAATGCTTCCTTTTGTTCCCCCTTTGTACCGAAGAAGATGGTTCCTTCGTTGCAAATTGAGGGCCTGTTTTTCCGATCATGGGAGGCTCTCTGTTCGATGACCCCCCCCTTGCCCCCGGAATTTTAGTGCGAGACCCAATGTTTGGGGGGGGGGGTGTGGGTTTTTTTTCGTGGCGTTTAGCCGTGGTGTTCATTCTTTTCTTTCATTAATAAACATGGAAATTTCCAAGACGGTTCGTTGTTTTGAGTGGCTGTTTTCTCGGTTTGTGCCCTTTTAGACTTGTTTGGTTTTTTCTTTAGACGATGGGTCCCCATGGTTGTTGGGTTTTTTTCGAAGAAACGTGGCGCTTTTGGCTTGCCCCCTTTTTTTGCGCTCCCACTCAGTCCTTTTGTCAGGTTTTTCGTTTGACCCCCAAGGGTGATTTCCCCTTGTCTTTTTTTGAGGCACCATTGCTACAACCTGGGAATTTCCCCCCGTCCTTGGGGTAGCCGTCTGTCTTTTCCAATGTTCCTTTTCAAAGCTGCCACTCAGTGGTTTCCTTACCGCCAAGAGTTCCCCCCCCCGTTTTCTGTTTTTTTGATTTCCCCCCCATTCGGGACATTTTTTTTTAGGTTGTTTACGGGTTTGTTTGGTTTTCCTTGGACTCCTTTTTTTGATTTTTCGGGTGGTTTTTTCTCGCTTGAATAAGCTTGATTTTTCCTTTAGAATTTGGCAATCTTTGCCCGTCCTACGCGGGTTTTTTTGTGGTAGTCATTAGCGTGGTTTATTTGGCCTATTCGTCCCTCTTTGATCTGAAAGGTCCCCTGTAGGGGCAGTTCCCCTGAATCCTTCTCTCCCCATTGTTTTTTCATGATAATAGCTCCGCCCCTCGCGATTTAAGCCCCCTTCTAACATTTGGAAGGCAATGTTCTGGTTCTTTTGTCGTTCAACCCGTTTTTTTTCCGTCCCGTCCGATAGTGACTTCCCTTTTATCAAGTGGATGCCGCTTTCCCTGACCCCTCCCTCTTGTTTTTTCGATCTGTTTCTTCTTTTTCGTTCTTCGTCATGTTCATTTTGATGTTGTTCGCCCCCCTCTTCCTTTCCCTTTGTCTTTTTCCGGTTTTGCATCGACCCCGAGTGCCGTTTTTTTCTTCGGCATGATCCCCGTGGTATCTTCTTTTTTCTGTCCTCGGTCCCGTTGTTTTTTTTTTTTTGAAGAAGCACTGAATCAATCCTTCCCCGGGTCCGTTTGCCGAAAGAACATCACCCCTTCTCACCCCCAAATGTTAACCTGGGCATTGACTCCCAGTGTGCGCTTCTTGTTTTCGTCAGGCTTGAGTTCATGTGTCCCCCCCCCCCCTCCCTCCCCCAGTTTTCCCTGACTTTTTTCCCCCCCTGGATTCCGCGTGGCTCTCGGGCGAATGATCCTTGTTTTCCGACGGTTTTTTTTTTTCTGAGGACCCTTGCGATGGGCCCCTGACCCCTCCACGCGAGTCACAGGTGCCCGCCCGTCCAAAAATAGTCCCCCCCACTCCTTCTTTGTCGGCCCTTCTGACGGCTGTCTTTTGCTCCGACGTCCTTCCTCGCCCTGCACCTGACTCCGTTTTTTCCCCCTTCCCCCCCCCGTCTTTTTCCCCCCCATTTTCCCTGGTTTTCGGCCCCCAGAGCGGTCCTAGGAGGCCCCATTCCGCCCCTCTTCCCCAAGGTCACCTCTGAACACTGCTCAGGTGTTCCTTTCCCCTCTTTGTTGATTTTTTTTTCCCAGGCGATTCGCTTCCACCCCCCTCTCTCTTTTTCTCCCCCTTTTTTTTTTTGTTTTTTGTTGGATCTGTGGCATCAAGCATCTCCCTTCTCTTTTTTGACCATTATAGGTTCTGGTCATTCCGGCCACTTGTCCCGGCGGTGAAATTTTGGTGGTTTCCTACCTTCCTTTTCTAACCCTGTTGTCCCCGCCCTTTGGGGCAAGCAGCCGTTGGCATTTCCCCTTTTCAGTCGAAGCGAATGAAACCCTCACGTGTTTCCAAGTCCGCCTTTCGTGGCCTCGGTCTTCGTGTTTTCCACTCGTTCCTTTTCTGATTTTTCTTTGCCCCCTGGGTTCTAGGTCTTCTCTGTGTTTTATCCGTTATCATTTTTTTTTACTTCTGCAACAATCTTCCTTTTTCGACCTGCCCTTGCCGTTTGTCTCCTTTCCGCTCCTGGCCCTGTGCCTGGTGCTCGGGTGCTAATATTTTTTTTTTTTTTTCCTACGATGGTTTGGCCCCCCCTGGTTCCGGCCCTGTTTCCCATTTTTCTTCCCCAAGTCGCTTCCTGACAATCAAACATGGCTTTCACCCCGGATCGAGGAACCCCCACCTGTAACCCCAAACTTTTTATGTGCCCCCCCCGCCATCAGGATCTGCCGCCCCCCAGTCCGATCTCCGCGTGTATATTCCACCTTCGGTTATTTTTTTTCTACCTAGGACTCAACATGGCCTCACACACTTTTCGGCAGGAATCGGGACGGCTTTTACCCCTCCCGAATCCTTTTAGAATCACCCCATCCCCCGGATTTTCCACTCGGATATGTTTTTTTTTCCAGTTTTTCGTCCCGTCCCCCTGTTACAACAGGTTTTCTACTTCCTTCCCCCTTCCCTTCAGGGATCTGACGGCCGCCCCCCCATAGAACTTCCTAGTTTTGTAAACCCAGCCTTTCGGATTCCTGTTGTATGTGACCAACGAATTGGCTGGCCGCCCTCCAAATCCCCTCGTCGACCTTTTCCAGCCATCCAGCAGGTCTTCTCCCTTTTCCTTGCCCCTTTGAAGTGCAAGTCCAGTTTGGTCTGGTTGTCCCTCAATAACCTTGCGGTCAAAACGCCATTGACTTTCTGTAGCTTTGACACGTTCCGACTTCTGGGTCACCCCCCCATAGGGGTCCTCTCATGTGTCCTCGGTTGACAGTTACACAGCCTCTCCTTTTTTTTTTGACCCACTGGGTGGCCTCCCCAACCCCATAAACCCGTTGTTTTTTTTTTGTTTGTTTTGACGGGGGCACGTTTGCCCCGTCACAGACAGCTTTCAGTCCTTTTATACCTCACTACCCCGGAACTTGGCCCCCAGGGTCAGCTCCGGACCCTCGAACTGACTTTACACACGGGCTTCTTTTTTCCTTTTTTTTTGGGAGGTTCGACTAATCCATCTGGCATTACCCCACTTGTTTCTCTCCCCCCCACTTCAGTACGTCATCGGTCCCTTTTTCCAACTTCCTGGCGCGACCTCGGCGTTTCGCCCCCACACACCCCCCAAACTTTGATGGGTAACTTTTCCCCCCCAAGTTAACCAACCTTTCGTCCAGGGATTGTGCTCCGTTGTTAAGGTGTGACTTCACCCGGGCAGCGCTTCCCGCGCTGTTCGTAGTTTCCATTGACCTCTTGTTCTCCATATCCCGCTGTGTCCTTTGCTCCCCCCCCTTACCCAATCCCCTGTTGGTGGTTTATTGTGCTCCTTCTCCCCTGAGTGGCTTTCGATTTTCCCGGCCCACTCTGCCAAGTGCTCTGTTCACCTCATGTGTCATGTGTTTTTTCGCTTCAACTCATTCTTATCTTTCCGGGTAGGTTGTGGCCTTCTGGGACCCCTTTTTTTATCACCGGTTCGTTCCCCCCCTTTTTTTCCCTGGTGTGATTTGGGACCCTTTTTGGATCTTGTTGCATGCCATGGCCCATCGCCCCCCCCCATAAAACCCCCCCCCCGCTTGGAATGCTTTATTTGGGGACCTTTG
>Ga0179593_1446635_pt1 | contig 15068 bp, 24 predicted proteins | sample CZODoug2_1_08_16_FD_185931 | JGI IMG/M metagenome (GOLD analysis project Ga0179593, IMG submission 185931) | Vadose zone soil fungal communities from Angelo Coast Range Reserve, California, USA - CZODoug2_1_08_16fungal (PacBio error correction) | ecosystem: Environmental > Terrestrial > Soil >... | reverse complement strand
AAAATTATTTCCCCAAAGGCAACCACACACGCGACCCGCCCCCGAATACAGGGGGGGGCACAACAAGGGGGGCCCGGGGTCGTTGTTTCCTTCAAGAAGAAAGGGGCCATCGTGGCGGGTTTGTTGTTTAAAGAGGGGGGGGGGGGTGGGGTGGGGGGGGGGGCATCGGGGGGAAAGGGGAGCCAAAAAGGCAAAAACAGAAATAAATGAGAAAAGGAGAACGAAACATTAAAGGAGAGTAAAAAAAAAAACAAGGTTTCCGAGGCGCGGCTCGGAAAGAGAAAAAAAAGACAGACAAAAAGAGAATGAGAGAAACAAAAAAAAACCCGACAAAAAAGTAACCCCCGCAAAGGGGGAGGAAAAAAAGCCGCCAAAAAGACGGCCGGGGGGGGGAGCAGGGCCAGGGGCCCCCGAAAGGAGGGTGGGGGGGGGGGGAGCGGGGGGGGGGGGGGGGGGGGGGGGGGGGGGCCCCTGGGGGGGTGTGGGAGGGGGGGGGGTTTCGTAAGTTGTTGTTCCGTTGTTGGAGGGGGGGAGAAAGGGGGGGGGAAAGGTATTTTTTTTTTTTTGGTTGGGGGGGACAAGTTTGCCGGGGGGCTTATGGTTTGTTTTTTGTTTTTAGTTTAAAACAACGTTGGGGAAGGATGGGGGGAAAAGGCACCAAAGAGGACCGCGCTCGTTTCCGGCCGAGAAAGGGTATGGGGTACGGGAGTGGGAAAAAAAAGGAAAAAAACCCGACCTCACCAACAATTACCCCCCCCCACGGAGCGCACCCCGCCCTTCCCCCCCCCCAACTAGGCCCAGCGGGCCACCCCAAAAATGCTCGAGAACCCGGGGGGGCCCCACCGCCGAGCGGCGTGGGCAGGGGATTGGGGGCAAAAAAAATCGGGGAAAAAAAAAAAAGAGAAAAAAGGGGGGGGAGGGGACCAACAAGTTCCACAAAGGTCGGGGCCTTTTCCACCCGGCCAAAAAAAAAAAGAAAGTATTTTTCCCTTTGGGGAAAAAAAAAAAGGCATGGGGGATAAAAGACAAAGAAAACCGAAAAAAAAAAAAAAGACCGAAAAGAAAAATAAAGAAAAAGAAAGATAGGAAGAACAGAATAAAAAAAAGAAAAAATAAAGAAGGTGGGGCCCCCCCCAAACGCGGGGAGACACACTTTTTTTGTAGTACTTTGTGGTTGTGTTGTAGGGAGGGAATGGCGTGAGCAGGAGGGAGATGAGGGAGCGGGTGATGTAGCGGGCCCAGGAAGAAAAAAGATAAATAGAAAAAACAAATAGAACCGAGAAGAAACAAAAAAAAAAACAAAAACAAAATTTTAAAAAAAAAAAAAAGGAGAGGAAAACGCAAAAAGCAAAATAAAAAAGGAGGGGGGGGGGCCCGCTTGTTTTTTTTTGCCCACGGAGATAAAGAAAAGCAAGAAGAGCGAAAGGGGAAATAGGCACAAGAAAGGTAGAATAAGAGAAGGGGGTAGGGGGGGAAAAAAAAGGGTGTTGTTTTTTTTTTTTCTTCCATTTTTTTGTGAGGGGGGGAAAATAACGACACAGATCGAAACTGTTTTCTTTTCCAGACACCACAAAAAAGAAAAGAGAAGAAACAATCCCACTGGACGTAGGGGGGGGGGGGGGGGGTTGTGGGGAGAGTATTGGGGGGAGAAGCGTAGGCGATGGGGAGACAAATGAGAGAGGAAAGCGGGGAGGAAGAAAAGGAGGAGGAGGGGCGGTGTTGTTTGTGTAAACCCAATTGGGGGGGGAGGGGGGAGGCCATGCGGCCCTGGGGCAAGTGCGGGGGAGGGGGGGGGGGGGGGGGAACGGGTTCCGGTTGTAGTGAGAAAAAAGGGGGGTAGGGCCCCCCCCCCACGGGGGCATGGTTTTGTTTTTGGGTGTTTTTTTTCGCTTTTGCTGATGGGTGTGGGGGGGGGGGGGGGGGGGGGGGGGGGGGAAAGAAAACCCCGGGTATAAGATTGGTTGTCTTTTGCCCGGGGGGGGGGGGCTTGGGGGGCGAGCAGGGAAGAAGGGGGGGAGGTAGAAAATAGAGGGGGGGGGGGGGGCGAAGAGGGGGGAGGGGAGGGGGGAGGTAAAGGGGGGGGGGGGGTTGATTTTTGAGGAATGGGGGTTGTGATGTCTTAGAGCGGCTTGTCGCAAACAGATACCGGGGGGGCCGGGCCCCAGCAAGGGCGTAACTGCACCGCTCAACGGGCAGAGTTTGGGAAGAAATCCCGCCTTTTGATAACGGGGGGGCAGTGGGGGCCCCGGCGGCATTTGTTTATTGTAGTGTTCACCCCCCTCCACCCAGGGAGTGGGGGGGGCCGGGTGTTTGTGTGGGAGGGGGGCCCAAGGTGAAAAAGGGGCAGGGGGGGGGAAAAGGGGGGGGGGGGGAAGAAAAGGGTTTTTTTTTTTTTCGTTTGGGGGGGGGCCCTGGATAGGTGGCGGGCGGGGAGAGGAGGGGGGGAGCGGAGGGAGGTATGGGGGGGGGTGGGGGGGGGGAGGGGGGGGGAAAAAAGAGGGGGGGGTAGGGTGTTTTGTTGGGGGGGGGGGCGAACGACCCCCACCAATGGGGGCGCAACCGCGAGCCGGCGGGGGGGAGGGGCAGAAACGAAGAAAAAACAAATAAAAACGGACGCAAAAAGGAAGAAAACCAAGACAACAACCCCCCTGATTGTGGTTGTGTTGTTAGTTGTGATTGCTTTGTGTTTGTTTGTTTGGTGTTTTTTTTGCAGTGTGTTATTTCGGGGTGGGGGAAAAAAACCCCAAAGGCCCGGAGGGGGGGAGGGGTAGAAGGCTTGCTTTTTGTTGTTTGTCGAAAGGCAACAAAGAACCAAGAAATAAAAAGAAAACCGGAAGTTCCTTTCTTTTTGGTTTTTTTTGTTTGCACTCGGGGGGGGGGCGGGGGAATTGTCCCGGGGGGGGGGGGGGGCGGAAGCCCGGACGGGGGGGGGGGGGCCACTGACGCGACGGGGGAGTTGTTGGGGACAAAAAGTTTGGGGTGGTTTTTGTGGAAGGGGGCGGGGGGGGGGGCGGGAAACAGGGGGCTAAACACCAAAAAATTGTTTTTTTTCTTGCGCGGGGGTTGTTTTTGTACTATGGTGTTGGGGGGGGGGGGGGGGGGCCCCCCCCCCTTTGTAGTGCGGAGGGGCGCCGCACAATTTTGGAGGGCACACGGGACCACAAACATGTTTGCACCAAGGCGGCAGGTCCAAACGAAAAGGGGGGGGGGGGTTTGGGGCACCAGCACTTTTGGTTTTTTTTGTTCGCAGGGGGACGGGGCCACGGTGGGTTGTTTTTTGGTTAAAAAAAAAAAAAAGTGTGCCCAGAAAAAAAAAGACGGGGGGGAGGGAGGGGAGTTTGAGGGGGTTTTGTTTCCGGCGGCGAGGGGTTTTTTTACCATCAGCGGTAAAAAAAATAAAAAAATCGGGGGAGGGAGGGGCGAGGGAATGGGTTTTGGGGGGGGGGTGTTGGTGTGGTTCTTTACAGGGCCACACAAAAAACGTAGTTTTTTTTTTTTTTGGTTTGTATTTAACGAAGGGGGGGGGGAATGGCGAAAGGGGGGAAGAAGGGCGTGATGTTGTGGTGTTGGTATAGGATGATGGGGGGGGAGGTGGGGGGAGGGTTAAAGAAGGGGGGGACACCCCAGAGAGCGGGGGGGGTGGGGGGGGGGGACTGGGGGTTGGTGCATTAGCGTGAAGGGGTTTTTGTGGGGGACTACGGGGGGGGTGGGGGAGGTGAAGTCAGTGGCTTGGGGCGTGTTTTTAAGCGGGGGGGGCTTTTCGTTTTGCCCGGGTGGGGGGAGAAAATACAAAAAGAAAAAAAATACCCTTTTATTTTCTCTTTTTTGTTCGCCCCCCCTTGTCCGTCCCTTTGTTTTTCCCCCGGGGGGGGTTTTGGGTTGGGTTGGGTTGGAAGGGAAAAAGGAGGATGTTTCGGAGGGGGGGGCCAAAACAAGAGAAAAAAAAAGACCCAGGGGGGGGGGGGGGGGGGGCGCGATAGGTAAACCCGCCCCCCCCCCCAAACCGGGCAGCCCCGGCCAGGGAAAAAAAAAAATGAAAACCGTGATATTTTTTGGTGGGCCGAAGGAGGGGGGGGTGTGGGGGGGGAAGAAAAAATACAAAGAACTCCGGGGGCCCGGGGGGCCCGTATTAAAACCACCAAGAAAAGAGCCCCAAGCATTGAGAACCCCACCTTTTGTGCCGTTGGGGGAAAAATTAAAAAAAGAGGAACAAAGAAAGGAAAGAAACACTGGGGTGCGGTTGGAGTTTTTTGGGGAGGGGGGGCCCAGCCCCCGCATTCTTTTGTATTTTGATTTTTGATTTCCCTGGGAACCCCCGGGGGCCCAAAGGTTTGCACCGGTGCCCCCCCCATTGGTGGCGCCCCCCCAAAGCCCAGAGGGGGGACAAAGGGAGGGGAAAGAGGAAAATAAAACAACGAAAACAAAAAAAAAAACCGGCCCAAACCCCCCCACCCCAAGGGAAGAAATTTTGGGGGGGCACCACCCCCGGGTTCCCCGAGGGGCCCTCCCCCCTCACAAAAAAAAGAACCCCAAAAATGTTATTTTCGAAACCCAAAAAAGGGGGCCCGCACCCGGTTGTTTGTTGCCCCACACGCCACGGAAACGGGGCCCCCAGCCCCCCCAACAGGGGGGCGCGGGGAAAGGAAAGAAGGGGAGGGGGGGAAACAATACGTAAGAGAATTGACAAAATAAAGACAAATAAAATTGCGCGGTGTTGGAGCAAGACAAAAAAACTAAAACAAAACAAGCAAAAAAATATTTTGTTCAAGAGAAAAAAGGGGGGGTTTTTCGGGGGCCATGAGGGTCCCGGAAAAGAAAATAAACCAAACGAGCAAAGGGGGGGGGGCGAAGAACTACAAAAAAGAAAAAGTTAAAGGTTTTGTTTTTTTTGGGTCGCGCAAAGCGTTTGGTTTTGGGGCACACCCGGAACCCAAACAGCCCGCGCAGCGACTACCACCAAAAAAAACCCCCCAGATAACACCAAACCGGTCCGAATTTTTGAAGGGGGAGCCCAGGAAGGCATAAAAGAGAGAAAAAGAGAGAAAAAGAAGAGCATAAGAAAACAAACAGAGCGAAGATAAGAGAACAGAAACCCTTTTTGTTTTTTGTGTGTTTCGCGTTTGGGGAGCGGCACCGCCCCCCCCAACACAAAAAAACCCACCCCGCCCGCGCCGGGGGTCACCGAAAGCGGGAGCGCCCGGGGTAGGCGGTCTAAAGAACCGGGGCGGGGCCCCACCGCCGTGGGAAAATGTGGGGGGGGGGGGGGGGGGGGGGGGGTGGGGTGGGGGGGGTACCTTTTTTTTCCCGGAATGGCGTCCGCTTGCCCAGCCTCCCGCACAAATAAGGCCCGCGAAAAGGAGAAAAAAAAATAGCACCTTTACGTACCCGTGAAAAGAGCCGGGTTGTGAGTTCCAATAAGATCAAAGGGCCCCGCAAGGAACAACAAAGAAAAGGAGAGAGAGTCGAAGAGCGTAAAACGAGACCGACGAAAGAAGGAGAAAGAAACCACACGACCCACAACAGAACAAAACCTCCCCCCAAAGGGGCCGGGGGGGGGGGGGGGGTCGTTTTCCCCAACGCGTGGGGACAGGGGGGAGGTACCAGAAAAAAAAAAGAACCGCATCTGCCCCTCCCGCGCCGCAAAAGGCGGCGGGGCAAGGGTTTAGAAAGAAGCTTATTTACAGTGAAAAAAGAAAAACACAAATGAGACGAGGAAGACAAAGAAGAAAGGAGTAGAACCTTTTGGTGTTTAGATGGGCTCTGCGTTTTGTTTTTGGGGAGGAGGGGGGGGGAGCGAAAAAAAAAGGGTTTCCCCATGGGGGGGAGGGAAAGTAATAACATTAGCTTGTAAAAAACTTTGTGTGTTGTCCTAATGTTTGGGTTTTTAGAAACAGGAAGGAGAGAGGAGCAGAGACCAACACAGAAAGCAGGGAAGTTGTGAGGGGGGGGTTGATTGTTTTGTTGTTGTTTATTTTGTGTTTTTGGGCGCGCCACAGAAGCCAGCACCCCCCCCGGAACAAAGACGGGGGAGGCCGGGGCCGTGTTTTCGTTTTGTTTTGCGCCGGGTGTTTGTTGTATTGTTTACGGGGTTTAAACATCGTGTTTGGTTTTTTCACCCAAAGAAGGAGGGAAAAGGGGGAGAAAAGAAAACCATTGTTTTTCTTTTGAGGGGCCACCACGACGGGCTCTTTGCAAGAGAAAAAAAACTTTTTTTCCCGCGCGGGGCGGCGCCCGCCCGCCGGGTTGAAGCAGGGTAGGAGGGAGGGGGAGGGGGGGGGGGCACAGGAGTGTGTTGGGATTCTTGGGTTTTTGTCGTGGGGGTTTTTTAGGCGAAGGAGTTACTTGGTTAGATGATACGTGTTTTGTTACAAAAGGGGGCAAGGGGGGCGCCAAAAAAAAGGGGTGGGGGGGGCCACCAAAATATTTATTTTTCACCGGCCTCCCCAACGGAAAAAGAAATGGTTTTCAGGAAGGAGAAAGGAAAAAGAAAACGATTAAGGAAAAAAAAAAAAAAAAAAGGGGGAGGGGGGGGGCGACAGGTGGGGGTGGGGCGCCGGGAGGGCATGGCTGGTTTGTTTTTTTTTTTTTTTTTCTTGGATTGTGTGTTGTTTTGTTTTTGGCCCCACCACCGCCCACCAGGTGCGGGGTTGTTGGGGGGGTTTTTTTGGTTTTTGTTTCTTTTCCCACTGGGCGTGGGGGGGGGGAGGGGGGGGAGGGGAAAAGACTTGTGTTTGTCTTTTCCCCCGACCGGGGGGTAGGTTTTGTTTCTGGGGCCGGGGGATGGGTTGTGGGGGTGGGGCAGGGGGGGGGGGGTGGGGGGGGGGGGGGGGGGAAGAAAACCGCTTTGTTGTGGGGGACTGTGGGGGTTGGGGGGGGGTTTGGGGGGGGTGGTGGAACAAAAGAAAAAAATTTACGCACCAATAAAGGGCGGGGGGGGGGGGGGGAGGGGACACTGATTTTTTTTTTTGTTGTGTTTTTCAACCAAAGAAAAAAAACAAAAACAACAACAAAAAAAAAAAAAAACGAAAAAAAAAGAGAAAAAAACAAACAAAACCAATGGCCATGAAAAAAAAAGAACAGAAACAGGAGGAAAAACAAAAAAAAACGAAAAATATAAAAACTGTGGGTTTTTTTTTGGGTGTTTGGTTTGTTTGTGGGGAAAAAACGAAAAAAAAACAAAAAATTTTCAGACAAAGGGTGGGGGAATAACAAACCCACCCGGGGGGGGAAAAAAATTGTTTTTTTGCCCCAGGAGGGGAGGGGAGGCCCGGGGGGGGGCGAAGCCCACGATTGCAAAAAAGTGTGGGGGGGGCCACCCCCCCGCTCACCCGCGCCCCCCAGACCCCGGCGCGGGCAAATGCGCCCCGCCCCCGGGGGAAAAAACAATAAAAAGCCTTGTCTTTGTTTTGTTCTGTTGCGTTTAGCCGGGGGGTTGGTGTTCAAAAGGGGGACGGGGGGGGGGGGGGGGGGGGTGGTGGGGTGGGGAAGAAGGCGGGGGGGAATTATTTCCGGTCTGTTATGGTGTGAGTGATGCCTGTTGTTATTTTGTTGCGAAATAAGGAGGGGTGATTTTTTTCGGGATTTCGGGCCCCCCCCCCCCCGGAGACCAACCGCCGCCAAAAAAGGAAAAGGCAAAAAGGAGGGCGGCCCCCGCAATAAAGGTAAGGGGGGGAGGGGGGGGGGAGGGGGGGGCACAGAAACAAACCACACAAAAAAACGGAGGGTGACAAAGAAAAAGAAAAAAAAACGAACGGGGGGGTATTTTTCGGGTCCAGGGGGGGGGAGGGGGGTGCATAAGGAAAGGCCCACAGGGCACCCTTTGTTTTGTCCTCCACTCACACACCGCGAAGCCAAGGGATCCGTTTGTTGTATGGGTTTTGGTTTTTTGTTTGGCCTGCGGAGATTTTTGTTTTTTTGTTGTTTTGTTATTTCTGTTGTTTCCCCCCCAAGAGGGGAGATGAAGGGTTTGATATGTGTCTGATTTTTTTCTTGTTTTTCCTTGGGAAAAATTTTGTTGACCCCGCGGCTTTCCAGCGGGGAAACCCCACCCCCGTGGACCGCAAGAAAAAAGGGGGGATTGGTTGTTGGGGTTCCCGAGTACCAAAATTAAAAGGCGGGGGGGGGGGGAGCCCCCACCCCAACCACGGACACAGGGTGGGGACAACGGGGGAGGGGGTTAGAAAATTGGTGTTTGGTCCTTCCCAGTTTCTTTTTTTGCTTGTTCTCACACACCCCTTCCCTCCCCGTATGGGGGGGTTTGGGGTTTGCGGTTGGGGGTTGTTTTATGGTGGTTGAGGGAAAGGAGAATGGGGGGGGGAGGGGTGGTGGCACGGGGAGGGGGGGGGGAAAGCTCGGGGGGGGGAGGCGGCGACCCCCCACAGCCGACAGGCGGTGGGTTAAATAGGCGGGGGCCGCACGGACCGTAAGAAGAAATTGTGTAAAGAAAGGAAGACGGGGGGAAACCCTAAAAAAAAAAAAAAAGCCACGCCAACCCCCCAGCCCCTGTTTTTTGTTTTTGCGCCACGCAGTCCCGCCGGCCGGTTTTTTTGTATTTCACGCTGGGGGGGGGGAAGGGTTTTCAAAGTAGGAAAAAAAAGGAAGACAGGAAGCAACAAAAAAAACGAAAAAGGCGAATAACAAAAAAAAATAACTTGGACGGGGGGTGGGGGGGGGGGTAGAAAAACAAGGGGGTGGGGGGAGGGAATAAAAAAGCGAAAAAGAAGAAATGCAAGAATCCCATCCCAGGAGAACGCACCCGCGAGAATAAATCAACACACCCCCCCCCAGGGGGACGAAACCAACAAGCCACCCCCGGGACAAGTTGGCGACGAAGGCCGGGGATGGGGGGAGGGTTATAGTTTTGATGTTTTTTGTTTGTCACGGGAGGCCTTGTTTGGGGCGGGAGGAGCACACCGGGAGTAGGCGGGGGGGGGGGGGGGGGGAAAAATATATTAGAAAAGAAACGGGCGAGGGTTAGTTTTGAGAGACTTTTTGCCTGGTTTTGTTCCCTTGGTGGTGTGTTTTATTTGTGAGGGTGGGGGGGTGGGGGGAGGCAACCGGGGGGGAAGAACGGAGAACGGAACACAAACAGAAAATAAGACATAAAACAGGCAACTTTGTTGGAAGCGGAGGGGAGGGGGGTCTGCAAAAAACCCGCCCCCAGGGGGGGGGGAGACGACAAGATAAGAAAAAAAAGCAATAGAAACTAGGTAATCACCCGCCCCCGGGCGGTGGTCCGGCAAGGTGGGACATCGGGAGAACGTCCACAAAAAAATAAAAGGGGGTGAGTTGTTTTTTTTCCGGGGATTGACGAGTTGACTGAGCGGGGGAGGGGGGGGGGCCCCGGAAAAAAAAAACAAGCAAAGAATAAAGGGACAAAAAACAAAGGGAAAAAAGGGAAAAAAATGTTGGACAAAAAGGAAGAGAAGTTAAGTTATTTTTTTTTGCGTCCTGGTGGTTGTGGGGGGGGCCCCCACGCCCCAAGCCCGGGGGAGGGGGGGGGGGGGGGGGCGTCAAAAATTGGTTTTTTGTGTGTTTTGTAGGTCGTGGGTTACCTGGGGGGGGGGGGGGAATTTTTGTGTTTCCAAAGAAAAAGAAAAAAGAACAAAAAAAAAAAAGAGAAAGAGCAAAGAAAAAGAGAAAAAAAGTAAAAAATAACAAATAAAAAAAAAGAAAAAAAAAAAAAAAAAAAAAAAACAAAAAAACACAAAAAAAAGAACAAGGGGGGTTTGGGGGTTTCTGGGCGGGGGAAGCAAACGACGAGAACACAAAAGGGGGGGCCCCATTGTATGGGGGGAAAAAAAAACAAGAAAAAAAAGATTGCCCCAGGGGGGAACCCGCACCACCCAAGCCACCAAAAACAGCGCCGCCAAAGCAACAAAGAAAAGCGCAAAAAAACAAAAAAAGAAAAAGGGGGGCGACCAGGGGAAGGCGCCCGGGTTTGTCCTTTCCCCAGACAAAAAAAACGGGGCCAAATCAGGGGGGTTTTTCCAAGAGAGGGGGGGGGGGGGGGGGGGGGAGGGGTGGGGGGGACTTTTTGTTTTTTTTAGGGGGGAAAAAAAAAGGGAAAGAGCGAAGGAAGAAGCAGAACAACCCACGGGGGGGGGGGGGGTGGGGGGGGGGTATTTTTTTTTGGGGTTTTGTTTTTCCGCCCTGGAGAGCAGTAAGCAAAAAAAGATCAGCCCCTGAAAAGACCGACCGACACAAACGAGTCAAACAAAAGGTGTGGAAGGCGAGAAAATAACACAGAAAAGAGCGAAAAGAAGCGAAAAGAGACACTCCCGAAAAAACCCAGAGGGGGGGAGCCGCCAGAGGGGTGTGGAAAAAACTAAACACAATCCCCCCAGAAGAAAGCAGGGGAATAGGCTCACCCCCATGAAAAAAACGTAAACCCACCCGACGGGGGCGGCGGGCCAGAGGCGGGGGGGGGGGAAAATTAAAAAAGCGCGGGGGGGGGGCCCCCTGGGCCGGGTTTTCGAGGGGAAGATTTTTTGTCCCGCCCCCGGTGGGGGAGGGGGGGGGGGGGGGGGGGATAAAAAAAAATAAGAAAAGGAAAGACAAAAATTGTTTTGTGCTGGGGGGGGCTAGGCCGGGGCGTACGGGGGGGAGGGGGGGGAAAACCGGCAGTACCCAAATAAAAAAAAACAAAAAAGAAAAAAAACCGCTAGTCTCCAAAAGGGGGGTGGGGGGGGGGGGGGGGGGGGGGCGGGGGGGGGGGGGGGGCATGAAACAACCCAAGAACCCAGAGGCCTCCTACAGCCCAACACGCCCGCCCGACCGCTCGCAAGAACCGGCGGGCGCCACCGCACGCCGCCCCAGGCCGGAGAGGAAGGGGGAGTGGGCCGGGGCAAGAAGAAATGTGTTGGAGGGGGGGGGGGGGCAGAAACATGAGGGCGAAAAGGGAGAAAGGCGTCCCCACCGACGGGACTTCAAAAAAAAAAAGGAAAAGGGTTTATGGTGATTTGTTCACCTTCGAACGAGAGAAAGAAAAACCAGCAAGGGGAGGGGGGGGATAGAAACACACGAAACGAAACAACGAACAAAAAAAAAACAAAAAAAGGTAGGAAAAACCGGGGAAAAAAAAGAAAGAAAAGAAAAACATGTCAACCGATAAAAGGACGCGCCAGGAGTGAGAAGAGGAAAATGAGAGAAGAATCGAAATAAAAAGAGAGAGGCGCCCCGAGGGGGGGTAGAGGGGGGAGTGTCTTTTTGGGTCGGTGGGGAATGGCGTGAGGGGGGCATTGGCTAATGACCGGTGTGGTGGGAAGGGGGCTGGCGAGGGGGAAGAAAAGCCGGGGGGATAGGGTGGGAGGGGGGAGAGGGCTAGGGGGCAGGACAGGAGTGTAGGTGTCATAGGAGAAAGCGGGGGGTGCAATGGGTGGACGTACGGGGGCTGGGAGCGAGTAGAGCCGAGAACCGGGGGGGGCAAAAGGAAAAAGGAGTGAAAGGGGAGAAAACCAAAGGGCGGCTTTTTCGGGTGGGGGGGACGAGAAAACAGAAAAGAAAGAGCGTTTATGAAGGGAATTAGAGGTTCAATTTTGGGTTTGTTGTTGAAAACAAGAGAGCGAGAGCCGGGACAAAGCGAGCCAGAACACAGCAGAGAGAAAGCGCAGAAAAAAGGGAAGAAGAAGAAACTGTTTTTGTTTTTTGCCCCACCCCAACCCACAAAAAAAAAGGGCGAACACCCGGGGGGCTGGGGGGAAGGGGGGGGGGTGGGGGGAAAAAGGTGGGGGGTGGTCCAAGGGGGGGGGGGTTTGGTTTTGGATAAACCTTAATGATGGGGGCGCCAGGGCGGTGTTGGAGGGGGGGGCAAAAAGGAAGGTTCAGCATTATAGCCAGGGTTGTGTTATCGAGGGCACTGGATTTTTGAATGTGTAGGGGTGTGATGTGTTTTGTGTTGTTTGTAGATTCGGATTTTTTGGCTTATTGGGGGGAGGGGGGTGGCGGGAAGAGTGTTAGTTGATTTGTGAAAAAGCCGAGGGTATCGTTATTTCTATTTTATTGGGTTTCTTTGCTGTTTGTGTAAAATGTTGTATAGGCCCGGAGGGAGGGGGGGGGGCTTGGCGGGGGGGGGGGGGGGGGGAACCAGCGGGAAAAAAAATAAAAAAAAAAAAAAAAAAGGGGTGTTCCTTTTCCCCCCCCACAAACGGGGGGGGGGGGGGGAGGGGGAGGGGGACCCCAACCCGGTTTTTTTTTTTTTGAAAAAATTCCCACAGCCGGGTTTTGGTGTTTGTTTTTTTATTTCATGTCCCCGGGAGAGTTGTGAAAGTAAAAGGCGACGGGAGGGGAGGGAGCCCCCGACGGGGGGCTTTGTTATGTGTTTTCCCAATGCCCCGGCGGGCACCGGGTTGTTATTTGGGATGGTGTGGGGGGGGGGCCCCAAGGGGGAGGGGGAAATAGGGGGGGAAAAGGATGAGGGTGGGGGGGGGGGGTCGGGGGGGGGGGAGGGTATGTGGGTTTTTTTGCTTTGGAATGTGCCGCAGGGACGTAAGATGATTTTGGGGGGGCGTTGGGAGGGGGGGGGGGCGGGGGAACGGCACCCCGCCTAGGCCCGGGTGTTATCGTATTTTTTGGCTAGGTCCCGAAAAAGGGAAAAAGAAACAAAAATGGGGGCGGCTAGTGGAGGGAACGGTTAGATAGAAACACAAAAAGCGAGGGCACCACCCGTATACAAGAGGGAAGAGCAAGAAGATAGGTGTTTTTTAGTGTTTTGTAGGTTTTGGGGGAGTGTTGTGTTGTATTTTTTGTTTTGCCCACACAGCCGGTTGTTGCGGCCAGGGGGGGGGAGGGGGATGAAAAGAAACCCCACAAAATATGGCCGGTGGGGAGGGGGGGGGAGGGCAGGGGGGGGGGGGGGGCGGGGGGAAAACTTCTGTTGAAGAATTTGTTTGTGTTGATTTACTCTCCATCGATGGGCACGAGGGAAGACAGGAATGAGAAAAAGAAGGAAAACAAACAAACGGGGAGGATGGTTTTTTTTTTTTTCCACCCTTTGTTTTCGTTTGTTACCCGGAGGGGGACCCGGGTTTCATAGGTTTGCGGGTGGGGAAAGCGTTTTGTCCGGGGGGCCCGTGCGAAACCACAACTCTCGAGACCCACAGCCAGGGGAGGGGCAGGGGGGGGCTTGGGGGGAAATGGGGGTATGTTTTCCTGGGAGCTGCCGGGGGCGCGACGGTAACAGGGGGGGGCGCAGATGTTGTTTGTTGGTTTTTTCGAACTCGGGTGTTGGTTTTTTGTCTTGTTGTTGGGTGTTTGTATTGTTCTTTTTTGTTGTTTAGGGTGGGGGGGCCGCCATTTGTTTGTGTCGGGGCGCGGAATTGGGGGGGGGCGCCCGGGGGGCCCAGTCCACCCCCCTCCAGCCCGCCAAAAAAAAACTTTTTTGCCGGGGGGGGTTTTTTTACCAACGGGGGGGAAAAAGGGGGGGTGAGGGGGGGCAACCCAAAAAAAAAAGAACTTCAAGGCCCCGGTTTCTTTTTTAAAAACAAAAATTCCCACAAAGAAACGGGGGGGGGGGAAAGGGGCTGTGGGGGGGTTTTGACGGGTTTTTTTATTTTTTCGGCCGGGGGGGGGAACCGCCCCCCACCCCAGGGTGGGGGGCGCAACGACCCGACTCCCAGTTTGGGGGGGTTTTTGCTCGACGTAATTTCGGGTTCTCTTTTTTCTGGCCCCAAATGTTTTTTAAAACAACCAGGACCAGGGGGGGCCAACCGCGGGGGCGGTTGGGGTGACACCAAAAGGAGTGGGTCGTGTGTGGGGGGTTTCTGTTGTGGTGCGGTCGAGGGTGGGGTATTCGGGGCGGGACTGTTTTTTTTTTTGCCGGGGGGACCAGAAAAACAAAACCAAAAACAACAACAACACAAAAAAACCACACAAAATTCTTGTCTTTGTTTTCTTCTTTAGTTGTTTTGTTCCATTCATGTTTTGCCCCCATTTTTTTTTTCCCGGTTTGGGGTTTGTTGTTTGTTTTTTTTTTTGAGGGGGGAGGCCTGGCTGTTCGCCCCCAAGAAACAAAAAAACAACCAAACAGGGGGGGTAGGGGGGCCCGGGGGACATTTTTGGGGAACCACAACTCCCCGCGCCCGGAGCGCGGGAAGACAAAAAAAATTCATTTTTTGGCGCCCGGGGGGGAAGGGGGGGGGGGGTGGAAAAGAAAAAAAAAAAAAAAAAAAACAAACCCCCTACGGCCCCCCCCCCAAAAACCCCGGGGGGGGGGGGGCCCCGGGGGGCCACGAATTTGTGGTTTTTTTATTTGTAACCGGGGGGGGGAAAAAAAACCCCCCCCAAAAAAAAAAAAAAAAAAAAGAGAAAAAAAGAACCCCCGCCCCTTTTGGCCCCGTTGGAATTCAAAAAAAAGGGGGCTGGAAAAGGGGGGCCCAAAGGGCTTTGTTTTCGTGGGGGGGGGAAAACAAGCCCCCCCCCCCCCGGGCAAGTTTTGGCCCGGGGGGGGGGGCCCAATTGGGGGGGGGCCACCCAAGACCCCCCCCCCCAAGGGGGAAAAGAAAAAACCCCAACCCCCCCACCAGGGGGGGGGGGGGGGGAAAATGGGGCACCCGGTCCCCGGGCGGCCCCCCCAAAAAACCCCCCCCCCAGCCCCCCCCCACAAATTCCCGACAACCAAAAAGGCCCCCCACCCGGGCGTGTTTTGGGCCCTCCCGAAGGGGGGGGGCCCCCCCCCGAAGCCCCCGGGAGGGCGCCGAATAGGGGGGGGGGGAAAAAGGGGAAAAAGTTTTTTTTCCCGTTATTTTTTGGCAAAGAAAGAGAAAGAAACAAAAGAAATACAACCCCCCAAATAAAAGGGTTGGGTTGTGTTTTTGGTGCCCCACCGCTTGGTTTTTTTCCCTACAAAAAAAAAAGACCGGGGGGGGGCAACAAACAAAACAAAAAACACCCAGCCAAACGACCCAACATTTACTAGGGGGGTTTTTGGCCCAGGCCTGTGGCCCCCCCAACACCCCACGGGGGGGGTTTCCAGGGTGGGCCAAGGAAAAGACGAAAAAAAAAAAAAAACAACAGAAAAAGAAGTAAACAACTTTTTTTTTTTTCTCCTGGGGGGCCCCCCAACCACAAGT
>Ga0179593_1464694_pt1 | contig 15069 bp, 15 predicted proteins | sample CZODoug2_1_08_16_FD_185931 | JGI IMG/M metagenome (GOLD analysis project Ga0179593, IMG submission 185931) | Vadose zone soil fungal communities from Angelo Coast Range Reserve, California, USA - CZODoug2_1_08_16fungal (PacBio error correction) | ecosystem: Environmental > Terrestrial > Soil >... | reverse complement strand
TTCTCTTGTTCCCGGTTAGGGCAGTGCCCGTTCTTTTTGTCACTTTCTCTAGGCCAGGCTTTTTCCTTCAGTCTCCCCCGCCGTTTTCCTTTTTCTTCAGCCCTTTTTTTTTTCCTGCGTTCTTGATTACTTTTTTTCTCTCCCTCTCTTTCCAGCTTGTCAGGAGCAGCATTTTTACGTTTTGCATCCCCGGATCCCATTTTCCTTCTTTCCCCTTTTTCAAGCGGTTCCTTTTTTCATTCAAGGGTGCCCTTGCCCTAAGTCGCGTAGAATATCAAGATATGACTTCCCCCCCCGTTGTCGGACCTGGTATTGCTTTCTCGGCCGCACTTTACTGGTTTCTAATGTTCCTGCTTACGGACCGACCCACCACGATTCCCCACCCCTTTTTTTTTCCTTCCCTTTTTTTCCCACCTCTTTCTGCAGCTCACCATCATGAAACGTCTCGCTTCTAGTCCTGGTTTTTTTCGCTTCCCAGTTTCTTCTCACCGTTTTTTTCCCCTTTTCGGACTTTTATGGGAAATCTTATCCCGCCCCATCTCTTTTTTTCCTCTCAAAGGGTACTTGATCCTTCGTTGACCGCCGTTCAGTAAGGAGTCTTTGTTTTTTGGTACCCGGGATTGGGGCCTTTTCTTCCCCTTTTTTTTTTTTTGCTTTTCTATCTTCTCTTCTTAATAAGTGTTGTTGTTGTTTTAGACGTGTATTTCCCGTTTTTTCCCCCCTTCCGCTCGGGCCCCGCCCCTGCAGACCCTGATCTGGATGATTTGAACCCCTTTGGTTTTGGTGCCCGAGTACCCTACGTTCTTTTTCTCGATGAAAGTTTTTTTTCTTCTTCACTCGTGTGGCTCTTTAGTTCTTATTTTCCTCTGGGCCCCTGCCTTTTTCCTGGAGTTTCCTTTATCTGGCTCTTTAAACGCGGCTTTCCTTCCGTAGCCCTCTCTTCTTGCTTTCTTTTGAACCTAACCGGGGCTTTTGCTTTCATTTTTCCCCTGTCCCCTTCGGTGTTATCTGGGGATCGTTGTTGGACTTAGGATACTTGCCCCCACCGACGGTCCTTTTTTCCCCTGTCCCCCCCCCCACCGTTCAAAGCTTGTCCTCGGTTCCGGGTACCTTGTCTTCATCGGGATATCTGCTACTTTTCTCGTCTCCCACCTTCTTTTTTTTCCCCGCCACTTTTTACCTGTCCCCCCTCTTTCCCTGATGACAGGATCCGTGGGACTTCCCCTTTTCCTTTTTCTAAAACTGGTTTCTTCCCGTGGATCTGTCTTTATTCTGATTTACCTCCTCCCCTTTTTTCTTTTTTTTCCCCCGTCCCCCCTTGATTTGCCGCAAGTTTGTCCGGTATTGATAGATAACTTATGGGCTAACTGTGTTCTCTCTCACTCCCTTTTTACGTCCGGGCTCACCGCTTAGCACTTTCCTTCCAGATGAATTAACGCAGTAGAGTTTTCTTCAACAGGTTCCTATTCTCCGCCCCCAGGATTTCCTTCAAGTCTCCTTTCTTTTTCCAAGGGCACTTTGCCCTCTAAGTTCTGTTCCCTCCCCAACATTTTTAGAATTTTCAGGCCCCCTCTTTTTTCCGTTTCATACCGCTCTGACACCCCCCCTTCCCATAGTTTTCACCTACCCGGCCTGCGGGCCCAATGTCCATCTTCCCCCCCCCTCCCACCACCAGAGAAACCTTCCCCCTCATTCCCGGGGACCTCTCTGTTTTGTGTCATATTCTTCCCCCTCTCCCAAGGTAATGGCCTTGGAGGAAAAGCCACCATCTCCCGTTGTCTGACCCGACTTCCTCCGTCCGTCCCCTGGAGGGAAACGGTTCCCCCCCAAGGGTCCCTTCCATTACATCGAAGTTCTTCCCCACTTCTTCGGGTTTCTTACCCACAGTCACCTTTCTCTTTTCACCTGCCACCTGAAGGAAGCCTCATACCAGCGTTTTCCCCCCCCTGCATCCTGTTTCCCCTTCTGTCAACCCCGGCTTCCCCCCTCAAGCATCATTTGTAGACTTTTCCCGGTGAAAGGCTTTCCTTCCCTGTCCCCCACCGCCGACGGGTGCCAGTTTCTTCTTCCATTCAGATTCCTCGTACCTTGTCCAACTTTTTTTCCTCCCCGGGTTGAGCCTTAAATCGGAACTCGTTTACGGGGGACCCGTTCTCCCCTTTCGGAATGGTGTCCCCCCCATTTTGGATCCTGCGTTGACTTTGTTTCCCAGTTTCATTTAGTTTTCCGTTTTAATAGGACCACATGGGACACCGAATACTCTTTTGCCCCCCTCCACGCCACACATCCCAGTTCCCCTCCTCGTGGCCTTTCCGGCGACGTTCATCAATTCACACCCGTTTTTCTCAGTGAGGATCGGTTGGCTCCCTCGTTCACTTTTTTTTATCCTTTTTGCGCTCTTCCATTCCTTCCGTTTTTTTTTTTTGTGAGAGCTCTTTCCAACCCGCGCGGATGGTCGTTTGCGGAGCCTGTTTTTCCCCGTCCAGCGGGCCGTTCTTCCCCCCGTGAGCGTCGCAGGTGACCCACTTAGTTCTTTGATGGGTTTCTCTTTTTGATTGGTTTTATTTTGGTTGCTTTTCCTTCTTTCCCTGCCTTTTTTTTGTTTTGATCGGAATATTTCTCCGTGTTTTTACCTTTCCGGACCACAAAGGCAAAGGTTTTTCGTCCTTGCCCGGTGACCACCTGTTCGTGCAGTCAAAGTTTATTTTTTCTTTCTCCTTTCCTTAATGGCCCCCGTGCGGCGTTGGTCAGGGCCGCGCAATTCTGGTACCCACCCGGGCCGGCGAAAGTACCTTTGGCTTCCCCTTCGGTGGCATTTCTTTTTATTTTTCACTGGAAAATTCTCTTCTTTCTTCTCTGTTTTTCGGTTGATTCCCTGAATCTTTCCTTGCTTGTTTCCCTCTGGGTTACGTTTAAGGGCCTTCATGCAGTAAGTCCCGGTTTCTGTGATTTTTTTTAATGGCAGTCTCTTCTTTTCTGATCTTTCTCCCCTTTCCTGTTCGGGGCCTTTATCCCTTTAAGTTAGATGTTTTGCCCCTTTCTTTGTTACCTTGAAGAGTCATTTTTTTTTGGTTTCTTTTTGCTGGTTGTGTTTTCTTTCTATCTTTCCCCTTTTTCTTTTTCCCCCTTCGACCGGCCTACCAAGCTCCTTTGTGGTGTTGGCTTGTTTTTTCTTTGAATTTCAAAACTGTGGACTCCGGCAGCAGGTATTACATTCTTTTTTTTCTACCTTTCACAGGAAGGCACCTTGTTCAACAGGCTCGTTTTCTCCCTTTCTGATCTCGTGTAAAGTGTCCTTCCTGTTCCCTGTTTGATTGTAGTTTCGTTGCGTGTGTTAGCATAATTTTTGTTGGTTTAGCGTGTGGTTTATTATTGTGGTGTGATATTTGTTTGGGATGGTTGCGTTATCTGTTTCCTCTCCTCTTCCTTTTGTTCCCCCCACAGGCGTAAAGGGCCAATCTGTTTCCCTTCTTTTTTCCGGAAAGCGGTTCACTCTCAAGCTTTTCCCCCCCTGAAAACCCGTCGTCTCTCCGAAGTCGTGAACTGTTCTTTCACTTTACCTTAGGATTCGTTCTTTTCCTTTTATTTTTTTCTCTTTTCCTTTGTCTTTCCGGTCAAGTCGGTTTGGTCTTTTTTTCGATTTCGTCCTTTTTCCTTTTCTCAAAAGATTAACCTACGTCACTGGGCACTTTTTACCTTTTGTCCACCTTTTTTCTCCAGCGTTGCGTCCTCCCCCCCTCCCCCTTCTTCTTCACTTTTTTTTGTGATCCTTACCGGGCACCCTTCTTCTTTTTGGCCCTTTTCCTTTAACGTCGGTTTGTCTCTTCTGGAAATAGATTTCCCCGAATTTTTCCGCGTGAACCTTGTTTGTTGTCTGTCTTTCTCTTTCGTTTTTCCCCCTATCCGTTCTCACCCTCGCTTTTGCTTACTTTGGGCCCCATGGAAATCGGAGTTGTTTTATTGATTTATTCTCTTCCCTTCCTCCTCTTGGTTTTTCTGAGCATACGCCAAACCCGCCCTCTTCCCAATGGAACTCCCCCCCTCAGCTTTGCATGCTGAAAATCTTTTTATTTCCTGACGCCGCTCCTCTTTTCCCCCTTTTCCCTTCTTCTTTTTTCAATGAGTAGTTCTTTGATGCGGGCACCGCGTCCTTTTTGAGGGCCGTCTTTTGCGATCCGCGCGTACTTTCTCCTTTTTTCAGGATGCTTTCTTTTTTTTTTATTTCGACGGTGGTTCTCCTTACCATGCTGACCCCCGATCTGGTTTTTCCTTTGGAGTGTTTTTTTTTCTACTGTCCTCGTTACCAAACGGAGTCTGGCCGATTTTCATTCCACCCATTCAGTTACTATCTCATCCTGGGGACGACCCCTCGTTTTTCTCTTTTTACCCTTTCGGATCCCTTTTCCTTTCATATTTTACCCTTTCAACCTTTTTCCCGGGAAGCTTCATGTATCCCGGGATGCCCTTGTCTTTAACAACTTTTTGGATGGACGGGTGGTTCCTCCGGGGCGAGGTTTCCACCGCGTCCCTTTTTGGAGACATTTTTTCAAAGGCGCTTGCCTTACAGTTCCGTGGTCTCTTTTTTTTCTCTTTTGTATGATTTTTTCTTATGTTCCTTCCCTTGCGGTTCCGACGTTTCCCCGACCTCCTCTTGGGCCTTGACCTAGGAGCAAATGGGTAATTGCATTTCGCAAGATCTTTTTGTCTTTTTTTTCCGCCCCCCCCCCCCCCCCCCCTCCCGGATCCCCTTTTTCCTTAAAAGTTCCATCAAGAAGAACCAAGTTTCCGTGACCCGAACACTCTCCTCACCTTTTTTTCTCCCCCTTGATGCCCTCCCCCCGGCACCGATTGTTTTCTCCCCCCGCCAAGAAGCCGTTGCTAGACCCCCTTTTTTCCACAAATTATCCTTTTATTCCCCCTACACCCCTCGAAGTTCCTCGGAAGTCCTTTCCTCCCTCTTGATCCCGGGCGCTTTTTTTTCATAAAGCGACTAACGTTTGGCCCCTCTTTCTTCCTCCCCCGATTGCCCGTTTTGCCTTGACATTCAACCGAGTTCCCCGTCCCCTTGGAACGATACCATTTTTCCTGTGACATTTTTTTTTTTTTTTCGCCACCTTTTCCCCGGCTCATCAAGCCCCCCTTCCGTGTTATGGGAGAAGAAGTGCCCTGCATTTCTCCCCCTACTTCCGTTCGTCTTTTCCCCAGTTCCCCTTTAGCCGGGGGACCGATTTCCCTGCTTTCAGGGGTTGTTGCCACTCCGAAAGTGTAAGTTTTCCCGGTACGGCCACGTTCCGTCGGAATTGATTTTCCCCTTCCTTTGTTTCTTTTTTTCTTTTCCCCGGTTACCGGCAGGGACAGTCCTTCAGTGCCCTTTCTCCAAAGATTTCCTCATTCTTCTTCCCTTTTAATTTCTTAAAGGCACAGCGAGTTTACCCCGGTTATGCCTTTCCCTTTTCCCTTCCTCTTTTAGAACCCTCATCTTTTTGCCTAACTGAGCCCGGCCCTTCTGTCAGAATAAAATTAATCGAGAGTTGGGGTTTATCCCCCTTTCTTCCCTCTTTTACAGTTCTTTTTTTCCGTCTCTCCTTTTTTTTTTTTTTTTTTTTTTTCTCCTCCGTCGGAAAAACATGCCGCGTACTCTTGGCTCCCTCTCGGTTTTGGCAAGGGGGTCTGGATGTTCCGGTCTTCTTTGGCGTTTAGAATTCGGTTACAGATGGCTTTCCTTTTCTCTGTTTCTGTTCCGTGTTTGACCTTGGTTTCCCTCGGTTTTGGCCTGGATTCCTTTACATTGGTACGGCCTTTACGATTCTCTGAGCTCCAGCATTGTCAGTTCCCACTTTGGAACCCCGTTTACTTCCCTTTTTCTTTCCGCGGCTCTCCCTTTTTTCTGCAGCCAGGCAAAAGTGCGGCGTGGTTCCTCTGCTGTCGCAAGCTTTCAACCGGCCAGTTGAGTCACCGTTTACCTGTGGTCTTACTCTTCCGGCTTCCCCTATCTTCAGTCCCCCTTCCCTGTTTGATTTTGAATGCGTTGGTGAGGCCCTGTTTCCGTTTCCCCCTCCAGTTGCGGAAACCTGATTGTGATAGGTTGGTCTCGTCAATTGCCTCAACTGTGGGGTCTTCCTGTTCCTCCCCTTGGCCCTTGCCCGGCGTTTTTATGGCACGCCCGGGTGCCTGTGATGAGGGCCCCGTTTTTTTTTTACGATCCGGATTTTTGGGTTTTTTTTTTTAAGACTTTTTTTTACGTCCGATCCTAGGTTTTTTTTTTCTTCTTACTCTTCTGCTTTTTCCTTTTAGTTTCAGCTTTTGGCTGACCATTTTTGCTTGGGGGCTTTCCCCTTCTCCTGTAGGTTCTGGAAACGGTTTTCTTTGGGACGGACTTGGGTTGACTTCCGCCCGAGCTCTTTTTTCACAAGGTCCTCTTTTTTTATTTGGCCCCTTTTTTTCCTGGCCCCGGACGATTTACGGCATCGTCCCCTCCTTTCCGAAATCTTGTATCTACCTGAAGCCAACTGCGGTCAAGCTTGCTGTACCGCTTGTAGCTGTTAGGACTTTAGCTTCCCTCCCTTCTTTCCCCCCCCTTTCATTTTGGACGTCCTGCTTCCCGTTTTCATGATTTTTTCCCATTATTACCGGAACCTGGTCCTTTCGAGGTCCGTGCGAACGATATTCGTTCTTCTTCTTTTCCTTTTCTGCTTATTCTTCCCGTGACCCGCTCCCAACCGTCGTTTGTCCCGGTAGCCTTCTAACATTTTTTTTCCCTCCACCACGTTGTCTTTTTCACCACCTTCGTTCTCTTTCTCTTTTTTCCCCTCCTTCCCGCCCCCTAGGGCATCCCTTATCGTTGGGACGCCCTTTCCTTACCAGGTCGAGTACTAGTTTTTGGGTGAATCGACTTCTTGCCTGAGCACTTTTTTTTTTTTTTTCTTTTGGTCTTTCTCCCTTCTTCCGTTTACCCAGTTTTGGAGACACCCCCCCCTCCACAGCTGGGTTAGAAACAGGTCAGAGTCAGCCGTATTTTTTCCTCTTCCTTATCTTTTCTTCCTTTCCCTTTTTCTGACCCGGAAACTGGTCAGGGTTTTTCGTTCTTGATTCTATATCTTTTACTAAACAGTCTTTTGTTTTTTTTTTTTTTTTTTTTTTTTGCTTCGTACCCCTTCGAACCCTTGTTTCCTGGAAAGCCCAACCCAGCTTATTGATGTCCCCTTTTTTTTTGCTTGCTTTTTTTGGTATCTTTCTTTTTAGAGAAACCTATGCCTTTTCTTATCGAGTCTCTTTTATTAACGGCAGTTGGTCCGACCCGTGCTGAATTTCCTGATGGCAGGTTTCCTTTATTCCCCCCTTTTAACTTTTTTCGTGCATGGCCCCCCGTCCCCGCTTTGTCCTTAGTTTTTTCTTACCAGGGGTTGTCTTTACCTTTTTTTCCCCGGACTTTGATCGGGTTGGATGCCCTCCTCTTTCGGTCTAACTTTTCGCCTCTTTTTACCCCTAACTTTTCGTTTCCTCTTTCCCCCAGGAAACGTTCAATCCTTTTCCCCCCCCCCTTTCCTTGCCCCTTGGAAGGTTACTTAGTGGATCTAAGACCGGACTCCCTGGCTTCCCCCCCCCGGTTGGCCTCGCTTAGTCACCGCTTTAATTTTTACCCCCTCTTTCCTCCTTTTCCCTGTGTTTGATTTGTTTTTTTTGATGCCTGTTCCCCGTTACAAAACGGTCTCTCTTGTGTTTTTCCCTTGATCTCCTCATTGCTCATGGTCTGAAGTCGGTCCCCTTGGGCGAACGTCAAGCTTTTTCTCCTCTTGGCGGGCGGTGTGAACTTTTTTCCCCCTCTTTTTTTTTTCCGCCCTTTTGAGCGCCCTGATGCCTTCTGTTCGGCCCTTGGATCGGTGCCCTGTTATTCATGCCATGCACTTACCTTCTTTCCTTCTATCTTTGCGGATGCGTGCATTTTTTTTTCCCGTATTAAATGTCACTTCTCTTAAGTTTTCTGAACTCTAATGAGCCCGGGGTTTAGCCACCCACGCCTTTCCTCTGTCATCCCCCACCTTCTCATGACCCCTTCCATTAGTTCTCCCACACCCGCATTCTTGAATCGACAGTCTAAAAAATGTTTCTTCCCCCCCTCCTCCCCCCCCATCGTCCTTCTCTTTTCGTTCACCCCCTGGCCTCCCCTCCCTTTTTGTTTGCTGGTCTCCTCCTCGGCTACTGCCTGTATGACACATTTCCTTTTTTCTTTTTTTTCTTTTGCGTTTTTCGGTAACTCAAATTCACCCTTCCCGATCACCAGCGTCCCCCCCCCCCCCTTATTAGTGTTTTTTTCCTTTTTTCACGTCCAAAGGCCACCCCCCGCTGGTTCTCTTCCTTTGCCCTTCCCAGGCAAACCTGCGGGGCGTTTAACTCCACAGGTCCGTGTCTCTTCTGGTTTGGACCTTCTTTCCTCTGGCCGGACCCCCAAGTCCTTCCCGGCTCCCTTTTCTGCGGTACGGCCAGTTTACGCGTGGACCTTAAACCTTTGTGCCTCCACGGTGAGTGACGTTTTATTTTTGCCCCTTTCCTTGTTCTTTTTTAGGGTTTTCCCCAGGCCTGAGATTCCGGCGTACCTTTCTTCCCCTTGACATAACAAGGCGTGACGAGTGGTCCTTTTCCGTAGGGGCAACCTCCCGTCCTCGGCCCCCTCCCCCCCTTTTTTCTCCTTCCCTTTTTGTAATCTTGGCCGAAGCCCCCATCCACTTCAGCCCTTGTCTAGGAGTGCGGGTTAGATTCAGTGTGAGGGGTCACTAGGTTTTTTACTATCTTTCCCTTTTTCCTCTTCCCTTTTTGTTTTTTTCTTTAGAACTTAGCAACCCAGCCTGCTATGTACGGGTTCTTCTTTCTCGTCTGGAGCCTTTTCAGTCTGGGAGTAGACTTGTGCCTTCAAAGCTAGGCTCCTGCGATGTCGTTTTGGTTTTCTAATGGTCTATACCGGTCCTTTTTCTTTGCTTACCCGGTTTTTTTTTTTTTCTGTCCGGATTGTTTATTTCCCTAGGAAATTTCCCCCTTTGGCAGTCAAAGCTTGGGTAACTTCCGTTGCCTGCACCACGCTTTTGTTCCGGTACTTTTCTGGCCAACTTCCCTTTTTTTTCCATTTTCCTTTTTCCTCTTTTTTTTTTGAAGGGACCCCCAAATGGCCCGTGATTCTTTTTGCCCAGTCGTGCTTTCCCCCCAATCTTCCTCGCAGGGCACGGACCATGTTTTCTTGGTCTTTTTTTTTTGGCACAGATCAACCGGCGCGACCCTTTCTTTTTTTTTTCTTTATGGGAAGGTTAGGTTTCCTTTAGGTTCCCCGGCAGTTACGGTTTGTTTTTTGTTTTTTATTTCTTTTTTTTTTCCCCCTTTCCTTTTCTTTTTTAAATTTGTTCTTTTCCTTCTTGCTCAACTTGCCGTACTCCTTTGGCTGGGATTTGTAAGGTCAGAAGTGCACGGACTACCGTTTTTCGCGGGAGCGGATTTTTGGGCTTTGGTCCTTCCCCTTTCCTTTTTTTTGGCGTTTTTATAGATCCTTCCTGGGTTTTCCGAGGTGCTCTTTTGGTGTTTAGGAGGACCCGTTTTGCCGTCAGTTGCTTAGCTTTTTTCTGACCAGGCTCGGCTTGGGCCCCTTTTCGCTTGTTTCTCCCTTTTCCTGCACCTTGTGGATCCCGCCAGGGATGTCTTGTTCGCCCATTCGCCGAGTCTCCTGGTCCCTGAAGGCAAGCTGGACGAAGGCCCGATCGTCCCGAGCTAGGTTGACCACTTCCCGTCCCTTTCCCCCTTTTCTCCTTTCCAGCAGTTCCCACGCTGGCTTTTTTCTGCAACGCGTCCTTGACCTTCGTCCCCTTCGTTTTTGTAAGATAGACGTGGGACGGGAATAACCACGTTGTTATTTTTTTTTCCCTGCATCCGGATCAAGATCTTGATTCCCCTTTTTTCCTCTTTCGGTTTCGTGGGGACCTTTTTTGTTAAGTTTAGTTTATGATTTTTGTCCCTTTCTTGGGGAAAAGGGGGATGTGAAGTTTTTTTGCCCTTTTCTTCGAGGACCGCTTTGTCCGGTTTCTCTCCCCCCCCTTCTTCCTCCAACGAACCCCCCATAGAGGGTCCCCCCTTGCCCGTGTTCCATCCCCTTCCAAATGTTCTGTCCCCCCAGCCGCATAGTTCCTACCTTTGCGTATGATTATGTTTTCGTCCTCTTTTCCCCCCCCTTTCTTTCCCTTGCTTAGGCGCTCTGAGGAGGTCAACACTCGACTTCCCCCCGTCCCTCTTGGAGAGCAATTTTCCGCGCCGGGGTCCCGGATTCGGAAGACGCTTTTTTTTGGTTCCATGAAAGAGGTTGTGCTCTTCTTTTTTCTTTTTTTTTTACTTTTTAATTCATACTCTTTGTTTGTTGAGTGAGAGATCATCCCGGAACCCCGCCTCATTCCCCTTTTTTTCCCTCCTCCCAGGTCGATGATGATTTTTTAATTTGATCTTTTCCCTGCTCCTGTCTCTTCTGGAATTTAGCGTCCCCCGGGGATCAGAATTTTTTCCCCTTCACGTGGCAGACTTTTTTGGTTTTCTTGCCCGGCTCACTGGCTTTCCTTTTGTTTGGAAAGGTCGACTCTGTACTACGTTTTTGTCCAATTTTCGTCAGCGCTTCCCGGTTAGTTTCCCCAGTGGGCTCTTGGCTTCCCCCATTACCCCCTCTTCTTGTGATCGGACTCTTTTTTCTTTTCCCTGAGCGGGACCAGGCTGACCTTTGACCCTCAGCGACTGGCAGGATTCTCAACTTCACCCGTAAATCGGTTGATCTTGGCAATTCCTTTTCTTTTCCTCTTTATACCAGTCCTTTTAAGACGTGGACCGGTTTCCCCCAGCTTCAGGGAAGCTGTTGATTATTTAAGGGGCTTTAGCCGTTACAATTTCTGGTGGCGGGCGCCTCCCTTCGTGATGGTTTTTCTCTTACTCTTGCTGCCTGTCACATTTCCTGTTCTTCTGAGGATGCAGGTTTTCTTCTTAGATTGGCGCCTTGTTCTTCCACCTTCCTCCTCTTCTTCCTAGGAGACTTTCTTCCGCAAAAGCTCCATTCCGTCCTTTTTTTGTCGGAGACCTTGGTGACCCTTTCTTTCTTCCCTGGTAGCGAGAAGGGCTTCCCCCACCCCTCCAGGTTGATGGTAAGCACTTGATTTTTCCCCTGGACTGGCACACTTGTCTTCCCCCCCCCCAGCAGGGCGGGTGACAACCTTCTTTGACCCTCTTCTTTTTCCCCCACTCCCCCCGACCTTCCCTTCTTTTTCTTTCCCCCTTTAGATATTCTATCCCGGTACCTTCTTTTTCACTTTCTTGGTTATGTCCTGGCGTTACCTTCACCCAAGAGCCTCTTTTGTGGCTACATTGACGCTTACCCCTTTCCCCGTCCATTCAACACGGCTACAACCCGCCCTGCCCCCTTTTCTTTTTGCTTTCTTTTTACCGTAACCGGGCTTCAAGACACCTCTTGTCATCGACGAACCCCACTCAGTTTGGCACTGCTCTCTCACATGGCGAAGCTGTTTTTCCAGCCGGTTTTCCTGTGTCTGTCGGTTTTGAACCCCGGCTTCTGGGTTCGTTGATTTTCCCCTCCTTGGCCCTTGTCCCGTGGAAAGTTCCCCCAACAATTTTGGGGGAGAGACCGTCTTCCCGTGGAGGTCACTCCCCCACTTTGTGGAGTTCTAGACGGGCCGGCACTTGAAATTTTTTCCTCCTTTCCCCCTTGCTTTCCACCTTAGGTTCAAAGAAGTGTCCTTGTTCCTTCCGCTTTCCAAAGGAAAGAAGGTTCAGGCCCCCTTCCCGGTACCTTTATTAACACCTCGCCACCCCCCTTTTCTCCCTTCCATTTCTTTTTTTGAATTTCTTCCTTCTGTCCCGCCATCACCCAAGAAGGTAGCGTGCTTCGGTCCGCAGTTAAGTTCATTCTCGTGTTTTCTGACCTCTTCTTTTCTTTTTTTTTTTTAATTTGGTGTTTCGAAGTATTTTTTTCTCCCCCCCCTTGAGTTTCCATGCAAGAGGAACGGGCGGTCAGCTCCACGCGACCTTGCTTCTGATCCGTGCCGACCAGTGCCCCAGAGATTCTTCTTCTCTTCTTTTTCTCCCCCCTTACTTTTCGTGTCGGTTCCCCTTGTGTTTTTATTCTTCCCTTTCCCTTGGATGCCCGCTTAGTTACCGCAGTAACTGGCTTTGGTCATCCCCCTTCCTACGGGGGCCTTGGGCCGGCCCGTCCGATAACCTTCCCTTTTTTATTTTCCTCCTTTTTTAATTTTCTTCTTTTCGTGCAAGTGGCTCCCGGCACCAATGGGGCCCGTTTTTTGTTTCGTGTTTCCCCTTCGGTTACGACAATGCGTTTTTCAACCGGCCTGCGAACACGGGAATGTTTTGGTGTCCTCTTCCTTCTCAAATTTTGAGATGGAAAGGTAACGTAGGTCGCTGTCCCTTTTCCGGTGATTGAGCAAGGGCCTTCTCCCACCCTGCTTTTCACTGGGCCGGGCGTCCTTTCAGGCCTTTTTAGTTTCCCCCTTTTTCACTGTGTTTTTCTCCCCCTTCCTTGATTTTCCGGTACGCCCTTTTCTGAAGGAGAATAGTGAGACGCGTTTGAGAAGGTCCCGCTTTCGGCTTGCCCCCTCTTCCTTCTTTCTTGTTTCTTTTTTTGAGAAGAGTTTCCTTCTTTCTAGCTTTGTTCGAGTTGGGTCCTCCTTTTATGATGTGGGCATAAAGACGTTTTGCCGTTCAGGACGGTGTGCGACCAGGATGGGTTTTTTTTTTTTTTGCTTTTTTTTCGCGGTGGCCTTTTCCACGGTGAATTACGCCCCTTCCTCATGGGGCGGACTCCTCGAGGCTCTGCCAAGGCCAATGGACAGTGAGGTCCTTTCTCTTTAGATGGATTCCCTATCTTCGAACGCCCCCCCCCGGTCCTCCAATGTGCTATCCTCCCGCAAAGTTTGTCGAGTTGAACCCTTCTTTTCGCTTAAGATCGACGGCCGCAGGCCTTTCACCGTTTTTGTACCCCGTGAATGAATCAAGTGACATGTCAGATCCCCGTTCCTAAGGTTGTTCAAACGTATTAAACCTTGAGAAGTTGTTTCCTCTTCCCCACGATATTTTACCTTTCCTATTCTTCTCTGTCGGAATGTTGACCTTAAGTCGATCGGGCACTTGTCCTAGGTGACGGTTCTAAGGCCTCATCTCCACTATAAGTAATTGGGTTCCCCAATCTCCCCCCCTGTTATTTCCCCAGTCTCAGCTTCAGACCTCTCAGCGTCGTTTCCTTTCTGCGGTATCCCAAAAGTGCTCCAGCGTACACTGGGGAGTTACTTGGCTGTCTGCCCCTTCTCCCACCTTGCGCGAAGAACCAGTTTCAGTTTTGCAATTACGTGGGGCATTCGAGTCTCTAAATAGGGTTGTTGCTTCCCTCTTTTTCTGGGCGGGTGGCTTTAATATATCTTTCTTTTTAACTATAGTTTTTTTGTTGTTGCGTTGTTGTTGTTCTGTCGATACCTTTAATTAAAGAAAACCCCAGCCGATTTTGGTCCGGGCCCCCTGCACGCAGATTCCAGATTTTTTTTTTCAACCCTGGCATCTTTCGAAGACTCTTCAATCCTTGCCCTCTTTTTTTTTTTGCGAGACAAGATTTCTGTGCATCTAATTCTCCTTTCCAACGGGGCCTTTTCCCCCTTTGCCTTTCCACATTGATGGCGACTTCGACACGTGCGTAACTACGCCCTTTACATGAAGCTTTCCTGTTTTTCTTTGGTATTAACTCCTGGGTTCTGCCAGACTGTCAGTTCCCCATTTCCCCGGATTTCTGGATTCCGTTGGAGAACTTGGTCTGGGGCCGAAGGCTTTCTTCTTCCCGTGTCATCCTCTTTCCCGGCCCGACACTTCACCGGTATTGTCTCTTCTTCCCTTAAGTCCCTGTGTTCCGCTCACCCTGAATCCCCTGTCTGAGGTCACTTGACCCGTCACTTTCCGGGGAACTCCAATGTGATCCGGGTTGGGAAAAGTGTGTTAGAGACCCCCTTCGTTCCTGCTCTCTTTTTCCAGAACCTGGGCGCAGGTGCTCAATTCTTTCTCCGCTTTTTCCTGCGTCGGTTTGATAGGCTTCACTGTGTAATGGATACCCCGGTTCTTTCATGAAGAGCCTCCGGTTCTTTGGTCATGTTCTCCCTCCCGTAATGCCTTTGCCTGTAGATCTTCTTTTTTCAAAGCTTTTGCACAGGATTGCCCCTGGTCTAAATGTCACATTTTTTTGTTTTCACCAGCGCCAGTTCTGTTCCCTACCCCACCGCCCTTTGCCTGGGTCTCAGAACCAATGAGCACTGAAAACGGGAAAATCTTTTTTTTTCCCTTCAGTTCTCTCGAACCCTGGAACCCTGTACTCTGTCCACCACCGCCACACCCGAAAAGGATAGTTAGGAGGCCCCCCCCTCCCTCTTGCTGGCCGGCTATTTTTTTTTTCCTCTTTTCTTTCTCCCCGGCATGCTCTTCTTTTCCCCTTGACAAGATCCACCGTCGAGTGTCTCTACCTTATTTGACGCCTTTAAAGGGGCATCTCCCCCCGTGAGCCCCGTCCCCCGTCTTGCAGTTGCGGCGTGGAGCACCTCCCATTCATCCAGAACGAGTGTGGGTAGACTATCAAGAGACGTCAATTAACTTTTCATGGCACCCTGTACAGAAACAGTCCCTTTTCGCCGGGCCGTGACTTTTGGGAACCGGCCCCCCGCCGGTCACGTCCTTTTGCCGGAACTTTTTTGTTCGTTCCCTCTTCTTTTTCAAGGTGCGGCAGCACCGGTGAGTTCCTTTTTTTTCCCCGGTACAGGCACGAGCATTTTCCGTTTTTAGGCTTCCGAGTCTGAGCGTGCTTGGAGACCTAATCCTCCCGGCCCCAAGTCCCCTTATTCTAATTACGTCCCTAGTTTTGTCCCCCCCTCCCGTAATAGAGACCCATAGCAACCCATCATAGACTCTCCCTCATAGGGCTCTCCGGAAGAAATCAGTCTGGGGCCGTTTTTTCCCCTTCCTCCGTAAGCGGGTTTTTCAAGGCCTGGGTTGGAG
>Ga0179593_1404283_pt1 | contig 15069 bp, 19 predicted proteins | sample CZODoug2_1_08_16_FD_185931 | JGI IMG/M metagenome (GOLD analysis project Ga0179593, IMG submission 185931) | Vadose zone soil fungal communities from Angelo Coast Range Reserve, California, USA - CZODoug2_1_08_16fungal (PacBio error correction) | ecosystem: Environmental > Terrestrial > Soil >... | reverse complement strand
CCCCGACCCTGCTATTGCCTTTTTCGAAGTGTGCTCTCCTTATGTATAACCGCCCTGCCACTTTGCTGCCTCAACACGGGGCCCCTTACGACCCTTACGTGGTAAGTTCCATTGTATCTTGTTGCATGGTTCCCATAGTGTCTACTGCAAGTGTTTCCCGCCCCCCCCCGCGGTTTTCTTGTTCCCCCCCTTGTGGGAACGCCCAATGTGAGACTTTCTTACCCCTCCCTAACTGTTTGGGGTTTTTGCGGGGTCCCCCCCGACCTTTGGCGTTCTGGGCGAGCGCTTGCGATTCTTTCTTCCTTTTCTTGAAACTTGCTACTCGCGCTTGCTGTTGCTCCCGTGGGGGGAACCCCTTTTTTCGATCAAGTGGTTTCGCCGCCACATCTCTTCTTCTCCTTCCCCACAAGTGACCACAGCTCCCTCCCGAAACACTTTCCTCTCCCCCCGAACATTCTCCCCTACTTCTCTACTTGATGACCTTCAATCCTTCTTCTCTGCCCGTTTTGCCCGTAACAGACCCCCTTCCTACCACCCCTGGTTATTTTCGGGTTTTCAACCACAGAACGAACACCAGGGTTGCCGCCCCGCTTTCCAGTTCGACCTCCCCCTACTTTTACATACACATCTTGTGTGTTTTTTGTTAGCCCCCCTTCCTCCCCGACACAATTTTATCCCCTTTTTTCATCCCTTTGCTCCTCAACGCGTACCTCGGTATGTCTCCCATTTTCATTCCTTTTTCCCCTGTGATAGTTCCTGTTGGACGGCTTAAATAGTCTACCCGTCGCCGCTCGTACCGCTTCACGTCAGTGCATTTTTTCTCAGAGTTGAGACGCGAACACCTTCCCACCTCGTGCTTTTTATATCTGTATTCCAGAATTTGAGCTCATTTTCTTGAATTTGTGTCTTGTGTGGCCCCTTTTTGTTTTCTCTTTAGTGCCTTGCACCGATTGAATGATCTCTCTTTGGCCTATACGCCCGCCGCGTGCAATATGACAACACCGTCTCCCGTTTTTTTTTCTTATCCTCTTTCCAACCACTTTTTTTAACTCGTCCTCTTTTGAGCTGCGCGCTTGTTGTCCCAACTCTGGCTGTTCCCGAGATCTCTTCCATCTTCCCCAACCCGTAATGCGTCAGCATGATCCCGCACCTGTGGATATCAATTTTACACTTGTGGCGCCATTGAGAGTTTCTGCTGAATTTTCCCCTCTGACCTCAGAATTTGTCCCGCATCACTTCTTTTCACCTAACCCCAGTGGACTTCTTCTGGTAGGGATAAGATTTCTATTTTACTTTTTGATTGTAGAAGAATGTTATCCAGGCCCCCTGTAATGTCGTACACCACAGTGAGATTGGTCTGGCCATGGGGGCCCTACCTTTCCTCTGGCTTTTATTCGTTGCCATTACTGCCAAAGCAGCTCCCCTCTCTCTAGAAGTTTGCCCCTACGCAGGCCACGGAACTCTGCTTTTCCCCGAGCATTGGGGGGGATGGTAATAAGGAGGCTTTAATCTACTCCCGCGACCTCCTTCCTCACTTTCTTGCGAGTAGATACGTATCTCCCCCCGAAGTCCCTACCAATTCGTCGACCCCCCCCCATGTGCGGCTTTAATTGTTCTATCCGGTTATTCTCCCCTGAGTGTTCCTCCCTGTCACTGACTCATCCCCGTCTCACCCATTTTATCCGATTCTTATCATGTCAACCCCGTTCTTGGAGATTTCATTTCGACTATTTCACCCCGATATCCACTGAATTATTGTTTGATTTTCAACACTGCATCTGAACTTCTTCGCCCCGACTTCCTCTCACCTGACCGAACACGTCGAATACGCCATTCCTTCTCACCAGGTTTCTGAACCTTGCCCGCTAACCCTTCTTTCCATGAGGAGCTATCATTCGGAATACCCCTTCTCTATATAGTTGTATGGTTCTACTACCGTGGCCCCCCCCCTACACGGAGACATTGACTTGAGAATGATTCATAGACTCGTACACCCCCCCTCATCCACTTAAACTCCCTCCCCGAGGGCATGTCCGCCAGCCGCCTGCTTCCGTATTCTTTTCCTTCTCCCCCCCTCTTCAGTCACTCTTCTTCGGCACTTCATTCGCGAAGGATTTAGACTATCGGGACGGAACAAAAAAATAATAGACCCGCTGCCTTATGTGCGTGTTACCGCCAGCCTGCATTCGCCATTGTGCCCGACTCAGAGTCCTCCTTATCCCCTCGATTATTCTTTAACTGCTTCATGAGGGCCAGTCGTAAGCCCTCTTCGGAACGTTTAATTGTCTCCTAGCAAATCTGTACTTTGAATTTGGCGGTAGAGAAGGGACAAGGCTGACGTCAGCACCACTTTCCGCTCCCTTTCGCGCGGCTGTGGCGGCAGCCTTTCTTGAAACGGTCTGGACCCCTTCCCGTTTTCCATTTTTTAGTCATTTTCTTCGTGCAAGCGATAGGGATTTTTATGGAGCGTTGTTTTTTTTTCTTATTCTCCTCTTTGCGATTCGTTCCCCTTCCCCCCCCACAAGAGCGTGTCCGTCTCTTTTAAATCGCCAGTCGCTGGACGGCGGGAACGGCTGCATTTCTCCCTATTGTGGTTATGCCCCTATTTCTCTTCTTTTTTTTTCAAAAAACTTCCTATACTTTTTTCCTTCCCCCCCCCCCTAACCTTGAGTTCCTTGGTTGTCATAACGACCAAGTTTTCATCTCCCCCCCTCGGTTTCCCGCCATCGTAGCGCGCGTTTCATCCGCCACCGTTCCGCTCCCGATTCGCGAGAGATCTTTTGGGTGGCCCCGAGGCTCCCCCTTCATTTAAAAGCGACGCTTCCCCCTCTCCCCAAAGTACCCTGCGTACCGCTTCAACAAATCTGTCCCTGCTTTGTCATCTTCCCTTCTCCAGCTGTTCGCCCCTTTTTTTCAGGGTACCAGCAGGAGTGTTTTCCAGCGACCTATCCCCCCCTTCCCCTACGAGGCATCCCCCCCGCTGAAAAGTGATGGGCTTATCTGAATAAGCTAGTGATTGCACCGCGTTGTCTCCTTTTTTTTTCCCCTGCTTTGTAGGGCATCGTTTTTACTCGAGTCTGCTTTATCCGTGTGCACTGTCCCCATGCAGTTACTTTAGTATCCACCTCGTCAGTGGATGCGCGGCCACACTTCCTGATTTTTGTTTCAAGTAACCTCTATTTCCTTTCTTAGCCTGAACCCCCCTTCTCTGTCCGCCAGCTGCAGTCAGACCGAGACGCGTGGTTTTCCTCGCCTGTCTGACAGTGAATTCTCTTGGTTGCGTGGTTTTATCTTGCTACTTCCCTTTTTTTTGATCGCCTGCCCTTCTCCCAGTGCCCAGTCCGTGTGGCGTTGGCCGCCACGGTGAAACCATCCTGATCAGGAGCTTCTCGAGCACAATCGTCCTTCCCATTGGCTCTTACCAGTCCTTATGACGGAACTAACTGCGTATAGATCGCCGTGGTCTTTTGTGCCTTCCTTTAATTCCGTAGACCCCTTTTCTCCCCCAGACGTGCGAGATCTTGTGACAGATTTTTCCATTTTCCTCTGTAACATCCACTTGTTTTTTCTCATCCTCTCCCAAGTTTTTTTTTTCCCCTTTCAGGGTTGATGTTAGATTTCTCTTCAGCCTAAGCCTTTCCCCCCCTCGCGGACTTCCCCTCTTGACATCGTGGGACCATTTTCTTTTTCTTCTCTTTTCCCTTCTTTCGAACTCTCCTCTGTTTTCGAGTGTCTTCGGGTGTCTCCTTCCCCGAAACGTCTAACCCCTTTTTTTTTTCCATTGACTTTCCCTCTCTCTGTTATGATAAACCTAGCTCCCCCTTTTTTTTTTTCATTAGTCGGGCACCTTTACCAGGCGTCTCCATCTGTCCACGACCAGTTGGCACATTTGTGAGGTTTTTCAATCAAGTTCATGAGTTCGTCAAGGTCAAAACTACTTCGATTGGCTGGTGGTTGGCCTCACTCCTTACGTTCCTCATTACTCGTTCATGAGAGCCTTTGCCTCTTTCCGTTGAGACGGCAATTAGAAATACAGGAAACTGATGTTCTTTCCTCATTGAGGTGGCAGTTAGCTGAGTTTATTCAATTTTTTAATGAACAACGTAATGTCCTCTCCTCTTGCTGACCTCAAGAACAGATTTGGGCTTTCCAACCAAATCCCCCTTTTGCCGGAAGTAAACGTTTCCTTCCCTTTTCTATGTTTCCTCAAGTTTTTCATTCTGTCGTTACCTCCCGCCACGTAATTCCTTGTTCCCTTCATGTGATCCTTAGTGCTCTCGTGTGCCCGCCCGTGGAAACATGACGGTTTTTGGTTGGTCATATTTTCCGTTCTGATTTGCTTATCTTCCCTGGGGCATTTGCAGTCAAAGCCCCCCTCTCGTGGTTACGGCCCTTCTTGTAACTTCCCTGTCCCTTAGGCCCCCTCCACGCGCCGAACCAAAGACAATTGTTCCCTCTCTCCCCGCACCCCCCTCCTACCTTCCTTTGAGTTTCCCTCGCCAATTGGGTCCCTTCAATCCCAATCCGCTCTCCTTGCATATACTTCCACCTCCCTCCTCTTATTTATAACCGTCGACTTTTTTTTTCCATTATTCTTTCTCCCTTTTTTAGTCATCTTTCTCCTACACCCTACCCCTACCACCGGACACTGCTATCGATATATTCTTTCACTTTTTATCCCCCCCCTTCCCTTAATCTGTGCTGCTGTTGAGGCCACTCTCCGCTTGTATGCATTTGGACTCCATATGTTTCATGTTTCGTCAGCCCTCTACCTACCCCTTTCGCCGAGGGCCCGCCCCCCAAGACAGAGTCTGACACCCCCTTTCCTTCCTCCAGTCGCATCCGTTTTCCCCCCTGACTCCTTTATTAACTTCTTTCCTGGGTTTCCCCCCCTCCTCCTTTTCTTTGACTGAGGCCCCCAAATGGATTTATTTACCCCCCCCAATACCTCAATAAGGGATGCAGGTGGGGGTGCCGAATCCGACTCTTTGCTTTTTGGGGCGATGGCCGAGTGCGGCTCTTCATTCGTGAAAGTCCTAACGTGGGGTGGGGGTGGGGTGGGGGTTGGGGGGGGGTTGGGGCTGTGTGCGTCGGGGGGGGGTGGGGGCCCTTTGCGGGGGGGTTTGCGTTTCTTGTTGGGGCCAGCTTCACCCCGTTGTTTTAAAACTCCTTCCTAGGACGCCTAACAACATCATTCCCTCTCGGGTCCCTCTCCTCACCGAGTTAGATTGTCAGCTTCCTTCAAAAAGTCCGTTCCCCTTTTTTCAACCCCGTTTCCCCCCCCCTGAATCTACAAGTTGTGTTAACTGAACCCTTCTTCCCGCCCCCCTTTAATAAATAGAGACCGTCCAGTTTTTCCATTTCCCCGACCCCTTTTCCTACCCCCCCCCCTGTATTGTAAAAGCTCCTGCCTTAGACCCTTCACATTCTTTCCTCTTCCCCCTTTCCTTCTTGTGACCCTCCCCCCCTTTTAAGACATATGTGTGGTGTTAAATGGTGACTGTTCCCCCCATTGATCCATCCCATCTTAATTGTCTTGTCCCCCCGCACACCCTCGGTAGATCTTTACTGTGGCCCGGTGACGCCAGCCCTTCGTCCTCCCTTGAAGCCAAGCGCGTCCTCGTTAACGTGTAGGGTATTACGGCTAGTGGGAGGAGATGTTCCTAGAGTCCCACAAGAAAAGAACGCGTCCCCTCTTATTCCGCGGTGTCCACTGAATTTGCCGTCCCTGTTGGTCCCTTGTTGCCCCTTTTCCCGCCCTTGATTTTCCTTGGCCTCTGTTTTGACTGCCAAACTGGCCGGGGCTGGACAATTTACGTCATTCCCCCCTCTGTCTTCCTTTTGAGCTATGCTTATGAAATTTAACCGGTTGTCATCTTCCCTTTTTCTGATTCCCCGGATTCTCCTTGTTCACTGTTCTGATGGGGGAGTCCTCAGCTCTTTGAAGCGTCCCCTTTCCCTTCTTACGACCTGCTTTCCTGCTTGTCCTCTTCTGGAATTGCACCGTTTGGCGGCTGGGTTTTCTTGACGGACTGACCCATCTTTTTGCCAAGCCCCTACCCCCCTTTTCTTGATGGAGCATTGTCCCAACTGAGGAAGGTTACCCAGCTCCCCCTTTACCGTGCTTTCAAATGCTTCGCAATTCGTTGTGAACGTCTTTTCGCACGTGTCTCCTTCTTCCTTTTCCCTGCGCACACCCAGCCTCCCTTCCGAATATATTATTCGTCTTGCTTTCCTTTTCTCCCCCTTCGTTCTTTCCCTATTTTTTTTATTTCACCATCTTCTCTGCCCCTGCATGTGGAGAAAACCCGCTTCGCGGTAATATAACTTTTCCTTTCATCGCCCATGGGATTCCCCTTGTGGCCTGCCCCCTTCCCCCCTTGATCCCAACGGCCTTACGTAGCCTTAACCCTGCACCTCCCCCCTTACATCATGCTTTCTTCCTGTCCGTTTAAGTTTCACCCCCCCCTACAGCCTTCCCTTCATTCTTTTACTTGCGCGAAGGCTTCGCGAAGATTTATCTCCTGGTGGCCCCCAGCCAGAGGTTCTCCTTATTTTTTTTACTGCGTGGCCGACCTTTTTAGCTTGCATGTGAACACGTCCCCCTTGAAGATTTCCTCAAGATTTTCGTAACAACTGATTATTATTACCATTTTCCACTGACTTGGTTTTTGGACCCTTAGTGCACGAGATTTTTAACTCCCCCTCTCCCCTGCCCCGCCCCCCCTCGCGTTACTTTTTTTCGTTGGCGGTGGCGAGGTTGATGTCACTGGGTCAAGTGAGGTGGCTTCCAACCGACGTCCTGGAAATCTCGCGGTTTTTCTTTACTGTTTCCCTGATGCAAACCGTTTAGTCAGGGGAGTTCGCGTTTGGATTGACATTTGCGACTTTCGAGATTCTATTCGCCCCTCTTACGCTCGCCCAACCCTGGATTCTTCTTTCGATACCACTCTCTTGAGCTACCTTGTTGCTGCTCCCCTTCCGATCAGACTTGGGGATAGAAACCCGGAGTCGGATGTTCACTGCCTGTCCCTTTTATCAAAAAAAGGATGGACTCTACTCTTCGCTCGTTGTTGGTTGACGAGATCTTGGTAAACTACCTACGCCCAAAGATTTAAATCCCCCCATCTTTCTGGATCGTTCCCTCAGTCTCCCCTCTTAGATTCGTAATCCGGTAGGTTTATTGGTTTTTGCCAGTCCCCTCTCCTTACTGATAGATACTATCTCCCTTTTTCCCCTGCATATGGCCCTGCGTGTCCGGACCCCTCCTCCCACCCTGTCCCCACTTCCTTTGCATCCTTTTTTCCAGACCGCTAACGGTTGCACCTCGCGCAGGGCCCTACGCGTTTTAAGCCGCCCCCCCCCTCCCTTAACACGCGCATCCCCGCGGCACCGCCCGCCCTGGACAAACCGCTCCAGATTTTTGTGCCCTCTTCTCCCTTTGTCGTCCCTTCTTTTGCGACACGTCTACAGCCGATAATACCCTCTGCGTATTGCTCGCGCAGTGAGGCCAATTCTTACCTTTCTCGGTGATTCCTCAATGATCCCTGCTTCCACGCTCACCGCGAGTTTTTCCCCCCCCCCTTCTTCCCCCCGATTTTTTCCTCCCCTTCTGACAGCAACTTTTTACTTCCCTTCGAGAAACTGCAGACGCCCTTCTTTACAGCAGTTTCGCGCATTCTGACTTCCGGAAGATCCCTTCTCGTTATGGGGACTCTTTCTTGTCATTCGCTCCTTTCATATTTTCGATCAATCCATTGAATGGGACTTTTTTCCCTGTTGTTGCTCCCTTTTTATCCCCCCCTTCAGGAGCTTCTGAATTGCACATACCTGTGCCCTGACTTTTTCCTTCTCCAGCGACACCATAAGACTGAAAGTTTTGCGTACCCATCTCCCCGTCTAGGCCTGTCCGATTCACTTTCCTATTTCCCCCTTCTCAAACTCGTCTTTCCGCAGCCCCCGACCCGCGTCTTCTGTTTACCTAATTCCTGGGAACCGCTGTTCCCCCTCGTAATAGTTAATGTATTGTCTACCCTCCCCCCTATTTCCACCCCACTTTTTCTATAGTATGTAGGGATGTTCGCCCTCCGTTTACCTGCCCCCCTCTTCTTGAAGTTTCCCCCACCAGGTGCGGACTACACTTCCCTCAAGCTGACCGTTTAGTTCTTATCGCCGACCTTCGGGAGGAGATTCCCTATCTCCCTCCTTTTCAACATCCCTGACCGCGTGGCATTCGTTTGTAGGCGTTTCTGCCCCTTGATAATCAAACAGACGGACCCGCATTTGTCAGACGGTCCCGATGAGTCCCAAATAATTCCCAAGTGTCCCCCGCCCCCCCCCCCGGTTTTTCCCCCCCTCTTCCCACAACGTCCTCTAAATCCATCCCATGTTACCCCCATCCTTTTTTGTCCCCCCCCACGCTGATCATCGTTCCTACTTGCGGGTCCTCTCCGCTGTTCCCCTCCCCTTTCCCCTACCTTTCAGTCGACCTCTCCGGTTAGACAGTCCCTTTGCCCTCCTGGTCCCAACAAACTAGGTACTACCTCTTTCTCCTTTTTGCCATCATGTTCAGCTTATAAATGTTTCTGAGTACCATCACTCGCAGTTTTCAGCCCCCAAGAACAATTGATGTTTCTTTCCCCCCCCGCATCCTCCCCAGGTGGAGGTTCGATCTGGTTTAAACGGACCTTGTCCCTTTTGTTAGGTAATGTTTTTTTTTTCCATGATCCTTCAAGTACTTAGTCTGTTTTTGAGTTATTCTTTCTTGGAGATCCTTTCTGGCCTGGGACCCAATCGAATTTCAAGTTTTTCGCCTAGTGTTGCCGGATGTTTTTTGAATTTCCCTTTTCACCTTAATCTGTCATTACAAATGTCTTGCAATGATTTTCCCGAAACTATCCCACCTATTCGTCAGCCCGCTCAGCCCAATCCTTCCTATTGCCCCCCAGCCCCTTTTTCACGTACCCCCGGCATTTTTTTTTGTATAGTGTGGTTTAATCTCCCTTTTTGTGAAGCCTTCCACCCTTCCCTTTTTCTCCTCGGTACCATCCACGTGTTATGAGAATGAGCACCTTTTTCTTGTGGATTTTTGTCGGCCTGTAGGGAGAGAGTCGGAAGAACACTCGGACAACACCTTTCATCATCCCTTCTCGGATATCCTCTTCTTTCCCTCTTTTGTTGTGTTGATACCTCCCCTTATTACGGTTTTTTCTCATTTAGTCCCTTACATTTTAGGCCTACCACTCCCCCGGTCTAGTTATCATACCAATCCCATGCTGGACTCCTTCGAATTTTATTGCGTACACCCACTTTTTTTTCTACCCCCCGCACCCCCTTCCCTAGTTGATGGTAGTCCTGCCCTTGGCTTTTTTTTTCTGAGGGTTTGCCCCCCCTCTATTAGTGACATCATAAGACCGCTCTTCTTTTTCTATGTTCCTGACGAGCCCAAATCGCGATTTTCGTACCCGTTCCCACCATTAGGCACTATCGTCACCCCAATTACCCCCTGATCCTTTTTACCCCCCCCAGAATATCCTCTCCTGCGAATGCAAGACTGCGGACGTTTTTCCTTCCCCCCGTTTCCAATGACCTACCCCAGTAGTGGTCCTCCGAACGCCCCCGTGACTCCGCCCTTCCTTTCATCTCGAAAAGGTTTCGCCTTGTTTGCAAGAACCCTCATTCTCTTTTTAAATTTGATTTTTTGACTTGTGCCACGCTTTCAGAGTCCCCATGTGGGATTACCCCCCTTTTTTCTTTCAAAACCTCCCAGTTCACTTCTTTTCACGCGACCCATCAATCTGTCCCTGAACTCTTCTTGATGTGACTTTTCCCGAGAAGTATCCCCGGTAGACATCGACCCTCCCCCCGCTGAACGAAGGGAAATTGGATTCCTTTTTTTTCAAAATTGGCCCGAACCACCCCCCCTCCCACCAGGCCCCCACCTTACCGCGTCATTACCTCTTCCCCTTCGTACTTTGAATGTCAATCTTTCACCGTGGGCCGTTTCTTGGCTTAACGGTTGAATAAAAAATGTTTTGGATTCCCCCCCCCCCCCTTTGTTGCTTTTCCTTCCCCCCGATAGCTTCTGTGTATGCCTTTAAACCAACGCTTTTTTACATTTTCTTCTGTGCTCTTTGATGTAATATGTTCTGAGCTCCAATTGTATCCTTTTTTTCCACTTACTCATTCTGGACGGTGAGATCAGACCTCCCCTTAGACAAGACCTGTAACCGGTCGAAACGGATGTCCCTGTACCTGTCCTACTCTCCTCCTAAGTGATCCTTTTTTGAATGCTCCTGGATTTTAGTGAGAAGCTCCATTATACTAGACTTTCCGAACCCCTGAAGTGCCCCTCTATGGATGTCTCCATTTCCCCCTTTATTTGGTTTACCTCTTTCCCTTGAATGTACCCTCCGATATCCAATTTTTTTTTTGAACTACCGATTGTTTGTCTCCCTTGACCCCACCTCAGACGTTCAGAGCCCTCCGTACCACCCCGTGATTGATTAGTACTAAGGTGGAAACCTCCTTGACCTGCTACTCACGATGTGTCGAGTCTTCTCCTTCAGACATTTTCCCCCTTCCTCATGTCTTTGGTTCCTTCCCCCTTGGAGTCCCCCCACCCCCAAGGAATGATCTTCCTACGGCAGTAATTATTCCCCCAACTCAGTCGATTCCCCTCGGACACCCCGCCCGTATCTCCCCTGTCCCTCGCTTGAATCCCCCCTCTTGGCAGATGCTGAATATGTCCCCCCTTGCAGAAGTTCTTATGATTGAAGACCTTTTTGAAGAACCACTCCCCCTCGACTTTTTTCCTCCTTCTTTTTTCGCGTCCTCTGAGATGGGACATGCCCCCCCCCTGATCCCTCTCCGCAAGAGAAGACCCCAGTGCAGTGCTACCGAGAACTCTTATATTGCCGGCGCAGCAATCGCTTTGCTCTTTTTTCTTCCCTCTCTTCTGTCCTCTTCCCATAGACCCCTCAGCGCCACCACTGTTGAATCCTCCGGTGCTTTTTTCCCTGAAGACGTGTGAGTCCCCTCCCGAGAACACGACGGCGTGACTGTACCCCCTCCTCTGGATGGTTGTCCACTCTCCCCCCTTTCCCCATCTCCAGTCCCAGGTCCTCTTTTTTCTTCTGATTCCCTTACGCAGTTTTTGGCCGGTGCGAATTCGCCTTGGGCCATCTCCTTTGATAGCTTCTCTTCTGATTCCGTGCCAGCCCCCCCTGCGGATTCTTACGTCTTCCCTCGGATCCTCTGGTCTTCTACCCTTCTTAACTATGTTTTCTCTTCTTCCCCCCTGATGCTGATTCTTTTTCCCCAATAAGCCAGGTGTTCCTCTTTTACCATTCATTTGTGCACTCCTTTTTTTTTTTTTGACCTTCACCTCCTCCTCCCCCTCCCCGACACACTTTTTATACCCCCCTCCTTTATCGAGTCTTTACTCGATAATGCATTTAATAATCTTCGAGTTTGGTAGTTTTCCCACTTAAAGCTCATCCTTTCCCCCTCCGACGCGATGGGAAGCAATCCGCCAGACTGATTCCAGCCCTGACCCCCTCCCCCCCTGTGTCCCCCTTTACCCTTCCTCCTTTTCCTCCGATACTTGCTCTCGAGGACATAGTATTGTGAGAGAATGAAATTTACGTTAATTTACTACCTTCACCGACACTCTGCAACTACATCTGGTGTCTCTTTCTCTGTTATTTTTTCCTCTCCCTTCCCCCTCTATACCCAAGATTAATGCGTAACCCTTATGGTTGTAGTTTGAGGAGAGGAATTGAGGATAGGTCTTGAATGCCGTCAAGCGTGCACGCCACTCCCCCGGGTCCCACCCTCTCCTCTTTTTAGTTTTTCCGTTCTATTAATATTATCTTCTATAAGCCCCGACAGCGGTCAAGAGTTTGTCCTCTCCTCCTCCCGTTGACATCTGTAGAATGACAGATTGGTTTTCGAGTTTCTGTTCCTTCCTCCCGGTTTCTAGATCTACAGGTACAAAGAGTGCTAACTGTAGCAACGCTAGTTCGTTGAGTTGTCTCTCACATGCCCACTTCCTTCAACTTAAACAGCAGGTAGATGAGTCCCTCCTGGAACACCTCATTTTTCTTCACTCCGGTATCTACGTAAATTAGTCACTCTTCGGGGACCTGGCCAGCCGTGCCTCCCCAGTCAAACCCCAGGCGAATAGCAGAACGGCTGGGTACAACAGTACCTCCGGCGACGACGCGCGTTTTCTTATTTGCTCACTTCCGAACCTCCCACACCGCTCCTCATCTCCATTCGTCCTACTGGTCGCCAAGACCCCCATGTGCTTCTTACGAGCCCAAGCAATATGAATTCCTGAAGGCCCGTGATGCTCATTCCGCTGACCTAAACCCTCCGCGACGGTCCTCAACATCCCCGTATTCGGACACTTGTTCACGACATTCTGGAGAGTGTCCACAGGGAAAACCAGCTTAGTTTAGTATTTCACCTGCGACCCCCGCTTCCCCCCAACTTCCCTGCCTGGAACCCCCCCAAATGAAAACAGAACTTTCTCTGCCCACCCACCCTTGGGGCCCTTGCACCCGGCTTTCCCCATTAACGCTTGCTTCCCCCCCCGCTGCCTCTGAATTCGAGGGATGATTGTTTCCGCAGCGTTGCTACGCCTTTAACCCCCTTTGTCTTTTCCAGAGGTCACTAAACTGTTCCCCCCCCTGACGCAATCCTTCCTTTTTTTCATCCCCTTTTCTCCTCTTTTCTTTCTTAGCTTTCTATGTCTTCCCCCCTTCCCCTCATCTCTCTGCACAAACATTAGAGTTCCTCAATTAGCAGATACAGGCCTTTCTACGTGCTTCCCCCCTTACCTTGTTTTTTTCTTCGCCTCACCTTTCGGAACTCACGGGCAGAGTGTTGCCAAGGCCGGCGTCCACTGACGCCCCCCCCCCCCGACCACCCCTTGTTCATGCCCAAAGACTACATGCGAACATTCACCTGTCCCTCCCCCCCCCCCCCCAAAGTCCCCCTCTCCCCTTCCTTCCCCCTGGACAACCGGTCAACAGCCTAGTGTTCCAAGACCGTAGGGTCAACTTATCAAGGCGTATTCCCTCCTTGCGTGCCTCCTCCTCTGGATGTCGTTTTCAATCTACCGTGCTTCCCCTTTAACCTTTTTGAATATGGCCACCTTGTCCGTCCCTTTCTTTTTCGTCCCCCCTGTCCTCCCCCTCCGCAATAGCCCTGATTGTGGTACCGCAGTCTTTTAGTTTAGTCAAGTTTTGCTACTCCCCCGCCGTCGCTTTGCCATCCCTACTCTTCGAGAGTCCCCCCTTCGTCAAATCCCTGGTGCTTTGTCGGAACTTTTCCCGCAACCCTTTTCGAGTCCCGGCGTGCCTTTCTTTTTTTTTTCCCTACTTTTGTAGTCTTGTTTTTTTTTTCCAAACACTGGCGAGGATTTTGCCTAAGGGGTAGAATCTCTTTTTTGTTCCAAGGAATCGGTTTCACGTTCGTTTCTTTCAGGAGGTTTTTCCCCCGGTTCCCCCCCCCCCCCTCTTCTAACCGGTCTTACAAGTAGCCTTAAACTCTTTGATGGTTACCTTTTCTTCCTTGTACTGCCACCCCTCCCCTGTTTCCTTTCATGTATTCCCCCCTGCCATCAGGATCAGCCAAAAACTGACACGACCCATATTTATCGTGTTCCACAGTCCCTCAGTCCCAAATTCCGACATTATCCCTTCAATTCCCCCCCCCCTCTTTCTTACTCTGACTTTCCCGGGACCGAGGGTGGAGCCCCTTGTTCTTCAGACCGTGAGACCTACTTCCCCCAAAGGTACCTATCGTGATTCTTCTCTGTTCATCCTTCTCGTTTTTTTTTTGTTCTCCCTGAGACTCTATCTTTTTTGACACTTTGCTGGAGTCCCACCCTCCCCCCCCCCTCACACTCCCTCAATTTTGGAATTCTACTTCCCATGAAAACTAACGCGTTCTTTTTTCCTTATACTTCCTTTTTAATTCCGGGCCCTTCCGGAGTAGTTTTGTTACCCAGCACACTTCTATGTTGCGGGCGCGCCCTGCCATTGCCTTTTTTTTCCTGCTCTGACTCTATCGGTAAATCCCCCCCGTTTTTTTAGATTGAGTCCAATCTGCACGATCCTTTGGTCCCAGGTTTCTCCCCCCCCCATCCCTTTCTCGTAAACCTAACCAGATTATGTTCAAAATGTCCCAGCAAATCCAGGAGACTTCCGTTTCTTTAACGACCCTCCCCTCCAAAAGTCTTTTCCAGAAGACGGTCCTCCCGAGACGCCCCTTTTTTTTATGTTTTTTACCACCATTCCCTGCCCTTTCTTGTTTTTCTCCATCCTTCTCCTTTCCCCCCCCAATGGGTTTAACCTCTCAACATAGTCTCACCTTGTGCCCCATCGCAATCTTTAAACCCTCTTATGTGTTTAGTTACGTGATCCATTTCTTACCCCCCCTCCCGAATTCACTTTCGGCCCACAAGACTTTTCCTTCCTTCGACTTTCCCAGCGTGACATGTTCATGGAGGTACCCTCTCCCTACATCAGCGTTTTAAGAGTACCGTAAGACTAGTCAATTTCGTTTCCCTGTGTGGTACATTTCCCCGCTTCTCCTCCGATGGTAGCAGATGTCTGTATCACCCCTTTTTATGTGAACACAGTTATGATCTAACTTGCGTATCTTCTGTGTATCCCTCCCCTACCCCCATGTGAATAGTTGATAAAGATCTCCCTGAATGTATATGTCTTTCCTTAATTCGGTCGAGGGTGCCCCCCTCCCATTCTTCTAACACCCCGAAAATGTTACTTTTAGACACTTAGCCTCTCCTCTTGCGGTACATTTCCTCCCCTACTTTTTGAGTTCCGTCTTCTTCTCAGGACCCCCGTGCTCCTATTTCCCCTTGGATATCATTAATATTCTTCTTACCTGATACCAATTTTTTTCATTTCACAGATTTCCATTCAGACTTTACCTCAGAATTTTGAACTTTCTTGCCGTTGTCTGCCGTAATCTTTTCTGCACAGTACCTCCTTTCCCGCATCCTCCTCATGTTTTTCTGTACTCGGTTCACTTATC
>Ga0179593_1608008_pt1 | contig 15070 bp, 16 predicted proteins | sample CZODoug2_1_08_16_FD_185931 | JGI IMG/M metagenome (GOLD analysis project Ga0179593, IMG submission 185931) | Vadose zone soil fungal communities from Angelo Coast Range Reserve, California, USA - CZODoug2_1_08_16fungal (PacBio error correction) | ecosystem: Environmental > Terrestrial > Soil >... | reverse complement strand
CTTGCGACAACAAACGTCCCTCATTTTCAAAGACGATTCCTCTGCTGTCCTGGCCAAATTGCCGTTTAGAGAACCACTTTTTCTTCTTTCATGTTGAACCCCCCCTTCCTCCAGACCACTGATGGGAGGAAACCTAATCCTAAGTTGTTGTGGTTTCCTGATTTCGACTCTTCGGGTTCTGTGCCCCCCCCCCCCCCTATGTGCAACTGCCGTAGCAGGCCCTTGGTTATCTAAGGTCTCATATGCGCCGTGTTCTCTCTTTTTTTTTTTGGAACAATGACAGAGGTTTGTCCTCCCTCCTGGTGTGAGAATGGACTTTCAGGCGGTTTTTTGGTATCAGCAACTTTCTTTTCTTCCGTCTTTGCGGCTCGCACGTTTTGTGTTTTTTCTGCCGGTGAGAAAGGCAATGGGAGTTCTCCTTTCTTCCAGCCCTCTTTATGGACTCGGCAGTGCACTTTTCCTCTTTTTCCTTGTGAGAATGACTCCCCATCTTTTCCCCCTTTGACTTGAAGCTTTTTGAAGAAAAAAGCACTCCTTTCCGGCCCCCGACACTCCGGCAGTTGAAGGTCTTCCCCCTTTCCATATGCTAAGTTCGGTTTGCCGCGTGGTCTTTAGTTGAAGGCAAAGGGTACCATTCCTTTTTTAGAAGCGCGGTGCCTTTTTTCCCTCGTGAATTCCTTAAGAACAGGTAAGAGATTGTTCCCCCTTTCAACCAGGTTACTTTTTCGCGCCAGATGTTCCTCCTTTTTTTCTATGCTTATTTTTCTTAGTCCACCCCTCTCCTGCCGGCCTGGAGGACTCCCGCGGAGTAAAAAACCAAATGTGCCTCCCTTCCCCATGCGGTCCCTTTTTTCAGCGCTTCACGATGAGTTACCCCCTCCCTTCTTCCTCTTTTTGCGTGCTTTTCATCTCGGGTCTGTAAAAATTATTCCCTTCCCCCCGATCCACGTAGTTGCGTCCCTTGTTTCACATCTCCCTGAAGCACGCTTTTTTTCAGCCCCTTTTGGTTTCTTCTTTTCCCATTGATCTTTTTTCCTACAAAGTCTATCTACCCGGTTTCTTCCTATTTTATCACAGGCATGCTGAAAAAGGGTGCTTTTCCAGTTCTGTGTGAAGTTGAGGTTGACTTTGGATATGAGCATCCCCCTCCTTTTTCCCCGAGAGGGGGGTCCAGGGTTCCCCCTTTTCCTGTCCTCCACTTCACACTCAAGTTTCCCCCCCTCGAAACATCAAGAAGGGACTCCTTTTTTTTAGGGACTCCACACAACTGGGCTGATCCTACGCCAAAACCTTTTATTTCCCCCTTCCGGGAAAATCATTGTTCTTTACCCGCGGTGAATCAATGACCCCCCTTAACGTGAGGGCACTCTTTTCTCTGCGTCCCGGGGAGGAACAATCCGATCCCCCCCCCCTCCTTGGAGAGAGTCCCTTGGGGGCCACTTAACGTCGCTTTCTTTTAATTTCTTAAGCGTAAGCCCCCCCCCCTTTTTTGCGGAGAACTGAGTTTCAGCAGTCTTCGGGCGGCAGGGGGATTTTTGTAAGGGAGGTAGAGGTATTTGTTCAGAGCCCTGGTAACCCCGTTCACGTTCCCCCTGGGTAATCATAGTTTTTCGATTCCTGGCGTCTGACCGCAGTCGAAGTCCCTCCCCGGATTTCACACACCTCCTTTTAAGAGCCTTAATTCAGGATCTGCCCTCCTTCCGTCACCTTTCTCTCGAGGGCTCGGAAGCTCAAATTTTCCCGGAGACATCTATTTTCTTTCGAGGAATCTCTGCCTCCCTTCCTCCAACGTGGCCAACGTTTTTTCCGCACCGAAGAGTTCCCACTTGAGATGTTTCCCCCCCCCCCCGGTCCCCGGTCCACGCACTTGCTACCGGCTGCGTTTACGATAAAATTTGAAAACTGGGAAGACCTTTCTTATAAGGGAATGGATTTCTTTTCCTGTTGCCTTTTCTTCACGAAACTTTTCGCGAAAAGATTTCAGTAAGAGATTGCCTCTTGTTTCGATTGGTTTTCCCTCCCATGACCTGGAGCACGAGTGCCTCCCCCACAAGAAAATGCCCTTTCAAACGAAGACTCCTTTCTTGAAGCGTGTTTTTTGAAGGTGAAATCCCTGGGTGTTATAAAGACTTTCTATTCCAATTTCTCACAATTTCCCCCCATCAGTTAATATCATTTTTCTCAGCCCACCCTCTGGTCCTACAACCCCTCGTGAAGATTTCCACCAGACTTGACTTTAGTCTAGCCTTCCCCTCCTTGAAGTCCTCTCCGGGGAGATATCCCTCCCTCGAGGTGCTGGCTTGAAGACCTTTTTTCTTTCTCCCCTTGGCAAAAACCCCGGCAGTGCCCCCTTGAGTTCTACTCCCGTTAATTTTCAGGGGAAATTCTTTCCTGGCGCAAACGAGTTTTGTTGGGTCCCTTTCCCCGTTTTAGCACTTACTAGCCCCACGTTATGTTCCTCCCCAAGAGATCCGCCCTTTTCTTTCTGCATTGTTTCTCCATGGTGGAACGTTTCCATAAGGCAAGGCTTTTCTTCAGCCTTCGCAGGCGGTTTCATTTTTCTTTTCCCCCTTTCCCTTTTCCAACTGTCGACCTTGTCACCGCACAGAGATGAAGTAAACGCTCCCCCAAAGGAGTCCGATATTGATCCTTTTTTTCCGTTTTATGACGGCCTCCTTTCACATCTCCCCCCCCCCCCCCCCCTCAAATAGACTACCTTTTCCTGGCGTTGGAAGTTCCCTTCCCGAACTGCTTCCGCCCCCTCTGTTTACCTCCTTTTTTCCTTCTTTCTCGAGATCGCCGCGCCTTCGAAACGTGGGATTTTCTTTCCACTTCAACGCCCTCCTTTTTTCTTTTGATGGCCTGTTGCGTCCGGCCTTCCCCCCCTGTTAAAAACCTTCCCAGGATAGGACCTTTTTTCAAGAGTGGACTCCCTCCCCCGGTCCCCCTTGCACGTCCTTCCCTTTTTTCTTTTTCCCCCACTCAAGGAACCTCCTGAAGCGGATAGGATTGATTGAAATACCTCCCTGGGGACGGCTCCAACCCTTTTGCAATCTTCCGCACGTCGCGCTTGTCCGAGGAAAAACTTTTTCCCCTGAGTAAGTGCTACCAACGATCCCCAAAAAACTCGTTTTGCGCCCCCCCCTTTGCACCTTTCCTAACCGTCACCGTCGTCCCCTTACTCCCCTTTTTCTTTAATCAGAGGTTCTAGCACACCTCCATCGCCCTTAACGGAGAGGCGCCAGCTCTCCCCTCCGTTCTGCACCTCGACGCGGTCCTTTCTTTATTAAGACGTAACTGGAAAGGGTTACCTCTTTTGGCCCATCCTGTTGGTCCCCTTTTATAGGAAGGATTTGGACCTCTTGTTCTGTCTTCCCCCGTGGATCGTCAGTGATGCAACACTTCATGTGATTTAAACCTCCTTAAAGAAAGTCACTTTTTTGAGCGGTCCCCCCTCTGTGGTTTAGAGGAGCTCGTCTCCCCCTTTAGAAGGCCTCGGAAACCATTGCCGTTCCTTCTGTTCGCGGGTGAGACTCTCGTTTAGAGAAACTCGCACCTTTTTTCCTTCCCGCTCTTTTCCCCCGCCGTGGTTTTCCCCCCCCTTTGGCGACACGCCGAAGTTCCCCCCCTCCCCTTTTTCTTGGCAACCTTCATCTCCACTTTAATTTTCTTCCTTTTTTCCCTCTTTCGATCCTTCCCCCCCTCCCCAGTTGGCAACGGGTGGCTCTATTCGCGGAGAGATTCTCTCCCCCGATGTCGCCGCTGGACTTTTTCCTTTTTTTCGCACGTCGCCCCCTGGTTACGCATCAGGAAGGCCTCCCTTGCATGTTAATGGTGACGACGTATCTCTCCTGCAGGGCCTCTACCTGAATTTGACAAATGCTGCCGCTGTCTTTTCCAATTCCTTGCCGGACCCTCCCATATCCCGACGAAGCCTTAGTGAACACCGATTCTTTTTCCCTTTTCAGAAAACCGACCCCTCCACAGGTGCTCCAATTAAAGAACTCTTTTTAGTTGCGCTACCTTTTTTCTGTTTCCGAGCTCCCGGCGAGGCTTTCGCCCCCGCCCCAGCATCTCCGCGCTGTCCTGTGGCCGCCTTTTGAAGGCAAGTTTCTTCCCCCTCCACATCAAGACCTGTGCTTCTCTTCCAGTTTGGCTTTTTCGTTTGGCCCACCCCAGGAAAGCTTTCTCCCGCCACCACCCCCCCCCCCCTTATGCCTCTTCCTCTTTTTTCCTCCCCCTGAGGTTTAAGTGCGGCCGTCCCACTTCTTGTGATTTCCCCCCCCTGGTTCACGTTTTTTTCTCGCGGCACTTCCCCCTCAAAAACTCCAGAAACTGGGCTCCCGGAGTCTTCGCCCGGAGGAATCCTTCGTGATTTTCCCCCCTTGAGATCGTTTTTTGGCTTTTAAGCATCCCTTTTTTGAGCGGTTCCCCCCCCGTTTCCGTCAAGTTTAGATTTGACACGGTCTTCCTTGGTAGCGGACATTTTACAGACCCGAGATGCCTTTTTCAGGAGTAGACATCTTTGTACCCCCTCGTTTTTTTTTTTCCCCCGGACGATGCTGCGACCCCCCTCCGGGGTGGGGTACGCGCTTTTTTTACGGCCGCCCAGGGCCGGGTCTCTCCCCTAGCTCGCCCCCTAAATTTCCCCCCACAGCGCCAGCTGGTCCTGCTTCCCCTTCTTTTTTAGTTGGAAAATTGTCTTCCCCCCCCAAACCATTTTCTGGACCCTCTTCTGGTCCAATTGGTAGCAAGCAGCGATCTGTTTCTTCTTGGTGATTTTGAAACTGTTCCACCCCCCCCCCCCGGCCCCGAGAACCCAACAGCTTCCTCCGACAAAGGTATGCCTGTTTTCCTTCGGCTTCCCTTCCGTCTTTTTGGGATGCAATCCTAACAAGAAACTCCTTTAAACGAGAACGCCCCCCCAGAGAGTCGATCTTCTTTCATCCTCCTCTTCCGCTTACGACCCTTTTTTCCCTGAGGTTTATTTTTTCCTTTTCTAGCCATAAGCAGATCCTCTGCTGATCCCGAGACCCTCTAGGCCCCCCCTCTAAAACCGCGTCGACTTTCTTTTTCACCGAGTATTTCCTCCCCCTTCTTTCCCCTGGACATTGCAGAGAGACCCCTTTCTGTGCAGTTGCACATCGGGAGAGACCTCCCCTGAGGGCGGAAATCTCTCTCTTTCTTTTTTTTCGAGAGAGGATGTCCTCCTCTTCGGGTTCTGGATCTTCTTTTTTTTTTTCACTGCAGCTCAGTGCAGAGCCTCCAATGTCATTCCCAGCCGAATGCGCCGGTTTCTTACCTACTTCCTTTTCCCCTCCTCTCCCGCTTCGAGCCTTTTTCCCCACTGTCTCTTTCCGCGATGAATGGCTTTCCACAGCAAGTTTCGCCAGGCGCTGATCGCTCTTCCCCCTCTCAGAACCTGCCTGTGCGCCTTTGGCCACTGGGAGTCGATCCTCCTCTCTACGTACGTGCCTTTCTGACGGCGCTGAGAGAACAGCCTCCCCCCTTTTTTTGAAGCCTTCCATGTTTTTGATCCTTGCAGAAAAACTCCCCCCTTCCGCCAAGACGGCAGTGTCCTTTTTAGGAGTCTCATTCTTTTGGACATTTTGTGGTTCGGCGCTTTTCTTCCCCCAGCACCGGTGTCCCGCTTTAAGTGCGGATGCTGCCTTGCTCCCATTGGCATTATGAAGTGCCCCCTCCCCCCCTTTTCAGAAATTTGTTTCGACCTATGGAAGAAATTTCCCCCTTCGTGGAAGCGCAGCTGGGCCCTTTTCCGAGGCTCTTTGCAACGTTTTTCCGGACAGAAGGATGTGTCCCTTCCCCCTCCAACTTTTTACGGTAATGCTGTACCCAACCCCTGAAACGGTTTTTTCTTCCGTTGTTAGAAGCGGAACTACTTTTTCTTGGTTTATTACACTCCCGTATGAGAAGGGAATCTCGGGTCTTCCCCCCCATCTCCTCCGGTTTTCCTCTCCCGTCTTCGCTCTCCGTTATCGAAAACTGACTGCCCCCTCGTCTCCCCCAACCCAATCCTTGATGCTTCTCTTCTCTCTCCTCGGGTTTTCTCCCCGCCTCCCCCTTTGCCGCTCACAGCCCCCCTTCCCCCTTCTGGGTTTGCCTTCGGTTGCTTCTGGCTATAGCAATCGACGTTTTTTCCCGAGGACATCGGTTTTCTTCCCCTCCATCATTTCCTCACCACCCTACCGGGCAGCATCGGTGGTTTTTTTTTCCTTTTCCTGCTCCTGGGGGCGCCACGCCTCGGTCCTGAGGTTGCCATACCAGGTTCTGTGCTCTTTTGACCCTCCACTTCCGGAGGCGGCCAACTTAACGTGGTGCGATGTTTTCGTCGTTACGCACCGTTTTCCCCCTCGCCGGCCAATTTCCTTTTTTTTTTCGCTCCGGAACTGGCTTTTTGGGCAACATAACCGTTCTTAGTTGGAATTTCGTCCTCTCCTCCCTCGGGCAGTCGATTTCTTTTTGACCTGGTGCAAGCTCCCCCCTGGCGGCTGGCTTGATTTTTTTCATGTAAGTTTACTTTTCCATAGCATATTGAGAAGATTCATTCCCTTTCCGGTGACATTCCTGCTTCACCCCCCCCTTCGGGTGTGGGTTTCACAAGCATGGATTAATAAGGCTTGAGTAACCCCCCAGGCTGCGCGCATCGCAGTTCCCCCCTTTGAGACATCGTTTTTCTTCTCGGAATCTAGAAGAGAACCTCCTCCGCATGGCTCTTTTCCTCGTCCTCACGATAGGATACAGGCTGTTCCCCCCCCGGTTCAGGTGCCTTTTTTTTCCCCCACTTCCCCCCCGTACACGAATGGAGGTCCCTGCGGCGGGCTCCCCCTTACCCCCACGGGCTGGAATCGTCCCCCCCCAGTTGGATTTATGCCTCAAAGAATTTCCGCGAACATCGCCTAATAATAGATGGGAACCCTTCCCCTTGGCGGTGTCCTTCTCCGGGGCTCTCTCCCCTACATTCCCCACAGGAAACTGTCTCCCTTTCCCAACGAAGGACACCGAATGCTTGGCTGTTCTTTGGGAAATCACATTTTTTTCACTGAAGATCCTTGACCCCTCTTACGCGGTGGCCTTCCTTCTATCCGGAGCTTTCTGTTCCTACCACGGTAATGAACAGCTACATTTTACGTCTTTCTGAGACAGAAGGCAAGAGTCCTCTGTGAAGACTCTAATGGCGATCTTTAACTTGATGACAGACATCGATTCCCCTTCCCCCCCTTGGCGGGCCCTACCCTTGCCTCGATTACTTTTTTCTGTCGAATTCCCTGTTCATTTTCATTTCTGCTTGAGTGGTCCCGGACCGTCCCCCTTTTCCTCGGGTTCGTTGGTATTCCCCTAAGGTGTTACAACGTATGCCTCTCCCGCGAGAATGATACTGTATGCCCTTCTTTTCACCTTTACCGTTAGAAATCAGTCCCAATTTCCCTCCGCTTCAGCCCGTCCCGTCTAGTGGCCCAACGTAACCGCTGTCGACGTGCAAGGATGGTTTTCTATTTTGCTCCCGACGGTGAAAACCGACCCCCTTTCCTCTTTCTTTGATCGGTTTCCCATTGTCCTTTCCCCCCGCCGGACGTCCATATAATCCCCCTTTTGCGTGGAAGTGAAGTGGAATTATTCCCCCCGGTCTCTCCTCCTTCATAATGACCATTTTCCGTTTTTTGTTGTTTTTTTTTTTCCCCTCCGTGCTTCACTTGGGATTTGTCTTTTCCCTCCTTCCCCCCGCCACTTCATTTCTTGCGATGGAGATGGCGTTTTTTAGGTTCCCCCCCATGGTTTAAAACGCTCAAGATCGGACTTTTTTTCCCCCCCCTGCGACGCGTTCCCTTCCCTCAGCGTTCCCCTCCTCCCCTTGCACCGTAGACCCTTTTTTGCAACTCAAAGTTTCTAGGTCTTTATACCTTTCTGATGGGACCTTCCTTCTCCACAAACCATGGTCCCAATGCATCCAGAGCAGTCTTCTTGAGGCATAACGTTTTACCCTTTTTTGATACACCACCTTTTAGGGACACCAAAAACACTTTTCCCCCTCCCCGCTCCCCATTTTCAACTTCCCTTAAAAACGTCACCGTTAGAAATCACTTTTTTTTCCCCCCCGAGGCAAGTATTGCACCCTCCTCGATTGTGCCGTCCTTTAGACCGGCTCGCCTTCACAGCCTTCCTCTCCGTCTTCTTCAGCCTTTTGCTTCCCCCCCTCGGCCTTCCTTCCTTTTTTGCGAGCGCCGGATATCCCTGTCCATATTCTTCTGGAAATCTTCTTAGTGTCATGCACCCTTTTTTCTCCAAACTCACAAGCCATCCCTTTTTCCCCCCCCCTTTCGTTCGGAGGGAGCCCTGATCGAGGCTTCGCCCCGGTTCCCCCTTTTTTTTTCCTCTGACACCTCGAACCCATTTGACTTCCCGCAGGTGCGGTCAAATCTTTTTTTTTTTATTTAGTGAAACCTTTTCCCCAGGAACTTTTTACGTCTTTTTGTGCAAGCCGTGGTTTTTCATGGGAGACTCCCTCCCTACTCCCCCCTCCATGGCTTTTTCTTTGGTAGGCACCTGCATCGCAAGGGCCCCTTTGATTGCCGTCGCCTCCACCTTTTTTTGGCCGGTGGCGTTCTATCCCTTTCTTTTTTTTTTTTTTTTTCTTTTTTTTTTTTTTTTTTTTTTTGGGTGTGGGGGGGGGTTTTTTTTTCAGGAAATACGGGACTTCCTTTACGTCCTTTTTTGAAAGATGCGCCCTCTTTCTCGCCCCTACTGGCTTTATCCCCTTCATCCGGTGTATTTTTTTTTTATTTTGGGCCTGAATCGGGTTAATCAAAAGGATGCCGCTGCTCTTTCCCCCCCTTGCAAGGAAACTCTTTTCAGCGGGACATCACGAAAAGACCTTTTTCTCTTTTTTCAAAGAGAAGTCCCCTCTTTCATGCCCGTCCCGGGCAGATGAAGCTTTAAAGAGCTCCCTTTTCTTTTTTTTTCAGCAAACCCCTTTTTTTCCAAGATTTTCTTGACGGCTGATTTAAGCCAACGTGCTCTTCTTTTCTCCAGTCGATGTTGCCCACTTAAATGTTGGCCGGACTCCTTTTCCAGTTGAGGTCCAGTCCCAGCACTGGATGTGCCTTTCCCCCTCAAGTTTTTTTGAGCGACCCTCTGTCGCGGAGTCCTGATTCCCCCCTTTCGTGTGTTTCCGCCTGTCTTTTCCGTTTCCGATTTTCCCGGTTCTCTCGGTGTTCAAAGTCTCGCTGCACTTTTCCCACACCACTGCACCCAGAAACTTTTGCCCCAGCTTGCGGCGGGACTCCCCTTTCTTTTTTTTTCCCCCACACACGATTTCCCTTCTTAATTGAGAGCCTCCCTTCTTTTTTAGAGGCTACATCGTCATTTTGTTGCACGGTCCCCCCTCTTTTTAAGGGAGCTTTACCCGTTTTTATTTAGAGTTGAATCATCCCCTCCCCGAGATCAGTCTTCCCCTTCCGCCGCTTAAGGAGGTACTAATAGTTTTTTTCTGCCGACCATTTACTTTGTCATGCGCGACACGTTTTTTTTTTTACGCGCGGTCCCGTGGTTCTTTGGCTTCGGTTCCCTGCGGATCCCAGTAAAAAGAATCGCACGGTTAACCGCCCTTTTTTTCAGAAAAGGAAAAAGGCCTTTTTTCTACTTTTTCTCCCACTTTTGACAGGCTACTGCCCCCTTTTCCCCCCCCCCCAATTTGTAGAAAGGTCCGCCCTTTTACGGGCCTTCTGTCACGGCTTTTCCCTGCACAACGAGAGAACCCCCTTTTTTTCACAAGATGATCCTTCACTCTGGTATGACTGCTTTACGGTCCCTCTTATTAAGATTTTTCCATTCCACCTCCCCCCAACCATTGGAAGGATTCCTGGAGGGTAATTTTTTCTCCTTTCCATGCCGTCCTAATTAAAGAGGATTTTCGCCGTGGCCTTCATGGGCGACTGCTTTTTCCTAATTGCAAGAAGCAATCCAGAGCCGCAATTGATGAATCTCTCCTTAGGCTTCGAGGCACTTTTTCCACCCTGAGTAGAAGACGATCCCCCCCGATTATTTATTCACCCAAGGAGCATATATCTCCCTTGCCGTAGAGACACAAGTGTCCTTTTTCTTCCCAATTAGATGAAGTTGTCCCTTTTTTCCAGCTTTTGAAATCCTATCCATATAATAGTTTTGGTGGTAGATTCGCCTTTTTCGGGTTTATGGGATTGATTTCCCCTCAGCCCTTGGTTTTTTTTCTTTTTCCCCCAAGGACAGACGCTTCCGCCGTGTTCTTACCGACGTCGTTTCCTGAAAATGGCGAGCTTCGCCCTTTATCCTGAAGAGCATGAATTTTTTTTTTTCACGGGAATCCCCTGCAAGTGAGGAACCCTTTTGAGGGATTAGCACCCCGAATTCCCTGTGAGAAACTTCTTCCCCCCTCTGGAGGATCTCCTCCCGTACGGCTTGCCCTTTTTCCCCCCCCTCCGAGTGTTTTTTTCCTTAAAAACAGGGGCTTTTTTTGAGAATTCACTTTTCTCCTTGCAGTCACCCCCCCTCCCCGTGCCTAGATGTTTTTACCACGAAGGCCCCTTTCCCTTCCTTTGCCTGCAGGTGGACGCGTGGTTTCTTTTTCACAGTTGACCTCCCCCTTGGATTCAAAAGCCCTTCGTGCGGCTCCCTCCTCGTCTACTTGCGACAAATTTTGCTCCAGAGCCCCCCCCCCCATTTCTCAGCCGATATCCTACGATGGAACGCCCCCCACCTTTTTATTGGAGAGACAGCTGTTCCTTTTCTTTTCCCCCCCTTTTTTATTAAGCACCTGCCCGGCAAAGCCAAAGACACCATTTTTTCCAAGCTTATTCCACCCCTGACCCGGGTTCGCCTTTATGAGTAAGTTGTTTTCTATTATTCCCCAGTGGTATCAAGGATCTCTTTGGATATCGGGTCTTTCAACTCTCCCCCTCGAATTTTTTTTTTTTTTATGTTGAAGTCCCCATTTCCGAAAAATGACTTTTTGTTCTCCTCAACAACTTTCCTTTACGCATCTCAAGTCCCATTTTTTCCCCTCTCATTTTATCGCCGCAAGCGGTTGCCTCCCTCTACCAGTTCGGGTGCAGTTTTTTCGTTTTCCGTGCCTTCTTTTTATAGAATAGACCCCTGTGACCCTGGGCCCCCATCCCCACGAAATTTTCCCCCTTTGAGGAAGGCCCCCACTCCTAAAATAATTGTCCTTCTGGACCCCCATACGGGATTATCGGTCTGGTTACCCCTTCTTACGGGCCTATAGAACGGCCAAAACTTTCCCCCCCTTTGAGACTGTCTTTCCCTCCCGGTTATGTATTCCCCCTCTTTTTCCCCTGAATTCAATAACTGGGCAAAATCGCTTTCTTCCTCTTAGAACCTTTTGACTTCCCCCTCCCCCCCCCCGCGCAGGGAACCCCCTTTTCCGCGCTCTTTCCTTTCAACTTTATGTCCACATTTCCCCCTTCCTTCGTTGTGCTTTTTTCGTCAAGAGTAGTTTTTGACGATACGATTTCGGAGAATCTTCCCCCTCACGTGCACAGCCCCGACTGGCGGATTCTTTTGTTCCATGGTAAAGTTTCATCAGGCCCTCTTGGAATTGGAACGTCTCCCGGATCCGTCTTCCCGGTAAGTTTCTGTGCCCCGGCATGGCCCCCCCCTCGGAAACCCAATCCCCCCTTTCATTCAAGAGGAGGACACGTTTCCCCCCTTCCCTCAATAGAAGACCTCCCCCCCCCTTCAACTCGAAACTTTTCTGACTCTGGGAAACTTCGGTCCCTCCTTCTCCGACCGCCACCGTGCCCCTGAGCGCCGATCGAAGAGGACCTTTTTTTTTTCTGCAAGGTGCATAAAAAAGGGTTCCTTTTTTTCCTTCTTTTTTCGCGTTCGACCGCTCCAAATTTTTTCATTCGTCTCCAGTAATTGATTGTTTCTCTTTTTTCACGGAATCGCTATAACAGATGGCGGAAAGCCTTCACACTTTTTCGGCTTTCTTTTCCCTTGATTAGGAGCTCAATCTATCCCCCCCTAAATGCAGGATCCCCTCCCTTCCCAAAGACTTTTTAGTTTGGATTTAATTAATTCAGGTGTCCTCTACTGACCCCCTTTTCCAAGCGGCTGGGTCAATTTTCCTCCCTTCCAGATTCGAAAAACTTTTTTTCCAATTTTTCGTCCAGTTTCCCAGGTACGGCTGACGAAAGACCTTTTCGTCTGGTGCCTAAAATCTCTTGTCTGCGGCGATAGACGATCCTTTCCCTCTCCTTTCAGAAGTGGCGGGAAAGCCCGATTTCCCTTTTCCCAAACGCCGAGTGATTTCGACGGTGACTCCTTTCAAGTTGCACGAGCTCCTTCCCTGGAGCAACCTCCTCAGGTTATCGTTGGTAGCACTCCCCCCACCATTAGCCTCGTCAGGCTCACTTTTCTCTTTCTCTTTGCTTCTATGGACCTTTTTTCTTGTCAAAAGTTTTAGCCCTTTTAGTTTTCCCCCCCCGATTCCTTAAGTTGTTCATTGGAGTTTTTTTCCTTCCTGTCTGACGTGTCCAATTGCTTTTTTTCAACGAGATTTGTAAGTCACGCGGTTCCCCTCCCCCGGAGTCCGATATTGAGCGTTTTTTCCCCGGCCTTCCCTATCACATTTCCCCCTCGCTATCAGCAAAAATGATTTTTTGGAAGTGGACTTTGACGACACCCCCCCCTCCCCTTCGAGGAGGACTCTTCCCTCACAGTGTTGGTGTTGAGTCCTTCTTCGTTCCCCTTTTGTACTGGTGTATTAAAACGGTCCCCCCTTTGCGGATTATGGTTTCGTGGAATTCGTTCCTCCCCCAAAAGGAACACGATCAAGAATTCGGACCCTCGTGGACTTCCCTCTCCCTGTCCCCCGCATTGCAGTCGACCTTTTTCCCCCCAACTCCAAGGAAACGAAGGGTTTTTTCTTGACCCTCCTTCTGCAATTGGACGGCTCAAACCCTGGCCATTTCTCCCCGCGGGAGAGCGGACTGAGGGCCCCTTACCCCTTCGTGTACAGTGCTGACACTCCCCCCTTGGAAAACAAAAAAAAGAGTTCCCTCTTACCCCCCCCTTTCACATGAATTAAACGTAAAAGTCGAAACCTTCCCCCCCTCGCTTCCGGTCTTGCCGCACGCTTCCCGCCCCCCCTATTTCCCGGCCTTCCTCTTCGCATTCAAGAGTTTCTTCTTTATTTTCTCTAATGTTGATTAAGATGACTTGTAGGCCCCCCTGTCCCTTCTCCTGCACGGATAGAAGGATTTTTTGGACTTTTCCCCCAGCTCTTCTCTTACAGTGATGCAACACCTTCACCCCCGCTTTAAAGCACCCCGGTATTGTTTCGGCTGGTCTAGGCAGTTATGTTTTGCCCCTCAGAGAGACCTTCCCTGAGGAAGTCCACTTTCCTTAATATCTTATTGACCCCTTCCTCTGTTAGAGGATGAGAGATTCTTCCCCCCCGTCCCTTCTTCCATTTAGCGTGGTTTTAAATTTTATCCCCTCCCGCAAGACCGTTCCCCCATCCTTCTTTGCGTGTAAAGGTCTTCCCCCCCCCTCTTTCCCTGAATAGTAAAGGTGAAGAGAGGGACTTTCTGTCTCTCCCGGTTTGAAAGGTATTTGGGTAGGATATTCGCGGGCTCGATCCCCTCCCTAGCTTTTTTTCCCCTTTTTCTCCGTTGCCGGAATTGAGCCTTCTTTGAGCGACAAGTTTCCGCCTCCCCCCCTTTTTCTCCGGATTTATCAGGCTGAATGTTTGGTTTCCTCCTTTCCCGCTACGCGGTTCAGGCCCTGCCGCTGACTCGATTCCCCCTCCTTTGCCCCCTGGAAAAAACCTCCTTTTTTGAATAACGAATCCGCTTTTTCAACACCACCTTCGCGAGCCCTCTCGACACTCGCCTCCCCTTTGCGTACAGCTCCCCTCCCCTTAAGATCCCAAACCCCCCCTTCTACGACCCCGCCTCTTTTCCTGCGCGGCCTTTCCCGCAACAGCCCCCCCGCTCTTTTTTTTCCCTGGTGTTGCCGGCTACGGTTTTGAAGGCGGGAGGTCCCCCCTCTTCTCCTGGATGGTGCCAGAATTCCCCTTGGCTCCCTCCCATCGTGCGGAGTACCGAACTCGGTTACGCCCTTATTTTTTTTGCGGCCGTACCCTCTTTTAGTGATGTACACCCCCTTTCCTCTTTCTAGCCACGCGCAGCACTTTCCCCCACTGCACCCGGCCGTCCTCCTTCGGGATCCCTCCTGCTGCGCGGAAGCTTTCCCACCCACCCGAGTTTCGCTTCGCCTTGATTTTCCAAGGAGTTGTTGAGCGGATACCTTTTCCCCCCCGGTTCCTCTTTTGAACTATAGCGCCCTTTCCTTTTCCCCGCTGCGAGTTGAATCCTTTTACTTTTCCCTTCTCCGCAGCGTAAGACCCTTTTCCCCCGTGCCGCTGCGAACAACGCCCCCTTTTTTTGCACGCGCGGTCAGTAGTGGTTCTTTTTTCCCTGCGGCATTCTTCTCCCTTTTTTCTAAAGAAAAACTTTCTCCCCTTCTTTTCCCAGCGACAGCTGGAGCTCAACTTTCTTTCCCCCCCCTTCGACCCACCTATGACCGGCTACTGCATTCCTTTTCCCCCGGAAGCCGCCCTCCCCTCAACGTCCCCTCTAACTGTTGATGGAAACCCCCCCCCACACTTTGCCAGACTTGAGCCTATTTCCGCTTTATTCCGTGTGCGTCGGCCCCCCCTCTTCTATTTCCGATTCTTTTTTCCTCCCCCTCCTCCGAAAGAACATTTTCCCATTCTTTTTTCCATTACCAGCCGACGTCGAGTCTCCCTCCCATCGACGTTGGTGCCATCGACTAAAGGGAATTCATTCTCCTTTTTCTTTAATGGCGAAGAATTCTTTCATCCTCCGGCCACTTGACTGATCCCTCCCCTCTTCAAGCGCTTCGAGTTCAACTTCTCAAACCGTTTTTTTTTCAGCGCTCGAATTTTCCTACCCCCCAGATCTCATGGCATTGCCGTCGTATTTCCCCCTGAGCTGCAGTTTCCTTTGAGAGCCAGAACCAGAAGTCCCCC
>Ga0179593_1495476_pt1 | contig 15070 bp, 17 predicted proteins | sample CZODoug2_1_08_16_FD_185931 | JGI IMG/M metagenome (GOLD analysis project Ga0179593, IMG submission 185931) | Vadose zone soil fungal communities from Angelo Coast Range Reserve, California, USA - CZODoug2_1_08_16fungal (PacBio error correction) | ecosystem: Environmental > Terrestrial > Soil >... | reverse complement strand
TTCTTCTTTTTCAATATTATTTTTCCTCGCTTATTGGCCTTTCTTGGCTTCTGGTGCGGTCATTCGGCATCTCCCTTGTTGAGTATGCCCATCCCCCAGGACCAACCAATCCCTGCGTCCAGTCAAACGGTCCCCGTTTGTCTTCCTCCCCCCAACTTCTTCTTTTGCATACCTCGTTTCCTCCCGTTTTTTTGAGCAGTGTAGAGCACCCCGATGCCCCCTCTAACTTTTGCACCTACCCCTTCTTGGTTAGTTTCCTATGTTTTGTACTGATTGGTGGTGACATTATTTCAGCGTTTGTGCTAGGACGCGAACATTCTTGATTATTCCCCGTCTTTTCATGACCTGGCACGCTTTCCCTCCCGGCTTACCTTGTTTTTCCCTGGTGCCGCACCGGTTCCAAACTCACCAAGTGTGTAGAATTCTCCTTTGTTTCTCTCGACTTCCTAGGCCTCGTGTGAAAAAGTTATGCCCTCTTGATTTCGGCTATTGGTTACACACGTCAGTTTTCAGTATTTTTGGTCTCTGGATCATTTTTTCCCTTGATGGATCAACCTCCGTACGCTTCTGCCTGATTGTAAAGGACATTCTTGGCCCCTTTCCCCCGCATCGCTCGCCAAGTTACTGTTCACTCGCGGATGATACAGTTTAATTTTTGGTTAACAATCTTCCTTTTATTCTTCGGTTCCCCCCCCCCACGGCCTTATCGCACTTTTTAGACCAAATCTTTTAAAAGACCACCCTGAGCGCCTGTCCGTTGCATCGTTGGATGCAACCCTAGCTTCCAGTGTCCTTCAACCCAGACCCTTTGACAACCGTCACCGGCCCGGCCACGCCCCCGGTACTTTTCTTCCATTACCGCTCGCCCCTAGTCTTTTTTAGTTTTTTTATGTTAGTCTTGGTCGGTTATAAGTGACTTCTTCCACAGCCTTTAAGCCCCCTTTCCCCGACTTCCCCGTGATATTAAGGGTTGATCCCCGGATTTGATAGTCTTTTCTCCCTGGGTTAGTGCTGCAAGTTTAATCCCTTCATTCTAGCGGAAAGTGCTAATGCATCCTTTTGGTCATTTCTCCTTTTTGTCTTTCTTTCTTACTCATCTAGTACTAGAGTCAGAGACCTCCCCTGCTCTGAGCCTTTTTGTATGTCCGGGGTCTTTGTTACATCCCAAGGATTCACCCTCCCCAGTTGCACTTTTTCTTTCACGCTTTTTGGATGGTGTCTTTTCTCCCAGAATTGTCAATGTTATCGCCTTTTTTCATTCCTTCACGAATTCCGGTAAGGGATATTGCTGATCCTTACCTAGGACTTTTTATGACGCTTTCTGTCGTAGACCCCCCGCGGTGCGCGGGGTTTCTGTCCATTGGACCACTACATTCATCAGGGCGGCAGTGGACAGGCGTGTCCCCCTCTGCGTTCTTTTTTCTTTTGGTCGACCAGCCTTTTTTCAATTTACTGCCCTCTGGGGTCCAACATTTTCTTGAAAATGCCCCCAACCAAGATCCCGTCATTTGCGCTCCCATTGGGGCATCCTTGCTGTGTGTCTTCACATGATTTCCCCCCCTTTGTTCTAACGAGTGCCGGTGGAATTCGTTCTTCTTTTTTTTGGTTTTCTTGTTCCCTTTTGTCACCCTAATTTCTGTGGTAGCACCGATGTTAATAGTTCTTTTCTTGCTGAGCCGGCGAGGAGTGGAATGCCCCACGCTTCACCGCCCCATCTACACACGTCCTCTCTCTAAGGGTTTTGATGCGAGCTCTTTTTTGGTTTTCTTTCGTTTTGTCCCCCCACTGCCTTGATTTTCTTTTCCCCTTTTGAGAGCCGGGCAGTTTTTGATCGCGATCGATCGCCCCCGGAAAGGGCCACCACCTTTGTTTCTTCCTTTCCCCACCCTGACCACCTCTCCTTCTACGCGCGCTTTTGTGTATGCTGTTGCCATCATCTCCTTTGAGATCTTTACCTCCCCCGAAAGTAGTGCACCCCGCAACTTCTGCCAAGTGCTGATTTCCCTTCAAATTTTCCCCTTTATTGGTCAGTGTTGCTGACCTTCTATTTTAAGTGCTGCCACTTGTTTACGGAAGAGAAGAAAGTTGCCCTCTCTTCGTCTCGACTCCCATCTACGTTCGCGAGTTAGTTTGCCTGCCTTCCCCAGTCCTCTGTACCCCTGGCACCTTTCCTGCACCGTACAACCATTCCTCAGTCTTTGTCCCTCCGAGCTCCAGTGTGCTGTCTTCCGTGACCTTCTTCCCTTCAAGTTGCTGCCCCTTTCCCGTTCCGTTCATTCCTTTTTGAAAACAGGCGTGTCTTTTTCGAGCCTGGCTTTGGTGTGATCGAACCCCCGGTCCTTAGGTTTTTTTTCCTAACGGTTTTTTTCCGGCTTGTTCTAAGGCTTTTTTTTTTTGTTGATGGTCCCTCAATTTTTTTTTTCCCGTTTTTTTTGTGTTCGGTTTCGTGCCCCTTCATTTTGCCCCTCCTTGTTTTTGTACATATGACATCCCCCGGCTGGGAATAACCTTGCAAGCCTCTTTTCCCCCCTGTGCCCCCCTGCAGTGTGTTCCGTCATTTTGGGCTTTTGATTTTCCTTTTTGCTTTCCCCCCCCCCGGATGCAGGTTGTGTTTTGTTACCCTGTACTCACTCGTATTCACTCCGTGCTCCCTGTCTTTTTTCCCGCCTCAAGGGGGACTCGCCCACGACGCCTTCTATCATGGATTGTCCCCCCTCTTTCTTGCTCTTCTTCCCCAATACTCTAACGGCTTTTGAGAGCTCTTTGTAACGCCCTAGGCGACCCCCTTCCCCGCGTTTGTTTTTTTCTTTTTTTACGTGTTCCCTCTTTTGCCCAGCGAGCTTGAACTTTTTCCCCCAGCCTGGTCTAACACCTGTCTGCAACGACGCCCTCACGCCTAGCATAGAGGTCTGTCTTTTTTGGTCGTGTTCAATTTTTTGACATCCAGATAGAAACCCTGACATTGAACAAACCCCTGTCTTCGGAAGGTCCTTTTGTTTTGTTTGCTGACAACCCCCCCCCCGATCTCCCCTTTTTTGCCTCCGGATGATCGAAGAAGATCATGTTCGGTTCGTTTTCACCCCCCTACGCTTTTTACCCCCCATGACGTACTCAGGGCGGGCGAAATGTCCCCGGCCCCTAGTGCTTTGCTCTCACCCTGCTCACGACAATTGACCCTGTTTCCGCCATTCCCCACCCGCCATTTTTCCCACACCCGTCGGAATCCACAGCGTGAGGGTTGTCACCGCTCCACGTTTTCCCTCTTCCCGTGTGGGTTCAAGTTCTCTCTTTTTTTGTCTTCATTTCACCCGTAAACAAGCTTTTATAAACTTCCCGTTACTACAATCCCCCTCCCCCGTTGTGTTCCTCTAGCGTTCATCAAACACATCATATTTTTTCCCGGCCCCCCCATGCCCATCTTCTTTCCGTGTTGTTTTCCCTTCTTCGCGTTGAAGTCGGTCTTTTAGATGAGTGTTTCTCTTAGGCAGGCTCCCCCGTTTACTGTGCCGTTTTTTGGCGGTGTCTCTCGGACAGGATTCAGCAGCTCAGGTCTACGCTCTTTGCATGGGGTGATACAAGGAACGGGTGAACTACCAGAATGTTCTCTATCCCCCCCAAAACGCGATGAGCCTTCTCTCCGCCGTGGGGTTTTACACCGTTTAACCCGTTATGATAGAGGTTATTTACCCCCTTTGTTACTTTGCCAGATGGGCCCCCCCGTTACCTTTTTCCGAACCCTCATTCATCACGGCTTGTTGTGCCCCCCTTCTTTTGTTTGGGACTTTACTCACCCATCCCCCCCTGGATTTTTTTTGCCATGTCCCCACCGAGATGGGTGTCGTACCAATGGAGATAGTTTCTCACAACGACCCTTTTTTTTTTGGTTTTGATTCTTTCTTCGAGTTCCCCCCTTTTCATTTTTCTCAGTTGTGGCGTTGCCCCAAATCCCCAACCCCGCGCCTCGGTCTCCCCTCTCGAGTTTTGTCGATCCCGTCACAGTGCGCGCGACTCCTTTGGACTTTTTTTCCCCCCCTGCTCCGGGGTTTTACAATCATCCATTCTCCTCTGGTGCCGCAGTTTTCTGATGACTCCCCTCTCCCTCCCCACCCTCTGTCGGACGCCTAGATCGGCATGTTCGCCGTGCACCTTAGATTCTCTCCCCCTCCTTTTTTTTCCTCCTTTTTTGTGTTGTTGATCGGATCCTCTGGTTTTTTTTGCATACCTTGCAGGCCTTTTGCATCCCGACCCACAACCTTTTTTTCGCCCCCCCTTTTTTTTTCGTTGTTTTTTTTTGTTGCTGGGAGCGCAGCGAACGTCTGTCCTTGATTCCGGCGACCTTTTTTAGGTCCGCCGTGTCACCCCCCTTCCCGTCGGAGTCAACCTTCTCTCGTTCAGCCCGATGAGCCCCCTCTTGAGGACTCCCCGGGTCTCTCCCCTTCGGCCTACTCCCCGTGTACACCAACTCTCATGACATCTTATTTTTTTTTTGTTTTTTGGTTGTTCTGTGGATCGCTTTCTGGGGAAAACTCGTGGTTTTTTGCCAACCTTCGCTCTGGGGTTTTTTGTTTTAGTCATTCGGCGCAGGCTGGGTTCCAAAACGGTAGAGGTCTTGTTGGCTTGTGCATCCCCCCCTTTTTTCTCTTCATGATCTGCCCCTGAGTCTTTCCCTCTTGTAAGTGCCAGCTTGTAGCCCCTATAATTTCCCTTAGTTGAGGTTCCCTTCTGTTGGATTGTAGTTTTTTTTTTTGTCTGGACAAGTTTCACCCATGTTGCCCAATATGCCCCCAGGGAGCCCTTCTTTTTCCTTCCCACGTTTTACCGCTGCCTCCTGTTTCGCCCCCGCGAGCGTCTTCACGACTAGCCCGTCCCTCCCTTCACACCCGTTCACGTGGTTGCCTTGTCACCCTCGGTTTGTGTGAATCATCCCGTGTGCTTTCTTTACTTTATAAGTTTTTGGTTTGGTGAGTTGTCTGTCCGGAGGACATTGTTGCCTTAGGCCCCAGGGCTTTTGCCCTCCTTCACCTGAGCGCTGTGTAGAATGTCGTGTCTCCCGGACTTTTTGGTTTCCCCCCTCCTTTTCCCCGACATTGGTAGTTTATCTTGATGCCGTTCTTAAATTGCCGACTCGTTCATAAACCCTTTCGGGCCTTTTTCTTTCCTTTCCCGTCTTGCTCGCTTTGCAAGAACGATTTTCCCACTCTCCCCCAGACGCGTTCACGTCTTTTTGTCTGTTTTCGCAACCCCCCCTTTCCCGTAACACATGCTGTGCGTTTATAATTGATCGTGTTCTTAACTTTTTTTTTCCTCTTTTCCTCCCAGTTCTGCTCCCCCTTAGTCCTGTCTGTACCGGGTATCTTTTGAACTGGGACTTCTTTGACTCTTCTCCTTCCTGTTCGCGCCCGGTTGCGGCAAGGTTCGCCGGGAGGTCCACTCGCACAACACCCCCCGACCCTTTTCTTCCTGCAGCACCGCGCCGTTCCTTTTTGCTGCCACGATTTTCGGGTGGCGAGGAAGCAAACTGTGGATTTGTGGTCTTTTTTTTCACCGTTTCGTGCCACCCCGTTTGCTGTGACCGGTTTCAGGACCCACATTTGACAGAGCCTTTAACGTGAGGTGCTCGGTCTCCCTTCTCTTGCTGGACCGTCTACCTTTTGGCAGTCCTACTTGCTAATTGTTTCTAGATGCCGCGCCTTCCCCCCCCCTACCTTAGTTTTTTTTTTAGGTCTCCACCTTTGCAAAAAGTCACCCGCCCCAACCCTGATGAGTTTGATGCCCCCTCTTTTCCAACTCGTATCTCCCCCTGATTGTGTTTTTGGATGCCCCCCTTTTTTGTCTCGGTAGTGCGGCTTTATGTGATAGTTGACTCCTCACTCCTTAGCCCTGACGTTCTTCTCCTTTATCTTGAAGTCGTGCCGATATCCGTCTTGGTCGCCATTGACATGGGTGTACGTCCGCCTTTTTTTCATCCTATATTTGAGCCCTTGAACTTTTTGAGCTTTGGCCTCACTGCTTACCACCGTTTTTCCCCCCTTACGACTCGCAACCCAGCCCCAAATTCCGTTTTTTGCCCACCGTTTTGCTGGCCCGTGGCGTGGGTCTGTGGGAGGTTGAGGTACCAAGCCCCGAGGACAGGTGCACCCTTTTTGATTTTCTCGAACCCACACATGACTTGTCCAACGACCAACCTTCTTCCCACACGACGGCACAGGATTTTTGTTCGAACGATTAACGACGCACTTTCGTGTTGTCCTAAGCCTCCCTCTTTTAACCGTCCTCACCCGGGACTTTCCCGCTTTTCCCCCCCTTGTTTGCATAAATTGAATTTAGAAGAAAGACTATTCTCTAAATTGAGTTTTTAGATAGGACTGATAGGTTTTTTTAGACGGTAGCCTCCTTTCTTGAACTAGACAGGAGCAGAGACACCCCCATATTAATTTTTTCTCTCAAGTTGGTTTTTTCCTAGACAGCGGCTCTTACCCCCACCCCCTTCTTCTGTTGCCACCTACAAGTCCGACCGTTTTAACCCCGTCCAACCATGCAGCCCCCCCCCCCTTTTTTTTTTTTTTTGCCTTTCTCCTGCCTGAAACGAACACGTTACGGTTCAGCTTTTACCTTTCCCAGGAAGTGCTTTGCTCAGTTTCTTCACCGCTCATTTTTTTAACACCAACGTTTTTTTTACCCTCAACCGAAACCCCTTTCCCCTTTTGTCTTTTGTGTTAGCCTAATTCCCCCCCTCTGGACCACGTGTCACTCTGACCGACACCCCCGTTTTACCCACAGGTAAACGGAACCCGTCTACCACCGGGATGACCCAGCGCACAGCCCCAAGCACCGATGTCTTTTTCCCCTTCCGACCCCCGGCCCCCCCTCCAATCACCCGCCTTTTGGTGAACCTGACATTGCTCCTTAGTTCCGAGCTACAGCGAGACAAGGTTGCCTCTCCTCCTAGACCCCCAAACCCTTTGCCTAGGTTTTCCCTCCCTTTTTTTTTGTCCTTCGGTCCCAATAGATTACCCGCGCAACTACACTTATCCCCAACATGAGAACGAGGCCCCATTTCGTAACACACCCGACTTAAGAGTGCCCCCCCCCAGATTCTCTCCTGGATTCCAACAAACACATCATAGGTTTTTAAGTTCATTACGATCTTTATACCCCTCCCAGATAAACCACTTCTGAGGTTCCCCTTACCCCCCCCGCACACCTCGGGCACTTTTTACTAGGATCCCCCGTTTCTCAGAGCCCAGACACGACCTCTACCGCACAACCCCTTGGCTAGTAATGGCACGTCCCGCCCCCCCCACCGGTCCCCCTTACTGGTCTTTTTGCAAGCACCCCCCCCACCCCAATATTCCCAGAAGCTTGGCTTTGTTGGACACCGGTTTTCCTTACTGTTTACGTTAGACTGGTTGTACACCCATCCTTCCTTTACAACTCCCGTGGGTAAACTTGCTTGACCACACCGGTGTCCCCCCCACCCTCACGCTTACGTTCTTTCGGTCTCTTCGAATGCCTCCTCTGCCTGCCAATTGAAGAGAAACGTCCCAAAATTCGAACCCACCCCCCGCCCCTAGACGCGGCGCAGAAAGTCAAAAGGCAACACGCCAGCCGCCCACCCCAACACCGTTACTTTCTTTTGCCAACCTCTATCTCTGAGACGCCCCCGATCTCCTACATCCTTCTTGTGAATCACCCCTGCTCCTCACAGTTTCCACCACGCAGCCGGGAGCTTCCCCGCATGTCCACCCACGTAACGTTGATTAAGAGGTAGCTAAGTCTGCCCGCAAAAACCCAGCTAACACACCCAAATGTTTTCATTGGACGTTCGACTCCCCTATTTTTTTTGCAATACCCCTTTTTGGAACCCCACCTTGGCCTAGACACTAGATGCTAGTATCTATCGGGGATGTTTTGAGTTTTAACAGTTTTTCTATAGCCAGTTACATTTTTTTTCAACAGACACATCCGCCACCTATCCACTTTGCCACAGTAGCGGTTTCCACGAGCCCGGGCGACCTCTCTACCCCCCCCAAAGATTCTTTACAGAAACTTCTAAACCAGACGCCAGTCCCCCCACCCTAAGAGGCCCAAAACCTATAAAAGCTCTCCTTTTTGTGTAATTAGTTTGCGCCCCCCCAGAGACCACACCCCACACCTTAGCTTGCTTCTTCTTTTTTTATCCAGGCGAAGACCCCCCCAGGATTTGTCGTTCTGCCGCCGCTGTCCCCGATGTGCCTCACGTCTGTCTGTCGTTCCCTTTCCTCATCCAATGCACCTTTTGGCTATGTTGTTTTTTCTTCTCTTTTCTTTCCCCTCTACGTTGTGTTTCTTTTTTAGATGTGGCCCTCATCACCTTTCTTTTCCCCCCATGTCCCCGACTTTGATCTGATTTTACGGGCCTAGTTTCCCCTCACATATCGCACCCAACCACACATTTCCACCACCGAGCTGCCCTGCGCAACGTTAAACTAACATTCTTTTTTTCCCCGTGGTACCCCCCTCCTTCTGGACGGATAAGTTTTTTTGAACCGAATTATCCCCCGAAGAGTGGTCCCGTTACTTTGGCGTCGCAACAGCCCCCCATTAGTTAAAGATCTCGAGTACGCGTTTCAAATTTTTACTCTTTTTCGGTCAGGGGCATATACTTTTATGTGTTTGATGGCTTCTTTTGTAAGCCTTTCGGGCGTTTCCGGCCCGGAGCCCCCACCCCATCCCCAGCCCTTGACGGTACGCACCCCATACTTTCGCATTCGACCTTTTGCTACGTCCGGTTCCGCGGCCTGATTGAGTCCCGACGGCGCTTCAAAGGATTAAAGGTCAGGTCCCCCCCGACCAACCCAACCACGTGTTAGCAGAGTTATATTGTTGGTTTTTGGTTCCAGCTCAGCTTTTGGACGTTTTATTTCAATCTTCTTCTAAACCACCCCCCACCCGGTCTTCCTCCACTCTGCCGGCTGTCAAGTCCTGCCTCTGAGGGGCAGTGCCGGGGGTTCATATACCTCGACACCCCTCCCCCCCCATCCTCGCCCCCCCCCACACTTTCTCGTTGACGGGCTCCCTCCCCCCCCCGCTTGTGCAGACCCCGCCCCCCCCCCTCTTCCGACCCTGTCGCTAGCCCATTCCCCCACCCCCCCCAGGCGGAAGCCAGGTGTCCGTCGTCCCCACCTCCGGGTCGCACACACGCAGGCCGCGTTTTCCAACCCCACCGCGCCTTACACCCCTAACCGTTCTGAGTCCCCCGCCACCTCCCACCTCCCATCCCTCCGTCCCCAGGCGAAGAATAGCAACCCTGAAGAGCCTCCGACCCCCCCCTACCTGTCCTGCACCATCCTTCCTCCACAGAGAGTTGCCCCCCCCCTCACACTTCTGGCGCCACGCGCGAGTCCCCCAACCGCGTCCCCGCCAATTTCCGGAGTTTCCCGATATTCTTATTCCCTGGGCATGCCTCGGAACTCTAACCCCTCGCGACTCCGTTTAACCTGTCTCTGCATGACGTGTCCCCGTTCGGACCCTCTCCCCAAAAGATATCTGCAGCCCCCATTTTTTTTACCCTTCCCAGCCTCTTGGCGCCCCCCCCATCGGGCAGGCACAGTCACCGAGCACGAAGAGGGACGGTTCCTTCTTCTCCATCCCTGCCCCTCTCATCTTTTGATTTTGCTTTTTTTTTTACTGGCGGACTTCTAACTGTTTTGTTACTTAACGTCGTCTTGACCCTACAAGGCCCCGCACCCCCCGGAGCTTCTCGACAGCCTCGTTCATCCCAAGCCTTCCCGCCACCCGATCGACTGCACCCCCTTAACCTGGTTTCCCTTAGACCCCTAAAAACTGCCCCTAAGGTCTTTCCCTGTTTCTTTTTCTCTGCACCCACCTCTTCATGATGTTATTTTTTCTCCCGAATGAGATAACAAGCGGTCACCGTCTTTTTTCTTTCGGGAACCAGGTGTTTGTTCTCCTACAGCGGGGAACCCTCACTTTTGCTGTTACTTAAATTTCCGCATATAGGGTTGTCTTTGCTTCATGTTGCGCCCCGGATTTTTTATTTCCCCAAGGTCCCCCCTCTTGCCGTGCACGCTTGTCACCTTTTTGTTACGAATCTCTTTACCCTCTTTATTCTAGATCTAGTGTCACTTCTTCCGGCTTTTCCATTTGATCCATTATGGTAGTTTTCATGGCCACGCACCAACTCTCTGCGTGCATAAAATGCAGCCGCCCCCCCACCCCCCCCCCCTGCGCTTTTTACGGTCTGTTTGCCCCCCCCCACTGAATACTTTGTTCGGTCAGTCTGGCCCCCTGACCCTTTTCTAACGTGCCTCACATCGTTCCTACCCTCTGCATGGTACCCCACATGTAGTCCTTTCTGCGTTTGTTTCTTTTTGGCGGTTTCTAAAACTGTTTTCCTGTTGACTTTCCCCCGCTCATAACATTGTCTCCCGATGAATTGGGTCCCCGCCCCCCGCTTTTCCCTTTTATCGTTTTTTTTTTGATCCCCGAGTTAATTTTTTTTTGGCTGTTTTTGTTTACCTTGGGTCTTTTCCTGTGTCTGCTACTTTTACGCTTGTTGAGGCCCCTCCCATGTCCCCCCCAACACCTTTGAGTTAATCCTCCTGAGTTTGAATCGTTTACACGACCCCTTCGTCCCCAAAAGCCATGTTCCCCGGTCACCAACCACTGTATCCCCCGGGTTTCCAGCCCACAGAAGTAGTTGCCACCCCCTTCCTCCTGAGTTTTAGAGGCCTACCATCGCATTTTTAGATCGCTGGCCCCCCATCCCCGATGTTTACGTGCCCCCAGTTTCGCTTCCCCCGACTTTTTTCTTTTTCCTGTGAAAGTAGAGGACAGTTCGTACGCGGGCACCACGAGCGCCCCAACCACCCAAATGTTCTTCAGTGAGAAGAAAAGTGAAAGCTCTTTCCCCTTCTTGAGCGTGCCAGGTGCAGGTACCCTCTTTTTGCAAATTCTTTTTTGCCATGCGTGGGTTTCAAGCCCCACCCCCCCCCCAGCAAGCCCCTCACACCAACTTAACCCTTCCATCTGTTGTGATCACGCCCCATTTTCGTCTTTTTTCCCCCCGGTTTCCCGTTTGCCACTCGGATTGGGGATTACCCTCCGTTTGATCGGCCAGTGCGATGCTTGGTTTTCTGAGACAGGCCTTGTCACAGTGATCCCAGGTTTTGTCATTGGTTGCGAAAAGCCCCCCCTCCCCGGCCTTGCCTAACAGCTCGTGCTTTTGTCGTACTGTCCAGACCTGTACCATCCGATTCTGGGACCCTACTTTCCTTGCTCCCTTCTGTGCTGCTATTCGTTTATCTTTTGTAGCCTCGCGCCTTTACCGTTCCTCCGTTCCTCCTCAACCCAGCTGTTTGAGTTTCAGCGAGTTTGGTTTATCTGCAGCATCCCCCACGGGAACCGTGTTGCTCCGTTATTCGTTTCCACGTTTTCGAATGCTATCCCTTTCTCCCCCTTTCCAGTGGGTATGTGTTTGTTTTTTTCGGTGATGTTGGCCCTCGGGTTTGTTTTCACAAGGTTCGCTCACCGTCTGCCTCCCCCTTGCTGTACGTACCCAAGCCCTCCCAATGTCATCCCCCCCATTCTCCCGGGCCCGGCGGCTTCTTGTTTTTGCCCCATTTTTCACTTGTCCCTTGGACATGACCCCGCCACTCTTCTTTGACAGCGTTTTTTTTTTTTCGCGTTTTTACGACCTCTCTAATTGGTCTTGACCCCTTCTTCCACCCGTGACGGCCTTTTTTACCGCACTTATCGTGTGCATTACCCCCGGTGTCTGAGTTTCTGTGACAGACCTTTCGAGGTGAAGTCTCGTGTTCCGGGGGGGGGTTCCCCGCGGCTCGTCGTCCTTCTCCCTTCAATGGTTGGTAGTCCTCACGATGGCGAGAGATCCTGACTCAATGTGCCCATGTCATCATCCGTCCCCTCGACGCCGAACCTTTGTCAACCCATCCATTTTCCTCTGATTCATCCCCCGTTCAATGCCCGCCTGTTCCGTCCCACCCCTGGCACGGGATCCCACCTCGAGAACCCCCCGCTGGTGACTTTTCAGTTTGTGCCGAAACATAGGCACCTGTATGTACAGCTTTTGTTACCAGGTCATGAATCTTAATGTTCCCTGTTATTCGCCTGCTCAATCGATTTACGACGTTGTCCAGCCCATCGGCTCACCCCATGTATCTTCAATCTACCGTCGATGAGTCTCCAGTCAGCCCCCCTTCAGTAATTGTTTTCGTCCCCCTATTTCGCCCCCCACGGTTTTCTTTTCACCCACCCGGTGAAGGCCTGTGATCCCCCGCGCTTTTTGCAGGACATTCTGTTTTTTTTTTTAATCTCCATGCTCTTTCTACTGGTCTCCTGGTTTACAGCTTTCGGGTCTTTTTCTAGCGTGCCCCTTTGTCGAAACTTCTTTTTCTTCCCGGCCCAGTACTCACGCCAGTTTTCACACCCTATTTGACCGGTGTCGACCGAGTTTTTCTTCATTTCACCCCACCCCACCCAGCACTTGTATCAGTTTGTTTGACTTTGGGCACACTGGTTTTTTCAACTTATTTTGGAACCCGGTTGACGTTTTACGATGCTCGCGCTTTTCCGTTCGCCCTTTTTTGCCCTTGTTTACCTGATTCTGGAGCCTGGGTTTTCGGTATTCCTGCCCTTGGTCCCCAAGTTGCCAGTTGTTGGGACGTATGTGCAAGCACGGCGGACACGTCGCGCCGTTTTCACTGACAGCTGGTCCCAATTTGCAACCAACTTCCCTTGATCAGCCACGACCCCCACACCACCCCATAACTTTGCTTTCTGACACTGCGCACACGACCCCCCAGTTTCCCTATCTATCCCCCCGTGAGGCACCCCCGTTCTTCACCGCTTTCTATTTTGTTTCCCCTTTGATCAATATGAAGTATGGGCCCCCGTGTCATGTCCTTCGATCAGAACATTACCTCCCCCAGCCGGGTGCCGCCCCACTCATCTCGTCGCCCCTGTTCTTTGATGCCAACACCCCAGCCGCTCCTTAACCCTGTTTTTCACCGCCTATTTGACAACTTTTTTTCGCCCTCCAGCCTCGGTCTTCCCAACCCCCCCTTTGAGCCCAACAAGGACGATTTGTTTTCTTTCTTGAGTTTTCACGGTTTTTTTTAGTGTAGCAAGTTTTTGTTTTCCCACAACCCCCACCCCACCTGTATACCACCCCGCGCGAGTGTGCCTATCACCGCTCCCGCGACTATCGACCCGGTGCTCCTCCGGGACAACCTGTTTGCTGCAACCCGGACCGGCACAATGCACGCCTGGTGGCATGCATTCTGAGAATTCCTTCGATGCGATCCGCACATGCCAGATTTCCAACGGTCCCCTCCCCGCCGGCTAACCCGATTTGACGTTTGCTTGACTCTTTCTCCTTACTGGATAGACCAAGCAACGTCCCCGATTCTCTCTTTCTTCTTTTAATTTTCCGTCCCTTCTGTTTTTTTGTGCCCAGTCGGATCTGTTCAGCAGTAACGCTGCTGAGATACAATTTTTGGCCGCTGCCCGATGATTTTACACCCCCCTTTTTATCATGGCGTGAGTTTCTATGTTCCCCTAGATTGTCCCGAGATGTCTTCAGTTTTGATGCTGACAAGGACCGTCAGTTTTTTCAGTTTCTGTGGAAACGTGGGTACTGAGGCGAACCTTCCTTTTATCGTCGTCGTGAGATTTTACTCCCCTTCAGCGGCTGTTCAAGTCTTGTTTTTGTAGGGACCTCAACCGGTTCATTTCCACCTTTTCCAAGTTTTCTTGCCACTTTTCCTCACTTCCCCACCCCACCAATTTTCTCTTGTTGCTTTTTGTCAGTCTCGCTCGCTGGTCGGGGTTTTTTTCCCCACGCATTTTTTTTGATTGATTTTCCCATGTCTCTCTCTGGTTCTGGTCTAGCCCTTCTCCTATCATTTTTTTCTGTGGTTGCTCACTGAGGTTTCTCTTGGGAATTTCTTTTATGGATCCTCCGTCCTTTGCCTTGCCCCGTGTTTGCCCATCTGGCCCTCCTGCCGTCCGTTACACCGCGAGCGATCTGTTGCTCCACTTTGTCGGTTTATCCCTTTATTCCTCGGTGTCCAGTTTTAGCTGTTTCAGACGATGTCTTTTTTGTGTTTCTTTTGAGTCAGGGCTGGTGACCCCTCTGCGTCCTTTGGTCCCTCGCGTTTTTTGGAAGTCCTGGTTCCGACCCTCCCCAGGGCCCCGCTGTTGCTCCTGGCGCCTCCCTCCTTCGCGCTCACCATTGATAAGTGTTCGTTTTTAATGTTGCACCCCCCTGTAGCTGATAACAAATCTCCGGGCCAGGCAGCCGCACGGGAACCGTTCCCCAAACAACTGATTGTGTTTCCTACTGTCCCATCCATTTCAGGACTGTACTGCGGTTATGGTGTGGTTCTCGCCGTGTTAAAATTCTGGACTCAACAGACGCTGTTCCGTCAGCCGTAGTACCCCCATTCGCGTTTTTTTTATCTCAATCCTGCGGTTTGGGGACTCTCGCTTCCGTGTTGCCCGTCGTGTTTGCCCCGCTTAGACGCTTGAGTGGAGGTATGATGCCTTTGGTAGCTCCCCTCGCATGAGTCCCCCGGCCGATGGGAAAATTTTTTTTCTGTCGCCTAGTTGTTCAACCTTTCTTAGCAGTTCCTTCTTGCTAGACGAAGACGAAAAGTTCATCCCCGGACAAGTCTACCCTCCGGCACCTCAAAGGCGTTGTTTTTTTTAGAAAACCCGGAAATCCCCCCCCTTGTGCTTTTTCTTTGATTTCCCAGGACTGTGGCATACCCGCTCAGCCCTTGTCGCCTTCTCCACGGTGTCCGCGTCTGGCGGCGTGGATTTTGACAGCTTACCTTTTTTCGTCCTTTTCTGATTACCTCCTACGGACTACTCATTGCGGGCAGTTTCCTCCCGATGTGTTGCGCCTACCTTAAGCACGTGTACTTTTAACCTCAGCCACGTGCCGCGCAGACACGTTACATGGCCTTCTATCGTGTTTCGCTGTACATCTCCTATTTCTTTTTTTTCCCGTTCCTGATCAGTGCTTTGTTACGTTTTTCTTTCT